>ERZ1673962.522-NODE-522-length-25610-cov-12.299080_pt1 | contig 25610 bp, 15 predicted proteins | sample MGYA00580188_ERZ1673962 | MGnify/ENA primary metagenome ERZ1673962 (study PRJEB41334, sample SAMN05608104) | rock metagenome | biome: terrestrial subsurface; feature: shale formation; material: shale | place: USA: Pennsylvania ... | reverse complement strand
GGACCAGATCATCAAGAACTACATCATGCCCGGCTGGCACCAGACGCTGACCACTTCGCACCTGTTGGTAAACAAGGACGTCTGGGACAAGCTTGAGCCACAAAGCCGCGCGCTGATCGAGATGGGTTGCGAATCGGCCACCCTCAAAGGTTTCGCTGAAAGCGAATGGGCCCAGCCAACCGCCTTGCGCGAGTACGAAAAGCAGGGCGTGAAAGCGCAGGTGTTGCCAGAAGAAGTGCTGCGTGAGCTGGAGCGCGTGACCAACGAAGTGCTCGATGAAATCGCGGCCAAGGACGAAATGTTCAATCGCGTCCTGACCAGCCAGCGTGACTTCATGAAGCACCACTCGATCTGGCACGGCAAAGGCTACTTGCCGCGCGATTATTACAAGTACGAGTGATCCACTCATCAAAGCCTAGCGCCCGCTAGGGTTGCCTTGTCAGTTACGTATGGCCTGGTGTGCTGAGGTTCTCTGCGGTCGGTCGGCAACTGCCGAAGCGCAGTCACGCAGTCTTAGCACAACAGGTGAAGAATCTGGCTGCCCTGACAAGCTCTAGCGGCACGGCCTTCGTGCCGTGTCTTCCCCTGGTTTCGGATCTCCGAGGTGGCCGTGTCCGCTCATCCCGTTTCCCCTAACGAAGCCGTGCCCGCCGCTCAAGCGGATGCATTGCCTCACAACAAGCTGTCCTGGTGGCTGGACAAAGCGCTGGTCGCCATCGGCGAAGCCAGTGCATGGATCTGGCTATTGGTTTTGGCGGTCGTGCTGACCAACGTGTTCAGCCGCTTTGTCCTCTCTCGCGGCTCGATCGCGCTGGAAGAACTGTCCTGGCATCTGTTCGGTGCAGCCCTGATGCTCGCCCTGGCATACGCCGTGGTGCGCGATGACCATGTCCGCGTCGATGTACTGCGTGAGAAATTCACGCTGCGCAGCCAGGCCATCATCGAACTGCTGGCGATCCTGATACTGGCATTGCCGATCGTGGTGCTGATGGTCGACGCACTGGTGCCGTTCGCCTACCAGGCTTTCATCTATGACGAGCGCTCGCAGGCGCCGAGCGGCCTGCCACATCGTTTCATTTTCAAAAGCGTATTGCCCATCGGCTTGACGCTGGTAGCACTGGCGCTGCTTTCACGCGCCACGCGTTGCAGCACGCTGCTGTTCAATTTTCCGCGGGCCTTTGTAGCCCCGACGCATGTCCGCGACCGCGGCCATTCGCAGCCCTGATGGAGTAGCCGTAATCATGGGTCTGGAAGAAATTCTCGTCATCAGCATGTTCGCCACCTTCATGGGGCTGCTGCTGCTTGGCTTCCCCGTTGCCTGGTCGCTGGCCGGCATCGGGCTGCTGTTCGCCGTACTCGGCCACGTGATGGTCGAACACTTCGACGCCGATCTCTGGTTCACCTGGGACGGTACCATCGGCGTTCTGGACGCCCGCATCTACGGCATCGTCGCCAATGAGCTGATGGTCGCTCTGCCGCTGTTTATCTTTATGGGCATCATGCTTGACCGCTCCGGCATCGCCGAGCGACTGATGCACAGCCTCGTTCGCATACTCGGTCCGTTGCGTGGCGGTTACGCCGTAACGGTCGTGCTGGTGGGCATCCTGCTGGCCGCATCCACCGGTATCGTCGGCGCCTCGGTGGCCCTGCTCGGCATGCTCTCGATTGGGCCGATGCTGCAGGCCAAGTACAACAAGAGTCTCGCCGTCGGCACCGCCTGTTCGGTTGGCACCCTGGGCATTCTGATTCCACCAAGCATCATGCTGGTCTTGATGGCCGACCGACTCGGTACGTCGGAAGCCTCAGTGGGCAAACTGTTCATGGGTGCGCTGATACCCGGGATGATGCTGGCACTGATGTACATCCTCTACATCGTTGTGGTGTCGTGGCTGAAGAAGGACTTTGCGCCTGCTCCTGCCAACCGCCAAAAGCTTGATGCAAAGGCGCTGATCGATGTGTTCTGGGCGGTGGTGCCACCCTTCGTGCTGATTTTGGCGGTGCTGGGCTCGATCTTCTTCGGCATCGCCACCACCACCGAGGCCTCTGCAGTAGGCGCATTCGGCGCGGTGTTGATGGCCGCCCTCAGCCGTAAGTTGAACATGGCGGTGCTGAAGGAAGCGCTCTACCAGACGAGCCGCACCTCAGCATTCATCTTCGGCATCTTCATCGGCGCCACGGTGTTCGCCGCCGTGTTGCGTGGTCTGGGCGGCGATGACGTGATCCGCGCGGCACTCACCGGCCTGCCATTCGGCCAGACTGGGGTGTTGCTGACCGTTCTGTTCATCACGTTCTTGCTGGGCTTTTTCCTGGATTGGGTGGAGATCACCCTGATCATCCTGCCGCTGGTGGCGCCGGTGCTGTTTTCCATGGGCGTGGATCCGCTGTGGTTTGCCGTGCTTTTCGCGCTGTGCCTGCAGACCTCGTTTCTTACCCCGCCGGTGGGCTTCGCGTTGTTCTATATCAAGGGTGTCTGCCCGCCGGAAGTCACCACGCGGGACGTCTATCTCGGCGTCATGCCCTACATCCTGATCCAGCTGCTGGGCCTGGCACTGGTTTTCTTCTTCGCGCCATTGGCGACATGGCTGCCCAACGAGGTGTACGGACTCTGAGCCCGGACCGGCTGCCTTGCCCCTGGCAGCCGGCGCCTTCCATAATCGGCCGAACCTCACCGGACAGCTCGAACCCATGGCAATCGCCCGCAACGACCTTGATCTCAACGGCCTGACCATCGGCGTATCTCCAGAACGTTTCCGTGCGGTGGCCATGCCGCTGTTGTTCGACCACCTCAATGCCCAATGCGAAGGCACCATCGCGGTCAACCGCCAGGCACGCATTGTCTGGATCAACGATAAGTACGCCGAGAAGATCGGCATCAGCGACCCGCGTAGCGTACTCGGCAAGGAAATCGAAGAGGTGCTGCCCGCCAGCCGCTTGCGCGAGGTAGTGGAAAGCGGCCAGCCAAGCATGCTCGACCTGATGGCCTTCGGCAGCGAGCATTTCGTCGTCACTCGCATTCCGCTTCGTGACGAAGACGGCACCCTGGTCGGCGCGCTGGGTTTCGTCCTGTTCGACCGCGCCCGACATCTCAAACCGTTGATGTCCAAGTTCACCACGCTGCAGACGCAGCTGGTCGCCACCCAGAACGAACTGGCCAAGGCTCGCCGAGCGCGCTACACCATCGCTGGCTTCATCGGCACCAGCCCGGCCGCCAGCGAAGTGAAACGCCAAGCACGGCGTGCCGCCCAGCTGGACGCTACGGTGCTGATCCGTGGCGAGACCGGGACCGGGAAGGAGCTGTTGGCCCAGGGCATCCATAACCTGTCGCCGCGTGCCAACGGACCCTTTGTTGCAGTCAACGTCGCGGCAATTCCGGAAACGCTGGTTGAAGCCGAGTTGTTCGGTACTGCGCCCGGGGCCTTCACAGGCGCTGATCGCAAAGCGCGCATCGGCAAGTTCGAAGTGGCGAACGGCGGCACCCTCTTCCTCGATGAAATCGGCGACCTGCCGTTGGCACTGCAGGCCAAGCTGTTGCGCGTGCTGCAGGAGCAGGAAATCGAGCCGTTGGGCTCCAACCAGGTCAAGCCACTGAATGTGCGGGTGATCGCTGCCACACACATCGACCTGGAAGCCAAGGTCGCCGCTGGCGAGTTCCGCGATGACCTTTACTACCGGCTCAACGTGCTGGCGCTACAGGTGCCGCCGCTGCGCGAACGCGCTGCAGACATCCCGGCCGTAATCGAACACCTGCTCGACGACATTGCCAACCGCTCCGGTCAGGCACCCATGGAACTCGCACCGAGCGCCATCGCACTGCTCTGCAACCAGCCGTGGCGGGGCAACGTACGCGAGCTGGGCAATCTGCTGGAACGCGCCCAGCTGAGCACGGATGGCAGCCCGCTGGAAGCACGCCATTTCTCACCGCTGCTGGGCTCGACGACCACCGCCGCGCTGCAGGCTGCCGCCATGCCCAGTGAGCCGATGCTTGCTGAACCGGCACCGGAACCCAACGCACCATTGCAACGTCTCGCCGAAAGCGTCGCCCAGGCCGAGCGCCGCGCCTTGCAGACCGCCCTGCTCGCCTGCAAAGGCAACCGCCGCCGAGCCGCGACGGAGCTGGGCATATCCCGAGCCAGTCTGTATTCGAAATTGCAGTTACATGGACTGAGCGAACGGTAGCGCGACAGCTAGAAGTTCGGAAAGCAACGATGGGTGCCTTGCTGCGGCTGATGTCCGTCGTTAACGTAACGAACCGTTGACTGTCGCAGGATGCGCAAAGAATGACATTTACGATTCGCCCGGTTTGCCACGAAGATCTGCCGGCTATCTGTGAATGGCCGCAGGACGAAGCAGAACTCTTCTATTGCTTCCCAAAAGCTCATTACCCACTCACTGAGGACCAACTGCTCGAGGCGATCGCTCAACGCGCCGAGTCGTCCGTCGTCGTCCAATCAGGCCGGCCCGTAGCATTCGCGAACTTCTACCGATGGGATCAGGGTGGGGTTTGCTCAATCGGGAACGTTATCGTTGCGCCAAGCGCGCGGAGGTCCGGGGCTGCAGGTTTCCTCGTCGACCACCTTTGCGCGGTTGCCTTCTCGAAATTTGCGGCCGCCCAGGTGCAGATCTCCTGTTTCAGCCTGAACACAGCGGGCCTACTGCTCTATCCGAAGCTCGGGTTCGTGCCATTCGCGATCGAAGAAAGACAGAGTCGGGCCGGTGAACGCATCGCGTTAGTTCATCTCCGTCGCAACCCGCCATCGGCAGGGCAATAACAAACTGTTTTGCCACCGGTAGCCGCAGACGACACACCCGCTGCGGCCATGGATGGCCCGAATGACTATTGCGCCAGCCAGCCGCCGTCGACATTCCACGCGACGCCGCGGACCTGGCGAGCTGCATCGCTGCACAGAAAAACGGCCAGCTCGCCCAACTGTTCCGGCGTCACGAAATCCAGCGATGGCTGTTTTTCCATCAGCAGCTCACGGGTCGCCTGGCTCGGATCGCCGTGGGCCTGGGCCTTGCTATCGATCTGCTGCTGCACCAGGGGCGTCAATACCCAGCCAGGACAAAGCGCGTTACAGGTAATGCCGGTGGTAGCTGTTTCCAACGCCACGGTTTTGGTCAGGCCGACCAGGCCGTGCTTGGCGGCCACGTAAGCCGCCTTCTGCGCCGAGGCCACCAGGCCATGAACCGAGGCGATGTTGATGATCCGCCCCCAGTTGCGTTCACGCATGCCCGGCAAGGCGAGGCGCATGGTGTGAAACGCCGAGGACAGGTTGATGGCAATGATGGTGTCCCAGCGCTCCACGGGGAATGTTTCGATGGGAGCGACATGCTGGATGCCAGCATTGTTGACCAGCACATCGACCGAGCCGAGGTCGCGCTCCGTCCGGCTGACCAAATCGGCGATCTGATCCACTTCGGACACGTCGGCAGGATGGTGCATCACGCGCGTGCCGTATGCCGAGACGCGTTCGAGGGCGGCATCTACATCGCCGAAGCCATTGAGCATCACGTCGGCCCCGGCCTCGGCCAGCTTGCAGGCAATGCCCAGGCCGATACCACTGGTCGAACCCGTCACGAGAGCAGTCTTAGCGTTGAGTGTCATGGCGTGCTCCGATTGGGTTGCGCAACTGGAACAGCGCGGCCAAAACCGACGCGTTGATTACCAGCAAATCGACCTTCACAGACCATTACGGGGAATCTGACAGGCAAGGTGCTGGACGAGTGGCTGGCACAACGGCCAGAACTGAAAGAAGGAGTCATCTGCGGTTTTCCTTGTTGTTCTTGTCGCCTCGCTCGGATGCATCAGCTTCAACGAGCAAAGAGAGACTTTGTCAGAGCGAAAGCCATGCCAATCCAGACACGGCCTGCAGAAATGGCTCCTAGGCCTTGGTTTCGCTGACTTACAGCTGCCAAACCGAGGTGACTGGACGACCGACGGGACAACGGCGCATCACGCTAATGTACAGATTCGTGTACATGCCCATTTCGACATACTGCCTTCACGACGATATGTCCGGATGACTGGACCCATGCCCGTCCGCCTGCTCGGCGTAACGCCGCCAGACCGATTCGAGATTCACCGGGCCGCGTTTCTGCGGATCAACCAAGAAGTAATGCCGTTTTCTGCCGGGCACACCACTCAGGGTGGCCCCCGGCGGCCTGGCCATGTTTGGTCAAGGCAGCCCCAGGCGGGACTTAGCGACGTTCCTTGATGCCTACAAAGCCAGCATTTCCTGGACGCGGATGGCAAGGGTGTCGATCGCGAAGGGTTTCGTCAGGACCTGCATGCCCGCACCCAGGGAGTTGTTTCCGAGCGCTGCGCTTTCTGCATAGCCTGTAATGAAGAGGGTTTTCAGGCCCGTGCGTATCTCCCGCCCCGCGTCGGCCATCTGTCGTCCGTTCATACCCCCCGGCAGGCCGACGTCTGTGATCAGCAAGTCGATGTTTACTTCGGATTGCAACACCTTCAGCCCGCTGACACTGTCGGCCGCTTCAATCAACGTGTAGCCAAGGTCACCTAGAACATCCATCAGGAGCAGACGCACAGTTGGTTCGTCGTCCACGATCAGAATCGTCCCGCGGGCCTCGCCGGGAACGGTATTCGTCATGGTCGGCACGGTTGCGGCTTCGGCCGCTTCACCGATGTAACGCGGCAGGAAGATGGATACCTGGGTGCCCTGCCCCTTCTCTGAATCAATGCGAACCTGGCCACCGGACTGCTTGGCAAATCCGTAGATCATCGATAGCCCCAGGCCTGTGCCCTGGCCGATCGGCTTGGTCGTGAAGAAGGGGTCAAACGCCTTGGCGATAATGGCTGGTGTCATGCCCGTTCCGGTGTCCGCTACGCTCAGCGAGAGATACTGACCTTCGGGAAGGTCATATGCCCGAGCGATATCACCCGCCAGCCATCGGTTGGACGTCTCGATGGTGATACGCCCGCCGTCCGGCATGGCATCACGTGAATTGATGCACAGGTTGAGGATGGCATTCTCGAGCTGGCTCGCATCGACGGACGCCGACCAGAGGTGCATGCCACTGACGGTTTCTACCCGAATACCAGGGCCGACCGTGCGCTGGATCAGCTCCGTCATGCCCTCCATCAGCACATTCACGTCAATCGGCCGCGGGTCGAGCGTCTGGCGCCGCGAAAACGCCAAGAGACGGTGCGTCACGGCTGCGGCACGTTTCGCCGCCCCCTGAGCTGACGTCATGTATCTGTCGATATCGTCAAACCGCCCTTGGGACAACCGCAGACTCATCAGCTCTAATGCTCCCGAAATTCCTGCGAGCAGGTTGTTGAAGTCATGCGCGAGGCCCCCGGTGAGTTGACCGACAGCCTCCATTTTCTGTGACTGTCGCAGCTTGTCCTCGGTCTGGATCAGCGCTGCCGTCCGCTCGGCCACGCGTTGCTCCAAGGTCTCATTGAGCGCTCTCAACGCCGCAGTGGCCCTGTCACGCTCCGCCTCGATGGACCGCCGGTGTTCGACGTCAATCAGTACGCCTGGGAAATTATGAGGCGTGCGGTCTTCTGCGAGATCGACACGTCCGTTCGCTTCGATCCAGTAATACCTGCCATCAGCACGCCGTACCCGGTACTGATGGGCGTAGGCGCCACCGCGGGAGATCGCTTCGGCTATCGCAGCCTTCAGCCCCTCCCGGTCTTCGGTGTGCACGGTAGCGATTATCTGCTCCAGGCTGAGCCCTTCTCGGCCGAGGGCGGGGTCAAGACCAAAGGCGACAGCGAAGCCTTCATCGACCGTGAACCGGTCGGTAGGCAGATGCCAATTCCAGGTTCCGATGATCGCGCCGGCCGCGAGGGCAAGCTGAACGCGCTGGACGTTTTCTCGCGCAAGCGATTCACTGACACGCAGGCGCTCTTCGGCACGTCGCCTCTGGGTCACATCGCTGAAGAGAATCGCAATCTGGCGCTCGGCGGGGTCGCCGACTCGAACGGCCCGAACGTCGAACCAACGCTCGAACGCTTCAGCGTAGTTTTCGAAACTGGCCGGCTCCCCGGTTTTTGCAACGTGGCCGTAGGTTTCGAACCAGAATTGCTCCAGATCCGGTGCGAATTCGGTAACCCACTTGCCCCGCAGGTCGACGCCTGCCTGGCGCTCGAACGCCGGGTTGGCCTCAACAAACAGATAGTCCACGGGCTGGTCGTTCGCGTCGAACTTGACCTGAACGATCGCGAACGCCGCTTCGATAGACTCCAGTATGGTTTTGAACCGCTCCTCACTCTGGCGCAGCGCTATTTCCACAGCGCGCATGCGGGTCAGATCAAGCATCGCGCCGATCATACGCACGGCCTCACCTTCGGCGTTGCGGATAACCTGGCCGCGGTCGATCACCTCGGCGTAGGTCCCGTCCTGACGCCGGAAGCGGTATTCACCCGTCCAGGTGGTACCGCTCCCATCGATAACGGCGCGAATCGATGAGTGGATGCGCGCGCGATCCTCTGCATGGATGCGCTCGATCCACCAGTCTCCAGAACTGTCGACGTCCGCAAGTGGGTAGCCGTATGCCTGCTCCAGCGCATCGTTCCAGAGCACATGATTGGTGTTCAGATCCCAGTCCCAAACGGCATCATTAGTAGCTTTTGCAGCCAGACGATAGCGTTGCTGAGATTCCTCAATGGCGCGGCCTGCCATGTGCTCGCTGGTGTGGTCATGCAGGATCTTCATATAGCCAAGATGGCTGTGATTTGGGCCATATAGTGGCGACATCGCCTCCGATGCCCAGAATTGTTGACCGTCTTTGCGCAAGTGCCAGCGCTCGTTTGTCACGCGCCCACGACGCAGGACATCTTCCATCTCCTGCTTGGCCCGGCCTGTGGCTCGATCGGTCACCGTGAAGATCCGCTCGCTGCTCTGGCCAAGCATTTCCGTGGCGCTCCACCCCATCACCTGCTCGGCGCCCAGGTTCCAGTCGGTAATGATTCCAGCTGGATCAGTCAGGATAATGGCGAGCTCGGTGATGCTGTCGAACACTGCGCGTTGGCGTGCTTCGCTACTGGTCAGCGCAGCCTGGCTGGCTGAGAGCTCTGCTGCCAGTGCTTGTAGCGTCATCGGGTCGGCCGCGCTTGCCGGTTGGCAGCTCGAGCAGGAAATCGGCTGATCGACGTCGCGCCGCGTCTGTTGCTCCGCGCAGATCCCTGCATTCTCAAGGACGGTGCGCAGACGCACGACTTCTGCCTCAAGCGCCTCACGGGTAAGGTCTTTCAACGCGATACCTATCTCAATCTGATAACGATGACGGACCGTTCCCCACGATCTGGCGGGTTAGACAACCTGTCTGCAATTGTCGAGGTTCGCGCCACACGAGCACAACCACCGGCTGACCTGTCGACGGCCTGGGACGTTCATGCGCCAACAACGGCCCTGAGGTTTGCCTGGCCGCGTCAACACGAGGAGGGTCACACCGCCAGTCGGCGCCGGTTGCAATCTCACCCAACGTCCACGCAGCCAGATCCGTCCACGACTTCAGCACGCATCACCGCCATGGCAGTAGTTGCGCGAGCTGACCTTCATCCTGCCAACACACTATCCACCAGCGCTTTGGCCTCTTCCTGGATGCGCTTGAGGTGCGCCTCGCCCTCGAAGCTTTCCGCGTAGATCTTGTAGACGTCCTCGGTACCGGACGGCCGCGCCGCAAACCAGCCGTTGTCGGTCACGACCTTGAGGCCGCCAATTGCGGCGCCGTTGCCCGGCGCTTCGGTGAGAATCTGGGTGATTGGCTGGCCGGCCAGCTCGCTGGCGGTGACCTGCGAAGCGGACAGCTTGCCGAGCTTGGCCTTCTGCTCGCGGTCTGCGGCGGCATCGATGCGCTGATAGACCGGGGAACCGAAGCGCTCCGTCAGCGCCTGGTAGCGCTCGCCAGGATCCTTGCCAGTCACCGCGGTGATCTCAGCAGCCAGCAGGCCGAGAATCAGACCATCCTTGTCGGTGGACCACGCACCGCCTTGCTTGCGCAGGAAAGAAGCACCAGCGGATTCTTCACCGCCGAAGCCCAGGCTGCCGTCCATCAAGCCATCAACGAACCACTTGAAGCCCACCGGCACTTCGACCACCTTGCGGTCAATGCCCTTGGCGACACGGTCGATCATCGAGGACGACACCAAGGTCTTGCCGATACCCGCCCCAGCGCTCCACTCGGGGCGGTGAGTGAAGAGGTATTCGATGGCAACGGCCAGGTAGTGATTGGGGTTCAGCAGCCCCACCGAACGCGCAACGATGCCGTGGCGGTCATGGTCGGTGTCGCAGGCGAAGGAGACGTCAAAGCGGTCCTTGTTTTCGATCAGACCGGCCATGGCGTGGGGCGAGCTGCAATCCATGCGGATCTTGCCGTCCCAGTCCAGGCGCATGAAGCGGAAGGTCGGATCGACGCGGGTCGAGAGCACTTCGAGCGGCAGGCCGTAGCGTTCGGCAATGCGCGTCCAGTAATGCACGCCGGCGCCGCCGAGTGGGTCAACGCCAAACTTCAGGCCGGAGTTGCGAATGGCCTCCAGGTCGATCACCTGTTCCAGACCGCCTACGTAATGTTCGATGAAATCGAAGCGTTGGGTGGTGGCTGCCTTCAACGCTTGCGAATAATCCATCCGCTGCACACCCTTGAGCCCGGCAACCAGCAGCGCATTGGCGCGCTCCTGGATCCACTTGGTTACGCCAGTGTCGGCCGGGCCGCCATTGGTGGGGTTGTACTTGAAGCCGCCATCAGCGGGCGGATTGTGCGACGGCGTGATGACGATGCCGTCAGCCAGGCCGCTGCTGCGGCCGGCGTTGTATTCGAGGATGGCGTTGGAGATGGCCGGGGTCGGCGTGTATCCGGGCTCGCCATTGGTTTCGCTGCAACCGGCGTCGATGCGTGTCTCAACGCCGTTGGCTGCCAACACTTCCAGGGCGGATACGAACGCCGGCTCGGACAGCGCGTGGGTGTCCATGCCGACGAAGATCGGGCCGTCGATGCCCTGCTCCCGGCGGTAATCGCAGATCGCCTGTGTGGTTGCCAGGATATGCCACTCGTTGAAGCTGTTCTTCAGTGACGAGCCGCGGTGGCCGGAGGTGCCGAAAGCGACTTGCTGCGCCGGATCGGATGGATCAGGGCGCTCGCTGTAGTACCGCGAAATCAGCCGCGGAATATTGGTCAAGGTGTGCTCGGCGGGGAGGCGTCCTGCGTTGAGGTCGAGGCTCATCAGTCGTTCCTTTGGAAGATCAGTAGGTCGATTCAGGCAGAACCCTGAGTTCTGCCGAGGGTGTCGAACGCAAAATGACGGTGGCAACCGGCACTTATCTACGCGCTTCGACCATGCACCCTCGGGCTTTGGTTCCCCACAGTTGCATCGAAAGCGCATGCGCAGCGGTGGCGCATGATAGAGCGCGCCGGCCATGCCGCGAAGATGGCGGGTTGAAGTTCCGCTGCCGACCGAGATCAGACGAGCAAGCTGCTCCAGGCAGAGGCCAGCAGCAACAACGCCATGCACCGATTGAAACGTTTGATCGACTGCGCTGATTTCAGCAGCCGCACTGCCCCCTGCCCCAACGCCGCCCATGCGCATAGACAAGGAACCGCGATGAGAAAGAACAGCAGCGCGTAGGTCCCGTAGTGCAACCAACTGGCGTCAGCGCCGGCGAACACACTGCGACTCAGGGCTTCTACCTCGGCCGGCCCATGTCTCCGCTGCTGTTCCAGCAGGTTCTGGCCGATGCCCAGGCAGCAAGTGTCGTCGCGGCGGGGGGGGGCGCTAAGCGCTCGTGGAACCCGACGCACAGGCCGGCCCGGAGGGCCCGGCCTTGCGCTCTCAAATAGCGCCCGTTTCGGCCTGCGCGTCCAAGGCGGCTGATACGGTTTCAGCCAGATGCTCAAGCGTGAACGGCTTGGTCATCATGCTCATGCCCGTCCCGAGAAACTCCGAGCGAATCGCGGCGTTTTCGGCGTAACCGCTGATGAACAGAACGGGCAGATCCGGCCGTTTCTGCTGGATGATTTCGGCCAGTTGGCGGCCGTTCAGCCCGGGCAGCCCGACGTCGGTTATCAACAGGTCCAGCGTACGCAAGCCGTTGAGCAAACTCAGCGCCTGCTGACCGTCTTCAGCGAGGTGCACCTGGTAGCCGAAGTCCTCCAGCGCGGCGGCGAGCAACAGGCGTACCGAATCATCATCCTCCACCACAAGAATCGTCTGCCCTCGTCCGGAGGTCAGATCCACGGACGCGGTGATCGACCCATTCTCGACTGCAGACGACTGCGCCAGGGGTATGTACAAGGTGATCGAGGTACCGGCCCCCTCCTCGCTGGTCACCGAGACGAAACCGCTGCTCTGTTGAACGAATCCGTAGACCATGGACAGGCCCAACCCGGTGCCTTGCCCCAAGGGTTTGGTGGTGAAGAAGGGTTCGAAGATCTTCCCCAGCACGGGTTCGGGGATACCGACCCCCGTATCCGATACCCTGATGCTGACGTAGCGCCCCCTGTGACCACCCAAACGAGCAGCCTCTGTCTCGTCGATATCGGCTCGGCTGGTAGCAATCGCCAGAATGCCGCCATCTGGCATGGCATCACGCGCATTGATGCTTAGGTTCAACAAGGCGTTTTCAAGCTGGTTGGGGTCGACTAATGCCAAGCCGGCACCGTCATCAAGCTGCAGCTCAAGCTTGATCCGCTCCGTCAGCGTCCGTTTGAGAAGGTCGCTTAGCGACAAGATCAGCGGATTCACTGAAACGGTGCGGGCTTCGAGCGACTGCCGACGGGAGAACGCCAACAAGCGCTGGGTCAAGGCTGCCGCTCGGCTGGCGGACGTATGAGCGGCCGTCATGTAACGATCCAGATCACCGTATTGCTGCCGGCCTATACGGAGGCGCATCAGGTCCAATGCGCCGATGACGCCCGTAAGCATGTTGTTGAAATCGTGAGCGATGCCACCGGTGAGCTGGCCCACCGCGTCCATCTTCATGGATTGGCGCAGCTGTTCTTCGGTTCGGGCTCGTTCTTGGCTTTCCAGCGTCAGTTTCTCCAACGCCTCTTCCAGCGCACGGGTACGAGCCTTGACCTGAAACTCAAGATCATCGTTGAACCGGCGCAACATTTCTTCGTTCTGCTTTTCAGCATTTATATCAATGACGACCAAGGCGGCGCCTCGGATCTTCCCCTGGCTGTCGTACAGCGGCACCGCATTGACGCGTGTCCATAGTTCAGGCCCGTCGTCGGGGTAGTAGCGGAAGTCAGCACCTTCCACCATCTCGCCGCGCAGCGCCCGGGCGCCTGCAAATTGATCCGGAGGGATCCGTTGACCCTGGCTATCGAGGCCCACCCATCGCTGAGCATGCCGACCATCAGTGGATGGGATTCTTCGGTTGGGGACATACCGCTCGTAGGTAGGATTGCTGAGCACGGTGGTGCCGTTTGTATCAATCAGGCAGATGCCAACCGGAAGGTGTTCGACCAGGCTCTCAAGCGTTGCCTGCTGCTCAGCAAGCTCCACGAGACGGTCTGCAATCTCGAACTGACGCAGGCGGGAGCGCCAGGCCATCGCCACGGTGCCCAGCAAAGCTGCCGGCCTTATGGGTTGTTCGAGAATGACCAGGTCCGCTACCCATTCGGGTAACCGATTCTTGATTGCCAGGAAATCAGCGCGTGATTCGCTCTGCGTATCTGTGACCACAATAAAGGGGATGTCCGCCCCGTCACCTTGCTCGGTGACGGCGGGCCCGCTCGCCGTCGCAGACGCAAGGAATCGATCGGTAGCGATCACCGCACCCACTCGGTAATCCAGTTGTTGAAACAGGCTTTCGCTATCGGAGCAGAAAGCGAGTTCATAACCCTCTTCGTCCAGCAGTTGGACCAGGCGAGAGAAATCGACGCCACAGCCGGTGCCAATCAATAGCCGCCTGGCCTCGGATGAAATGTCAGCAGTCACGTCGGTGCTCTTCCGGTAGTTAGGAGCAGGTGAGGTTTCCCTTCGCGTCCGTTTAGCACTCAAACGTCTGCTTTGAAGAATCGATAGATAAGCCGGCCACAAAGGCTGAAGGCGATGCTGTGCTGGATTGGCCACGAGCCCGACAGTCGGCCTCCACAACAGCTTGGCCAGCATGGGAGTAATAGCGTCGACAAATGGTACAGAGCCGGCCGTGCGGGCAGAAGACACCGTGCATCCGAATCAGACGAATATTGAGTTGCGGCTTCAGCGCAGTCCAAACGTTGAAGTGCTCAACTTGCCCGACGATCGATGATGTAGTCACCCAGCTGGGCCAGCGGCATAGGCTTTGCGAACAGGTAACCCTGTGCCTCGTCGCATGCCGACCGCATCAACTGCCGCAGCATATCGGCGTCCTCTACGCCTTCGGCCACGACGCGCATGCCAAGCGAATGGCACATTTCGGTCACCGCCTTGATGAAATCGAGACAGTTATCAGCCTTGGCGGTTGGACAAAGGAAGGTCCGATCAAGCTTCACAACATCGATGGGATATTGGCGCAAATAGGCGATGCCGGCGTACCCGGTGCCGAAATCATCTATTGCAAGCCTGACGCCGATGGTTCGCAGGTTTCTCAGGAGCTGGTGCGAAGCGTCGGTGTCTTCGATCAACCCGGACTCGGTCAGCTCCAGTTCGAGACGGTGCGTATCCATCCCGGCCGCCTGCAATGCCAGGCTGACTTCGCTGCACAGCGTCGGCGATTTGAGCTGCACCGGTGACACGTTCACCGACAACATCAGCTCGGTACCGATGCGTTCGGTCAATTGCTGGATGTCTTTGCATGCCTGCTGCAGCACCCAGCTGCCGATTTTGCAGATCAGCCCCGTGGTTTCGGCGATGGGTATGAACACCGCCGGGGACACCAGCCCTTTGCTTGGGTGGTTCCAGCGGATCAGAGCCTCCACACCGCATGCAATGTCATCGTCCAGGCAAATACGCGGCTGGTAATGCAGCACGAATTCATTGCGTTCCAGCGCTTCTCGCAGGTCGAGTTCGAGCGCCATGCGGTTCTTGGTCTCGATGCTCATCTCCGCCGAGAAGAACTGCATCCCGGTGCCGCCAGCATCCTTGGCGCGATACATGGCGATATCGGCGTGCTGCAGCAGCTCATCGATGCTGGTGTCCGGGTCCGGATACAGACACATGCCCATCGATGCCGAGGGGTAGTAACGTGTGCCAAGCACATCGCAGGGCACTTGGATCGCCCGCAGCAGATCAGCTGCCAGCCGCTCGGCCGAACGCACGCCGTCAGGTAGATGAGCCACTACCACAAACTCGTCACCGCCCAGGCGCGCCACCAAATCACCGGACGGCAGCGCCTCGCGCAGCCGATGGGCGATCTGTACCAACAGCACGTCGCCGTAGCCATGCCCCATCGAGTCGTTCACTTCCTTGAAGCGATCAAGGTCGATCAGCATGATCATCAGTTGCTGATTTTCTGGGATGAAATTGACCAGTTCCCGCAGGTGATCATTGAGATAGGTTCGGTTGGGCAGCCCCGTCAACGAGTCATGAGTGGCCATGTGGTGCAGTCGGTGCTCGACCTGCTTGCGGTCCGTGATGTCCGTCAACCCGCCGGACCACTCCTTCATATTCCCGTGGTCATCGAAGATGGGCACGGCGTGACCGGTCATATGCCGATACTGGCCATCCGCGCGGCGGATGCGGTATTCAGCGCGCTTGTTGCTATAAACCGAACACATTTCCTCAATGACGACTTCAAGCGCGGAACGATCTTCCGGATGCACGGCATCGAGCCAGCCCTTTCCGCGCGATTGCTCGAACGTCTGGCCGGTGAATTCATTCCAGTCGGGTTGTGACTCGACGATATCGACCAGCGGGCTGGTCGACCAGACCAGGCTATTGGTCGCCTTTACCAGTCCCTTGAAGCGGCGCTCACTAACTGCCATTTCTTGCTCGACCTTGGCCCGCCCTCGATTGGCTCGTTCGCGCTGCACCAACAGAGCCGCCGTATTGGCGAGCAGAGTGATTCCTTCTTGCTCCACAGACGACGGCGCTGCGCATACGCTGCTGTAACAGGCAATCGTGCCCATCACCTCGCCGCAGTCAGAAAGAACGGGTGTGGACCAGCAAGCGCGCAGGCCGTGCTCAAGCGCCTTGTCTCGGTGCTGGGCCCAGTAAGGATCGGTGGCGATATCCACGGCAACACTTGGCTTGCAGGTGCGTACTGACACGCTGCAGGTGGTTTCATCGGAACCTGCGTCCATTGCATCGAGCGCAGCGACGAAATCTGAAGGAAGGCTGGAGGCTTCAACGAATCGCAGCCTGCCATCCTCATCCAGGCGCATGATGGCTGCGCGAATGGTCCCAGCCGACTGCCTTTGGGCCGAGCGGGTAAGTTCAACCAACACTTCGGTCAAGGGCGCACCGGCCACCGCCAGCTCCAGTGAGCGCATCTGCCCTTCGGCTATGGCCTCGGAGCGGCGGCAGTCGGTCACGTCCTGACTGACGAAGTGCAGCGCCCGCAGCTCGGGATGAGCGGTGGAGCGACCGGCCACGCTGACCATTTGCACACTGCTGTCGCCGACCAGAACACGGCAATCGAAGCGCACCTCGTCACCGGTCGAGAGGGCGACAGCCACGTGCTCGGCGACCGGATCGCGATCATCGGGATGGATGTGCTCCAGAAATTCGGTAAGCGAGGTGCTGCCCAATGCACAGGCATCGAGCGCATGGGTGACGGCCTCGACCGTCGCCTGGGTATCGTTCAGCGAATCGTCCAGCTCGACGTACCACTCCAGCAAGCCAGCCGATTGCAGCGTGAAAGCAAGCCGGGATTGCAGATCTGGTTGGGCCATGCTGTTATCCAAAAAGTATGTAAAGCGAGCTTCTACTTGGACCCATAGAGCTGGCCACCGTTCTGAGCTAGACCGATATACGCAGCTATTGTTGAATCCTCGCTTTATCAAGGGTAGTGCACGGCCCCGATATCCCCCTGCGACGCCGTCTATAACCGACGTTCGGTGTGGCTGGCGGGCGCTTTTCCTTAGCGGACGCGCTAATCAGGAGTCGGACCGCCCTGCTCCGCCAACACTTCACGCACACAGCGGTGAAACAGCTGCTGCACCGGCAGCTGCCGAGCACTGTGACGGCCGACCAGTACCAGCTCCCGATAGAAGGTTGCGCCGCCCAGTCGGAGAACGCGGACGGTCGGCGTACTTTCGAGCCATAACCCGGCTTCTGGCACCAGGGCTACACCCAGCCCGCAGGCGACCATCTTGACGATGGCATCCAACTCGTCGAGTTCCAGGCCAGGGCGGACATCCAGGTGATGTTTGCGCAAGAACTGACTCACCTGCCGACCGCCAAAGGAGCTGCGGTCGTAACGCACAAACCGCTGCTCGATAAGGAGCTGCAACGGGTCATCACCGGCCACGTCGAGCGGCGTGATCAGCACGAACGGCTCGCGCTGAACCAACTCGGCATGGAGCTCCTTGGGCAGCGCAAACGGCGGTCGGATCATGATCGCCAGATCGATCTCGCCGGCATCGACTTGCGACAACAGATTCAACGAGACACCGGGAACCAGCTTTGGCGCGACGCCCGGCGCCTGTTTCAGCAGACGGAGCAGCACCCGCGGCAGCAGGCCGGTCTGTACCGTACCGATGGCACCGATCCGCAGCTCGCCCCGGTAGTCTTCGAGCGACTCCGGTTGGCCCATCAAGCTGAACGTCTCGAGGATCTGCTCGGCCAGCGGCAGCGCCCGCAGGCCCGCCGCATTGAGATACGCCGAGCGGCCTGTTCGATCGAATAGGCGCAGGCCCAGCGCCTCCTCAAGATTCTTGATCTGAGCGCTGACCGCAGACTGGGTCAGCCCGATTCTGTGGCCTGCAGCGGCGAAGCTGCCGCACCGGGCGATCGCAAGGAAGGTTTTCAATTCGCGGATCATAGGGACCTGGATTGATCGAAATATTCGAGGCTCGACACCAACGATATCCGCTGTTGATGAGGGCGACAAATCGGCAACATGATCGTTACGGCCCCACAACAGAAGGTAGCCTTGATGACCCTCTCTCCTTTTCACCTTGCGATCCCTGTCCATGACCTACCCGCCGCGCGCCGCTTCTATGGCGAAGTCTTCGGTCTCGCCGAAGGCCGCTCGTCCGAGCATTGGGTCGACTTCGATTTCTACGGCCATCAACTGGTCATCCATGAGCACCCGCAGACGCCATCGCAGCAAGCTGCACACACCAATGCCGTAGACGGTCACGACGTTCCGGTGCCGCACTTCGGCATCGTGCTCAGCTGGCCGGAGTGGGAAGCGTTGGCCGAACGTCTGCGCGCACGGGATACCAAATTCGTTATCGAGCCCTATGTACGCTTCCGGGGCCAGGTCGGCGAGCAGGCGACCATGTTTCTCTTCGACCCCTGCGGCAACGCGTTGGAATTCAAGGCATTCAAGGACATGAGTCAGCTGTTCGCCAAATGAGCTGTGCCGCTGCCAATCATGGGTCAAGTAACGCAGCGCGGACGGAACAATGATGCCTGGGAGTATCCCGCCACGCCGTCACGCGCTCGCTGCGGCCTGCCATTCGCGCGGACTGGCGCCGGTCTTGCGGCGGAAGGCGCGAGCCAACGCCGATGGGCTTTCGTAACCCACCTCATCTGCAATCAGGGCGATCGGCCGACCTTCGCGCAAGCGCTTCTGTGCCAGGCTGATGCGCCAACTGGTGAGGTAATCCGCCGGTGTCTGCCCGACCACCGAGCGGAAACTGGCGGCAAAGCTGGCCCGTGACATGTTCGATTCGGCAGCCAGTTCGGCCACCAACCATGCACGCTCGGGCTCGGCGTGCATCAGCGTGATCGCCCGCGCCAGGCGCAGGTCGGCAAGCCCGGCCATCATTCCCGAACTCATCGTCTGGCTGGCCATCAAGTGGCGCAGCATCTGCACGATGAGCAGTTCGAACAGGCGCCCCATGACCGCCTCGCGGCCACAGTAGCCGGCGACCGCTTCCTCAAACAGCCAGGCCAGGGCACCGTCAAGGATCGGCGCTTCTGCCACCGGCAGCAGCAAGACATCAGGCAACGCCGCGGCCAGCGGATTGTTGGCTCCGCCATCGAACTGCAGCGTCGCGCACACCAGCCGCGCGCCATCCGCTTCGTTGGCGAGCATCCGGTGGCGATATGGACGGGGAAATACCATCACCGTCGGCTCCGCCAACCGCACTTCGCTGTTGTCCGCCAGACGCAACGTCATGGCGCCTTCGCGCAGCACATGGATGTAGCCCACCTGGTCCGCAGTCTCGAAGGCCGCAACGCCACAGAGATCTCCGCTGTGATACAGGCCCGCGTGCATGCCGAAGTGGCACAGCAGACTCGATAGACGATCCATGGTTACCTGCCTCGATTAGACGATTAGTTGCATATTGAAGACGATTTGCGTCCTTTACGACAACCCGCCTGCGCATTATGACTCTGCACCTGACGCAAGTCGCTCCGAAGTCCAAGCCGCTGCCTGTGTGGGTGCTCCGGCCTGCTGAGCAGAGCCAGCCACCGACACGACAACGCGAACCGTATCTAATCGAAAAGGTAGAACAACGTCATGACCACTGCATCGAAAACCCGCAACGCCGCAGCCGCCACCCTTCTCGCCGCCGCCACTACGCTGGGCAGCGTCGCCAGCTTCGCCGCCGACAAACCGACCGTGATTCTGGTGCACGGTGCATTTGCCGAAGCAGCAAGCTGGAACGGCGTGGCCACCCGGCTGATTGGTCAAGGTTATCCGGTCATCGCCGCCGCCAACCCGCTGCGTGGCGTGGCCAACGATGCCAACTACGTCTCCGACATCATCGAGCACACCTCAGGCCCTATCGTGCTGGTCGGTCATTCCTACGGCGGTAGCGTCATCACCAACGCAGTGAATGGCAGCGACAAGGTCAAGGCGCTGGTGTATGTCGCTGCATTCGCACCGGCAGCCGGCGAAAGTGCTGCCACGCTGGCCGGCAAGTTTCCAGGCGGAACGCTTGGTCCGACCCTGGCCGAACCCGTTCAGCTGAGCGACGGCAACCAGGATCTCTACATCCAGCAGGACAAGTTTGCCGAACAGTTTGCTTCCGATGTGCCGGCGGCCGAGGCGGCCTTGATGGCCGCTACGCAGCGCCCGATAACCGCCGCCGCGTTGAACGAAGAAAGCCAGAACACCGCCTGGGAGTACGTGCCTTCATGGTTCGTCTACGGTACCGGCGACAAGAACATCCCCGAGGCGGCGCTGAAGTTCATGGCCGACCGCGCGGGATCGAAGAAAACCCTGAGCATCCCCGGCGCCTCCCACGTCGTGATGACCTCGTATCCAGATGAAGTGGCTGCGCTGATCACAGAAGCCGCGCAAGCCAGCGCCCAGTAACCGCTACGGCAAAAGGCCGCTTGTTAGACAGGGTTCGCCATCGGTCAGGGCTCTTGGACGAGCGAACTTTTCACTCACGCGAGGCTAAACAAAAACCTCGATCAACCGATAACCCGACATGCCAAGCGAGACGTGCACGGCTCCAAGCTGTCGGCCACGCGCGGCGTCTATTTCACCGATTTCGTACTGTTTCGTATCGATCGCGTCAGCTCGAATGCGGAACACCCACCCTGCAGACGGAAGCCCCTACCGTGCAACTCATCGATAACCGAGCGTTGATCAACGATGCCTTGAGCCAGTCTGCGGAACTGACGGGAGGACGCTTCGATCATCGCTACTGGTTGAGCAAGGTAGCGGACGTGAAGCTGCTGATCATCTCCAAGCCCGAAGTGCTTTTCGACCTTTCGGTCAAGGTGTACATCCCCTTGCCGTCAGGGCAGAAAACGCCGCTGACCTACGGCGATGGCTGGTTCAACTGGCACTTTCTCGGCAGCAAGAGCGCGGTGGTGACTATCGCCCGGGAAATCCTTTCGATCGCGATGCGCAACCAGAAAGCACCATCGCCTGTGCTGCAGGCCTGGCTGACCCAGCTGGTGACGTTCAAGCACAGCGACCATACGATCGCCGTGCTTGAACCCGAACCGCAGCAAGACCTGGCCGGCCGTTAAGCCGTTTCACCCGCCCCCAGCGCGGCCTCTTCATAATCGAGTTCGCGCAGCAGGGTTTGCAGCATCTGCTCGTCGATCTCGTGCCGTTTCCTCATGCGGTACATTTCCTTGCGCTGCACCGCGATGGCTTGAACGCGAATGACCCGCTCCAACGTCATGGTTTCACGGGCCTGGTTTGCTCGACCGTGATGGTCCATTAACGCTTCGATGTCGTGACGGTATGACTCGGTGACCCGCGCGGTCACCTCGCTGCGCAGCAGTGCGCTATCCGCATCCTCCACCGGGTTGGCCTGCTTCCAGCCCTCCAGCCAGCTGACCGCTGCCTGAGCGGCCAGCCGTCGTGCCTTTTTCAGCTCTTCCCTATGTTCTTCAAAATCGTTGTTGGGTAGCTGCTTGAGGAAATAGGGAATGCCCAGCGCACCGATCAGCAAGGACAAAATGATCACTGCGGCGGCGAGGAAGATCATCAGATCACGGCCTGGAAACGGTGTATCGCCGATCATCAACGGGATCGACAGCACACCTGCCAGGGTAATCGCACCACGCACGCCGGCGACGGCGCTCAGCGCAGAGAACAAGCGAAGAGATTTGGGCTGGACGGTCTTGCCGAGCATGCGACGCACACGTGCCTCGCTCCAGTGATAGGCGAAGACGAAGACAAAGCGCACCACCAACAGCAACGCCATGATCGCCAGCGCGCTGAAAACCAGCATCGGCATGCTGTAGGACTCGTGCCCAGCCGCTTCCCAGACCCGCTCGACGATCCGCGGAAACTGCAGACCCAGCAGCAGGAATACCAGGCCGTTAAAGCTGAAGTCGAGCATCTCCCAGATGCTGCGATTGAGGATCCGGGTACTGGTCTTGACCGGCAGCATGTCGATACGGCTCTGCACCATCCCCGCCGCTACCGCCGAGAGAATGCCGGACATCCCGGCATGTTCGGCCAGGAAGAACGCGGCGAATGGCAGCAGGAGAATCATCACCACGTAAGTCGACGGATCAAACAGATCTCGTGCGGTCATCCACTGTTTGGCCTTGCCTACCGACCAGCTCAGTCCCGCACCAATCGCGAGACCGCCCAGCGCGATGACGAAGAACTCGCCGGTAACGGTGACTAACGAGAAAGAGCCGGTGATAGCCGCAGCCAACGCGAACTTGAAAGAAACCAGGCCGGTGGCATCGTTCATCATCGCCTCACCTTCCAGCTGGTGAGACATATGCCGCGGCAGCCGCCCCTGGGCAATGGCGATCACCGCCAGCGCATCGGTCGGCGACAGGATGGCGGCCAGAGCGAAGCTCGCCCCGAGTGGAATGGCTGGCAGCAGCCAGTGAATGAAATAGCCCACCACCACCAGAATGATCAGCACGAGCACCAGCGCCATGGCGGTCATTTCCGCGCCGTGCTCGGTGAACTCGCGCTTGGGTATCTTCCAACCGTCGTAAAACAGCAACGGTGGAATGAACAGCAGCATGAAGATCTCGGGCCGTAGCTCGACGCCCATGCCGAACGGTGGGAGCGCAAGCAGGCTACCCATGATGATCTGCAGAATTGGCAGTGGCAGCGGAACGACATTGGCCAGAATGCGGCTTGCACCCACTGCAAGCAGCAGCAGGAAGATGAGGTAAAGCGTTTCCATGGGGCGGGCTGGTCTCGACAGGAAAAATAGGCGGGGCGTGCGACCGTTGCGCACATACGACGAAAGTATAGTCAGGAGGTTTTGGAATATCCGCTTCGGTGTTCAGATCCGTCCGAACTAAACGCTGCGACCGCCACTCCCCGGGTGCTAAAGCACAGACGTCACCGTGCCGGCACCCCGTCACGCCTCGGGGAGGCATTTCTCAATCAACGGCCGCACCGCCCGTCGAAAAAGTCCAAGCCGCCATACAGAGTGTCCAGCCGCGACGACAACGCGGCTACCCATGTCCCGTGGCCTGGACAGAAAACATCTTCGTCGCAGCGCTGCGTTCAGCCTGATCGTCTTCATGCTAGAGCGGTCCGGCTGCAATCTCGTGACCGGTCATCGGCGGTTGAACCTTGCTCTGTTGAGCTGGCACAGCTTTGGCTCAGCCACTACGCCCGGCCAGTGGTTCTCGGGCATCACCTCGTGGCGTCAGTCATGAAGGCATGACAACAAGAACAAGGAAACCCACATGAAAGCATCCCGTGCAAAGCGTGTTCGCAGCGCAGCCTCTCCGCGGCTGCTGTTGGCATCGCCCGCCCTGCTGGCGTTGGTGATAGCCGAGCCAACCCTAGCCGCTAACTGCAGCGAATTATCCGGTGCGCAAATCCCAGCCTCGGCGATCGCTCTACCCACATCGGGCGCGAGGGTCACAGCCGCAACCCTGAAGCCAGGCGGTGGCAGCGCACCACAGACGTTTGGCCCACATTGCGATCTGAGCGTAGAAATCGCTCCGGTCGACCCAAGCGCACCCAGCATCAAGATGCGCATCGTCCTGCCTGAACAATGGAACAGCAAAGCGATGATGTATGGCGGTGGCGGCTACAACGGCACCGTTCCCAATGTTGCCGGCAACGTCCCGGCCGGGCCGATCGACCAGCCGACGCCACTGGGCCGCGGCTATGCGGTATTTGCCAGCGACTCGGGCCACGTCGCCAACCCGGTTCATCCGGGTGACTTCGCCTGGAACGAGGAAGCCTTGGCCAACTACGGCCACGACGCCCTGAAGAAAACCCGTGATACGGCGATGTACCTGATCGAGCAACGTTATGGTCAGCCGCCGGTTCGCAGCTATTTTGCCGGTGGCTCCACCGGTGGCCGAGAGGCGCTGGCGGTGGTGCAGCAATGGCCGAAGGATTTTCACGGTGCAATCGTGCTCTACCCGGCATACAACGCCGCCGCACTGGATCTGCAGTTTGGCCGCATTACCCGCGCGTTGGCTGCGCCAGGCGCCTATCCCAGCCTGGAAAAGCGCGCCGCGCTACTGGAAGCCTCGATGCAGGCCTGTGACGGGCTCGATGGCGTGCGTGATCGGGTGATCAGTCATCAGGCGGCATGCAATGCCCAATTCGATCCAGCAACAGCCAAGCTCAACGGCCGTCCCTTGCGCTGCCGTGACGGGGCTGACACAGGTAACAGCTGCTTGTCCGATGCACAGATCAACGCGCTCAAAGTGTTCGATACGCCGATTCGTTTCAGCCAACCATTGGCCAGTGGTGAACGCGGCTATCCCGGCTTCAATACCTGGGGCACCGACCTGGGCCGTCCCGGCGAAGGCCTGCAACTGGTGGTCAATCGGCTGGGGTTGAATACCCTGCAACCCGATTATCCGATGCCCGTGCATGGCACCGGCTTCGCCGAAGGCGCGCCCTACCATTCAGGGTTCTGGGACGAGTGGGTGCGCTACTTCGTGACCCGCAACCCGGCATTCAACTCCCTGACCCTGGACCCGACCGACCTCGGTCCGTGGCAGGCGCGAGTCGATGCACTGTCGCTGCGTCAGGACGTTAACCAGACCGATCTGTCGGCGTTCGTTGCCAACGGCGGCAAGATTCTGATGGCCCATGGCACCTCGGATCAGTTGGTCAGCACCCGCGCCACGGCTGAATACTACCGGCGCCTGCAGCAGGACATGGGCGTCGGGCAGACCCGCCGGTTCATGCGCTACTACGAAATTCCCGGCTACGCACACGCGGCCAGCACCGTCTTCAATGCCGCCTGGGATTCGCTGACCGCGCTAGAGAACTGGGTCGAACGCGGCGTGACACCCAAGCGCCAGGTCGTCACCGACACCGTCGCCGTACCTGGTCGCACCCGCCCACTTTGCGAATACCCCGGCTGGCCGAAGTACAAGCGGCGCGGCGATGTTAACGATGCCTCCAGCTTTTTCTGCGTGAAGAGCCACATAGGCCTCAACTAGAGCCGCATTAACGCCGCGCCCCACGCAGCACCTGGTGGTGCGCGGCGACCGGCTTCCAGCCGATTGGACAGCGTTTGGCCTGCCCTGGCGAACATGTCCAGCCAGACAGACAGTGCGGCCCTACCCGTTTTGTGGCCGTGCGGTCCTTGAGGTAATGGCTGCAGGGCTCTGGCTAGAGCTCCGCGCCCGATAGCGGTGGAATGCCGGCTCTGCCGGTGCGCCTGGCACGGCATTCGCTATTCGTTGAAGGGAAACCTGGCGACACCGAACCAATAACAACAAAAGGAAGCACCATGACAGACCTCCGCAATTTCTTCGCCCGCAACCTGCTCTGTGCCAGCGTTGCACTGAGCATCACCGGCCCGGCCAGCGCTGCGTTCCTCGATGACAGCAAAGCCAGCGTCGAGCTGCGCAACTTCTACATGAACCGTGATTTCCGCCAGAGTGGCGCACCGCAGTCTGAGGCGGACGAGTGGGCCCAAGGCTTCATCATGAAAATCGAGTCGGGTTACACCGACGGACCAGTCGGTTTCGGCGTCGATGCGATCGGCCTGTTGGGCGTCAAGCTCGACTCCAGCCCGGATCGTTCCGGCACCGGCATCCTGCAGCGCGATTCGTCCGGTCAGCCGTCTGATGACTACGGCACCGCCGGTCTGACCGCCAAAGCGAAGATGTCCAACACGACCCTGCACGTCGGCACCCTGCAGCCGATCATCCCGGTGGTGATGCG
>ERZ1673962.517-NODE-517-length-26082-cov-3.930726_pt1 | contig 26082 bp, 21 predicted proteins | sample MGYA00580188_ERZ1673962 | MGnify/ENA primary metagenome ERZ1673962 (study PRJEB41334, sample SAMN05608104) | rock metagenome | biome: terrestrial subsurface; feature: shale formation; material: shale | place: USA: Pennsylvania ... | reverse complement strand
GAACGCCGACTATCCCGATCCTGAGAACTTCCTGTTCCTGCTCTATGGCCCCAACGGCAAGGTCGAGCACCAGGGCGAGAACGCCTCGAACTATGCCAACACCGAGTTCGACCGGCTATTCGACGCCATGAAATACATGGAGGACGGCCCCGAGCGTCAGGCGCTCATCGACCAGTTGGTCGAGATCGCCCGGCGTGACGCGCCCTGGATCTGGGGCTTTCATCCCAAGTCGTTCAGCCTGCATCATCGCTGGCTGCTCAACGCGCATCCCAACCAGATGGCCAACAACACACTCAAATACCGGCGTCTCGATCCCGAGCAGCGTCAGGCCGCTCGACGCGACTGGAATCCGCCCATCCTTTGGCCGCTGTGGGCTGCCGGCGGAGTGCTGGTGCTGCTGGTGCTGCCGGCCTGGTGGATGGTGCATCGCCGCGAGAGGAGTACGGCCCTGTGACCGCCTATATCGTGCGCCGGCTGCTGTATGCCATCCCGATCCTGATCGGGGTCAATCTGCTGACCTTCATGCTGTTCTTCGTCGTCAACTCGCCGGACGACATGGCGCGGATGCATCTGGGGCAGAAGCGCGTGACCGAGGAGGCGATCCAGAGCTGGAAGGCCGAGCGCGGCTATGACCGTCCCTTGCTCTACAACGCCGAGGCCGATGGGCTGGCGAGCCTGACTGACACCATCCTGTTCCAGAAATCGGTCAAGCTGTTCGTGTTCCAGTTCGGTTCGTCGGACGCCGGGCGCGACATCGGCTACGACATCTCGCAGCGCATGTGGCCGAGTCTGGCGATCGCGGTGCCGGTGCTGCTGATCGGGCTGGCGTTCAACATCAGCTATGCGCTCTTCATCGTCTTCTTCCGCGCCACCTATGTCGATATTGGAAGCGTGGTGTTGCTGGTGGCCATGATGTCGATCTCAGGGCTGTTCTACATCATCGGCGGGCAGTTCCTGATCGGCAAGCTCTGGCATCTGGTGCCGATCTCGGGCTACGACCAGGGGCTGAACGCCTGGAAGTTCCTGATCCTGCCGGTGATCGTCGGGGTCGTCGGCGGGATCGGCTCGGGGACGCGCTGGTATCGCACGCTGTTTCTGGAGGAGATCGGGCGCGACTATGTGCGCACCGCGCGCGCCAAGGGGCTGAGCGAGCGGGTGGTGCTGTTCCGGCATGTGCTGCGTAATGCGCTCATCCCGATCCTGACCGGCGTGGTGGTGGTGTTGCCGCTGCTGTTCATGGGCAGTCTGATCACCGAGTCCTTCTTCGGCATTCCGGGACTTGGCAGCTATACCATCGATGCCATCAGCAATCAGGACTTCGCCATCGTGCGCGCTATGGTCTTTCTCGGCGCCGTGCTCTACATCCTTGGTCTGATCCTGACCGACATCTCCTATACCCTGGTCGACCCGCGCGTCAGATTGCAATGAGGAGGCCCGCGTCGTGCCATTGATCCCCGTCGTCCTCTGGACCGATGCCCTGGTCTTTCTGCTGCTGGTCGTGGTGGCGCTGTTCGCCGTCTGGGCGGCGCGTCACGAGCATCTGCGCGCACCCTGGCGCCGAGTGGTGCGCTCGCGTATCGGGGTGGCGACCCTGATGGTGCTGCTGGCTTATGCCGTGGTCGGGCTGCTGGATACCGTGCATCTGCGGCTCAAGCTCGACCGGGCGGAGGCGTCGGGCGAGGTGCGTCATGCGCCCGAAGTGCTGAGTCTGCTGGATCTCGCCCTGAGCGGTCTGCGCGAGCGGCAGGAGAAGACCTATTCGGCCCCCTTCGCCACCCATCTCCATGCCAAGGAGGCGCTCGATCAGCCCGACGGCACGGTGATCCGCGACTATCCGCGTCTGCAACATGGCGGCGCTCATCTGGCCGATCCCGAGCACGACCGTGCCTGGGACATCGCCTGGCGCTCGCTGGTCGGACTGATCAAGGGGCTGAGCCTCTGGGCACTGCTCGCCGCTGGTCTCATCGGGTGGCTGGCGCGTCATCACGGGCAGCCGTTCGACGCGGTTCGCAACCGCATCCTCAAGGGCCAGACCCAGATCCCTTGGCGCACCGCGCTCGGCACCCTGGCGCTGGTTCTGATTCTGACCTTCGTCATCGGCGAGCTGGCGCTCAAATACCATGTGCTCGGCACCGACAAGGTTGGCGAGGATGTGCTCTATCAGGCGCTGAAGAGTATCCGCACCGGACTGCTGATCGGCACCCTGACCACGCTCATCATGCTCCCGGCGGCCATCCTGCTCGGCATCATGGCCGGCTATTTCCGAGGCTGGATCGACGACCTGATCCAGTATCTCTACACCACGCTCAATTCGATTCCGGGCGTGCTTCTGATCGCGGCCACCATCCTCATGCTCCAGGTCTATATGAGCAACCACGCCGATGAGTTCGCGAGTCTGGTCGAGCGCGCCGATCTGCGCCTGCTGTTCCTGTGTCTGATCCTGGGCGTGACCAGCTGGACCGGACTCTGCCGTCTGCTGCGCGGCGAAGCGCTCAAGCTGCGCGAGATCGACTATGTCCAGGCCGCGCAGGCGCTGGGCGTGGGGCACTTCACCATCATCGCCCGCCACATCCTGCCCAACGTCATGCACATCGTCCTCATCACTCTGGTGCTCGACTTCAGCGGGCTGGTGCTGGCCGAGGCGGTGCTCTCCTATGTCAACATCGGCGTCGATCCGACCATGAATTCCTGGGGCAACATGATCAACAGTGCGCGACTGGAGCTGGCGCGTGATCCGATCGTCTGGTGGTCGCTGGCGGCGGCGTTCCTGTTCATGTTCACCCTGGTGCTGGCGGCGAATCTGTTCGCCGATGTGGTCCGGGACGCCTTCGATCCGCGCTTGAGAGGGGTTTGAGCCGATGACCGAGCCGCTCCTGCACGTCACGGGACTGACGACCGAACTGGGTGATCCGGCCCGGCCCGCGCGCGTGGTCGATGGGCTGACGCTCGGCATCCGCGCCGGCGAAACCTTCGCCCTGCTCGGCGAGTCCGGCTGCGGCAAATCGATGACGGCGCTGTCGCTGATGCGTCTGCTGCCGCCGTCCGGACGGATCACGGCCGGTTCGGTGCGGCTCGGTGGAACCGAACTCCTGACCCTGACCGAAGCCGAGATGCGTCAGGTGCGCGGCGGCCGGATGGCGATGATCTTCCAGGAGCCGCAGACCTCGCTCAATCCGGTGCTGACCGTCGGCACCCAGATCGGCGAGGCGGTGCGGCTGCATCAGGGTGAGACGCGCCAACGGCTCGGGGCCGAGCGGGCCGTCGAACTCCTGCGCGCCGTCGGCATCCCCGACCCCGAGCAGCGGCTGAACGAGTATCCGCATCAGCTCTCGGGCGGGATGAAACAGCGCGTCATGATCGCCATGGCCCTGGCCGGCGATCCGCGACTCCTGATCGCCGACGAGCCGACCACGGCACTCGATGTCACCATCCAGGCGCAGGTTCTGCGGTTGCTGAAGGCCGTGCAGTCCGCGAATGGACTGGCGGTGCTCCTGATCACCCATGACCTGGGCGTGGTCGCCGAGACCGCCGAGCGGCTGGCCGTGATGTATGCCGGTCAGATCGTCGAGACTGCGCCCGTGGCCGAGTTCTTCGCCCGGCCGCTGCATCCCTACAGTCGTCATCTGCTGGAGAGTCTGCCCGGCGCCGGCAAGCGCGGCGGACGGCTGGCCGTGATTCCAGGCCGCGTGCCGCCGCTGGATACGCCGTTCCAAGGCTGCCGCTTCGTCGAACGCTGTCCGGCGGCCATCGAGCGCTGTCGTCTGGAAGCGCCCGAATGGCGCATGTTCAGTGAAGAACGCGGGGTACGCTGCCATCTCGCCGAGCCGGATGAGGCCGGGGCTTCGGAACGTCCGGTTTCCGATCGCACGTCTGCGCCGACACCTGAGCCATCGATTGGGGGCCGCGATCTCCCGACCGAGAGCGCCCAGGTTCCGCTCCTGACCATGCGCGGACTCCAGGTCCATTTCCCTATCCACCAGGGCGTACTGCGCCGCGTCGTCGGCCATGTCCGCGCGGTCGACGGCATCTCGCTCGATCTTTATGCCGGACGCACGCTGGCCCTGGTCGGCGAATCCGGCTGCGGCAAGACCACGGCCGGCAAGGGACTGCTGCAACTCGTGCCCCCGACCGGCGGCTCGGTACGCTATCGCGGCCAGGAACTCATCGGCCTGAGCCATCGGCGCCTGCGCCCATTCCGCAAGGACTTGCAGATCGTCTTCCAGGATCCCTTCGCCTCCATGAACCCGCGTATGCTGGTCGGCGACCTCGTCGGCGAGGGACTCCAGGCGCTGCGCCTCGCCCCCAAGCGAGCGGAACGGATGCGCCGGGTCGCCGAACTGCTCGAACTGGTCGGTCTGGATCCCGAGTCGGCCAACCGCTATCCGCACGAATTCTCGGGCGGGCAACGTCAGCGTCTCTGCATCGCCCGCGCCCTGGCCCTCGAGCCGCGAGTCCTCGTCTGCGATGAGCCGACCAGTGCGCTCGACGTCTCGGTCCAGGCCCAGATCCTCAATCTGCTCAAGGATCTCCAGGAGCGGCTTGGGCTGGCCTATCTCTTCATCACGCACGACCTCTCGGTCGTGTCCTATCTGGCTCACGAGGTCGCCGTGATGTATCTGGGACGGGTGGTCGAGCATGGCCAGGTCGCTGAAGTCCTCGACGACCCGCGTCACCCCTATACCCGCGCGCTGCTCTCGGCCGTGCCCGTGGTCGACCCCGAACAGCGCCGCCAGGTCATCCGGCTCGAAGGCAACATGCCTTCGCCGCGCCATCCGCCGTCGGGCTGCCACTTCCATCCGCGCTGTCCCGAGGTGCTCGAGGTCTGTCGCCACCACTACCCGGTCGAGACCCGGCTTGGCGTCACGCGCCGGGTGTGTTGTCATGGTGTCGATGTCGGAGCCTCGACGCGGATGGTCGCTGATAGCGAAGCCCAATCGTGATCGTAGCATCAATCGATTTTGCTTTTCATTGTCCGCGTCCTAGACTGTCTCCCAACACACACGGGAGGATGCTTCCATGGCCAAGACCCTGACCTTTGGCGTCGTTCACATGACCGTAGCCTTCACCGTCGCCTATCTCATGACCGGAAGCGTCGTCATCGGCGGCGCCCTGGCCCTGGTGGAGCCGGCGGTCAACACGGTCGCCTATTTCTTCCACGAAAAGACCTGGGACTGGGTGCGTGCGAGCCGCCGCCCATCTGAAGCGGCCGAGCCGTTCGCCGCCTGATCCCGCGTCCCGAATCCATGACTCAACCCAAGGAGAGCACGACCATGACCAAACCCATGCCCATCGACATCGGTATCTCGGACGCCAACCGCGCCGCCATCGCCGAGGGGCTGTCCAAGCTCCTGGCCGACAGCTACACCCTCTATCTCAAGACGCACAACTATCACTGGAACGTCACGGGGCCGATGTTCAACACGCTCCATCTGATGTTCGAGACCCAGTACAACGAGCTGGCGCTGGCCGTGGACCTGATCGCCGAGCGTATCCGCGCCCTGGGGCATCCGGCGCCCGGCTCCTACAAGGCCTATGCCGCCCTCACCGAGATCCCGGAAGAGGACGATGCGCCCGACGCCGAGGAGATGATCCGCCGGCTCGTGGCCGGGCAGGAGACCGTGGTGCGCACGGCCCGCTCGGTCTTCCCGGCAGTCGAGGAGGCCCGCGACGAACCGAGCGCCGATCTGCTGACCCAACGCATGCAGATCCACGAAAAGAACGCCTGGATGCTGCGTAGCCTGCTCGGTTCCTGATCCATCCGGATACGCCCGGCGCTGTTTTTCGGCTTGCGCTTTCGTCGCGCTCGACGTATGTTTCGGCGCCATGTCGAAGCCAGGATGCCGGGCGGCATCTACCGGACATTACCTGACTGATTCGTTTTAAATTCGTCGGCACTCAGAGATCGATCTTTGCTCCTGCGAATTCTAGGGTATAATCCACCGCTAAATTATGAACGAGCACAGGACTGTGTCGAAGCGCGATAATCGGATCATCGGCCGGATAGTGTTTGTCAGTCGATCTGATTTGAACTCAATGGTACAAGTCGTCATCGACCTGCCGATAGCTGATTTAATGACTCCGTTATGACCGCTTGAACCCCTCGTCGACTGCCATGAATGGCCTCCCCGCTTGATTCGAATGACTTCCTCGATATCGGTATCATCCCGCCGTCACAGACATGCGTCGCTCGCGACCGCAGCGGCCCGCGCGCCGTTTCAGCTCGGTATTGCAGCGCCTGGCGAGGCGGCGGGAACTGGTGTTTCCAGGTGTGAATCCAATCGACCCGCTGGGGGGATCTCGCGCAACTGATACGACGAACAGGATATCGACAGTCTTTCGATCGTCGAGCGATCGAGAGCAGGCACAGGATCGGGTGAGGCTCCGGTAATCCGGAAAGCGTCCGATGAAAGATTCCGCTCCAACGCGAGTGGTCGTGACACCGTCTTCTAGGTGATGACGGGTCATTCAATACCAACCCTGGTTGGTGCGTTTTTATCGATGAGGTTGTTATGGCAGGCGAATTGATTTCTGGAACCGTCAAGTGGTTCAACGATGAAAAAGGCTATGGTTTCATTGAGCGCGAGGGCGGCAAGGACGTCTTCGTCCATTACAGCGCGATCAATGGCGCCGGTCGCAAGACGCTGGCCGAGGGTCAGCAGGTGACCATGGAGGTCACGCAAGGCCCCAAGGGCCCCCAGGCCGAGAACGTGACGCCGAACTAAGGCGCCGCGCGATCTGATCCTGCCGAGCCACCTCGTCCGGGGTGGCTCGCTCGCACGCTATCCCGTCCGCGCGCGCCGATATCGGCGAAACCGCGCGAAAAATCCCCCGTAAGGCTATAATGCGCTGGAACATTTTGGAGAGGCGCATGGGACAGGCAACACGCTACGGGCAATTGACGTTCACCGATCATGTTGAGCGCGCACTGCGCGAGGGGAGTCTGTGGGCGCTCATGTGCGCCTCCATCTATCTCGCGCTCTCGCTGATCAGCTATTCGCCCCAGGATCCGGGCTGGTCGTATATCGGGAACGATCCGCAGGTGGCCAACGCTGGTGGTCGCACGGGCGCCTGGTTCGCCGACGCGGCACTCTATCTCTTCGGCTATCTCGCCTATCTGCTCCCCTTCATGATCGCCTGGAGCGCCTGGCTGCTGTTTCGCGGCCGGGGCGAGGAGACGGAAGCCAAGACCTGGCTGCTTTCGCTGCGCTGGGTCGGCTTCCTGGTCACGATGGCGGCCGGCTGCGGTTTCGCCTCGGTCAATATGGCCGTCACGGGCGACTATCTGCCCAACGGAGCCGGTGGCGGGGTCGGGCTGCTGGTCAGTGGGCGCATGCTCGAGTCCTTCGGCATCATGGGCGCCAATCTGCTGCTGCTCGGAGCGCTCTTCGTCAGTCTGACGCTCTTTTTCGGCCTCTCCTGGCTCAAGCTGATCGATGCGACCGGGGCCGTGACGCTCCAGGCGTATGAGATCTTCTGGCGGTTCCTGAGCCGCTGGCTCCTGGGGCGGCCTGGACATCGACCGGAAGTCCGCTCATCGGCCGAACGCTACCCGGCGGGCCTGCCGCGCGCACTCAGCCTGCTCGATCCGGACGCGGCCCGGTCCATGCTGGACGAGACGCCGCGCCGGGCGCGGACGCGGCGTCCGCCGAAACGTCTGCCGCCCGAGGTCCAGGCGCTACTGACCGATCCGCCATCCGCGCTCGAGGTCTCCGATCCGCCGCCCAAGCCGCGGGAGTTCCTTCAGCCGAAGGGGCGTCCTCAGGACGAGGTGCCTCGCGATCAAGGCGCCGTCCGGCGTGAGCCGAGTATCGGCAAGGCGCCGCTCCCCATGCCGGCCGAACCCGAGCCGGAGACGAAACGCCCCGGCGAGGAGAAGCGCGGATTCTTCCAGAAGCTGACACGCGCCGGTGGTGCATCCAGCGCCTCCCGCGATGGTTTCAAACCGCGCCCGCCCCTGAATCTGCTCGAAGCGCCGCGCAAGAGCGGTCGTGGCTACTCGGAGGAACAGATCGAGGAGCTCTCGCGTCAGGTCGAGAACAATCTGGCCGATTTCGGCGTCGACGCCCAGGTGGTCGCGGTCTATCCCGGCCCGGTGGTCACGCTGTTCGAGCTGCAACTGGCACCCGGCATCAAGGCGAGCAAGATCACGGGGCTGGCGCGCGATCTGGCCCGCGCTCTGACAGTGGTCAGCGTGCGCGTGGTCGAGATCATCCCCGGCAAACCCTTCATCGGCATCGAGATCCCCAACCGCGAGCGCGAGACGGTATTCCTGCGTGAGATCCTCGACTCGCCGTCCTATCAGGACACCAGCTCGCCGCTCACCATCGGACTGGGCACCAACATTTCCGGTCTGCCGGTGGTCGCGGATCTGGCGCGGATGCCCCATGCCCTGATCGCCGGCACCACCGGCTCGGGCAAGTCGGTCGCGATCAACGTCATGATCCTGAGCCTGCTCTACAAGTCCGGGCCGGAGGACGTGCGCCTGATCATGGTCGATCCGAAGATGCTCGAACTCTCGGTCTACGAGGGCATCCCGCATCTGTTGACGCCGGTCGTCACCGACATGAAGGAAGCCGCCAACGCGCTGCGTTGGTGCGTCGGCGAAATGGAGCGGCGCTATCGGCTCATGGCCAAGCTCGGAGTGCGCAACATCGGCGGTTACAACCGTCAGGTCGCCGAGGCCGAGGCGGCCGGCACGCCGATCCCGGACCCGACCATCAAGCCCGAGGATCTGCTGGCCTATGGCGGCGAGGTGCCGCATCTCCAGCATCTGCCCTATATCGTCGTCATCATCGACGAGCTGGCCGACATGATGATGGTGGTCGGCAAGAAGGTCGAGGAGCTCATCGCCCGTCTGGCGCAAAAAGCGCGCGCCTCAGGCATCCATCTGCTGCTCGCCACTCAGCGCCCCTCGGTCGACGTGCTCACCGGCCTGATCAAGGCCAACATCCCGACGCGCGTCGCCTTCCAGGTCTCCTCGCGCATCGACTCGCGCACCATCCTCGATCAGATGGGCGCCGAGCAGCTGCTCGGGCATGGCGACATGCTCTATCTGCCGCCCGGCGGCAACATCCCGCATCGCGTGCATGGCGCCTTCGTCGACGATCATGAAGTCCATCGCGTGGTCGAGTTCCTCAAGGAGCAGTACGGCGAGCCGGACTACATCCATGACGTGCTGCGCGAGCCGACCGAGATGCTGCCCGGTATCGATCCCGAACCGCGCGGCGGCGATACCGAGGATACGGACCCGCTGTTCGATGAGGCGGTGCAGTTTGTGGTCGAGAGTCGCCGCGCCTCGATCTCGGGGGTGCAGCGCAAGCTCAAGATCGGCTACAACCGCGCCGCGCGCATGGTCGAGGAGATGGAGCGCATCGGCATCGTCGGCCCGGCCGAGACCAACGGCAATCGCGAGGTACTGGCGCCGCCGCCACGCGACGAAGACTGAACGAACGTCGGATCTTTGCGCCGCCCGCCCGGTCTAACCGGCTTCCAATCACATCCAGGTATCTCGATCCATGCTGTCCCTGTCCCTGTCTCGTTTCGACTTCAGGCGCCCGCGCGCCCTCCATTGGCTGATCCTGGCGCTGTTCGCGCTCTGTTGCTCGAACAGCGTTTTTGCCGCCGATGGCGCGCAGCGGGTCAACGACTATCTCAAGGGTCTGAGCAGTCTCAAGGCCGACTTCGAGCAGTTCACCTTCAACGCCGAGCGTACCCAAATGATGGAGCGGCGCGGTACCCTGTATTTGCAGCGTCCGGGGCGCTTCCGCTGGGAGTACGAAGGCCCCGACAAACAGATCATCATCGCCGACGGCAAGCGCGTCTATGTGCATGACGTCGAGCTGAAGCAGGTCTCGCATCAGAGTCAGACCAAGGCGTTGCGCGGCACGCCGGCGCTCCTGCTGTCCAATTCCGAGCCGATCGAACAGCACTTCGAGGTGCGCCCGATCGAGAGCAGCGACGGGCGCGACTGGGTGGAATTGATCCCTAAGGATACCGAGACCGACGTGGTACGCATCGAGCTGGGCTTCGGCCGGGACACGCTCGACAGTCTCATCATGGAGGACAGCTTCGGTCAGGAGACCCGGCTCAACTTCACGGGCGCGCAGCGCAACGTCTCGCTCAAGCCGGATCTGTTCGAGATCGATCAGCGCGCCGTCGACGATTTCCTGCCCTTCGATTGAACCGGGCATCGGGCGCGCTTCGGGCGCCCGCACCCTCGGCTATTTCTCGCGCGGATAGGGCCAGGCCATGACGCCGCCTTCCATCACCCTGACGTTGCGCCAGCCGTGCGCCTGAAGGATGGCGGCGGCCTCGTAGCCGCGCAGTGAGATCTTGTCTTAGAGGATGATCTCTCGGTCCTTGTCCGCCGGCAGTTCGTTCAGCCGCCCGCGCAGTGCGCCCTGCGGGATCAGGGTCTCGCCGATGCCGAGCCGCATCTCCTCGAACTCCTGTGGACTGCGGGTGTCGATGATGAAGCAGTCGGCGCCCGAGTCGACCCGCTGCTTGACCTCGGCCGCCGAGACCCCGTGCATGAGACCGCACAGTTTGTTCTCCAGCACATGGGCCGAGACGATGACATGGTCGAGCGCCAGCGAGTAGGGCGGGGCATAGGGCAGGTCGGCGTTGCCCAGATCCTCGACCGTCAGTCCGCCGCGAATGGCCATGGCCACGGTGGCGACGCGCTTGCTGGCGTCTCCAGGGCCGATACACTGGAAGCCCAGCACGCGCCCGCTCCCGCGCTCGGCGACCATCAGGCTGATCAACAGCTTGCCGTGCATGTAGCCGGGGATGTCGAGTCCGGCGACCGTGGCGGTCTCGATGTCGAAGTCGAGCGCGCGCGCCTGACGGGCGCTCAGGCCGGTGATGCCGACCGTGTAGTCGAAGATCTTGCAGATGCCGGTATGGGTGATGCCGGGGAAGGTCGCCGTTTCGGGCTGGATCAGATTCTGGCCGATGACCCGGCCTTGCAGGTTGGCGATGTCGCCATAGGGCGCGCGCACCTTGCGGCCGGTGATGAGACTGGTGCACTCCACGCAGTCGCCGGCGGCATAGATGTCGGGATCGGAGGTACGCATGTATTCATCGACCGCGATGCCGCCCTGTTCGCCGATCGTCAGCCCAGCGGCCTGAGCCAGTGCGATGTTCGGGCGCACGCCTACGGCGACCACGGCCAGTTCGCAGGGCAGTTCGGTACCATTGTCGAGCTTGACGGCGGTCAGTCGCCCGTGTTCACCCAGGAAGGCGGCGACTCCATTGCTCGTGATGATGTCGGCGCCGTTGGCGCGCACATGGTTGGCCACCAGACGCGCCAGGTCCGGATCCAGGAAGGGGAGGATGCAGTCGGTCTTCTCGATGACCGTGGTCTGGATACCGGCCAGATGCAGCGCCTCGCAGACCTCGAAGCCGATCAGCCCTCCGCCGACCACTACGGCGCGGCGTACTTGGCCTTGGTCACGGATGGCTCGCAGTTGGTCGGCGTCGCCGAGCGAGTGCAGGGTGTGGATGCCTGCCAGATCGGTTCCAGGCACTTGGGGGAAGAGCGGCGTGGCACCGGTGGCGATCACCAGGCGATCGTAGGGGATGACGCGCGTCTCACCACTCGGCAGATGACGGCAGGTCACGGTCCTGGCCGCGCGGTCGATGGCGACGGCCTCGGTCAGGACCAGCGCCTCGATGCGCTTGGCCTTCTCGAAGAAATTCGGGTCGCGGACGATCCCGGCCGGGGTGCAGATGAGCTGGTTGCGATCGTCGAAGACGCCGCCGATATAGTAGGGATAGCCGCAGGAGGCCATCGAGAGATCCGGGTCTTTCTGGATCAGGGTGATGGAGGCGTGCTCGTCGAGACGGCGCGCCCGCGCGGCGGCCTTGGGACCGGCGGCCGAGCCTCCGATGACGACGATCTTGAGCGGAGCGGATGAGGATGACATAGCGGAATCCTTGAGTCGGATCGAATAAGATGTCGCGTCCTGGGATAGAGCCAGTTCCATGACATCGCGTGTCGAGTGTCTGAGTGTGCCCCAAAGCTGTTACAAGCGAGTTGAAGATCCTCAAGTCGGTCCTTGGGTGAGCGACATCAACCCGTTCGTCAAATACGAGTCCAATCATCATGCCTATCGAACTGCTCTGGCTGCTCCCGCCCTGGGCGCTGGCCTTCGTTTTTCTCGGTCGGATGCGCCGCTGTCCGCCGTTGCCTGAGCGGCTCGACGAGCGGCGTGTCTCGGTCATCATCCCGGCGCGCAACGAGGAGACGCGGCTGCCGCCGCTGCTGGCCTCGCTGCGTGTTCAGAATCACCCCGATTTCGAGGTCATCCTGGTCGATGACAACTCCAGCGACCGCACCGCTGAACTGGGGCGCGCGGCCGGTGTCACGACCCTGAGTCTGACCGAGCCGGAGCCGGGCTGGATCGGCAAGCCGCATGCCTGCTGGGCCGGGGCACGCGCGGCGAGCGGTGAGGTGCTGGTCTTCCTCGATGCCGACACCGAACTCGAACCCAGTGGTCTGCGGCGTATCGTCGCGACTCATGCGCAGCATGGCGGTCTGGTCTCGATCCAGCCCTATCACCGGATGCGTCGTGCCTATGAGCGGCTTTCGGCCGGCTTCTCGCTGATCATGATGGGCGGCATCCGCTCGTTCACGCTGCTGGGCGACCGGCTGGAACCCAATGGGGCGTTCGGACCCTGCATGGTCTGTTCGCGCGAGGACTATTTCCGCACCGGCGGTCATCGTCTGGTGCGCGAGGAGATCATCGACGACGTGGCGCTGGCGCGCGAGATGGCGCTTCGTGGTGTGCCGACGCGCAACTTCATCGGCGAGGGGGTGATTGCCTTCCGGATGTATCCGGGCGGACTGCGCGATCTGGCCGATGGCTGGACCAAGAATTTCGCGCGCGGGGCCATGACCACCGACCTTGTGATGCTGCTCCTGATCACGGTCTGGATCGCGGGCGGCATGTCGGCCTTCGATGCCTTCCGCGCCTGGCCGCACGATGGCTGGACCAACTGGACGCTGGCCGGCGCCATCGCCTATGGCGCCTATGTGCTCCAGATCCAGTGGCTACTGCGGCGACTGGGTAATTTCGGCTGGCTCACGGCGCTGAGCTATCCGGTCTCGCTGCTGTTCTTCATGGCGATCTTCACCCGCTCGCTCTATCGCACCCTGGTGTGCAACAGTGTGGACTGGAAGGGCCGTTCGATTCCGGTTCGCGCGACGGGCTGAAGATGAACGTCAGTGCTGTTCTTGAGACGGTTCCGGATGCCGCGCTCCGGGAGCTGTCCGTGCCGCCCGTGCATGGCGGACGACTGCGCGAGGCGGTCAAGCGCTTCGGGCGGCCGCTGGAAGAGTGGATCGATCTGTCGACCGGCATCAATCCCAACGGTTGGCCGGTGCCGGCGGTGCCGCCCGGTGTCTGGGCGCGTCTGCCCGAGGACGACGATGGGCTGGAGGTCGCCGCCGAGCGTTACTACGCCGCTTCGGGCGCGCTGCCGCTCGCCGGTTCACAGGCCGCGATCCAGTTGCTGCCGACCCTGCGTCCGCCCGGTCGGGTCGGGATTCCCGAGGTCGGCTATCGCGAACATGCTCATGCCTGGCATCGCGCCGGGCATCGTGTGATCAGTCTGCCCGACGGCGATCCGGGCGACCGGCTCGACGACGGTCCCGAGCACGAGCGGCTCGATGTGCTGGTGGTCATCAACCCCAACAACCCGACTGGACGACGCTGGCCGGTGGCGACCCTGCTCGACTGGCACGCGTGTCTGGCGGCGCGCGGCGGCTGGCTGGTGGTCGACGAGGCTTTCATGGACGCCACGCCCGACGAGAGTGTGCTGCCGTATCTGGGGCGGCCTGGATTGCTGGTGCTGCGTTCGCTCGGTAAGTTCTTCGGACTGGCGGGGGCGCGGGTCGGATTCCTGTTCGCCGAACCCGAGTTGCGAGAGCAGGCCGCGCAGGCGCTCGGTCCCTGGACCCTGAGCGGTCCCTCGCGCTGGATCGCGCGGCTGGCGCTGGAGGATCTGGCGTGGCAGTCGGCGATGCGCGCCGCGTTGCCGTCGGTCTCGGAGCGGCTGGCCGAACGCCTGGGCCGTCGGGGGCTGACCCCAGCGGGCGGAACCGCGCTTTTTCAATGGGCGCTGACACCACAGGCTGAGCACTTCCATGAGCGGCTGTGCGAACAGGGAATCCTCACTCGGCTTTTTGCACAGCCGGCCAGTCTGCGGTTCGGCCTGCCGGGGTGCGAAGCGGAATGGGAGCGTCTGGAGCACGCGCTCGGGGCACTGGACGGGCATTGATGGGAGTGCCCGAATGGCTGGCCGTTCCGGTGGCCGAAGTGAATCGTGGGTGTGAGTCGAGGGGGGCGAAACGAATCGGGTGTCTCTGTTTCGTCGCTGATCCCCGGCTGGCCGAGCACTTACGGCGCTTGTCGACGACTGGGGTCGATCCGGACACATGGGCGGGTGTGGATCGCTGTGAGTTCGTCGATCCGGGCAGTCTGATTCCCTTTGCACCCCACACCGACGAGCCGCTGGATCGCCATCGTCTCGATGTCGCCTTGAGCCGGGGGCGGCATGCGGCCGAGCGGGCGAAGCTCGCCGGCTGTTGCAAGTTGATCTGTCTGGGCATCGGTACCGACGACAGCCTGGATGACCGGCAACTGCTCGATACGTCGAGACCGACGCGCCACGGCGCCTATGCCGGACTGCGCCGGATCGCCTGCTTCGAGATTGCCGCACTCACCGGAGCACTGATCGCCGGCGCACAGATGGGACTTCAGACATATCCACGCGGCATTCAGGCGCGGCTCGCCGCCGAGCTGGCGCTTGCACTCAATCCGGGCGTCCGCGACTGGCTCGTCGACGCGCCGAGTGCGATGTCCCATCCGCTCAGGATCTCGCCGACCCGTTCGATCACGTCGGGAATCGCCGCCGCGACCGACGGCGATAGATCCAGCCCCAGTTCCAGACATTCGGGCACGATGCCGACAAGGACGATCTCGGTCGGACCATCGTCGAGCAACTGGAGCAGTGCCAGCAGATCCGACACGCCCAAATGATGCACCGAGAGCTTCGGACTCAGCGCGCGGCGGATATCGGCATCGCGGAAGACGGCGATCCTGCCCGGCGGCGCGTTGAACGCGATGGCATCGATCATCAGGATGCGCCGATGCTCGGCGAACAGCGGCAACAGGTCCAGGCCCAGAGTGCCGCCGTCGATCAGCGTGACGGCCGGTTCGAACCGGTAATCGCGTTCGAGCCGACGTAGCACGTGGATACCCACGCCCTCATCGCCGAGCAACAGATTGCCCAGTCCGATCAGCAGGATGTCCGCGCCTGGATCATCGTTCACGTTCAATTCGGATTCCACTGTCGACTCCAATTTCAGAGCGCCCGCACACGCCGGCCAGAGTGCGCAGCCCGGCGTTCCAGTTCGAGAGTACCACGGTCCGATGGGTCTTGATCCGCCCGTTTTCGACCTCGATCGGGTGCGAGCGGCGACCGGCGTCGTCCATAATCGGCGAATCGGATTGGCCAACGACGGGGCGTTTGGCTAAGGTGTCGGGAAGGGGACAGATGAAGCGAACAGGAGCGCTCCTCACTCATGAACGATCAAGATGTTTCGGCCCGATTCGGCGGCCTGCTCGCCCTGGGCCTGCTGCTGTTGGGCCTGCTGCCTGGAGCGATGCCGCAGGCCGAAGCCGCCATCCAGGGCCGGCTGGGCACCGACAACGCCGACTGTCTGCGCTGTCATCGCATGGAGACGCTTGGCTATCGCGACCCGCGCAGCGGCGATCTGATCGATCTGCACATCGATGGCCGACAGTTCGGGCACTCGGCCCATGGCGAACTCCAGTGCATCGACTGCCACGAGGGCGACTTCGGCCGGTATCCGCATCCGGAGTCTGTGCTCGGGCAACGGCTCGACTGTGTCGGCTGTCATCAGGAACTGTACAAGGCGGACAAACGCCCCTACACCTTCAAGACCATTGAGCAGGAATTCGCTCTCAGCATCCATGCCGTCTCGGACTCACCCAAGGCCGAGGGCTTCGACTGTCATCGCTGTCACGACCCGCATGGCTTCCGTAACTCCGAGGTCGGGCAGCCGATCGCCGAGATCGTGCGCGCGGACAACCAGCTCTGTCTGTCCTGTCACGAAAAGATCCGCGACCCGCACAGCGCCGCGCATCTCTGGCTGCCGAAACGCGACAAGCACTGGCAGTCGGTGCGCTGTCTCGACTGTCACACACCCCTGACCGATCCGGGCCGGCCGGTCTCGCATCAGATTCTGGCTGCCAAAGACAGCAACTTCGACTGCGTCAGTTGTCACTCCAAGGAAGCACGTCTGCTCGGCCGGCTCTATCAGTACCGTTCCGAGACCGATCTGGCCGGCGGCGGCTGGCTGTCGAAGGCGGTCTTCAATGAAGCCTATGTCGTCGGCATGAGCCGCAGTCCGCTGCTCGACGCGCTGGGGTTGGGTGTGATCGGTCTGACCCTGCTGGTGCTGATCGCACACGGCTGGGGCCGTTATCGCGCCTATCGTCGTCTGAAGGAGGATCGGTCATGAGCGCACTCTATCTCTATCCGCGCTGGCTGCGCGTCTGGCACTGGATCAATGCGCTGCTGTTCCTGGTGCTGATGTACACCGGCGCCAGCATGCACTTCGGCGAGGGCGGCTGGCTGATGCCGTTCGATCTGGCGGTCACGGTCCACAACACGGCGGGCATTCTGCTGACGCTGGGCTGGATCGGCTTCGCGATCGGCAACCTGACCACCGAGAACGGGCGGCACTACCGGATACACTTGTCGGGCTTCGTCGACCGCCTGATCGTCCAGGGGCGCTATTACGCCCAGGGCATCTTCCGCAACGAACCGCATCCCTTCCATGTCAGCGCCGGGATGAAGTTCAACACCCTGCAACAGCTCAGCTATCTGGGCGTGATGTTCGGCCTGATGCCGCTCTTGATCCTGAGCGGCTGGGCGTTCCTGTTCTCGGTCTCGCTGCCCGAGACGCTCCTGGGTCTGCCGAGCGTCTGGCTGGTGGCCATGGCGCATCTGACGCTGGCCTATCTGCTGGTGCTGTTCCTGCTCGTGCACATGTACATCATCACCACCGGCGAGACCGTCACGACCAATCTGCGCGCCATGATCACCGGCTGGCATCGCGAGGACGAACCCAGTTCCGGCCAGACCGAGGAGGCGAAATCATGAACCCCATCGCCACACTGCTCGACCCCAAGACCAAACGCCGTCTGATCGTTGGCGCCGGCGTGTTCGGCGTTCTGGCGCTGGCCTATCGCTTCCTCTATCCGGTGTTCTTCGATGCCTATGTCGGCAAGACCAACGCGCCTCTGACCTATGAAAGCAGCCAGACGCTCACCGAAGCCGAATTCGAGGCACTGGCCCAGTCGCTGAGCGAGGAAGCGCGGCGGCTCAAAGCCGAATCCGTCGTCGCTGAAGATCAAGACCCCTTCGCGCGTCAGGTCAAGGTCGAGATGTTGATGAATACCGAGTCGTTCATCCGCGACACCGAGCCACATCAAGTATTTCCGCGAGGCCGGCATCCGTCAGTACGAAGGCCCCAAGACCTGTCTGACCTGTCACGCCACCATCGAGGTCGATCATCCGGACGGCACCCGCTCGACGGTCGACACCCTCGACGATCTCGTCAACTCGGTGCATTTCAAGTTCCAGAGCAGCGCCGGCGGGTTTTCGACCTATGGCTATGACGGGCGTCAGGTGAACGCCGGTCCGCACAAGATCCCGGTCGGCAAGATCGACCGCGCCTGCGGCATTCCGGGCAGCTTCACCTGGACCGGCTGGGCGGCGCTGGTCGCGAGCCGTCCTGAGCATGTCGAGGAAGGCGAGGTGGTGCTGCGCAGCGAGGGCTGCGGCCAATGTCACATCGGCGGCAACTATCAGCCCGCGACCGAGAAGATGATGCCGGTCGGCGATGTACCGAGCATGGCCAAGGAGGGCATCGACTGTCTGATCTGTCACGCACGCGACTACGACATGAACCAGCGCGTCGTCATCCGCGACGAGTACGGGTTGCGCTGGGATCAGGATCGCAGCCTGCGCGCGGCGCTCACCGTCGGCCCGATCAGTTCCGAGACCTGTCTGCGCTGTCATCAGCACAACATGGGCGGCGACGTCTATGAGCACAATGCCGCCGCGCAGGCGCTCGGCTACAAGCACCAGCGCCTGCTGCATCGCGGGGCCAAGCGCGGCAATCCCTTCAGTCCCGAGGACGACGCCCACGCCGCCGCCGGCATCCAGTGCACCGACTGCCATCGTCCCGAGGGACACAAGATTCCGCGCGGGCGTATGGGCGTGGATCTGGTCGCCAACGATCTGCCCGACAAGGAGGTCTCGTGCGAGACCTGTCACACGCGAGCGCCCCACAACAACTCCAGGGACAAGGCGCTGCTCAACGGCCATATCGCGCGGCTCGCCTGCGAGACCTGTCATATCCCGCGCCTGGAGGACAACAACGTGGTGCTGCGCGACTGGGTCCATCCGACCTGGGACGCGGAAGAGGGGATATGGGAGCCGACCGATGTCTATCGCTCGGGCGAACCGGGCAAGGGGTTCACCTATCTCTGGTTCAACGGCAACGGCACCTTCCTGGCCAATGCGCTGGGCAACAATCCAAATGGGGCCGACACCTATGATCCGCTGATGCAGCAGGTCGCGCGGATCGACGACCCGGAGATCATCGCCGCCGTGCGCGCCAAGGCGATCGAACTCAAGGCGCAGTATCCCGACATCGATGTCGAGCGCTATGTCCGGATGGCGACCGACCCGCTGTCGCAGCTCTCGCCCGAGATGCTCGAACGGCGCCGTGCCATGATCCAGGCCAACCTGCGCGCGGCCATGAACGATGGGGAGAGTCGGATCTATCCGTTCAAGCTCTTCAACGCCATGATGTACGAGGACATGTCCAACCAGGGGCCGTTCGGGGCCATGATCCTGCCGTTCGACTACACCACCTACTATGAGACGGGCGACACCCAGGCCGCCGTCAAGCGCGCCATCCAGGATCCGATCGTCCAGCGCATGTATCAGGAGCCGTTCAAGCTCTACATGATGGACGAGTTCATGGCCTATTTCGGCGTCAGCGGCGGCTGGAAGACGATCTATCCGCTCGTCGACGGTCAGCTCGTCAACGTCGAACCGCACTGGATGCGTCAGATGGGCACGCTCATGGTCAACCACGGCATCCAGCGCCAGGGGCACGACTGCGCCGACTGTCACGCGCCCAACGGCCTCATGGACTTCGAGCTGCTCGGCTATACGCCCGAACGGATCGCCGAACTCCAGGATCCGGAGCTGCTCAGACAGCCGCCGGTAAACGAGACGATGGCAAACGCCGAGACACCGGCCCCGTCCGCGCCATGATTCAGAGCCTGACCATCACGCAACTGGCGGAAAACGCGGCCAGCTCACCTGGGTTGCTCGGTGAGCATGGCGCGTCCTTCTTCATCGAGGCCGATGAGCATTGTCTGCTGCTCGACACCGGGCAGGGGCTGACGCTGCGACACAATGCCGCACGGCTCGGGATCGCGCTCGAACGGGTGACGGCGGTCGCGCTCAGCCACGGCCATTACGACCACACCGGCGGACTGGAGACGGTGATCGAATGCACTGGCGGTGCGATCGATCTCTATCTGCATCCCGAGGCGCTGGCGCCCAAGTTCAACCGCGATGGCCGCTCGATCGGTTCGCCGATCACGGATCTGGAGGCGTTGCGGCCGCGCGTGCGGCGGCTCATCGCCGGCACCGGGCCGGTCGAGATCCGGTCCGGCATCCGACTCAGCGGCGAGATTCCGCGCCGTCACCCCATCGAGGATACGGGCGGCCCCTTCTATCGCGACGCCGCGCGCACCGAGATCGACGCTCTGCCCGACGATCAGGCGCTCATCATCGACACCCCGGCGGGGCTGGTGGTAGTGCTCGGCTGCGGTCATTCCGGGCTGATCAACACGCTCGATCATGTCCGCACGCTCGCGCCCGGACGCCCGATCCATGCGGTTATGGGCGGAACGCATCTGCTGCGCGCCGGTAGCGAGCGCCTTGACTTCACTGTCCGCGCACTCGCCGGATTCGGGATCGACTATCTGGCGCCCAACCACTGCACCGGACTGGCGGCCACCTGCCTGCTGCGCCGGAGCTTCCCGGATCAGTTCCACGAGTCCCCCACAGGCACCGTGCATCGATTCGGAGCGGCCGCCTGATCGTTTCGAACTGAAGCCTTCGAGACGCCGATTCCGCCACATTCGTCACGCCGGTGAATGGTTATACTGATGGGCCGTCATCATAGGCGACCTGTCCGTTGGCGGGGTCGTCGCGCGGCTGACCTGTGGTCGGCGGTTGGCGTTTGCATCGCGACGCCGTTTGCGCTCAGCTCAACCGCTTGCGGACCGATGGACGGACGATGCACCGGCGAACCCTCGACATTCTTCCCTGCATCCTGCTGTTCTGGCTCGGTCTGGCGGCCGGCCCTGTGTCGGCGGTCGATCTGGACTCGGGCTGGGAATACCGCTGGGGCGATTCGCCCTTCACGGCGTCAGGCGTTCCGGTCTGGACGCTCGAAACACCCGAGCAGAGCGCCAGCGACTGGCAGGCCATCGGTTTTCCATCCAACCCGCCCGGACGCAATGGGCGCGAGAACGTCTGGTTTCGGACGATCCTGCCGGACGGACACTGGCGCGATCCGGTGCTCTACATCTTCAGCGTCGATCTCATCGTCGAGGTCTATCTCGACGGCCACCGGATCTATGCCTATGGTCAGTTCGACGCGCACGGCAAAGGCCGTTTCGAGGGCTGGCCCTGGCACATGATCGCTCTGCCCGAGGACGGTGCCGGCAAACCGATCTATTTCCGGATCTTCTCCGACTACATGGACATCGGCCTCTGGGGCGAGGTCAAGCTGATGGAGCGCCTGGAGCTGCTGCGCTACATCCTGGGCAACTCGGTCGAGCGTCTGATCACCAGCGGTTTCAGTCTCCTGATCGCGCTACTGGCGCTGGTGTTCGCCCTGCTGCGTCACGAATCGCGCCGCTTCGGAGCCATCGCGCTGTTCGCGCTGGCCTCCGGCGGTATGGTGCTCAGCGGGAGTCAGATCAATCTACTCCTGATCGATCGGGCGCTCGTCTGGGACTATCTGGGCGCCTGCGGTTATTTCCTGATCCCGGTCGCCATGGCGCTGGTGCTGGAGGAGTGGCTGCGTCCGGCCTGCTCATCGCTGTTCAAACTGGTCTGGCGCTTCCATCTGCTCTATCTGGTCGGCGCCCTTGGGCTGTCGGCCATCGGCGTCGTCTCGCTGGCCAGTACCTATCCGGTGTTCGACGCACTCTTCTCCCTGACCCTGGCGCTGCTCTGGGCGCCGGTCGTGCGTTTCTGGCGCCGCGTCGACAGCGACCAGCGCGCCATCCTGATCGCCTACGCCGTCTTCAGTCTGCTCCTGCTGCTCGACATGGCGGTGGCGCACAGTCTGCTGCCTTGGGGGCGCATTCCGGTCGCTTGGGGCGCGCTGTTTTTCTCGCTGTCCATCGTTACTATCAGCCTGCGTCACTACATCCGGACTCAGGAGGCGCTCAAAACCATGAATCTGGTGCTGGAAGCGCGTGTGCGCCAACGTACCGTCGAACTGGAGGCGCTGGCCGCACGCGAGACCGAGCGCGCGCAATGGCTGGAACTCGAAAACCGCAAGCGCATCGAGCTCGAGGATCTGATTTCGGTCTTGCAGGATCGGCGTTCTCTGCGCGAGAGCGGCTCGATTCTGAGCGAGGCGCTACCCAAGTTGTGCCGTCCGCTCGGCGGCGCCTTCTATCAATTCAGCGCAACCGATGATATCTATCAGCTCCGGGCGCATTGGGGCGATCCACCGCCGACGGTTCCGTCCGAACGGATCGCGTCCCGTCAGGTACTCGACAGACTCGCAGACCCGTCCGAACCGGGTCAGTGGTGTTTCGAGATCGGCTATCAGGATCCGCGCCAGGGTGAACACCTCCTGGGATGCCTGTGGCTGCACTGTCCGTCCGGCATGCCGGACGATCAGCGTCTGACTTGGCGGCGACTGATCGAGCGCGGTGTCGAACGGATCAATTTGACGCTGTCGACGATCAGTTTCCATGAAACCCTGAGCCAGTTGTCCTACGAGGACGGACTCACCGGTCTGAAGAATCGCCGTTTTCTCGACGATGCCCTGGCGCAGGAGATCGATCTGGCGCAGCGTCACGAACGACCATTGTCGCTGCTGATCTGCGACATCGACCACTTCAAGCGCTTCAACGACACCTACGGACACGCGGCCGGCGATACCGTGATCAAGACCGTTGCCGAGCATCTGGCCGAGGTCTTTCGTCATAGCGATATCGTCTGCCGCTATGGCGGCGAGGAATTCGTGATCGTGCTGCCGGGCGCGCCGGCCGAGGATGGACTGCACCGCGCCGAGGCCCTGCGCTCACGGGTGGCGGCGCTCGATCTCCGGCACGAGGGCCGCGCACTCGGCTCGATCAGTCTATCGGTCGGTATCGCCAGTTGGCCGGAGATGATCGAGGACCCGAGCGAGCTGCTGGCCCGCGCCGACCAAGCGCTCTATCGTGCCAAGCAGGCGGGGCGCAATCGGGTCGAGCGCGCGGCTTGACTGAAGCCGAGTCAGGTGCGCCTGGCATTTCTTGCCTGACTCGGGCCAAACGGTCAGAGCAATTCCTTGATCGCCGCGATCACCTGCCCGGCATCCGGGATGTAGAACCGCTCCAGCGGGGGGCTGGCGGGAACGGGGATATCCGGTCCGGTGACGCGACGCAACGGTGCCTTGAGTGCATCGAAGGCCTGCTCCATGACCAGGGCCGCGATCTCTCCACCGAAGCCCCCAGTGCGATTGGCCTCGTGCAGGACGACGAGACGCCCGGTCTTGCGTACCGAACTCAGGATGGTTTCGGTGTCCAGCGGGGTCAGAGTGCGCAGGTCGACGATTTCGACGTCGACGCCCTCGCAGGCCAGTTGGTCGGCCGCCTTCATGGCGACGCCGAGCATCTTGGACCAGGTGACGAGGGTGACGTCTGTGCCTGGACGCTTGATGTCGGCCTTGCCGATGGGGATGCTGTAGTCTCCTTCCGGCACCTCGGCCGGCGCGAAGTAGAGTCCCATGTCCTCGATGAAGACGACTGGGTTGTCGTCGCGAATGGCGGACTTGAGCAGGCCCTTGGCGTCGGCCGGCGTGGCCGGCATCACCACCTTGAGTCCAGGGCAGTGCGCGACCCAGGCCTCCAGGTTGTGCGAGTGCTGACAGCCCGCCCCGAAGCCGGCCCCGCTCTTGATGCGTACCACGAGCGGGAAACTGGTCTTGCCGCCGGAGAGATAGCGCAGCTTGGCCGCGTGGTTGACGATCATGTCCGAGGCCAGGGTGAAGAAGGGGTTGAACATCACCTCCACCACTGGACGCAGCCCACCTGCGGCAGCACCGACCGCGAGTCCGGCGATGGCGGCTTCCGAGACCGGGGTGTCCTTCACGCGCTCGGGACCGAACGCCTCCAGCAGGCCGTAGGTCGGCATCATGGGGCTGTCGTGGATGCCGACTCCGATCCCTTCGCCGGCCAGAAAGATGCGCGAATCGCGCTGCATCTCCTCGCGCAGCGCCTGATTGACCGCCTGACCCATTCCAAGCATTTGCATCGTCATACTCCTATCACTCCGCCCAGACATCATCGAGCGCCTCTTCCGGCTCAGGCCAGGGGCTCTCTTCGGCAAAACGCACCGCCTCGGTCACGATTGCGGCCGCGCTCGCGCGCAGATCCTCCAGCTCCGCGTCGGACAGCTCGCCTGACGTGCGCAGGGATCCGCTCAGTCGCGCGATGGGGCAGCGCGCCTTCCAGGCGGCGATCTCCTCGGCCGGCTGGTAGTGCTGCGGGTCGGTCTCGCCATGTCCGCGCCAGCGATAGGTCATGCACTCGATCAGCGTGGGGCCATCACCCGCCAGGGCACGCTCGCGGGCGCGCCGGGTCGCCTCCAGCACGGACGGTGCGTCGTTGCCGTCGACGCACTCGCCCGGCATCCCGTAGGCGTCGGCTCGCGCCGCCAGAGATTCGACCGGGGTGTGCTCCGCGTAGCTCTGGGCGGCCGCATAGCCGTTGTTCTCGCAGACGAAGATCACCGGCAGACGCCAGAGACCGGCCAGATTGAGCGCCTCGTGGAAGGAGCCCTCGCTGGTTGCGCCGTCACCGAAGAAGCAGACGGTCACCGCCTCTTGTTTCTGATATTGCTGGGCGAAGCCCAGACCTGTGGCGATGGGAAAGCCGCCGCCGACGATGGTGGTGGTGCAGAGCGCGTTGACCTCGGGCACCGCCAGATGCAGCGTACCGCTCTTGCCCTTGTTGCAGCCGGTGCGCCGGCCGAAGATCTCGGCCATCAATGCCTTGGGATCGGCCCCGCGGGCGAGCAGATGGTGATGGCTGCGATGATTGGTGAGGATCACGTCCTCGGGCGACAGCGCGGCGCAGACGCCCGCGCCGACCGCCTCCTGGCCCGTGGCCAGGATCATCATGCCGTGAATCTTGCCGGGCTGCCGGCACAGCTCCGTCAAGGTTTCCTCGAACTGCCGCGCCAAGAGCATGGCGCGCAGCATGTCGAGCTTCGTCTGGGTGGAAATGGACATGTAGAGCACTCTCTATGCGTTTCGTCACGTCCCTGGTGCCGGGAATCGGTATCGCCGGCCCTGGGCGTATGACGAGGATGGAGATCCGGGCTTGAACCCTGGCAACGGCGGTATGCCTGGGGACTGGCCATGCGGTCTTGAGCCTGGGGCCGGATTATCCCGACATCACCACTCTGATAAGACAGCATGATCGCCAAAGACTGTTGCGCTGGAGCACCAATCGGAAGCGATGCTGAAGTGTCGGAAGGGCGTGGGAGTCGAGCCTACCAAGGAGCATCTGACGCCTACAACCGTGTTGGAAGTCAGGCGGCTCCTGGGATGCGCACAGTAAAAAGATTGACCTATTAATTAAACGGACGTTTAATAATTCCATGACCAAAACGACGACAGGCCCCGGACGCCCCAGACGCCAAGACACGGAAGCGGTGCGCCGGGCGCTGATCGCGGCGGCGCGGGACCACTTCGCTCAAGGCTCGTTCAAGGGGGTCTCGGTGCGCGAGATCGCGCGCGCGGCCGGGGTCAATCAGGCGATGGTGAGCTACTACTTCGGCGACAAGCGGGGGCTCTACGAGGCCATGCTGGAGGAGACCATCGGCCCGCTGATCCGGGTTTTGGAGGAGGCCGAGGCGCGCGGCGAGGTCGCCCGGCTGGAGGATCTGATCCCCAGACACGCGGCAATGCTCGCGGCCAATCCCTGGCTGCCAAACCTCATCATCCGCGAAGTGCTCTTTGGCGAGTCCGACTTCCGCAACCTCTTCATCGAGAAGTTCGCCGCGCGGGTGGCCGGCGCGCTGCGGCGCGCCATCAATGGCGGACGGGACAAGGGCGAGCTGAGGGACGACCTGGATCCCAAGTTCGGCACATTGATCCTCTTCAGTCTGACCATCTATCCCTTCGTCGCCCGGCCCATCGTCGAGCGCGCCATGGGGATCCCGATCGACGACGCCTTCGCCGGACGCTGGTCCGAGCAGATCCTGCAGCTCCTGGCCCCGCCCAGGCCACCACCGGAGGACGAGTCTCCATGAGAAAGACACTGCTATCGATCGCTCTGATCGGCCTCGCCGGCTGCGGCCAGGATCCGAACACGGCCGTCGGCACGCTCGAATGGGATCGGGTCGAGCTGATCGCCGAGCTGTCCGAGCCGATCGTCGAGATCCGGCACCGCGAGGGCGACCGACTCGCCGAGGGCGAGATCATCCTGAGGCTCGATCCGCGCCGGGCGCAGGCGCGACTGGACGCGGCACGGGCCGCCCGCGAGCAGGCCGAGGCCCGTCTGGCCGAACTCGAGCGCGGACCCCGCGTCGAGCGCATCGCCGAGGCTCGGGCCAGACTGAGCGGCGCCCGGGACGACCTGGAGATACGGGAGCGCGAGTTCGAGCGGCTCGCGGCCCTGCTGAAGCGCAAGCTCACCACCCCCGACTCGGTGGACGCCGCCC
>ERZ1673962.514-NODE-514-length-26097-cov-7.239959_pt1 | contig 26097 bp, 22 predicted proteins | sample MGYA00580188_ERZ1673962 | MGnify/ENA primary metagenome ERZ1673962 (study PRJEB41334, sample SAMN05608104) | rock metagenome | biome: terrestrial subsurface; feature: shale formation; material: shale | place: USA: Pennsylvania ... | reverse complement strand
GCTTCCACCGCACCGGCGGAGGTTTTCTTGTAGCCCACCTTCTTCATCAGCGGGATGGTCAGCGAACCGGTGGACACCACGTTACCGGCACTGGTGCCGTTGATCATGCCCATCAGGCCGGAGGCGAAAATAGACACCTTCGCCGGACCACCACGGGAACGACCGGCGGCGGCAAACGCGAAGTTTACAAAGTAATCCCCCACCTTCGAGGCCTGCAGGAAGGCGGCGAAGATGATGAACAGAATGATGTAGGTGGACGACACAGCGGTGGTCGGCCCAAGGATACCGGCATCGGTATACACCTGGCTGAAGAAGCGCTGTACCGACAGTCCCGGGTAGCCCAGGAAGCCCGGCAGATAGGGGCCGGCGAACACATACACCAGGAAAACAACGGCAATCACCACCAGCGACATGCCCGCCACACGGCGAGTCATTTCAAGAATCAGGGCCGAACCGGCAACGGCAGCAAAGGAAATACCCACAGGCGCGAAAGACGTCCCGGTGGACATACGCACCGGCGTGTTGAAAATCACCAGCAGATAGGTGGCCACAGCGGCCGAGCATACAATCAGCACCAGATCCGGCACACTGAAACGGGCCCGATCGCGCTGATGGAACCAGGAAACCAGAATACCCAGTGTGGTTGCAGCCAGAAGCGGCCAACCGTAGTGCCAGGTTTCCAGTTCAGGCGCAATACGCATGGCGCCATCGTTAATCATCTGCAGGAACGCAAAACCCTGGTAAAGCGCGTATAGGGCCGGCAGCATCGCCACACCGGCAATCCAGGTGGTCCAGCGATGACGAACACCGCCTTCCTCCGCAGTGGCAAACCGGGCGCCGGCGTAAAGGGTAAAGCCAAGGATCAAGGCGCCGGCCACGTGCAGAATCCGGAAAGACCAGGTTTCCAGTGGCGCAATATTCAGCGTGTACAAGTGAAAGACGGAGTAGCCGATGGTCATCAACGTGACCAGCTTCAGCAGCCAGCCTTCAAACAACCGTCGATTGGGCTCGACCGGCTCCTCATCAACGTCGTGTGCGAGGATATGATCTTCGTCCTCGGTCACCCGGGGCGAATGTTGGATTTCGTGTTCAGTAGACATGTTGCAACCTGCTAGCGGAAAAGCCCAGCCAGCCTGAGCCGGCGGAGTGCAGAGACCGCCCGGGTGGGCGGCCCCCTTTACACGATCACACAGCCATTAGTTGTGGATCTTGTCTTCCGGAATTTCATAACCATTTTCGTTGAACCAGCGAGCTGCGCCCGGATGCCAGGGCAGAACGTTGTTCTTGTCATAGTTTTCCGGAACGGAAGTGGTCGCCGCCTTGTGGATGGAGACCATCTTCTTGTTGTTCTCCATGGTGGCTTTCACCATTTCATAGACCATGCTGTCTGGCACATCACAGTTGGCCATGGCGAAGTTCCACATGGAGACCACGCGGGACGGCTCTTCCAGCGACTGGTAAGTGCTGGCCGGAATCACAAACTCGGATACCGGGAAGTTGTTCACGACGGTTTCCGCTTCCGCGTCAGTCATACCGATGATGTTTACATCGGTCTGAACTTCCAGCTGACTCACCGCCGGGATCGGGATACCGGCCGCAAACGCGATCACATCAATCAGGCCGTCCTGCAGCTGACCACCCAGGTCAGACCAACTGCCGTTGCGGCGCTCAAAGTCCACGCCCAGGGTTTCCATCATGCGAGGGAAGTAGGTGTCAGACGTGGAACCTGCCGGACCGAAACCGATAGTGGCGCCATCCGGGATGTCAGAGATGGAAGTGATACCAGAACTGCTCAGTGTGGTGATGGAGAACGGGGTCTGGTACATGGGGAACATGGCACACACGTTGTCCATCTTCATGCCCGGCGCCAGCGGACTGTTGCCCTCCATCGATTCACGAGCGGGGCCCATGGTGGTCAGACCGAACTTCAGGTCACCGGTGTGTACCAGCGCCATGTTCTGCATCGGCCCACCGGTGATTTCCGCACCACCGGAAATGCCGAGAACCTCTGACATGTAGTTGGCCCAGCCAGAGCCATAAGCGAAGTAAGTGCCGCCCTGGCTGGCGGTGCCCACGGTAAAGTTGTCCGGCCAGTCAGACTTGTCCTGAGCCATCGCCGGGCTGGCGATCACGGTAGTGGCAACGGCCGCTGCCAAAATGGTCTTGAGTGTCATAGAAGTGTGCTCCCATGTGATTTTGGTTGTCGGGTGCTCAACGCAACCGTCCTGAGACGGCTTGCACAGACAACAGCAAGGAGCGGGCCAGCTTCGGTAAGTACTGACGTAACAGGTACTTAGTTTCAGGTGGGGGGAAGACAAGGAAAATAATTTGGGTGGAATCTCACCCATTTTAATAGGGCTTTGAGTGAAAACAGTAACACTCAGCGATGCCAGCTTAAATTTATATCTCAGCAGTAAGAGGAATAATCGATTGAGGCTCTCTCAGCTTTCGTAAAACCACTCACCACTTTGTCGGCCATTGCCAAAACTTTTGCTGCCACCTCTTCGGGCAGATAATACTCATGGCACCGCTCACAAATATTCGCAGGAACACCATTGATGCTAACAGTATGCTTCCCACGAGTCAGGGTGACAGTGGTTATGTCCGGCTCCATCCGGCCGTGATTGCAGTAGTGACAGTTCATAGTACCTCCTGTTCCTGGATGCCTTCCGTGGTTTAGGAAGGAAGCCATGCAAAGTATCAGAGTACACGCATTGCGAACAGGCCAGAAATAGCTCGCCGATATTGCGCCCCACGGCTGCGGGGAAGACCCAGACAATAAGCAAGCCGCAAAACCACGCGGGGAAAAGAAGTTTGCCATTGGCGCCAGGGTTCTTGAAGTCGGCTCATCCCCGCGAACGCGGGGAACAGGGGGGGCGCTGGGGGTAGGAAAACGCCCGAACCGGTTCATCCCCGCGAGCGCGGGGAACAGGCCGCCCGAATTTTTGCCGCCTTGTTTTGGGGCGGTTCATCCCCGCGAGCGCGGGGAACAGGCCTCGGCGGCGGCCTTGGTGTTGGCTGCGGCCGGTTCATCCCCGCGAGCGCGGGGAACAGCAGATCATCTACACCTATGGCAGCCGGGTACACGGTTCATCCCCGCGAGCGCGGGGAACAGGGCTTTCAGGCGCGGGGTGAGGCGGTCGATTGCGGTTCATCCCCGCGAGCGCGGGGAACAGGGCCCATTCCGTAGCCGACAAATCACGCACAACGGTTCATCCCCGCGAGCGCGGGGAACAGTTGGCGACCCCGATTTCAGTAGCGTTGTACTACGGTTCATCCCCGCGAGCGCGGGGAACAGGCGGCCGCCGCCGTCGTCAGTGTCGGCCATGACGGTTCATCCCCGCGAGCGCGGGGAACAGGATTTTCTTGCCGAGCTCGCCCCAATCCATCCCGGTTCATCCCCGCGAGCGCGGGGAACAGAAACCCCTAGACCACTGCAATTGAGATTTACCCGGTTCACCCCCGCGAGCGCGGGGAACAGCTGAAGACGCTGACCGGAAACCGCACGTTCTGCGGTTCATCCCCGCGAGCGCGGGGAACAGGGCAAGACGACGAGCAGGAAATCAGGGCAGAACGGTTCATCCCCGCGAGCGCGGGGAACAGAAACCCCTAGACCACTGCAATTGAGATTTACCCGGTTCACCCCCGCGAGCGCGGGGAACAGCTGAAGACGCTGACCGGAAACCGCACGTTCTGCGGTTCATCCCCGCGAGCGCGGGGAACAGTACAGCCCGCCAACCAACCCGGCGGCGCTGGACGGTTCATCCCCGCGAGCGCGGGGAACAGGCTCGGACATATCAACGAATTCAGGATCATCCTGGTTCATCCCCGCGAGCGCGGGGAACAGCGATCCAGAAACAGGCGACGGGGAATATAGCGCGGTTCATCCCCGCGAGCGCGGGGAACAGGACACCAGCGGCCTCCTGGCTCTCCGTGTCGCCGGTTCATCCCCGCGAGCGCGGGGAACAGTTTCAGCGCCAGCATCGACGCCGACAGTTGGACGGTTCATCCCCGCGAGCGCGGGGAACAGTCTGGCATATTCCGGTGGCGAATCTTTTCCAGCGGTTCATCCCCGCGAGCGCGGGGAACAGTCTGCGAGTTCAAAACGTGGTTTTCATTGGCCCGGTTCATCCCCGCGAGCGCGGGGAACAGGCAATATGGCCCACCAGTTCGCTCTGCATCAGCGGTTCATCCCCGCGAGCGCGGGGAACAGCCATAGATGTCGCGGTTGCAGCGGATGGTGAACGGTTCATCCCCGCGAGCGCGGGGAACAGTGAATGTGGCCCAGCAGATCCGAGCGAGTTTCCGGTTCATCCCCGCGAGCGCGGGGAACAGTGCCGCAGTGGCGTAGGTTTCGAGCAGCGCATCGGTTCATCCCCGCGAGCGCGGGGAACAGACCTCATCCGCGTGGCGGGACCAAATCTCATACGGTTCATCCCCGCGAGCGCGGGGAACAGGAAGTCGGCACACATGCCCATGATGCTGCGGCCGGTTCATCCCCGCGAGCGCGGGGAACAGCGGTGGCATTGTCTCCGGGGCGGCTATTGCCTCGGTTCATCCCCGCGAGCGCGGGGAACAGCGAGCCGGTTTTGATTAAGGGCTATCACAAAACGGTTCATCCCCGCGAGCGCGGGGAACAGGGTCAGTCCGATTACCTTGGCGTTAGGGTAGGCGGTTCATCCCCGCGAGCGCGGGGAACAGTCGGCCGGAAAGCTCGGGTATTCCTGCCACATCGGTTCATCCCCGCGAGCGCGGGGAACAGGGCACGGTGGTGGTGTGGTAGATCGGGTAGCCCGGTTCATCCCCGCGAGCGCGGGGAACAGATTCGCGCAACATCATTCTCAAAGCGCGACAACGGTTCATCCCCGCGAGCGCGGGGAACAGGAGTCCACGGCAGAGGGGCGAGAAGGGTACTTCGGTTCATCCCCGCGAGCGCGGGGAACAGATTGGCTCTGGACCGACGGCGAGCGCGCACAACGGTTCATCCCCGCGAGCGCGGGGAACAGCTGCGCGGCCTGGGCGGCGGCTTTGCGCACCACGGTTCATCCCCGCGAGCGCGGGGAACAGTTCTACCTGGTCCAAGTTTTCCGGGTGAACCACGGTTCATCCCCGCGAGCGCGGGGAACAGAAGCCGGTGTATATCAAGCAGGCCGCTGAAACCGGTTCATCCCCGCGAGCGCGGGGAACAGGAAGTAGGTGTTGTATTTGATGCCAACCTCTTCGGTTCATCCCCGCGAGCGCGGGGAACAGATGTCTCCGGCCAATTGTGCCTGACGCTCAGGCGGTTCATCCCCGCGAGCGCGGGGAACAGAGCTTCAGGAAGGCCGGCAGCTGATCTTTGTGCGGTTCATCCCCGCGAGCGCGGGGAACAGATGGGCGGGGTTTACGTCCTCACCGATTTTAGCGGTTCATCCCCGCGAGCGCGGGGAACAGTGGGTGGCCTGGCGGATGAAGTCGGCCATTTCCGGTTCATCCCCGCGAGCGCGGGGAACAGCTGCGTTGCTCCTTCTCGTACTGGCGGGCAACCGGTTCATCCCCGCGAGCGCGGGGAACAGGGACTCGATCCGGGCGATTGCTGCCTGGGTCTCGGTTCATCCCCGCGAGCGCGGGGAACAGGGCCTGTTCCAGGAGCGCCTGGCGTTTCTCAGCGGTTCATCCCCGCGAGCGCGGGGAACAGACCAGGACCAAACCTCTCAGCAGATCCAGATGCGGTTCATCCCCGCGAGCGCGGGGAACAGCAGCCACCAAGGCGCTCAATCGCGGCGTGAATCGGTTCATCCCCGCGAGCGCGGGGAACAGCACCTTCATGGTCACACCAAAGTCGGTATCGCCGGTTCATCCCCGCGAGCGCGGGGAACAGGGGTGCGAACGGTCGCCTGATCCCTGAACTGCCGGTTCATCCCCGCGAGCGCGGGGAACAGCTGGAGCTCCAGAAGCGGCCGCGCTGCGTCGGCGGTTCATCCCCGCGAGCGCGGGGAACAGTTGCAAAACATCATTTTCAATCTGGACCTGATCGGTTCATCCCCGCGAGCGCGGGGAACAGCGCGGCCGACGCAGCCTGGTTGTGGACCACGGCGGTTCATCCCCGCGAGCGCGGGGAACAGCGTTACGCGGTGGTGCAGTTCGTCTTCTATGGCGGTTCATCCCCGCGAGCGCGGGGAACAGGCCTGCCTGGTTGTACGCCTGTTGGATGTCGTCGGTTCATCCCCGCGAGCGCGGGGAACAGCGTTTCTGGAATTATGGCCACGGTTGCGACTCCGGTTCATCCCCGCGAGCGCGGGGAACAGCCCGCCAACGAGGCGGCCGACGGGGGTCGTGACGGTTCATCCCCGCGAGCGCGGGGAACAGCGTTCACGGACGAATTGATCCGGTCAGCGTTCCGGTTCATCCCCGCGAGCGCGGGGAACAGGATTGATTGCCCTCTCGCAGCTTTCGGCGGATCGGTTCATCCCCGCGAGCGCGGGGAACAGAGAACAGCTTATGGAGGTGCGTTGTGGGAACCCGGTTCATCCCCGCGAGCGCGGGGAACAGGAAACCGGCGTAATCGTCCGCGTTCGTTATGACGGTTCATCCCCGCGAGCGCGGGGAACAGAGCCAACTGATCGGCGAAACCAGCGAAGCGCGCGGTTCATCCCCGCGAGCGCGGGGAACAGAACAGGCGCCCCGTCTCCGCGTGTACCGCTTTCGGTTCATCCCCGCGAGCGCGGGGAACAGTGACCAGGTGCGCGAACTGATCCGTCAATTTTCGGTTCATCCCCGCGAGCGCGGGGAACAGGGTTACGTTGATGTTAGGCATTGCGCTGCTCTCGGTTCATCCCCGCGAGCGCGGGGAACAGCAGGAGTTCTACAACAACATCCTGGGCGAACCCGGTTCATCCCCGCGAGCGCGGGGAACAGGACTGCGGGAAGCTAACGCCAGAGGTGCCCGGCGGTTCATCCCCGCGAGCGCGGGGAACAGCCAAACTGAGCGTGGTGTCCTGGGTATGACGTTGGTTCATCCCCGCGAGCGCGGGGAACAGTTGGCGTTGCAGTAAACCGGATCGGGTCCGCACGGTTCATCCCCGCGAGCGCGGGGAACAGTGAACCTCAGCGCTTTTATACACCCCGAACAGCGGTTCATCCCCGCGAGCGCGGGGAACAGTGTTGCGCGCCATACCGGCCATACCGGCGAACCGGTTCATCCCCGCGAGCGCGGGGAACAGGTCCCGAAGGTGTCCGAACAGGCCGGAGGGAGCGGTTCATCCCCGCGAGCGCGGGGAACAGGTCTATAACGTCGAAGTTCGCAACGTCTACTGCGGTTCATCCCCGCGAGCGCGGGGAACAGGCCGGCCCTGTCACCGTGAACGCCCTGGAAGACGGTTCATCCCCGCGAGCGCGGGGAACAGTTTCCCAGACCATCGACCCGGACACCGGCGAACGGTTCATCCCCGCGAGCGCGGGGAACAGGTCCTGAACCCCGTCGGGTCCGTTGTGGGTGTCGGTTCATCCCCGCGAGCGCGGGGAACAGCAATTGGGCCAGGACAAGCCCCGCCCTCCGAGCGGTTCATCCCCGCGAGCGCGGGGAACAGTCACCTGGGACGACAACGCCTGCGCCCAACAACGGTTCATCCCCGCGAGCGCGGGGAACAGTCCCTGATGCTTTCCGGCGTCCCGTACCCCTGCGGTTCATCCCCGCGAGCGCGGGGAACAGGAAAACAATTTGCTCGCTTTCTACTACAAGGACGGTTCATCCCCGCGAGCGCGGGGAACAGTGTGATTACGCCTGCCATGGGTCAGCCCCTCACGGTTCATCCCCGCGAGCGCGGGGAACAGGATTACCTGATCGGTGCGCTGGGCTGATAGAACGGTTCATCCCCGCGAGCGCGGGGAACAGGCCTTGGTGTAGCCCAGTGACTCAATCCATGGCGGTTCATCCCCGCGAGCGCGGGGAACAGAACCAGCCATCTACTTCCAGATTGAGCCCCGCCGGTTCATCCCCGCGAGCGCGGGGAACAGGGTGACTGCTCGCGATAATGCTGCAGCCAGCCCGGTTCATCCCCGCGAGCGCGGGGAACAGGCCGAGTGGCAGATCATTGTCGATCTGCATGGCGGTTCATCCCCGCGAGCGCGGGGAACAGACATTGATCGCGGCCTGGACTTCCTGCGCGGACGGTTCATCCCCGCGAGCGCGGGGAACAGGTGGTCGGGGCCTACCGCCTGCCCATGGACACCGGTTCATCCCCGCGAGCGCGGGGAACAGTCAAGGGTTTCACCTTCAAGTTCCGGTTTTGCCGGTTCATCCCCGCGAGCGCGGGGAACAGATCATCATGCTGGGGCAACGCTCTGCCCTGCCCGGTTCATCCCCGCGAGCGCGGGGAACAGGATAAACTCATCATTGATGTGGGTAATCTGTCCGGTTCATCCCCGCGAGCGCGGGGAACAGTAAAGGGTGCCCTGCCCCGGCGACGGCCGGGGCGGTTCATCCCCGCGAGCGCGGGGAACAGGTCGTCACGGTGGATCATGATGGTCGTCACGACGGTTCATCCCCGCGAGCGCGGGGAACAGGGTTCAAAGAAGAGTTCTATGCCATCTACAGCCGGTTCATCCCCGCGAGCGCGGGGAACAGGCAGTCACTCCGAATTCCAATGTCAGTTTTCACGGTTCATCCCCGCGAGCGCGGGGAACAGATACGAAGTTTCGCCGTGTGTTGACTAGCCGACGGTTCATCCCCGCGAGCGCGGGGAACAGACAGGAGAGGACTCGGCGGCGGCCGGGGGCTGCGGTTCATCCCCGCGAGCGCGGGGAACAGACCATCTGACGCCGGTTCGTGTTCACGAAGCGCGGTTCATCCCCGCGAGCGCGGGGAACAGTGACGAGCCAGTGCCGTACCACGTTATCATTGCGGTTCATCCCCGCGAGCGCGGGGAACAGGCTAGTCTCGCCAACCCACGTACCGCAGGCAGCGGTTCATCCCCGCGAGCGCGGGGAACAGGTGTACTGGAGCACGCCAACTACGCCCGCGTCCGGTTCATCCCCGCGAGCGCGGGGAACAGGCCCGGGGTAAATCCGAATTCCGTGATGTTCACGGTTCATCCCCGCGAGCGCGGGGAACAGGATGTCCTGATATGGGTAGCCGAGACCCCACACGGTTCATCCCCGCGAGCGCGGGGAACAGTAAGCCGCAGGACGGCCGTCTACGTACAACGCCGGTTCATCCCCGCGAGCGCGGGGAACAGGGAAGCGGAAGCGTTTGAAGAGGGTTTCAGGCACGGTTCATCCCCGCGAGCGCGGGGAACAGCCGCCGTTCAACCGGGACAAGTTCCCCGGTTTCGGTTCATCCCCGCGAGCGCGGGGAACAGGACGTGGATCTGTATGGGGAAACGCGAGGCGCCGGTTCATCCCCGCGAGCGCGGGGAACAGTCCTGCAGCACGACCAGATAAGGGAATGGGCGCGGTTCATCCCCGCGAGCGCGGGGAACAGTTTCGCACTGTACCATTAGTGTACCAAGTCCACGGTTCATCCCCGCGAGCGCGGGGAACAGTCGTCGTCCATCACGACTGCCTGGGGGAATGCCGGTTCATCCCCGCGAGCGCGGGGAACAGTGTCCTCCAGAAAATTTTCAAAAGAGTTCCACCGGTTCATCCCCGCGAGCGCGGGGAACAGTGGCTGTGGCTCAGGCGGCTTGATTATCAAACCGGTTCATCCCCGCGAGCGCGGGGAACAGCCGAGCCACAAGCTCCCCGGCATTCTCGTAGCCGGTTCATCCCCGCGAGCGCGGGGAACAGATCGTGGTTCAGTGAACCGTTTTTGGGGTCAACGGTTCATCCCCGCGAGCGCGGGGAACAGTCTTTCAGGGCACGGAACAGGATTTCGTGTGGCGGTTCATCCCCGCGAGCGCGGGGAACAGTTGGTGGCGATGTCTTTCCATTGGCCGATTTGCGGTTCATCCCCGCGAGCGCGGGGAACAGCCAAGCCAAGAATTGGCGCCCATCTCCTTGTGCGGTTCATCCCCGCGAGCGCGGGGAACAGGTACCCCTTACCACCAATGGTCACTACCTCTCCGGTTCATCCCCGCGAGCGCGGGGAACAGATTAAAGGCAACTATACGGGCCGGTGAATACACGGTTCATCCCCGCGAGCGCGGGGAACAGTTGTAGCCCTTCCTGCGGACTATCGCTCTCCACGGTTCATCCCCGCGAGCGCGGGGAACAGCCCACCAGTTTATGCAGCAGGGCAAGGGGTGTCGGTTCATCCCCGCGAGCGCGGGGAACAGTCGAGCAAACCGTTAAGATGTTCTTTCCATCGCGGTTCATCCCCGCGAGCGCGGGGAACAGGTGCCGGCTTTTTTGTGCCTGCATGTTTCTCCCGGTTCATCCCCGCGAGCGCGGGGAACAGGCTTCCATCCAACCTGTGCCACAGCAACTGAGCGGTTCATCCCCGCGAGCGCGGGGAACAGGGCGAACCATTCACGCAAGGCGTTAACATACCCGGTTCATCCCCGCGAGCGCGGGGAACAGCTCATCGGTGGAAAAGTGGCAATGGCTGGCGCCGGTTCATCCCCGCGAGCGCGGGGAACAGCCACAAATCGGAGTTTTATGCCGCTCAATTCGCGGTTCATCCCCGCGAGCGCGGGGAACAGCGCACTCACCAAAACGCCAGCAATAACAACCACGGTTCATCCCCGCGAGCGCGGGGAACAGCCGCTTGCCATGGACAGGCGTATCCATGATAACGGTTCATCCCCGCGAGCGCGGGGAACAGCGTTTCAATCGTTGGTTGTTTTTACGCCCAAACGGTTCATCCCCGCGAGCGCGGGGAACAGATGTTCTGCATTTCAAGGTTCGTGGTGTAGTTCGGTTCATCCCCGCGAGCGCGGGGAACAGGCGCCTTGAGCCCTGGCATACTCGTTACAATCCGGTTCATCCCCGCGAGCGCGGGGAACAGTTTGGAAACCTTGCCGGTCCCGGGCGGTACTACGGTTCATCCCCGCGAGCGCGGGGAACAGTACGGGAAGATCCGTTCGGCTTTCTTGGGCTGCGGTTCATCCCCGCGAGCGCGGGGAACAGTGTATAAGGTCTGCCCGCCGGTGGTATCAATCCGGTTCATCCCCGCGAGCGCGGGGAACAGATGCCGGATGAACCCTCGAACCTGAACTGGCACGGTTCATCCCCGCGAGCGCGGGGAACAGGGACAATAAGGCAATCGGTCACCCTGTCATAACGGTTCATCCCCGCGAGCGCGGGGAACAGGCAATCGGCCGGCAGATTGGGAGGCGAAACGACGGTTCATCCCCGCGAGCGCGGGGAACAGTTCAGAACCCAGTGAGGAATAGACGGGTAGAACGGTTCATCCCCGCGAGCGCGGGGAACAGACCCGGCGCCACCGGTCCACTTCGTCGTTCTGCGGTTCATCCCCGCGAGCGCGGGGAACAGCTGCTGGGCTTCCAGGCGCTCGAATTCCTCGTCGGTTCATCCCCGCGAGCGCGGGGAACAGCTGGACCGCGTATGCGAAGAACTGGAAGCGGCCGGTTCATCCCCGCGAGCGCGGGGAACAGAGGCCCAGGACCGCGCCGAGCTGGCCCGCAAACGGTTCATCCCCGCGAGCGCGGGGAACAGGGCCGCATGAGCATGATGTTGATGGCCCAAGCCGGTTCATCCCCGCGAGCGCGGGGAACAGAAGGTTGGCCATGAGCGACACTTCCCGGTGTGCGGTTCATCCCCGCGAGCGCGGGGAACAGGGTTTCCGGGTACAGCTCCCGCAACCATTTGTCGGTTCATCCCCGCGAGCGCGGGGAACAGTCAAAATCTACCATTTTACGCACTGTACCCATCGGTTCATCCCCGCGAGCGCGGGGAACAGTGAACTGAGCCCGCTGGCAGCCAGCCCTTTGCCGGTTCATCCCCGCGAGCGCGGGGAACAGACATCGGCATTCATGATGGCCGGTACCCCGTACGGTTCATCCCCGCGAGCGCGGGGAACAGATTTGATCGGGGTAATGGCATGTTACCCTGGCCGGTTCATCCCCGCGAGCGCGGGGAACAGATGTTGGCCGTTCTCACTAGCAAATATCCCGACGGTTCATCCCCGCGAGCGCGGGGAACAGGTGCTATCCGCCGCCGTGCCTTGGGCCGGTGGCGGTTCATCCCCGCGAGCGCGGGGAACAGGTCGCCCAGAATCACAAAAGTTGCGCCGGTTTCGGTTCATCCCCGCGAGCGCGGGGAACAGGCTGCGGCTCTGGGTTTTGTATAGGCCGCCGCGCGGTTCATCCCCGCGAGCGCGGGGAACAGGCAAACGTCATGCTGAAGCTGGGCGAGTTCACCGGTTCATCCCCGCGAGCGCGGGGAACAGACTTCATGCGCTGGTTGTTTACGCCCTCATGACGGTTCATCCCCGCGAGCGCGGGGAACAGAGCGGGGCCGGTGGGACTAAGTGCCTGGTGGACGGTTCATCCCCGCGAGCGCGGGGAACAGCTGGAACGCAGCATCGCCACCATGGACGAGCGCGGTTCATCCCCGCGAGCGCGGGGAACAGAATTCCACTATCATCTTGATCACCTCATTACACGGTTCATCCCCGCGAGCGCGGGGAACAGTATGCCATGCCCACGCTTGGCAGTTGGTTCACCGGTTCATCCCCGCGAGCGCGGGGAACAGAGACATGCGGCTTATGCGAGGGGTCTGGAAACCGGTTCATCCCCGCGAGCGCGGGGAACAGTGGTACTGGCATTGGCACACTGAATCAAACCACGGTTCATCCCCGCGAGCGCGGGGAACAGTACTGATCTTTAAGGGCATCAAAGCCCACTGACGGTTCATCCCCGCGAGCGCGGGGAACAGATGGGATTTTATCAAGCGTTGAAGTCGGTGGGCGGTTCATCCCCGCGAGCGCGGGGAACAGTCTAATCGTACACAATTGTTTTCTATGAAAAAAATAATGCTGGCAAATTCCACCAGCATTATCTTTGTCTTAGTCAGGTCTCACATTTTTAAAGATCACTTAACTTTCAGTCAGTTACCAACTTCAGGTAAAAACCGCACCAACCGTAAACCATCGTGGTCAACGGGCTCTCTGCGGTTTTTGCCGTAGGTTCGAAATTCAAACCCGGATTCGTGATTACTGGCCCAGGCCATTGCAACGTTGCCGTCTTCAGCCAGTTGTTCAATTTGCTCCCAAATCATTTCTCGAATTCGTTTGCTCACATCACCCAGATAAACACCCGCCCGGATTTCAAGAAGCCATACCGCAAGCCGACCTCTAAGCCGAGGCGGTACGTTTTCGGTCACAACAACCAGCATCGCCATACTATTGGCTCCGGTGCCCGGTCTCACCAATGGAGGTAGGCTCTGGAATCGCGGGCGGCTGACTGTCCACCGGAGCTGCAGGGGGCTCAATGCCACCAGCTTCCAGGACATCTTCTATGAGAGGGATTAATCGTTGTAGCAGCCGGGTTTCACGAAACGCATCACGGCAAGCAATTCTTACCTGCTGATCGGGTTTTGCCGGGTGTTTGGCCGCCACTTTGAAGGCAGCGGGCACCACGGTTTCGAACTTGACCAGATCGGCGATGTCATACACAAAGCTTTTGGGTTTACCGGAGTGCAGAAAACCAATCGCAGGCGCATAACCAGCTGCAAGGATGGCCGCCTCGGTGACACCATATAAACAGGCCGTCGCCGCGGAGAGGCATTTATTGACGGAATCCGAGGCTCTCCAGTTATTGGGATCGTATCGGCGCCCATCCCACTTGACGCCATATTGCTTTGCCAATGCCTGATAAAGCTTCCGAACTCTAGCACCCTCAATTCCCCTTAGCTGATCCACGGAGCGCCTCGCGGGAGCTTCCTCGCCAAAGCGGATTTCAAACATGCGGCGAACCACCTTCAGCCGCAGGGAGTCATCCAGCGCTAGTTGGGCCTGATACAACAGCTTGTCTGAACGAGCCCCGCCGGGTTGCCCGGCTGAATACAGGCGCACACCGGCCTCCCCCACCCATATCAACAAGGTTCCAACCGTCGATGCCAGCTTAACCGCCGCATGTGACACCCGGGTACCTGGCTCCAGCAAGAGACAGGCAACAGAGCCAACAGGAATGTGCATCCGCTCACCATTAACCTCATCCACAACAACGAAGGCGCCGTCCCGTACATCAATTTGGCCGCGCCCAACAAAAATCATGGACACCCGATCCTTCATGGGGATCGGCTTTAAAGGCACAAAGGTCATGAGGCCCTCCCTAACGGCGCCGCACCATCAGCATTCCACAACCAAAAGCCTTGCTCCGGCCCAGGCCCCGAAAAAGCGTTTCCCGGAACTGGCTCTCGTCCGTAACCCGCAAAACGCCTTCATAGTCGATGGAAGAAAATCGAATGTCTTTGTTGTTGCGTTTGTTGATGTGCTGCCGGTAACCACCGAGCTGGGGCACGCTTTCCAGTGCAAAGCCCGACCGGTCAGAACGCTTTTCAAGCCATTGAATGGCCGCCTCATCCATCCGTCTTCGAATGGCTACCGGATCATCAAGCCCCTCTCTTTTGCAGTCGGTCTTTGCATCCATCAAGACATCATGTCGGACGGAGCGACCGGTCGCGGTTTTCCTCGAGACCGTTGGATTTGCCCTCAGCCGGAATGCAAGCACATCACCCGTGGCCAGAGCCGGAGAAAACGGTTTGCTTTCCACCTCAAGCAACCCAGGCACCGGCACGGGCTCTGGCTCGGAAAGCACATAAAACAATGGCAAACCTCTGGGGTTTTCACCTGCGGAAAGCTGCTCCTGTTCCATTTCCTGCCGGAACAAGAAGGTCCGGTCGCTTTCGTCGGAAAACAGGCGCCATAGCAGCTGATGGTTTCCGTAAGCCTCGCCACTCAGCAGAGACAGGAGTTTCGCCCTATCCAATTTATCCGTTGCAACGCGCACACGGGACATATACATCATCCAATCTCCTTGATCCTGGCGTGATGCTCTCTGCGACCACGGAATTGCCAACGGCTGCGGCTGACAACCTCGTCTTCCGGATAGCGGGTATCCTGAGGCTCAATATCACCCCCTTCGCCCTCCCAATAGAAGTCGACAACATCTCCCAACCCCAACAGGGACTTCTGCCGCTCATGAAGCACCGGAACGCCCGTGGCCAGTGCCTGCCGTATACCATTTGCCTGCACCACTTGCGGAAACAGAGGCGCGGCCAAAGGGCAGGATTTGCGGCCAAGGTACAAGGTGAATTTGGGTTTTTGGAGAGCAGCCTGTAACTCCGCAAGCGACCAATCACTGGCATTGGCGAGGGTTACCCCCACTCGCCAAAACCCATCACACCGGTATTCCCGGCGGGATATGATTGTGTTCAGACGGTCGCTGGTGAACCCGATTTCTTCCTTTCGCGTCGCGTACTGCGCTTTTTTGTTTCTTTTGGGCACCTGAACGGTATGAAAATCCCGAATCACAGCGCCAGGGGCCAGTTGCTTGACAGAGAACCGGACCGAATTAGCCAACGCCTCTTGGTTGGGCGCATCATCACGCTCGATGCCCAGCGCTGCTGCCAGGAGGCCCAGTAACGCAGAGCGCCCTGGGTGGTCAGAGCTGGGCCGGGATTCACCAACGGCCGGTGCGCCCCAACTTGCCAAGGGTCCATAAAGTTGAAATACCAGAACGTCCATCTCCAGCCTCTTTTAGTCCGCTTTAAGAAAATCCAGAAGCTCGTCAAAGGAACCCTCACCAGAAGACACGTCCAGGCTGTAGCGGCTATCGGCACAGGCGCCGTAGGCTTGGTCAAAACGCTTCGCCTGATCCTTGAGCGCAGCGATTGCATCGTTTTCCTGATCGCTACCCTGGATCGGTTTCAGAAAGGACACAGACAAGGACCGCGGCTGTTGCGACCCCTTCTCTGCCAGAACGAAGCTGGCATAGGCGCGGGAACCGAAACTGTTTTGTTTGCCCGTGGGAGCAACTTTAACGGCGGCTTCGGCCAGTGCTGCGATAGCACGATCCGCCAACTCTTCGTTACCGGAGAGATTGTTTACCAACTGATCCCGGTTGATACAGACGTAACTGTAGAACAAGCCGGCCGCAAACCCCGTTTCGCCAATATGGGCGGCACCCCGATCTTCTTCGCCGCTATTGAGATCATCAACGGCGGTAAAATAGTCATCTTCAATCACAACGGGGTGAACAGTCAGCGCATGGGCCACCTGGCACGCTGCTTCCACGTTGAAGGCCGGGTCTGCCGCCAGCATCCTGCCAAACAGAGCCACATCAACTGCGGTCGGATTCTTCCTCAATAGCGACAACTCTTCCTTTTTTGGGGCCCGGTTTTCTTGAACAAGAGTGTTCGTCAGCTCATCCACCGACTGATTCTCTTCCGGCCCGATGTGGGCCAACTGTTCAATCTCTTCACTGTCTTTTTTCAAGGCGCCAAAGACATCGGCGATTTCGCGGGCCCATTTCTGAGCGTCTTTTTCTTTAACGCCGGCTTCCTCCAGTTTTTTCCTGACTTCAACACCAAGACGCTTGGTCCGTACGCCAACGTGTCCGGCCGCCGCTTCCTGAAAAAGATCAGAGGTTCGCCAATGCCGTTTGAGGCTTTGGGAGGAAACACGCAAGCGTTCCACACCGCCCATTCGGGCAGTTTTGGGACGGCCCAGATCATCCCGATTCAAATTGGCGGGCGGATAAGAGGTCAAAAGGTGAAGCTGAATAAACGTTGTCATCGTAATTTCTCCCTGGATATATCCTGTTTATTTCTGGTAGCCGGCCAATGCCGTGAAATAGTCTCTGGCCCAATACATCGCCAAGCGATGTCGGGTATCGCTATCCTGCTCGTTCTGGTGTTCCCTGGCCCACTGGAGCATTCCGTCCGCCAGAGAAATGACATTGGCTTGCTCGTCCAAAAGAGCGACAGCCCGACGGCTTCTGCGCAGGAAGCCATCCAGGTCATCACTTTTCTGCAATTGGGCAAACCGTAATTCGCTGACGCATGGTTTCCCGGTTTGTTCTTTCTGGCTTCCCATTTCAGCAGCAAAAGAATCGCTGGCATCATGCTTGCGCACATCCGCCAACGCACAAGCCACGGCGGCCCAGGCCATCATCGATTCTTCAGTGTCTGGCACGCTCTCCGAGATTGAGAACCAGAGGTTGCGGAATGCCTCTGTCAGGAATACGTCATCGACACTCCGGCAACGTCTTAACTCGGCCCGATGGGCCGGGGGATAGGCAGGCGGCTTCCTTTCTCCGCACAGTTGCTGCAGTACCGAATCCTGGTGATGCAACCTGGCCCACCAAGTCATCAGTTGGCGCTGCAACGCCTCCGCCCGCAATATCTGGTAATGAACTTTATGCGAGGTCATGGCTGCTCCTTGTTAGTCACTGTTTGTCTGCTGCCTGAAGACCGGCCTTCTTCGTGCAATGAATCCATTCCCGCCAGCTTGCGAAAGTTTCTGGTTGTTTTGTTCTTGCCAAACCAGCCCGTAAAGCCGTTTCGCGCTCGGGTAATCCGTTTGAGATTCAATGTTTCCGGGGGGCCGCCCAATGTAAGATCATCAAAAATGGTGAGCGCCTGTTTGCGAACGTAGAGGTACCAACTTTGCGCGAGGGCCTGTGGCATTCGTTCAATATCGTCATCTAATAGGTGGGAGCCAAGCTCTGACAAAGCATCATAGAACTGTTGCTCTGTTCTCTCCCAAAAGCGTGAATCAATGTAGTCAAGATCACCTTTTGCTTCCGAGGGCCGTTTAAACCAGGCTTCCTTGGTGCTGCGTTTAAGTTGCCTGCATACTTCGGAGGCATAGCCAATCATCACCCTGAGCCAACTTTGCATTCGTTCCTGTTGGGATTCAGGCATAGCGAGAAAAGGTAACTGTGTGCCGACCCATCCACGCGGCTTCATGTTGTCCATGTCATATCCGAATGCCCAGAGGCGGGCGACCCTTGGCAATGCAATATCCTCAGCCTCACACTCGTCTGCTTTTCGCGGATAGTCCTTCACGTTCTCGGCAGGTAAATTGCCCTCTCCTTTTTCATCGCTGAAAACCAGGCTGCCCCAATGCCGATAGCCAATCCCGCCTGGCTGGCCCTTGATAGAGAGGGGCGGTTCCTGTGGTTTTTTAGGGTCTTTTCGGTAGGGTGTTAATGGATGAACCCAAGGCCCGCCGTAATTGTTTCCGTAATTCCGAGCCCGTAGCCCTGTCACCATCCGGGAGCCCTGACGACCACAGAGATCGCAAAACGCTTCCCGATTATCAAATGCCAGCCGGTACCTTCTGGGCATTGCCCAATAGACATGCAGCGGGTGGACGTGAGTGGGCAATACCTGCTGCCCCTTTTCGCTGGTGCGTGTGGGTTCCATCCAGGGGAAAACTTGCGGATCAGCCTGAGAGACTTGCTCACCGTCCAGCTGGTCACGCTTCAGTACGTTAATCCACAACTTTTCCCATAATGTGCTGGTCGTACTTGCGGGCATGAGCAAAGTGGTGAGTGGACCACCGCCTCTGAGCCCTGTCCTGTATCCCTTGCCACCAGAAGGGGCATTGATCTGCATGGTGAACAAGGCAATCGCAGCACATTCGGGGCATATGGCTTCTGCCCTGCCCTCTTTGACGAAATGGTCCGTGTTGTTCTGGATGGTTGAGGCGCCGGGAGAATCAATCAATAACCCGGCGATGGAATTGGCCGGCTCTTCTTCAAGTGATTCATAGTCCTGCATAAAACACGGGCCGCCGCCTTCCAGCTCGAAGCCTTCCGCAAAAGCATCCAATGTTTCGGCAAGCTCACCCTCAGAAGGAGGTGCTTCGTAGCGATCCATCCAGACATCGGAGTTTCCCGGCGCGAATGCAGTTTGCAGCAGCCCGATAAGAAATTGATAGGCCGCTCCCTGGAAATCCGCACGAGGCAGGGCCAGATCAACCACCTCTGGCGACGTCATGCTCGTGATCGGCAGGTATTCAGTGTGGCCATCCCGTTTTTGGAATGGCAACCATGGGTCCCTGAGCAAATTCATATAGTTTTCTCCTGGGCCCATCCTTGGGCCTAACTCACAGACTATCCTTGCTTTTTATCGCCACAGACTTTAATGGGCCAAGCTTTCAGCCCGTACTTTCGAGCATCCAGAATCTCGCCATTTTTGCCACGCCGATAGCGCCTAAAAATGACCCTTTCCGATTGGTCCTTCATCGCATAAACACCCCCTTAGAGGCGGTGATTAGCCTTCCCCATGATTGACCAATCCAATCATCACATTTACGCTTCAGTTGCTAGCAGAGCGCACGTGCGGGGATGGCACGCCCACCTCGCACGTGCCACTTACAGACATTTGCATTGTGGCGTGCAAAATTTATTTTGTCAAAGGCAGATGCTTCTGTTTATATAAAGTTTGTTTTTTCTTAAATTGACCATATCCTTGTCTTATTCCTTTCACTGAGAGGATGAACCAGCAGAAGCTTCGGTCAGAACCTTCAGCTATGGTAGTTCCCCGCCTTGCGGGGTCTGTACAGGCCCATGGAAGGGCTGTACCTGAAATCGCCCATGTCGAAAGGCCCAAGCCACAACCGGGAAAACCGCAGCCCCGGGTGTCTTTCATACAAGGCATCCTGCAGGCCGCGCCACTCTTCGGGAAGTTCAGGCAGCTTGTCAGCCAGCGACTGTCGGACAGACACCTGACTCATTTCCCAAGGGTGCGGCCCATCGGCCACTGGCGATAGCCGCTGGCCTGCCTCATCAAGTTGAACCAGGGTGACCTTGACGCTGGGTTCATCGGTTAATCGGGTCCCGATATCCACTTCGGCCTGCCAGCCACTCCGGGCGCTGCTGACCTCATAGCCTTTGTCCAGGTCCAGTCGATTGAACTGCCCCATGGCTGACTGGCTCTGCTTCTCGCCCTCCTGCTCGAAATAACTGTCCTTCAACTGCTCGGGAATGAATTCATCCGCCTCTGGCCCATACACCGTTTCGATGAGCCAACGAGCCCTCTCCGGCACCCGAATGACACCTTCATTCATCAGCGCCCACAGGGTTAACCAGAGCTGCCCATGATTTCGGTAAACAGCAGCGGTGCCCGGCAGGCATCGGCTCACCCAGTCTTTGGTAGGTATGCTGGTGAACGGCGGTGCAAGCACTCGTATAACGGGAGGCTGGCGCTGGTCATCTCCATTTGCCATCGGCAGGAGGTTACCGGACGAGTCTCGCCTGTGACGGTGGAGCCGGCCGGCTCGCTGAATCAGCAGATCAATCGGCGCCAGGTCTGACACCATGACATCCATGCAGATGTCCAGTGACTGCTCAAGGACCTGGGTGCCAATCAGAATACGACCGGCCCTGTCCTGGTAACCGGAGCGCTTGCCGAACCAGTCCAGTGCCTGGTTTTCAATCCGTTGGCGGTCCGCCATGGTGAACCGGCTGTGAAACAGCAGAACCTTGTCAGGGTCATCCACCCGAGCCCGAATCGCTTCATACGCTTCAATGGCATCATCGACGGTATTGCGTATCCAGCACGCACACTGGCCTTGCTCTGCAGAGCCTACAACCAGATCCAGTGCCTGCGACAACTGATCCAGGTGCTCAACCGCCAATGCTCGAGCAACGCTGGAGCGGGTGGGGAAAGGTGTTTCGTCCATTGACTCGCGACTCAATGACGTTGCAAGGGGGAAGCTGGCGCTCAAAGGAGTCTGCTCTGCCGCAACGCCAAGCCCTTTACGCCAGGCTTTTAACAGCTTCTCCCGCATTTCCAGCGGCATGGTCGCCGTTAGAAGCACGGCATAACCACCCTGCCGGGCATGCAACTCCAGGACAGCACACAAGAGAGTAAGCATGTAATCGTCACAGGCGTGAATCTCGTCGACAATCAGCACCTTTCCTGCCAGCCCAACCATTCGCAAGGATTGGTGGCGAAATGGCAGAACGGCCATCAACACCTGATCGACGGTACCGACCCCCACATCCGCCAGCAGCGCCCGTTTCCGGGAATCCGCAAACCACTGATTACATACGGCGGAAGCGCTTCTTTCCTCAGGGAGATAATTCGAATCCAGGGGCTGCCCGGGAATAACCGACGCCTGAAAGCCTTCGTGGAGCTTTTGAGCCCCATGAGCCAGAACAAGACTCGGAGTCTCTTCTGAGTCGTACCATCGCTGATAGAAGGTCGAGATGCGGGAATACATCGCATTGGAGGTGGCCATGGTCGGCAAGCCAAAGTAGACGCCGTGGGCCAGGCCCTTACTGAGCAGACGGTGGGCAAGCGTAACGGAGGCTTCGGTTTTGCCGGCTCCGGTAACGTCTTCGAGAATGAACAACTGCGGTGTGGAAGAAAGCTCTACCTCTTCAGCCCACTGCTGAAGTGGGGTAGGCTCAAAACCGAAAAAGCTTCTTACCCCGGGAAATGCCGTTGCGGACCTGGGATGATCAAAGCCCAAGCGCTGTACCTGTAATCTGGCACGAGGCAAAGCGTATTCCTGCCAATAGGCTTCAAGAAACATGGGTTCGGTCACATAGGAAAAAACACTCTGATCAGACCCCAGCCAATCCGCCAGTACGGCGAGCCCCGCCAATTGCCAGGTCACTGCCCGGAGTTTCTGCGACCATGCTTCATCCGACATCCAATCAATAGGCCAGTCGGGCCGCATTAACCTGGCCACATCCATCGCAAAAGAACAGGCGGCTTGCTCGTCCTCTTTCAGAAAATCCGCCCCTGCCCGCCTGCTGCCCGCTTCCACCGGCTGGCCATGGTGACCAAACGAGGTTTCAAGCAAGGCCTCCATGGCCCGGCGGGCGGTGCGCCTAGGAGGTGTCTGCTCCGGCCATCCGCAAATGGCTACTCGGTTCTCCTTGAACACATCACTTCGCCTCCAGAGCACCCACCCCAAGGCTGCGTGTCCGCCGGGAACATCGTAGCTGAATCCGGCATCCGGCTTTTTAATCACCTCTGCCTCGGGGGACGCCAGCGCCTGAAATGACTGTGAGAATTTCCCCAAATCATGGATGGCTAGCAAATAGCTAAAGATGGATTTGAGTTGATGCGCCGGCACGCCCAATGCGTCCACTAGAGGGCGACCGAAAGAAGAGGAGCCATCCAGCAAACAAGCACCGACAGCGGCAACATCCAAACAGTGATAGGGTAACAAATGGCAAGGATTGCCAATATTGCTAGCCGCAGGTTTGGCCTTGCCCCAATAACGAAGGTAATTACTCACAAACACTCCCTGTTCAGCACTCCACTAGAGACTACATCACCCCACATCCCAAATATTGCAACACATCAAAAACCATCCATAGAAACGCAAGATGATGGCATCATGCCTCAGACATCACTCCTATAGGACTTCGGACGAGCCACAAAGGAATAACCTGTTACTCGTCGGACAAGGACTCACCAATACAGAGTTCAAAAACCTGATTCATCTTCCGATAATCACAAACAACCGCATCGATACTGGCCTGCATCCATAGATCGGAGCCCACTGGGTTCCAATCAACTTCGAAACCAGAATTAATAACTATAAAGTCACATAACAAGCGCAAAGTACGACCATTTCCTTCCCTGAAAGGATGTATAACGTTCAGATCGCCACAAAACTCTGCAATTTCGGGAATAAGCTCTTCCTTTGGCAAATCCATTAGCCACTGCTTAGCCTCAAGCTGTCGAAATAGCTTTTGAGCTTCGGGCAATATCCGACTAGCAACACAGAACCGGGTATCCCCTTTTGAGATATCAATCGTACGTGGCTCGCCGGCCCAGGTATAAATATCTTCAAACAGCCTCTGGTGAAGAAATTTCAGGAGTGCAAAATCATAAGGAGGGGCACTGAAATCAATGGACTCTGCTGCAATTTCAGTTAAGTCTCTCTCGGCAATTTCAAGAGAGACGTCATTTTTTATATTTAGCTTATTAATCAGAATATCGGTGCCAGGATAACAGTAGGGGTCCTGCCCAGCACCATACTTATCCAATGTTACGCCGTTGCTTTACACTTATGGATTGCCAAGACCGCTGCCCTGGACGGGAGCTTTTCGTCCTCAGCGTGTTCTCTCACATCGAAACCTTCCAGCCTCAAGCTGGCAACATAATTTTTTCGGCGAATTCGAGCAAAGTACGCCTTTTTGGCTTCGTAACTAATATTGGACAAAACGCCCACCTCTCGCCAGCAAATTAACAACAAATACCAGTTTAGCGCTCCCCAAACTCGAGTCAACCCTCACCACCGCCCCTGCAGCGTCGCCACCACCCGGCGGCTGCCAGCGCTGTTCCGGTGCTCGCACAGGTAGATACCCTGCCAGGTGCCCAGCGCCAGCTCCCCATGGGTGACCGGGATGGTCAGGGATGGGCCGATGATCACGTTCTTGATGTGGGAGGTGGTGTCATCCGGGCCTTCGAGAGTGTGTTCGTAGTAATCGGCGTCTTCCGGCACCATCACGTTGAAGTGCCTCTCCAGATCACCACGCACATCCGGGTCGGCGTTTTCGTTGATCGCCAGGGAGGCGGAGGTGTGCTGGATGAACAGGTGCAGCACGCCCACCTCGCAGTTGGCGATGTCCACCTGATCCAGGATATCCCGGGTAATCAGGTGGAAGCCCCGGGAGCGCGGGGCCAGTTCAATGGTGTTTTGGTGCCAGATCATAGAGGCTCCACGATTGAGTTAAGAAAATAGCGCTTATCCCTCATCCCATGGATGGACCGGGACAACAACGTCTTCATCCACCTGATTTTCATAGGAACTGCGGAAATAATCCATGGCCTTCTCCGCTTCGGAAAGCTCATCAAAGCGGGCGATGTGGTAGATGGCCTCACCCTCGTTTACCAGCGGGAGGTTGTTCACGCAGATCACGATACCGGCACAAGGCGAGGTAACAGACACTTCGGTTTCACCAAAGGGGTCCGCCACCATGGCCAGGCGTTGGCCTTTACTGACTTTCTGTCCCAGTCGGGCCACCGGGCGCATGATGCCGTCAATATCGGCCCTCACCCACTGGGAGTTGGCGGCGGTTTCCGAGCGCTTGCTCGGGGCCTTCGGGCCTTTCTTGGCCGGCACCATCTCCAGGGAGCGCATAACGCGGATCACACCCTTAACGCCACTGGATATCACTACCTGGTCAAAGCGCAGGGCTTCGCCGCCTTCAAAGGTGATCACCGGAATGTCCTGGGAGTCGGCATAGGCCCGCAAGCTGCCCTCGCGCAAACCGGCATTGATGATAATGGGCGCACCGAACGCTTCCGCCATGCGGGCGGTTTCCGGCTTTTTCAGCTCGGCCCGGATCTGCGGGAGGTTGAAGCGGTGAATGGCGCCGGTGTGCAAGTCGATAATGTGGGTGACCTGCTCCATGATCTGGCTGCGGATCAAGTAGGCAATGCGACCACCCAGTGAGCCACTTTCGGAGCCCGGGAAACAGCGGTTCAGGTCGCGCCTGTCGGGCAGGTAGCGGGTGCGCTGCACAAAGCCGAAAATATTGACGATGGGCACCGCCAACAGGGTGCCACGCAAGTGGCGCAGGGCAGAGTTCTTCAGGACGCGGCGGATAATTTCCACGCCGTTGATTTCATCGCCATGAATGGCGCCGCACACCATCATTACCGGGCCACTGCGCCGGCCATGTACGACTTCCACCGGGATGTGCAGCGGCGTGTGGGTGTACAGCTTGGCCACGGGCACTTCGACCGTTTGCCGGGTGCCGGCCTTGATCTGGGTGCCGGCAATTTCAAAAGGGGCTCTGGCCATGCCTGTTAACCTCTACCGCCCTTGGTGCGGGTCTTCCACGGTTTGTAGTTTTTCTCGGTCCAGTCGATGATCATGCCCGCGACGTTCTTGCCAGTGGCGTTCTCAATGCCTTCCAGGCCAGGTGAGGAGTTCACCTCCATCACCAGAGGACCACGGCTGGAACGCAGCAGATCCACACCCGCCACGTTCAGGCCCATGGCCTTGGCAGCGGTAATCGCGGTACGGCGTTCTTCGGGCGTAATGCGAATCAGGGAAGCCGAGCCACCGCGGTGCAGGTTGGAGCGGAACTCGCCTTCGGCGCCCTGGCGTTTCATGGCGGCAATTACCTTGCCACCGATCACGAAACAGCGGATATCGGCACCACCGGCTTCCTTGATGAATTCCTGTACCAGAATGTCAGCTTTCAGGCCCATGAAGGCCTCGATCACACTTTCGGCGGCCTTGCGGGTCTCCGCCAGTACCACGCCAATGCCCTGGGTGCCCTGCAGAAGTTTGATCACCACCGGCGCTCCGCCCACCATCTGCAGCAGCTCGGGCACGTTGTCCGGCTTGTTGGCAAAACCGGTTACCGGCATGCCGACGCCCTTGCGGGCCAGCAGCTGCAGGGAACGCAGCTTGTCACGGGAGCGGGTAATGGCCACCGATTCGTTGACCGGGAAAACGCCCATCATTTCAAACTGACGCAAAACCGCCGTACCGTAAAACGTGACCGAGGCACCAATCCTGGGGATCACCACATCGTAATCTTCCAGGTATTCCTCGTGGTAGCTGATCCGGGGATCGGCCGAGGTGATGTTCATCGAGCAGTGCAAACAGTCAATCACCCGCACCTCGTGCCCCCGGTTGACGCCTTCTTCCATCAAACGGCGGGTCGAGTACAGGTGTTTGTTTCGGGACAGTACAGCAATTTTCATAATCAGGTCCTCAGTACCGGTTCACCGGCAAGATACGAAGCTTCAGGGTAAATTTCGGAGCGTCCGGCCATGGCGGTTCGCCCCAGCAGCATACGAAAGCGCATGGTGTCACGGTTGGTGAGGGTCATTTCAACCGGCCAGCTGAGATCGCCCACGACTAGTGTCGTTTCAATCACCAAACGCTCTTCTTTGTGGCCACCGGAATCAGAGACGGTACGCTCATCCAGCACTTTGGCATCACACTCGATGGATTGGTGCAGATCATTCTGGACCGGGTGCACCCAGAACCGGACCCGTCGTTCGCCGTTCTCGGTGTAGGGCTCTGTGCGATAGGCGTGCAGACAGGACGTGCGGGCACCGGTGTCCACTTTCGCCTTGATCCGGTTAATGCCCAGATCCGGCAGGGCGACCCATTCACGCCAACCCAGCTCGGCCTTCGCCTTGGTTCGATCAGGATAGATGGTTTTTATGGTTTCGGTTTTTGTTGTCTGCATCCGGTCAGTCCTTGTCTTGCGG
>ERZ1673962.511-NODE-511-length-26241-cov-4.079852_pt1 | contig 26241 bp, 15 predicted proteins | sample MGYA00580188_ERZ1673962 | MGnify/ENA primary metagenome ERZ1673962 (study PRJEB41334, sample SAMN05608104) | rock metagenome | biome: terrestrial subsurface; feature: shale formation; material: shale | place: USA: Pennsylvania ... | reverse complement strand
CCGGAAGTTGGCCTAGCACATTTGGCCAAGGGCGGCGCGCTGCGCCTCGCCCAATACGATCTCCTGAGTTGGGACTTCGGCGGGATTGCCTTGGCCATAATCGCAGAGGCTCGATCCGAATTGGTCGAACAAACGGTCGCCCCCTTTGTTGACGCGATAGCGCGCGGGGTAACGAATTATAACCGTGATTCCACTGGGCCAGCGGAGGGGCTTGTTCGCGTCGTGATCGAGCACGCGCCTGTCGCTTGGCGCAAAGTCCTAGCCAAACTTGATCCTGTCATGGTCGAGGTGAATTTGGCTGAATGCCTCACAAGAGACGAGGATCATCGGCGTACAGCTGCCGCCGTGATTGAGTCGGCAATAACTCTGGATGGCCCTGTCGGCGACATGGCCCGGCGCTTGCGAGTGCGGTTCCCAAAGGCATCAACCGCGCCGACCGACACACCGAGCTTCACCAGGCGGCGTGGGCGGTCACGCCGGAAGCGTAAAGGATAGCCGACAATCTCGGTCGAAATTTCCGAAATTTCAGCGACACTTTCCGCTGCAACATCGATCTTACTTTTCCTTTGGATTTATGAAACACGCCTCCCATTCCCCGCCAACAGCACCGCTTCAAGGTAGAAACTGCTAAACTGAAACCATGTGCGGCCGCTTCTCAATGACATTTTCCTCCAGGGATCTCCATGATTATTTCCACCTGGACGAAGCCTTCGCTCCGGATCCTCGGTTCAATATCGCCCCGTCCCAGGACGTGGCCGCCGTGCGCCAGGAGGAAGGCCGGCGCCGGCTGGTATCCCTCCACTGGGGCCTCATCCCCTTCTGGGCCGACGACCGGAAAATCGGCTACCGAACCCTCAACGCCCGCTCCGAAACGGCCCATAAAAGCCCCGCCTTCCGGGCCGCCTTCCACAGCCGGCGTTGCCTGATCCCCGCGGACGGCTTTTTCGAATGGGACAAAAAGGAAGGTACCAAGCAGCCCTTCTTCATTCACCGGACAGACGAAAGGCCAATGGCCTTCGCCGGCCTCTGGGAACACTGGGAAGACAAGGAAGGAAAAGAGATCATCGAGTCCTGCACCATCCTGACCACCGATGCTTCCAAGCCGGTGGCCAGCCTCCACGACCGCATGCCGGTCATCCTTGAGCCGGAAGACTTCGACCTCTGGCTCGATCCCCAGGAGCAAAAAATCGAAAGACTACGCGACCTGCTTCACCCGGCAGCGCCAGGCATCCTTTCCATGTATCCGGTCTCCAGATACGTCAACAAAGCGAGCAACGAAGGGAAAGAGTGCGTCGAGCCCATCGAGAGGAAGGGCTAATAGGCGCTAGGAAGAGGCGTGGCGAAAAGCTCAATAATCTCCGGTGGAGGCGCGGGATTAGCGGAATTCCGGCCAAAGAAAACCCCGCGGCGCCGGCACACGGGGTCCCCGGAGCAAGCTCCGGGGGATGACTTTCTTAGCAAAACTCCGGCTCTCAAATAAAGAGGTGGATGGTATAAAACCTGGGTGCGTAAAAAGCAAAGCCCAGGAGTTGCAGTCTGGGCTTTTTTAAAGGGTAAGGCCCCGGGATCGTCACCGGCTCGATGGCCGGGATAGGATTGCTCCGGGGGCTGCAAGTCAATGCTTATATATGATTGATTGTTTGTCAAACAAAAAACCAACACATTTAATGTCCTTGACATGTGGCGCAAAATCCCCGACAATTGACGCAGAGCGAAAAATAAATTAACGGAGGACGGTCGTGAAAAGCCTGGCGTTAGGGGAAACCCTTGGAATTGCCCACAACTTGAACAATCCACTGGTCTTGGTGGAAACCATACGAAAAGGCCTCCCGGCCAAAGTAATCGCGGCACTGGCAAGTTGCTTGAATGTCCCGGTCTCTGCGCTGGAGCACATTCTTCCAGTTTCCCACCGGACCCTTCAGCGGTACGAGAAAGAGCACAGAGCTCTGCCTCAAGACCTGTCCGATCATGTGGTCCAGGTGGCCAAAATCCTCATCCGAGCCGAAGAGGTCTTCGAAAGCCGTGAAAAAGCCAGAAAATGGCTGAAAGAACCTTGTGTGGCTCTTGGAGGCAATTCCCCGATAGACATGATGGATACCTTTTCCGGGGTTCGGATGATTGAAGACGAGCTAGGCCGTATCGAATACGGGGTCTATGCCTGATGAAAGCATACCGAGTCGTGCCCTCCCCGCGGGCCCAAGATCTTAGTGGGGAGGGTGCCCGTCTGTATGGAGGACGTTGGAATTCCCCGGGGGTTCCGATGATCTACACCGCGGCTAGCGCCTCCCTGGCGGTATTGGAAACCTTGGTTCACATGAGCATGGACGTGTTTCCGGAGAACCTGATCCTGGTGACACTGGAGATTCCGAAAGAACTTGTTCAAACGTTAGACCCAAGCCAGCTCCCTGAGAACTGGGCCACCTACCCCGCCTCGTCTGAAGTCAACGAAATCGGCGATACCTGGGCAAAAAACGAAACTTCCCTGGGGCTGCTAGTCCCCTCAGCGGTCCTTCCCCAAGAAAACAACCTGATTATTAACCCCAGACACCCGCAGGCCGGCAGCGTAAACATTGTCGATACTGCCCCCTACCAGGTCGATCGGCGGCTGCTGAAGAAACAGTGACAGCAAATCTGCCGTTGACATACCAAATACATGCCGAGGTGTAGAAATGACTTGCCCCGATTGTAAGGCCGCCGAAATGGTGGAGAGCCGTGAAAACATCCGTTATGAGGAATGCGGCCTCCCGTACGTCACTTTGCGGAACATTATGATCGAGCGATGCCCGGAGTGTGGCAATAAGTTGGTGACGATCCCCAAAGTGGCCGAGTTGCACCGGGTGCTGGCCCTTACGATGATCAGGAAGCCGGATCGGCTCGATTCGCTCGAAATTACCTTTCTGCGAAAGTTGCTTGGTTGGTCCAAGACCGACTTTGCGCGAAAAGTTCATGTTCACCCCTCCCAAGTATCCAGGTGGGAGTCCACGACTTCCCACACACCCATGGGAGAAGCAAACGACCTTCTCTTGCGTACTCTCGTGGCGATGAACCAAGACATTCGGGATAACATGGAAGAAATGGACAAGATCGACTTGGGCCAACAACCCCATGTACATCGCCGCCTGTCTATTGAGATGGTAGACCGGAAGTGGCTTATGAAAGAGGCTGCTTAGAACAGCTAATTCCTGTCTGATGATAGAAAACCCGCCCAAATTGCCAGGCGGGTTTTTTTGGACAAGATAACTTAACGACCAGGTTCTCCCTTTTCACTCAATCCAATCGAGAAGCGCCTAAGGTCTCTTCGGAAATTTTTGAAAGATCTCCAGTCACTGGGCGTTTTGGGTACTGTAAGCGTGCCCCCACAACTAGGTGGCCTTATTTGTCCATGCTTTCCACCCTGCTGAAACAACCACCCCTGACGAACGAGAATTTTGACAATGTTATTGATTTCTCGGCATTTGCTGTATTTCATACCGCCACCTCCACCGGAAACATGGAATAGCGGCCTAAGAATTTCATAACATCAAAATTGATCTGACGAAAAGCAGCCTCAGCCCCAACTTGAAGAATTGGCCTGCTGTAATCGTATGGCTTCCCGGCCCTGATGTTTGATTGATTTTGGAAAAATCGGCCGTGAGGATCGACCATCAAGTACGACTCTGTCATATCCTGATTGTTCTCAGCCGAAAGAGCTGAACCAAGCTTCTGGTGTCGATTCACAAAAGATTCGAATTGCTGCTCAGAAATAGCCAGTTCATCATTGATGACGGACAAAACCTTGAGGATCTTCCACTTGTCCGGGTTTATGCGCTCGACAAGCTCTGTCAGATTTTCTTTGGCGTTAAATTTGTTGACCACCGTGTTGACTTTGATGAGAATTCCAGGGTTAACCGACCGAGCCGTTTCGACTGCTTTCACAAGCGTATCAAAGTTAAGAACTTGCCCAGACTTGTCGGCCCTTCGAATTTGGTGACACGTTTGTGCGTCTGCAGAATCGAGACTGATCCCCAACATCGAAAGGTTTTTGAACAGCGAGTCCAGATTACAGTTTGTCAACATGCTCCCATTGGTGATCAACGACAGTTTGAAGCCCAATGCTTTCGCTTCATGGGCAATTTGAGTTGTTGTTTCCGGATAAAGCAGAGGTTCACCACCTGCAACGCTGAGGCGCAGATCCGCCCATTTTAAGCGGGCATGAAGCGGGTTGGTGGTGTTGTCGGGGGAAAAGAAGCGAAAGAGCTCGCGCAGCAGCTCACGAGTGGCTTTTCCGTCACGAAAGAGTTCTCGACCCGCGCGTTTCTTTTTCCAGGAAGAATAGCAGTATCGACAGCTATAGTTGCACGCTTCGGTAATGTGCCAATTCACAACAAGCTGATTGACTGCCTGAGCCTGTGTTTCAGATGGTTTCCGAGGTTGGATAGTTTCTGCACGTTGCATTCGCATACTCCTTGACGTTGTCTGATAAAAGCCAGAGCGTGAAGTTTCAACCTGGCGGGTGCAAGGCACCGAGGGAGGAGCATCGTGCTCCAGTACGCCAGTGAAAGGTTAAGTCTGTGTCGGAAATTTCTATCAGCGCCGCAGCAACCGCCGGCGCGTGAGACGTGCCTCCTCATAATCAATAGAAAGGCCAAGTCCTTGGCGTTGAGCCAGGAGAAGCCACCAGTAGGCGGCGGTCAAACCCCTCCGGATATCGGCGGAAGATTGGGATTTGTTTTTTTCACGACGAACCGCTTTATAGCATTCCTTTGCAACAGACCGGACAGCCTCGTCAGGATCAAAATTGCGGGTAAAATAGACGGCCTTATGAACCTGCCCCTGCAGGTCCACACCAATTTCCGCCAGTGCCTTCAGATAGGCCTGGCGCCAAATCGAAGACTTCTCAACCACTTGGTCAGCTCTGTAACTGTTTTTTCCAGGCTTCTCCCCTTTCCGAAGACGCAAGCGGCTCAAGCAGTAGTCAGAAAACCACATGCGAAAGTCAGACAAAAATTGAACCTCTTCATCGGCCCATTCGTCATGAGAATATTGGCGCTTAAAATGATCCATATGAGCAGCCAAAAACTCGTTAAGAATCTCTGACATCGACTGAGGACATAGACTTTCCCTGTCAATATCCAGAGTCACCTTCGCAAAAGGTTGCCGAGAGGCGCGGAGCAACATGAGACGATGGCGCACCGCTTTTTCAGGGGCATATTTTTCAATCTCTTTTAAAAGACGCCCGACTTGCTCGCCGGACATCTTATTATTGCCAGCATCCAGGGCCCCGCGAATGATGCCGAGGCCTTTATCCGCGAGAGGAACCAGGGTTTCCTCAAACCCGAACCGAGTAAGAATTTCAACGGCCCATGATGGATAGAGCTCCCTCGGAAACGAGTTCTCTTCCGGAAGGTTGCGTAGCAAGAAATCCCACCAATCCTGGTCCTCCTGTTCAACTGGAAAACGGTAAAAGGAGTCGTTGGTAACAAGTCGGTTATCACTCTTCAGATTTTGAGCCGGAAGGGTAATGAATTGGGGAAGGCGATCTGGGAAGATCTTAACATCAATACCAAAACGTCTGCTCAATACCCGCAATCGGTCCTCGCAAGGAAGGGCCTCAAGATTCCTGATCAGTTGCCGGCGCCAGGACTCCCGATATGGAGACACATACCAGAGCCTGGAGTTTGAATCGTTTTCCAGAATAGGATTGGCAAAGGGTTCAGGCTTCACCCATTGTTTCAGGTCATTCTTAATGTGCAAATCGATCAAGGCTTCCGCTTGTGCATTACTCAGATCGGAGCAAAATGGCAGAAATATCTCGTGAGCCCGGCGTGCCCAACCATCAACAACTTCTGGCGGCATACCCTGTAATTTAACACTACAGCACCAAACTTTTGTCGCCTCATGACGCTTATCATCGAGCCATTTCCCTGACAGACTATAAATCTCTCTAACTCAGCCTCTTCCCAGTCTCCCTCCAAAGATTCTTTGTTCAGGCGGAAAACATCAAATTTCCTCTCGCAGATAAAGGAATTTATTTTCCCCTCAAGTAAATCCAAGGACTCTGAGTGATCTCGCGACTGTGCATCTGCCTTAATCCATGCGAGCAGATATTCAAAGGCGTTGATAAAACGGAGTGTATCTAGAGTTGGCACGTTTGAATAGACATCCCAAGCGAACACTTTCGTCAATTGCTCGATAAAAAAGCACTCTTGGAACCAAGAGACAAAAACATCCCACAAGAGTATCTTTCGTTTTTCCTGGCCGAGGGCATCAATTTGAGTATCATTAAAAAGCAGAGGGAAAAGGTGGCAGAACTCACCGTAATAAGAAGGGGCAAACAAACGAACAAATTCTTCAAAGCGAACGCTGCTTGAGCCCTTGAAGCACTGATAAAAGCCGTAGATTGAATCAGGGAAAACTTCAGAGGCTACATCTCGGGCAAAAGCAAAACAGCAGGGGAGCTTCTCTTGATTTGCCTTCAGTAAAGCATCGGCTATGAAATCAATTTGTAAGCGTTCACCGCCGAAGTTTCCCTTGATAGCTTGAACAAACCATGTGGTTTTTTCAGGGAGACCAGAAGCGTGCCGCGCGGCCTCCAATGCTGCCTCGATTTTTTCAATGGACCCTAGCTCGCGAGGCCAAGACAACGAAAAGTGTTTTTCAAGAAGGCGGCGGAAATCTCCTTCAGCACCACATTCGTCGAGTGCTTGGAGAAAACGCTCGGTTGGATCTGTTTTTTCTGTAAGGGAATGGGGACCGAATGGCCCATCAATTCTGCACATGGGATTCCTCCACTAAATAGAAGTTATGTTTCATTTGCTAGACCCCAGGATGAATCCTGGTCTGTAGCTGAAACCTCCCGTGCAGCAAGGGGGGAGCGGAAAATGGGCATCAGGCCCGGTAGCCGGCTACAGATTGTTTTCTTGTATATAACAACGGCACGTTAAAATGTCAAAATAATATCAGCGATGGCAAAATTAAGCTCTTTTGAAAATTCTCACAAATCATGAGTTCTGCAACGACCCCATGTGTTCACTTATCCCAAAGCCCGCCTTTCATCCCCCCTTCCGATACCTCCCCCAAATCCTCTTAACCTGGCTCGCACTACACCCCACCAGCTCCGCAGTCTTGGCAATACTCTGCCCCCCTGCCCTCAACGCGATAATCTTTTGATGCATCGCCTCATCCGGCTTCCTCCCACGATACTTCCCCGCGTCCTTGGCGATCTAGATCCCCGAAGCTGCCGCCGGCAAGCTGTTCGAGAGCCGGTGTTTACCCTTGGAGGTTTGGTTCAAGGCGGGGCAGATGGGAGCCGAGCCAGGTCGCTACCTGGACCAAGCGTTGAAAATTTCGTACGTACGAAATTTTTCAGGGTTGCTTTCATCCGCCTGGCGCGCCTGAGGTGCCGTTCTTCTGGCGACTCTGGGGCCGCTTTTCGACCGGCAGCTGGCTTTGGCGGCCTTGGCCGAGGCGAGCTGAAGGTCATCTCCTGTCGGCGCCGATAGGCGGCTAAGCTTTCTTTGGTGGAGCCCTGGAGCTGCCGCCAGGTAGTTCGTGGGCCGCAGATGGCCCCTGTCCGGCTTCGGCGGTTTTGTCCAAAGCGGGATAGGGGCCATGCCGGGATGGAGTGTTTTATAAATCAAAAGGCAAAACCAGATCCCCCCATTATAGAATAAGAAATAAGAACGGCCCCGCCGGGATATCTGGTGGGGCCGTTTTTGTTCTGTGGGGGGTGATTTGCGAGACAAGAACTTGTGGCCGAGCCCAGAGTGTCAACCAAACCGGCACCGATTCAGTCAATTGAGGCAGCACTTTTTGTACTTGAGTCCGCTTCCGCACGGACAAGGGTCATTGCGGCCAACCTTCTTTGTCAGGCTGCGTCCTGCAAGGACTACTTGAATAACCTGATCTGTAGGCATAGGGTCCCGCATATGGCGGGTTTTCTCTTCCATGATCGGATCTTGGATCCATGGATAGAGCAAAGAGACCCCGAATCTCACGTCTGGACCTTTCGAACTCATGCAGAGACCAAACCATTCCTTCGCCTTCTGCTTGTACTTGCGGAGTCTGCAGTAGGAGTCAAGACGCGGTCCTGCTTTGTGTACCGGTTCGTCGGTGCAGTGAATGGTGATTCCAGAGCCTTCCTTGTAGGCAAACGTTACATCGTGCAACCTGCCATCGGCTCGTGTACGGGCCGCCAACCGGTCTACGAGGAGATTCATTTCTGTGATGGCTTGGCAACTCATTGTTAGAAGCAGAAAGCCCAAGTCGATGGTCGCGGGCTCGGGTCGATTTTCGATCTGCTTAAGTAGGCGACCAACAGTTGTATTGCCGAAATGGGTTAGGACACCTTTTGGTGTGACCGCACCATCTATTCCTGTGCGTCGAGCTCCCATCGCGATATCAAGATTGGCACTGCAATCATCGGCGAGTTGCAAAATGTGGGTATCGGATTCTACCCAGAGATTGTTCGTGAGATGAAAGCCGAGGACCGACAGCTCATTCGAAGCTAAGATCTGCTCGGCATAGTTGGTGCGGAGGTTGATATAGCTGAGGAACTGAAGGGGAGACTGCAGCATCTCGGTTATCGCATCAACGGCGAATATGTCCATTACCAGAGGTGCCTGAACGCGATCGATCAATTCTGGCTGCAAAAACTGCCGTGCTTGGAAGCTCAAGGCGGGGTAATGATCGCTGACAATACAGAAAAGGTATATTTCTTTTATTTGCTTCGGCAGTACGACATCTCGTCCATCCTGTGTCACTAACTTATAGCGTTTGTCCAGAAGGCACTTGGCGCAGGTAGCTCCTTGATCGTAGGCTGCCTGAACAGCCTTTTTGAAGTCATCTCGTATAACGCGGTCGTTCCCCTTACGGGCCTCCAGTGTAAGGCGCTTTGATTTCGCCTGCACGACGATGACTCGGTTGCCCCAAACGACTAGAGTGTCGATTTCAGACACATTTTCAGACTTTGTTTCAATCACTTCAACGTTTTGATGAACATGATTGGTTCCAAAGACCAAGCCAAGGCGCTCGGCAACAAAGTCCTCTGTGAAGCCACCCCGATTCTTGGTAAGTGTTGGGTAATAAATCTTGTCTTGGGCCATCCAATAGAAAGGCGCCTCGTAGATAGCTTCGGCGAGCGAGTAAGACTGAAGGGACAAGAACTCCCTGCTTGGCATCCGAAGGAGGGGCGTGGCTGTTATGACGTTGAAGTCGTGCAGCGTATTGAATCCCGCGTTGCGTTCTGTGGGTGCAAGTTCAAACGCACCAAGCACCTTGTCCACTAAGTCAGTCGAAAGTCCGGCTTTCGCAGCAACCTCTTCCGCCTTGAATGCAAAGAACGGCAGCATGGTCCACTCGTCCGGGTGAAGCTTTCGCATATGAATCCGAAGCTCCTCCAAGCGGTCGGCCTGTACCTCCTCGACCGCCTTGGCTACGAGTGAGGTCTGTTCAATCGTAAACCCTCGGTTTTTTTTTAGCCACGGCCCATCTGCTGCATACTTCCGGGCAGCAAGGTCAAGATATTGGAAGCTGTAGGCCGATTCACCGCTGTAGAAAATTGGCTCTCGCAGCACGTCGCCTCTTTCGAATGGGTTGACTCCGCTATCTAATGCCTCCTTGGTTAACCCCGAGAAGAGCCCGCCAGATAGGCAGTGGTGCAATTCTTTCATTAATCGTTCGGTCTTCTCCACGTACTCTTGCAGGGTCTTTGGTATGGGGAGGGTCCAGTCGATCTCGGCCTTGATCATCAGGCCGAGCAAGGTATTAATCTCAGTTCGGATTAGCCGTGAGGGCGAGAACATGTTCCTCATGTCGGATTCCTTCATGGCACCCGTGTAGATGATCATGTTGTCGCGGAAGCAAAGGAAAGCTACTGCATGAACGTAGCCGGGTCGGCGGCAGAGCGCCGTCAATTCGGCGAAGACTTCCAGCTCTGATCGATTTGAATTCTTCATGGCAAGACCGTCTCGCTATGCTGTTATGACTTCTGCCGGTCTAGCTACCGCCTGGCGATGATGTCAATTGCCGGCGTAAGCTTTTCCTAAATAAGACAGTTCAAATTTTAAGTACAAAAACCACACTTCGAACTTTCCGGTAATTGCGGTTTGTTGGTCTCTCAGGTTTTGTTTTTGGGCTTTGCCTGCATACCCTTCCTGCAAACCCTGATTTATTGGACAGATTTTTCAAGCTCAAACGACAAGACCTACGGGGTGCTGCAGAGGGAGCCTGCAACCACAGCAGTATTCCGTTGAGTAGACGTATCGATCGATTTTCTTGTGACCTTTTTCGGGGACTGTTCAATCCATCCTGTCCGGGACACCCACAATGGCGGAAACGATGCGCGTATGGATGGGCTGGGACGACGGGATTGCCGAAAACGCTTTCAGAATCCGCTCGGCGGGGATTGGATGGGTCTTGAGCTCCCTGCGGATATCCCGCAGGCGCAGCGGCTTGAACCGTCGCCTTTGGGTCAGCTTGGCATACCAGGTGTCGCGGATCAGATCGAGCCATGCCTCGGCTACGGCATCGAGGTCCGGACGCTCCTGTTCGTGAGCCGGGATGTCCAGCAAACCGAGAGCGGCCTTGAGAACCTCCCTTCTGTCATGATCGCCCGCCTGTTCGGCCTGCTTGAGGTAATGGCCCAGAACCTGCTTCATCTCCTCCAGCGCCCGCTGCTTTTTCCTGGGAAGCAGAGAGACCTCGGACTCCAGCACATGGTTGAGAAACTGGGCGATCAGCTGCGAGGCCTTCTTGTCCATCGGCCGGTCTTCCGGGTCATCCGTCAGCAGTTCACGGAGCTTAGCCGCGACGTCCTCCAGATGGGTCAGCAGCCGGCCATGCAGGCGCTCCAGCAGAACCCATTTGGGCGCTCCGTGCTCGGCCCCGGCAATCGCCATGAAGGCCCACGGGTGCCTGGAGCGCACCAGGCTGACGGTTGAGACGACCCGAGCCTTGGAATGGCGTACATCCGCATAGACCTCGCTGGCGACCAGGCCGGTTTCCGGGTCGACCAGCTCCCGCACAGGCTGGAAGGCATCCCTCAAGCCGTCCCAGGTCTGTCCCCGCTTCTCCAGCTCGCTCAGCTGCTGAATCATCTCCTCCGCTGTGGATGGGGCATCGACCTGCAACTCTTCGGGGATCAGATTCTCGGGCAAAGGGAGATTCGAGCCGAGGATCTCCTTGACCTCGTTGTATCGCAGGAAAAATTTGCGGTCGGCCTTGAGGGAGAAGGATTCGCTGTCCAAAGGCCACCAGACCTCGATCTGCTGGTGCGGGCTGTTCATCCTGTCGACCCGGCCGACCCGCTGTTCGGCGATCCGGATCACGCTGGGCATGTCGAGGAGCAGCACGGCCGAGGCCTGCTGCAGGTTGAGCCCTTCCGACATGGCGTCGGAACAAAGCGCGACCACCCCTCTGGCATCGGACCCCAAGGCGAAGAGCTTGTTGACCTTCTTCTTCTGCTGCACCTTGGCGCCGGTCGCGACAATGACCTCACTGCCGGGCCTTTCCTGTTCGATCAGCTGCTTGATGATCTCCAGAGTAATCAGGCAGCTGTCGAAGGCGATGACCAGCGGGTGTTTCTCCAGAAGCTGCTGCAGGCGTTTTGCCTTGGAGCGCTCCCGACTGTCTGACATCTGCCGGGCCAGCTGGAGAATCTCGCGGTAGATCCCGACCTCCGCCTCGACCGCCCGGCGGTGCTCTTCGCTGTCGGTCAGCCAAGCCGGCAGTTTGTCCTTGAGGGAGGTGGCATGCACCTTTCCGGCGCTCTGCCGTAGATGCTCCAGGACGTTGCCGGTCTCTTCGGCCTTGATGGCATCGCTGATGCCGAATTGACGGGTGGCCGCTTCGGTGCCGAGCAGATGTTCAATCAACGCCGCCCGGGATGAGCGCAGCCGCGACATCAGGTGATACAGCGCCAGTCCCTTGGCCCCCTGAAGCCGGCCGCGGATATAGACCTCCTCATCCACCACCCCCCGCAGCGATTCCGGCAATTCCAGTCCGGAGCGCAGATTGGCAAGTCCGCGAATCTGTCCGGCCAGCTCGCGAATTCTTTTCGCGATCCGTTGGTCGCTTTCCGTCTCCTCGGTTTCGTAGGTTTTGGAGCGGTGTTCCGGGTAGCGACACATCTTGCCCAGATCGTCCCGGTAGGCATCCGGGTGCTGGTCGACCATGGCATTCAGCATGACCTTGGTGCGGCGCAGGGTGAAGCGCTGCACCTCCTTCTGCATCTCCAGGCGCTCCTCGTGGGTCGTTACGAATTTCCCGCCCTGAACACCGAGGCGCTTGGCCAGTCGGTCGAACAGGGCCAGGGCGGAATCCTCCAGATTGTCCGCCCCGAGCAAATCCACGATCATCAGCAAGTCGCGGACCCCGCGGTTGATCGGCGTGGCCGTGAACATGACCACCACGTCGGCCATGTTGCCGTGCAGCCCGCGGGTTCTAGAGGACTTGGGATTCAGGAAGTTGTGCGCCTCGTCGATAGCCAGCGACTGGGCGCGACGGATGCTCTGCAGGACATCCTCATGCCGGTCGGAACCCCGGTGACTCAGAACCCCATGGGAGAGGGCTACCAGCGGCAGCCCGCAGGAGATCGCTTCGCTTTTCCACGATTCCTCGACCGTCCCCGGCGGACAGACCAGAGCCGTAATATCCTTGCGGGTGCGTCCGGTGCTCCAGATCCGGTCCATGATGGCCCGCAACAGGTGCGCTCCCATCCGGGTCTTCCCCGAGCCGGTCGCATCGGCCACCAGCACACTGCCGACATTTTCCACCATCCACAGCGCCTGGGCGATCCCGACCTTCTGGGAAGGCCATAGCTCCCTACCCGCGCCCGCCAGATGGCTTCGGATGTATTTCTGCGCCCAATCCCCTTCCAGCAGTTCGCCACAGGCTCGTCCCAGCGCCTCCTGCCAGGTAGCCACCTTGAGCAGCTGCTCCAGCAGATCGAGCAGATAGGCGTTGTAATCGTCGCCGAGCTCCCAGTAATTCTCCGCCAGTTGCCGGGCTTCGCGGTAGCGCTTGGCCTCCCGTTGGTGGTGGAACCGGGCATTGGCCTCCAACTGCTTCCGCATGCCGGTAAAGCTGAAGTTGCTGGAGCCGAGGGTTACCGCTTCATCGCCGACATAGATCTTGCTGTGCAGCTTGCGCTGCTCGTCGGCCACGTAGCGGCTCTGCAGGCGCTCGGCCTTGATCAGGTCGATGACCAGGACAATCTTGTAGCAAAGCCGCAAGGAGATACCGGCATTCAGCCAATAGTCGATCACTTCCTGGGGGAGGGTCTTCTTGCTGATGCTGTACTGGGAGCGGCGGGAGGCGGTCGGCTCGCTGCCGATCAGGAGGCGAAGGGTTTGGGGCCGCTCGGCCGGAAGGTCGGCGAGGAAGTCAATGACGTAATCGAGGGAGGTGAAGCCGGTGACGATTAGAGGGGAGACGCTGTTGGCCAAATCCGTCAGGACGACGGATTCGACCTTCGCTTTGCTGAAATTGTGAGGGAATCGCTCCGGTTCAGGCCAGCCGGAGACTTCGCGGATACCGGCTTGGACGTCAACCTGATCATCGAAAAAGCTGAACTGCTTTTCGCTCAAGCGCCTTCTCCATAATTTGTCGTTCACGGATTCACAACAAGTTGTCTTGTCGATCACATTTCGTGAAAATGATCGACAAAATTCGTTGCGATACATACATGATCGACAAAATCAACGTCCCTCGGTAATCCTCAACAGCTCGGGAAAAACGTAGACGGCCGACCTTCGCCCGCTCGATTTCAGCAAAACCTCCAACCAAGAGTTCCAGAGAGTTCCAAGGACGCCTTACTCATAAGCAAGGCATTGTCCTCGCCCTTTTCTGGTGGCCTAATGAGTAAGATGTCACAGAATTACCCAAGTTTGCAGCCCCCTCTAAGATACCGTGTCGGCATAATAGGGAGACGGCACCGTTGGGTATGCCCGGAACACATGGACGAAAACATCTTCTGTCTTGTCCTGAACGTCCGCTTCTGAATAGGTAGCCGGCAATCCGGTTTCCTCACTCCAGAGATAATCCTGAATCGCTAGCCGAACCGCATCGCGGGTCGATTCCTTGTCGCGCCAATGATTAACCCGCAATTTCTCGGCCTTAAGCGTTTCAAGCAGTTCGATCGCGACAGTCTTGATGCGCTTTATGTCGTCAGGGGTCAAGTCAGGTTTCTGCAACAAATCGAACACGGCCAGGGACTCCTCGTCAAGGCCCTCCCGCACGGCACGGCTTTCCTCTTCGTCCATCTCGTTGATAATCTGCAACAGTGCCTCAAAGGTCTTTTCGATAGTCACCCGATCCTTCTCGCGGTTGTACTCTGCGACAATATTCTCATAATGTCTCTGGAAATCTGTCCGCAGGGGATTCTGCCGGAGTAGGCTCTGGAGACGTTGTTCAATAACGATTTTCAGGTTCTGCACGGTGGTGCGTTTGGCTGGAGTACGCTCGAATTCCCGCCGCAGCCGGTCAAAATTGATTCTGCTGATATTGTACGCGTCGCAAGCTTCCGCAGCACGCTCGGGGTGAGTCTCGATGGCAGCATCAACGACTTGATGAAGTTGGCGGATAATATCGGTGATATCCGCTTGTTCCCGATCTCGCTGCAGGCTTTTATAGACGATGTTTATCGCGTCATATTCCTCCCGGTGATCATTGACGCCTTCGATCGTGATACAGGCCTTGAATTTCGAAAAAACCGCCCGACACATCACCTCAAAACGTTTTCTCGTTTCATCGTTTTCATTCGCCGCTTCCTTGGCCGCAAGAATCGCTGCATTCCTGCTAAATCCAGTCTGCTGGATAATTCCATCCAATGATTCATTTCGATCAGACAGGAACGCTCGGACAAGAGCAATCGCTTCGGCAAGGTCCGCCAGCAGTTCCTCATCCGGTCTGGCAGGTTCGATTTCATCCCCCTCACCGGACCGACCGCCATCACCTGTTCCGGCAAATGTCGCCAATGCCTTGCGCAGATTCTTCAGGATGCCGCAATAATCGACGATCATCCCGTTGTTCTTGCCCTCATTGACCCGGTTCGCCCGCGCAATGGCCTGCATCAAAGTATGCGCTTTGAGCGGCTTGTCCAGGTACAGGGTAGAAAGGCTGGGCACATCAAAACCGGTCAACCACATGGCACAGACGATGGCGACGCGAAACGGGTGTTCTTCAACCTTGAACGCCTCGTCCAGCGGCATCCGCTGCATGTTCTGGAACTGCGGCTGTTTCCGAATGGTCTCGGGCAGGTCGATACCTTCCTTGATCAGGCGGCGGTGCGGCGTTATGTCCAGCTCCCACTTACGGAACTTCTCAACCTCGCCCTGCTCCTCGCTGACCACCACCGCCATCAGGGTCTGGCGCATCCACTCGATACGGCGTCGCTGGTACTGCTCGTCCTGTTCATCCGTAGCCGACGGCAACTGCGCTTCCAGTTCACCTATGCTCTCTTTCCAATAAAACTCGATCAGCTTATGCATCCGCACACAGGTGATCTTATCGATGCAAACCAACATCGCCTTGCCGGTTTCCCAGGCCATGGAGTAATGATGAACAAAGTCGCGAGCCACCTGATCAAGGCGTTTCCCAGCCGTGATGATATGATAATCACGCTTGAGTTCCTGCTGAAGACGTTGCTCCACATCAATATTGCCCGTCTCCAGTTCCTCCAGCTTCGCGGCGATCCGTTCGTTGAGATCACCAACCGCCACGCCGAGCTTGTCACCACGCGCATCGTAATAAAGCGGCACCGTGGCCTTATCCTCGACAGCCCGCTGGAAATCATAGGTGGAAACATAGTCGCCGAACACCCGCCGGGTAATTTCGTCATCCTTGAACAGAGGCGTCCCGGTAAAGCCGACATAGCTGGCATTCGGCAGGGCATTGCGCATGTTGAGCGCCAGAGTTCCGTACTGGGTGCGGTGGGCCTCGTCGGTAATGACGATGATATCGTTCCGCTGCGTGTAAGCTTCGCCTTCGACAACAGTCTGGTTGAATTTCTGAATCAGAGAGAAGACATGCGATTTGTGCTGGGACAGCAGCTCGGCCAGGTGCTCTCCGCTCGATGCCCGACAGGGGTCCCGGTCGTTATCCACAACGCCGCAACCGGCAAAGGTCTTGTATATCTGCGTGTCTAGGTCGTCACGATCGGTCAGGACCAGAAAGGTGAAGTTGCCACCGAGTTTGCGGTGAACCTTCCGAGTGAACATTACCATCGAATAACTCTTACCCGCCCCTTGGGTATGCCAGAACACCCCCAGCCTGCCGTTTCGCTGCTCCCGGTCACGGACCGCCTCAATTGCCCGGTTCACGCCGAGAAACTGGTGGTTCCGGGCCAGAATCTTTCGGGTTTCCCCTGCCGAGTCGTCAAAAATGATGAAGTTTTCCACCAGATCGAGAAAATTGTTTTTTTCGCATACGCCCTTGAGCAAGGTCTCCATATCCACGACGCCCGGCTGATCCTCGGCCAGCCGCTTCCACTCGTGAAAATATTCGAAACGACTGGTAACCGCGCCGAGTTTGGCATCGACCCCATTAGCCAGGACCACGATAGCGTTGTGATGGAACAGGTGCGGAACGGTATCCTTGTAATCCATAAAGTTCTGTTCGTAGGCGGCTCGGATATCCTTGCTGACGTTCTTCAACTCCATGAACAGCAGTGGCAAGCCGTTAACGAAACCGACGATATCCGCCCGCCGGCGGTAGAGGTCTCCCTTGACCCATAGCTCCCGCACACAGAGGAAATGATTGTTCGTGGGCTCGGCAAAATCCAGAACTTTTAGCCGTTCTCGTACCCGCTCCCCCTCGGCGTTGCGAAAGGTGACCTGTACCCCGTCTGTGATCAGTTGGTATTTTTCTCGATTGGTGGCCAGCATGCTCTGGCTGGCGACGGTTGCGGTGATTTGGCGCACGGCATCGTCATAGGCGGAATCAGGCAGACCGGGGTTGAGCTTCATCAAAGCCTTGCGCAAGAACCGTGTAAGGACTACCTCTTTGTCTGATGCGCGTCCCAAAGTTCCGTCAGGGCCGTAGGTCTCGGTGTTGTAGGCGTATATAGATTCCCAGCCGAGCTGGGCTTCCAGGTACTCGGCGGTGGTCTGCTGGACGAGGTTGTCTTCGGTGTATTCTGAGACGGGTTTCAAGCCACAACCTCCTTAATTTACAAATCTATTCCCATTTCATTAAGAAACCTGGAAGGCTGCTTTGTCCAGCCAAAAACTTCAGATGAATAAGTCATCGTAAGGCTCTCTTGGGAACGAGTGATTGCAACGAAACAGTTTCTACGTTCTTCTTGCATCTCAAGGGAGTCGTCGCCTTTTTTAACGGCTGCCCAACTTGGAAGCTGATCCTCAACCAGCCCCATGAGATAAACATGGCCGAACTCCATCCCCTTTGACGCGTGTATAGTGAAGCACGGAATTGCTCCCGAAGGCTTCGGTGGAGTTTTAGAGGTGAGCTCCAATTCATGTAACAATTGATGAAGTCCCACATCTTCGCCTTCGAATTTTTTCGTAATTTCGGCCAATAAGATTTCCCAAACCACTCGCTCTTCCTCGAACTCATTGAAGGCGTCTTCATCGGGATACGCACCTGTTTGACCGGCTTCTGCCCAGTCAAACAGGTTATCTGCAAAGCCTCGATAATTAAGTGTATTCAAAAGCGGCTTGATACCTGTTGCAAGCAGTTGCCGTGTTCGATCCTCAAGGGCGTCACGGAGCTTCACTTCGTCAAGCCAGGAATGGAACAAGTCCTTGCCGTCTGCTGATGCACGGGAAAGTACTGGGGCTAATTCGATGCTTATACCTTCAAGTTCGTAAAACGCTTTAGAAAGACGTGCTAGCGACTGCTTATCTTCCTTTGAATTCACCAGCCGTAAGATGGAGTGCAGCATCCTCAACGGCGCACTTTTGAATTCGTTTTTCCTGGCTGCAAAATATGCCGGAAGACCGGCTTCCTCAAGCTTGCTACCAATCAGATCAAGCAACCTTTTCGTTCGAGCAAGAACTGCACAGTTTGCACGCTCCTCAATACTCCTTTGTGAAATATCGTGAGCGATCCATTCGGCTTCTTCGTCCAAGGAGTCGAAATGGAATATCCTTACAATGTCGCCACTTTCACCTTGCTTGACTGCCTTCAATGGCTTTTTGCCAGCCGATCGGTCCATGTTTTTTTCAATCAAGGAGTTTGCTAATTCTATGACCATCGGTGGACAGCGGTAGTTTTCTGGCAACTGCAACTCGGCGACGCCGAAGTCATCGCGCAAGGCCTGTATTCTTTTAGGATTTGCGCCATTCCATTGGTAAATAATCTGATCGTCGTCAGCCACGACAAACAATGTAGAAGGATCGGGCTTGGTTATATACGAAAGAATTCGGTACTGGGAGTGGTTGGTATCTTGGAATTCATCAACAAGTATGTGCTTAAAAACCTTGCGTATATGCTTAACAAGGAAAGGATATTTACCAAGAAGATCAAGCGACTCGGCTATCAGACTTGGAAAATCAAGAGAGTTAGTTCTTCGCAATGCCTCCCGGTAAGCGGTATAGACCCGGGCCAACGGAACGGCATTATCCACGTTGGCCTGTTGGAGTAATACTTCTGACTGGTCTATTGGGACGCACTTTTCAAGGAGTCGTGTGATTGCCGGCAAGAGTTGGCCAGCCTTGAAGTGCTCAGGAAGCGAGTAGGTCAGGTCTTTTCTGAGCTGTCCAAGGACATCATCAAGCAACGCTTCTCGATCAGCGTCGTTTGATAGTATTTGGAAGTCTGGACGAAAGTCGAGATGATTGCCATGCTGCTGGAGCAGTTCTGCCGCATACGAATGAAAAGTTGTGAGGCGTACACGGGCAAATTCACTTGGCACCAGCTTTTCGACCCTGCCGCGCATCTCGGCTGCGGCCTTATTGGTGAAAGTAAGCGCCAGAATTCGAAAATGCTGCCCGGCTGACTCCTCAAGAATTCTGGCAATTCGAGTAGTTAGAACTCGTGTTTTACCCGAGCCGGGTCCTGCAAGTAACAGGAGGGGCCCACTGTCCCATAACACGGCTTCTCGTTGGTTTTCGTTAAGCGTAGATAGATCGACCATTGTCTTCAGTCTCCGGCCAGTTGGACAACGCGAGCAATTATGTCCTTGATTGTTTGAGGAATAGTATCAACTCCTCGTTTCCTGACTTCTGTAGCTAATTCATGTGCTAAAACCGGCTTGCCACCTACCTTCCTGATTGCCGCACCAATCCCACGTTTCGCTTTTTCGGCCTCATCGTCAGCAGCCTGAGTCATTATCTGCTCCCGAGTCTGAGGTAACAGCAAGTTCCAGAAGAAGTCAGAATACCCACCATGCCAAAATTCATGCTCAATATCAGCATTGGCCAAATTGGCAGCTCGATCCTCGATGGCTTCTCCTTCCTCTAGGTAACCTTGGGCGCGCCCTCTATACCCCTGTCCTTCGCCGTCGCCATCAGCCATCATGAACCATTGTATTCCAAGGGATTTTGCAAGTTTTATAAAGGCTTCTCCCTTTTCAAATCTCTGACTAAATTCAATCACAGAGAAATTGACTTGATCTTGAGAATGCCCCATCGCCTCAAACAAGTGTGGAATGAGGTGGTATTCCGACTCTCCTTCCACTAGGAGCCAACAACGCGAAAACAAATAATGCCCTTTGGCAAGGCGGATACTATAGTTAATTTCCTGAAGTTCTCGTTTTGAGAACTGTCCCTCCTCAATTCGGCCAATCTTGGTTTCCCCATTATTTTTATACAGCCTGCGCAACGCCGTAACCGGAACTCGTGAAACTAGGTCTCCGGAATGGCTTGTTACGAGAACTTGCCCGGTCAGCTCCTCTAAAAACGACCCCAATGATCGAATTGCTGAAGGGTGGAGATGGGCTTCAGGTTCCTCCAAGGCCAGTAGTGGCTTAGACTCCGGGGCGTAGACTTCTGCCAAATTGGCGACCGTGAAGGCTTGAAAGAGCATTAAGACAGCAAGGCTCTGCGTTCCTTCACCATGCCGGTGTAAGGGGAGTTTTGCCCCGTAACACGATTTCAGGTGAACCTGGATTTTCCCGACCATATCGAAGACGCGAGTAGGGATAGCCTCTAGGACCACTGGATCATCAGAGTCTAGTGGAACGAGTTTCTTTGCGTCAGCTATTCTGCTTGTGACTTCGGTCAACCCCTCGTTCGCGCCGATTACTGAGGAATTAACCTCATGGAGCATTTCCTCAATTCTTTCGCGCTGTTCATCTGGCAATTGGATGGATTTCAAAAACCCACTCCAGAATTGCCCACGCGGTCCAAACTCTTGGGAGGCGTTACGAATCGCGGAGAGGAAAAAGAGTGGTACAAAGCGGGTAATCAAATTATGTGGGGTTTTGTTCTTGAGATTCAGCTCTGAACCATTGTTGTCTATAAACACCCAGTCGGTATTAAACGATCCTGATTCTTCTTCGTAGCTCCCTTTCGCCTGCAACCAGATGTGGTTCAGCCCATTTTCCATATCTAACTGGATCACTTCATCCAATTGTTGAGAGATAGTATCCGGCCATTCGTCCTCCTGTTCCTCAGCAAAATGGAGAAGGATGGAAATGGGATCAGCCGTTTGAGGTGTTGCGTCAGCATCTTTCAAATGGAAATCATACTCAGTGAACCGTCCATCTTTCCGAAAGCCGAACCCACGCGTCAGCACAAGTCTGAAAGCTTCCAGCGCGGTAGACTTACCAGTATTGTTCTCCCCTATAAGCACCGTCAGATCGTCAAGTGACAAATCAAGCGAACGGATGCCACGGAAGTTTTCTATTTTAATGTCATGGAGTTTCATATCGGCATCTCACGGCTCATGAAGATTGTTATCACTTCCGGCCTCCTGATAAATCGGCGATGGCCGCCTTCAGAACTTGCAGGCAGATTTCAGCCGTATGATTGTCGGGCTCGAATTTTGATGCGAGTTGTTCATAGGGATGGATGTAATTACGAAAATCCCGCAATTCGTGGCTAAACTTCTTGACGTCCAGTTTCAAAAGACCCAGCCCGTACGCGACATCAATAAACTGCGCCAGCGACCACTCGTGGAACTGCTTGACCTTATTGCCCTTGTCCTTTGGCGAGCTGGCTGCTTGATTGAAACCCCTTGGCCTTTGCAAGGCAACGCCCAGCAGGATGCCTTCCAGAATGCTCCCACAGAGAAAAATAGTCGCTAGTGGTGCGGCTTCCAGGCAGTGTTGCGCCTCCGCCAAGCGGCTCTCAAGCACCGGCACCAAGTTAGGGTCTATGGAGAGATTTTCAATCGAGATGTTCTGATATTGCCGATGCAGGAATTCCTGCTCAGTGGATACTTGTTCAGTTTGCTTTCCGGATAGCCGGGCGACAATGTTCGCCGCTCGTTTATGTTGAGGGGAGCCTGCTGCCTGCTCATCGTGTGAGGTGGTGTACTGCCATACCTCCAACAACCCATTTAGAATCTTGCCGACCAATGCGTCCGGCTCGGCCTCCCAAAACGCCCGTAAACGCTTGGCCTTGGAATCGCCGTTGAAAGCGTATTTATCAGCGTAGATTTCGATTTTGGCGGTGTCACGGAAGAACTCCGCAAAGGTGTTGTTCGAGAAGTCAAGGACATAGCCGCTCGCCATGCCAAAGAGGTCTTCAAAGACCCTTTTCTCGATCACCTTGAGGCTGCTCATACGGATACCTCGCCATTAATGAGCCGGGGGAGGAAGAGGTCGCGGGCTTGGGCAAGTCTTTTCGACTGCTCTTCAAGCAAATGAATTTGCTCAAATATTGAAACGGTTTTTTCTTGAAAAGTCTCCAAGATCGATGATGAAGGAATCAGTAGCTCAGCGTTCTCAAAATCGTCCGCCCGTACTGCGGGGTAACTAGCCCCTGTAGTGTGATTAACCAAGTACCTTACGAAATCCTCAGTTGTAGTGGCGATGTATAAAAAAGTGAATGGTACTTTCTGAGGATTAATCACAGTAAAGCCGGTTGAGAAAACATCTACCTCACCAGGGTTGAGTACTAAAGCATATGCCTTGAGATTGGGGCGAACATTGGACCAAATAATGTCTCCAGATTGTGCAATGCGTCGAGCTCTGCCTGGGGCTTCTGATGATGGCATTTCTTTTTTGCCATTTATTCGTCCCGTCGAGACGGAAGAGATGTCCACATAACAAATCCGTTCCGGCAGGGTCTTTGGTTTATATGAACTAACATTAGTTGCAGCAACGTCGCCCAGAGTCATCTTCTCCCACCCCTCCGGCACACCTTCCACAGCTTTGACATGCTCATGACCGGGAAAGCGAAGCCGCACGAACCATTCCTTGTAGAGTAGCCGCGCCGACTTTTCGAGCATCTGGATGCGGCGGCGGTTGTTTTCGATGAGGTCGTCGTAGGCGGAGAGAATATCCGCAATATCCCTTTGGACCGTTACTTTGGGAACAGGAAACTTCAATGAAAGAAGTTTTCCTTGGCTCAAGTTGTCTTGAGCAGCCCCCTGAGTAAAGGTCTTAAAACGTTTCTGGAGCATCGCATCGAATAGATATTTTACAAATCGTGCGTCTGCTTTATCCTCATCAGGGACAAAACCAATTATGCTGTCCGGAAAACATGCACTCATCTCGAGTATAGACGTATCCGCAATGTTTGCTGCGATCGTGATACAAAGGGTTCCTGGCTCCCACAGCTTGCTTTGGGCTAGGCCTGCTTCGCTGTATGTCTGACTGTAAGAAGTAATGTACAGGTTCGAATGCTTCACATCCGCAGTTTGTATAAATGGATATGGCCCTCCGTACAAATGGGCAGCATCACGCGGGCGGTGTCTCGACTTTCCGCGACTTACAAAGCCAAGCTCGTCGAGGCTTTTCATTTCCCAACTCATACTCCCAGCTCCTCAAAATTCTTTTTGATGGTCGCTGAGAGCTGCATGGCCTCGGCGTTCAAATCTTCCAGCTCCACATGGATGTCCCGGAGGGCTTCTTCAAAGTCAAAATCTTCGTCCACCTCTTCCGGGGCAACGCCAACATAGCGGCCCGGCGTCAGGCTCCAGTCGTTGGCTTCTATCTCTGCCCGATCAACGAGCTTGACCAGTCCCGCTACGTCGCATAGCTTTGCTTCCGGGAAGCGCTCGGTCAACCAGCGCGCGTGACGGTGGAAGTAACGGACCAGCTTGAGTTGCTCCACGGCGAAGTGCCTCGCTTGATCCGCCGCCTTGCGGGCGCGGGTGATGTCTCGCCTGGGCCAGGCGTCATCGTCGCGGGCTGCGCAATCGGCTTCAAAGGTTTCGATGAACCGGCAAGCCAGCTTGTAGAGCAAATCGGTTTGCTTGACCAGATCACGGCTGTTCTCGGCAAGCGTGGCAAGTCCTTCAACAGCCTGCTTCAGCTTTCCATTACTGATGTCCTGGGTTTTCCACGCTTCCACTTGTTTACCAGTGGTGGCCTTGAAGCCGTCCACCTCGTTATGGAATGTGGCCAACGCAGTCTCGTATTCCTTGAGCGGCTCTGCATGGGTAGCATCCGCAGCAAGCGTTTTGACAAAAGGCTTCATGGCGGCCAGCAATGCATCCAGTGACTCTATGAACTCGGGCAAGGGCTCTATGGCATCGCCGTTGTCTCCCTGACCGGTAAAACAACCTTCGGCTTCGTCAAGCAGTCGATGACAATACCCGGCCACAAGATCGAGGTACTTCTCCACCTGCCCACGGTAGAGCCAAACAATGGCTAGGATGTTCTGTTCCTGCTCAGGGCTGAAGTCGTAAATCTTGCGCGTGACCTTACGGTAGATATTCCGCGCATCGATCATTAGCACCTTGTCCTCGTGCTCTTCGGGCTTGTCTCGGTTCAGAAACCACAGTTCACACGGGACGGTCCGGGTGTAGAAGAAGTTTGAACGGATGGCGACCATGGCGTCCACGTCGCCGGTCTCGACCAGTTTCTGGCGGACCTTGGCTTCATCGCGTCCGGCACTGGAGGCCTGGGAGGACATGACAAATCCCGCCCGCCCCTGTTCATTCAGGTAGCTGTAGAAGTAGCTGATCCAAACGTAGTTGCCGTTGCTGACCTTGCCCTTTTTGTTGACGCCCGGCAGGCCGAAAGGCAATCGTGGATCGGTCTTGACCTTGTCGGCGTCGATCTCGTCAACATTGAAAGGCGGATTGGCCATGACGTACTCGGCCTTGCCCAGCAGCTCATGCGGGTCTTCGTAATAGGAGATGGCCTTCTGGATGTCGCCTTCCAAGCCGTGCACCGCCAAATTCATTTTGGCCAGGCGAATGGTGGTGGCGTTCTTTTCCAGACCGTAAAAAGTAAGCTTTTCGATGGGATTCTCATGCCGGCGCTCGATCACGCGAGCGCTCTGCACAAACATACCGCCGGAACCGCAGGCCGGGTCCAGCACCGTGCCGCCGGCCGGTTCGATGACATTGGCGATCAGCGAGACCAGCGAGACAGGCGTGAAAAATTCGCCGCCATCATGCGCCTTCTGATCGGCGAACTGGGTCAGGAAATATTCGTAAATACGACCAAAGACATCCCCGGAGGCTCTTTTGAGTTCCTCGGGGTTGAGGGTGCGCAGGAGCTGGCCGAGGACAGCGTTGTCGAGCTCTTGATATTCACTCTTGGGCAACACGCCCCGCAGGCTTTCGTAGTCAGCCTCAATGGATTCCATGGCGTCGATGATGGCCTTGGCGCGATCCGAGCTATCCGGGAGAGCAACAAGGGTGTCGAACTGAGCATTGGCTTGCAGAAAGATAGCGCTTCTTTGAGAAAAGTCTTCCTTCGTAAGAGGGCGGACTTTCCCGCCACGAGTAGGAAGCCCAGCCTCAATGACATCCTTGACGGCGAGATAGCGGCTGTAGGCATGCCGCAGAAAGACCAGCCCCATCACGGGCATGAAATACTCGTTGCTGGCGTAGTTGGAGTTCGCCCGCAACGTGTCCGCCGCGCTCCAGAGCCGCTTTTCAATGGCTTCGATGTTCTCAAGCTGGGCCATGCATTTACTTCCTTTCCAAAATACTTTTTGCACTGAATCTGATCTTTACCCCCCAGCTGAGCAGCAGGCAGAGGTGACACTAAAATTAGAAAAACCGCTAATGCCCCAACCGGCACCAAGCGGTTTCAAACTCTCATCCCTACGAATATCCAGGCACTACGCTTCCCCCTAATACTCCTTGACTGGAATAAAATTAAACTGGATTAAACTACTGCAAAAACAACTCTGCGTCAAGATTTCTAAGCCCTTTTTTGCGGTAAGCACGAGCATAAGGGGTCGTATCTACAAATTTCCATTATTAATTCTGTAGACTTGGCCCTTTACAGCTCTTTTCAGCTGTTCATGTGGCAAAAAATCTTGGCCATAATCGAAACCTACACCTCAACAATCGGGCGAACCATCGTCGCCACGGGGTTATAGATGTCCATCGTCGTTTCGGGAGTTTTGATCGTCACTACGAGGGAATAACGCGACATTCTCCCCCACCGTTCGAGCTGATGACGTTCTTTCCACCAGCCAATGACCGGATAAACCCCGATAAACCCACGCTCAGCCAGATCGGCGGCGGTCCCCTCCCAGCGATCGCTGTGAATCGACCCCAGGCTCCTTATGTCCGGCCCGAAAAGCCACTCCGCAGCATCGCTGGAGGTGGGATTTCCAAGTTCCTCATCCCGAGCCGCCTGATTGATCCTTGCCCTGAACTGGTCGCGGGTCTCCGTCGGCGTCTTAACGTCAAAGCGAAGCCCGTGCGACATGTAGCGATGTTTCTTGGTCCAACCCCGGCGGGCCGGGTTGGGCTCGATGAAATAGGAGAGAGTGACCCTCATTTCCACGGGGGTTTCTCCCAATTGCTGCAAGACTTCACGAGGCCACGGGATGGCGTGAATGTGCATGTCCCTGGTTTTTACCGTTCCATCGACCCTGTCATAGGCCTGAAGGGACTCCTGGGAAATGAGAGTCAGGGAATTTTGGGCGCTCCAGAGCAGAGACTGCAATTGGGGAACGCCGAATCCATAGCAGCGCAAAAGGTATTCGGCAGCCCTTCTCCTCGAAAGCCCTGCTGCGGCAACTCGCTGTTGCATCGCAGGGGTCCAGTCGGCTGCATGCACCAGCAGGGCACGCAAGGTTTCCGGCCAGAAATCGGAATACTGGGCCTGAAGAATTGCGGCCATGCGCGAGGCCTGTGCCGTGGCGGCGCTGGTCTCCCGGGAAGTGATCAGAAGTTTTTCCAGGGGACGGTAGTAGGTCGACAGCAGTTCAAGGCTGTCCACGC
>ERZ1673962.510-NODE-510-length-26249-cov-5.447698_pt1 | contig 26249 bp, 26 predicted proteins | sample MGYA00580188_ERZ1673962 | MGnify/ENA primary metagenome ERZ1673962 (study PRJEB41334, sample SAMN05608104) | rock metagenome | biome: terrestrial subsurface; feature: shale formation; material: shale | place: USA: Pennsylvania ... | reverse complement strand
ACGACACGACACGACACGACACGACACGACACGACACGACACGACACGACACGACACGACTGATTGACCCGTTACATGCCGCGAGGTTAGCGGCATGAACGAGCTCGAAAGCAAAACACTCAGATTACGCTTAGTAGAAGAAAACGATGCGGATTTCATCCTGAGCCTACGCTTGGATGAGCGTTACAACGCTTTCCTATCCGCTGTTCCACCGGATGCCGAAGCACAAAAGCAGTGGATCAAAAAATACAAGCACGACGAGCAAGCTGGAAATCAGTACTACTTCATCATTGAACGTATCGATGGTGGGCCTTGTGGCACCGTTCGGGTCTACGACCTACGGGAAGACTCCTTTTGCTGGGGAAGCTGGATTTTAAACCAGAATAAAACTCGTTATGCGGCCCTTGAAAGCGCCTTTCTGGTTTATGAATTTGGCTTTGAGCACCTTGGCTTTGAAAAATCACATTTCGATGTGATGAAAGGCAACAAAGGCGTGATTAAATTCCATCAACGGATGGGCGCCGTGCAAACTAATGAAGACGAGCAGAACCTGTACTTCGAGATCAACAAAGCTGCTGTCGAAAATGCCAAACAGAAATTAGCAGACAAAATAACATGACCGTTCCGTTTCTAGACCTGAAAGCCATCAATGCCCAATACCGAGACGAACTCGTAGCCGCCGCCACACGAGTCATCGACTCCGGCTGGTATATCCAAGGCACTGAAGTAAAAGCCTTCGAAGAAGAGTTCGCCGACTATTGTGGTAGCAAATATTGCATAGGCGTAGCCAACGGCCTGGACGCGTTGACTATCACCCTCAGAGCCTGGAAAGAAATGGGCAAGCTGAAAGAGGGCGATGAAGTCATCGTTCCGGCCAACACCTACATTGCTAGCATACTGGCCATCACCGAAAACCGGTTAAAGCCGGTGTTGGTCGAGCCAGATGAGTCCACCTTCAACCTGTGCCCGAAAAAAACCGCTGCAGCTATTACCCCCAATACCAAAGCCATCGTCGCCGTTCACCTCTATGGTCAGTTATCCCCAATGCGAGAGTTGATGCTATTGGCGGAACAACATGGTCTGTTAGTACTTGAAGATGCCGCTCAGGCACACGGAGCCAGCTTAGGCGGCCGTAAGGCCGGTAGTTGGGGGCATGCTGCTGGATTCAGCTTTTACCCCGGAAAGAATCTCGGAGCACTGGGGGATGCGGGTGCCGTCACCACCGATGACGTAGAGCTGGCCAAAACCATTCGGGCACTGGGTAACTACGGCAGCCACAGGAAATATGAAAACCTGTATCAAGGTGTGAACAGCCGGTTGGATGAGCTGCAGGCCGCCTTGCTCAGGGTTAAACTACGTAACCTAGATAATGAAACTGCCTGTCGCCGCAGCGTAGCAAGCGCCTATCTGAAAGGAATCAACAATCCGGCCTTAACTCTGCCACTGCCGAGCAGTACATCTCACAAGGTTTACAGTAACCACGCATGGCATCTTTTCGTAGTTAGAACAGAGCAGCGGGACGCTTTGCAGCAGCATCTTGAAAAGGAAGGTGTCAAAACCTTGATTCATTACCCCATACCGCCGCATCATCAATCGGCTTACAGTGAGTGGGCAAGTCAAAGCTACCCGCTTACCGAAAAGATCCATGATCAAGTGCTGAGCCTACCCATGGGGCCAATCCTGACCGAACAAGATGTAGCATCGGTGATCAAAGCGGTAAACTCGTTCTAATGACCTTGATAAAAACGAGTTTATTAAACGCCATTGCTGTCGCGATCAAAATGCTGACGATGTTGGGGCTAAACAAAATCCTGGCAGTTTACGTTGGCCCTGCGGGTTATGCGGCCATTGGCAACTTTCAAAATGCCGTTCAGATGATAACGACCTTTGCTAGTGGTGCAATACGCACAGGCGTTATCAAATATACAGCTGAATACTACGACGAAGAAGAAAAACAGCGCCAAGTCTGGCGTACCGCTGGAACAATATCTGTACTTGGTTCAATTGTCACGGGGATAACGCTAACTATCTTCAGTGAGGAGGTCGCTGAGGTTTTTTTGAATGACAAAGAATACAGTAGCGTCTTTGTTTGGTTTTCAGTGACCTTGGTTCTCTTTCTTTTTAATACGTTATTGCTGGCAATTCTGAATGGTAAGAAAGAGATAAAGAAGTATATTGTCGCAAATATTGCTGGCAGCCTGTTTTCTCTGCTCGTTACAAGTTTCCTGGCAGTGCAATTTGGGTTAAAAGGTGCCTTGACGGCCTTGGCTATTCATCCCTCTTTTGCTTTCGTAGTGACAATCTACCTTTGTTACAAAGCGGAATGGTTCAAGTTTAGTTATCTATTTGGAGAGCTCGATAAGAGTGTTCTAATTAATCTGAGCAAATACACCGCAATGGCTCTGACTAGCGCAGCGTGTATTCCGGTTAGTCATATACTGATCCGTAGCCATCTGGGTGAAACGTTAGGTTGGGATGCCGCTGGTTACTGGGAAGCAATGTGGCGTTTGAGCAGTGCTTATCTGATGTTGGTTACAACGACATTGAGCTTGTATTACCTTCCGCGGCTCTCTGAACTCAAAGACCCACTGGAAATAAGAAGAGAGATAATCCAGGGTTATAGGATCATACTGCCGTTTGCGGCTGCGTGTGGTGTGATCATATACCTTTTACGTGATTTCATCATTAGCGTTCTCTTTACAAAAGACTTTATCCAAATGAGAGAACTCTTTGCGTGGCAAATGGTGGGTGATACCTTGAAAATAGGCAGTTGGATTCTGGCCTATTTGATGCTTGGCCAAGCTATGATGAAGCTCTTTATTGTTTCCGAGGTGGTATTTGCAGCTAGCTTTTATGGATGGACATATTTCTTGACTAACGTTTACGGGTTGGAAGGTGTAACCATCGCACACGCAGTGAACTACGCGATTTATTGGGTGGTTATGGGGATATTCATTGGTCGAACTGTTCTCCGAAAAGATAACGCTTATGGAGGAAAAGTAACATAAAGTATGTAGAAAGCTAACCTAATAGCACATGGATGTTTTATAAAATGCACCACCTCTCCCACACCAAAATCAATAATTACCGCTCTTGCGCCAATGTTGAGCTGTCCTTGGGCAACTGCACCCCAATTGTCGGCTACAACAATGCCGGAAAATCCAACATCATGTCTGCCATTGAATGGCTGATTTCACCGAAAGCGCTGACTAGCGGTGATTTTTATGACACTTCCTGTGCCGTTTCAGTAGAGAGTATGATAGAAGGGTTGGGCGAGGCTCTACTGGACAAGTTGGAGGCGTGAATTCAGATAATAACTGCAGCACTTTGGCGTAACCAGGTAGAGGCGGGAGGGCCGTCGCCGGTACCCTCACGGGCTTTACCGACCAAAGTGAAGCAGTGATGAAGTACCGACAACTGACCCAGACACAACGATACCAGATTTCGGCCCTGCGTGTGGCCGGCAAAAGCCAACGACAGATCGCAGTGATGCTTGGCTGCCACAACAGCACGATCAGTCGGGAGTTGCGGCGTAACAGCGTTCACGGCTATGAACCAGAGATGGCGCAGCGTCAGGCGAACTCCCGGCGCAGAACCGCCTTCAAGCGCCACAAACGAGTACAGTGGCTGACGGACTGGGTATCTGAACGACTGAAGGAACATTGGAGTCCAGAGCAGATTGCAGGTTTTATGCGCCGCATGAACATTCCAGTGCAAGTCAGTCACCAGTGGGTCTATGACTTGATCCATCGTGATCGTCTCCTAGGTGGCCGTCTTTGGCGCTTCTGTCGGCACCGGAATAACCGTGGTCGCAAACGCAGAGCGAAGGAAGCCGGCCTCGGTAAAATCCCGAATCGGGTCGGTATTGAGTACCGTCCCAAAGAGATTGAGCGTCGTGCCGCGCTTGGCCACTGGGAAGGCGACACGGTACTCCAGGGCCACAAACAATCCGGTTTGGTGACATTGGTGGAGCGTCGCAGCGGTTACTTGCTTGCAGGCCGTCTAAAGCAGTTTACGGCCGGCCAGACAACGCGCACTGTGGTCAAGCTTCTGAAGCCAATCCGAGGTGCTGCGAAAACGCTGACACTGGACAACGGCAGCGAGTTTTCGGAACACGAACACATGGCCAAAGAGTTGGGCCTGGCCGCCTATTTTTGCGATCCATACTGCTCAGGCCAGCGGGGCACGAATGAGAACACGAACGGCTTGCTTCGCCAGTACTACCCGAAAGGGACGAACTTCGCCAAGCTGTCTCAAACGCATATCAACCGGGTGGTTGAGCAATTGAATAACCGACCCAGGAAACGACTGGGCTACCGGACACCGGCGGAGGTGTTCTGGGGTGAATATTCCGGAGCACTATAAATGAGCGGTGCTGCGGTTATTGGTTGAATCCACGGGCAAAGCATCGGGCCAAGTTGTTGCCGTTTATCGAAAACGAATCCGTCAGGATTCGCCGGATTCAGCAGCAACCCGGTGGTAGCGTTTCGAAAGCCGTTAAATTGGAAGTGCGTAAACCTAGTGTAATAAATGAGGACGATGCCTGGCAGCCCAACCCAACGGGCATCTCCCAAGCAATCCAGGCTTTGTTCCCAGAGCCTATTTTTATTGGCGCCATGCAAGATGCAGTAGAGGACGCTACAAAGTCGAAGACCAGCACCACGTTGGGTAAATTGTTGGCGGAGTTTACTAATACCCTGGAACAGCAACATGGGGCGAAGCTGCAAGGCTTGTTGGATGATGTCAGGCAATACCTGGCGCCGGATAGCCCGGATAGAATCGGTCAGCTAAACGACTTCGACGAGCAAGCCAGCGACGTATTGCAGGATTTTTTCCCGGGAATCAATCTTCATCTTGATATCCCAGTGCCGGAAATACAGTCCGTCTTTCGGCAAGGCACTGTGCGGGTGAGCGAAGAAGGCAGCGGTACTATCCGCGACTTTTCCAGTGTAGGCCATGGCGCTCAGCGTAGCATTCAAATGGCTTTGATCCGATACCTCGCGGATATGAAAACCCCGAACGGTGAGGCGGTTCAGCGCAGGCTTCTGCTCATTGAAGAGCCGGAATTATTTTTACACCCGCAGGCCGTAGAGCAACTGCGAGCAGCTCTTTTAAAGCTTTCCAAAGCCGGTTACCAAGTGGTCTATGCAACCCATTCACCCATGATGATTGGCAGGAAAGCAATCACGGAGACTCGAATAGCGCGGAAGTGCGCCAACTCTGGTAAAACACTCGTTATGCCAAGCATGGCAGAGGCACTAAAGCACCGTATTGACGACAATGACGCGCAACTACACACAGCTTTTGAGCTGGGCAATGCCAGTGGCTGGCTGTTTAGCGACAGGGTGATTGTGGTTGAAGGTAAAACCGAAAAACGCTTGCTGCCCGCGCTGTATGAGGCCATCACAAACCGTACACTCGCTGCAGATAAAATTGCCATGATACCCCTCAACGGTGTAGGTGGCATGAAGGGCATGATGGAAGTGTTCGATGAGCTGGGAATAAAATCCGTAGGCTTGGCTGACTTTGACTACGCCCCAAACCAAGCGGTTAAACAACGGCTGATCGACAAAGACGACAAAGTTTTGAAGGGGTGTCTTCGTCAGATTGGCAAAATGGCGAGTGATGATACGGACATCAAAATTGGGGATGATGGAAGGCCTACAAAAAAAGGGAAAAAGAAACCGGCTCAAGTTTATGCCGAATGGGCAGCAACCGACGGTGGCAAAGTCCTCGCAAAAGAGCTGCATGAACAATTTAAAAGAAAGCGAATCTGGATCTGGCCACAAGGTGATATTGAGGCTGTGCTTGGTTTGTCAGGTGCTAAGGATGAGAGGGAGTGGGCTGAATTTTGTGCAGCGTTGGAAGGAGGTGACGGGGAACAGGCTGTTGATAACTGGCCGGCCCTAATTAATTTTTTGGAGTGGGTTGGCTCCAAACAGTAAGGTTTCGCTAAGGGAGTAAGTGTTGAGTATTCTGGTTAAGTTTTTTCTTACATGGGTGTGAGCGCACTGGGTAGACTTTTGTTTTGCCATTGGTTTTATAGTATTTTATTGGTATGTATTACATCCCTTAAATGAAGAATATCTAACTGCATATGTCGCTTACGCTGTTGGTGTTGCTGCGTGGCTACAGTTTATCTACTACAAATATTCATCAAAGAAAGACGCTGCACTTAACTACTTTCCAAGACCTATGGAGTTGGAGCGTATAGAAAACGAAATTGATAAAGTTATCGGTTTTTGGCGTCGGTCTGACCCGTTACATAGTTTTGAAGTTAAGCTAATGCTGGAAAAGAAAATTACTGACAATGAATACCATCTGATTTGGGAGCGTTTGCCACCTAGCAGAAAGCGAGATTTGCTAGTAAAAGCTGGCGAAAAAGAACCTCAGAACCCAGACCCTGATTTCAAAAAAAAGTATCAGCTATTTGTCGACGAAACCTTTTTAGAGACTCGGAGAAAATTAAACCTCTACTTGAATCAAATAGAAAATTATTGTCTGGCGATTAATCGAGGTGTCATTAGTAGCAAGGTTGCATACGAGCTATACTCACATAAGTTTCCGGGTCACTTTCGAAAAGCGCAGACTTATATCGACACTGTTCGGAAAGAGAAGGGCGATCCATCTATCTATTGCGAGTTTGAGAAAGTCGTAACCAGATGGAAAAGTGGCTTAAAGTAGGTTGATGTTAATGATAGCTAAGGTGCAAAAGTGAAAGTCTTGTTGCTCGGTGAGTTTAGTGGGCTGCATAAAAATCTGAAAGAGGGTCTTTTGGAGCTTGGTCATGATGTGACGATCGCGTCCTCAGGCGATGGATGGAAGTCCATCAAATCAGATTTAAATATAGGCCCTAGTCGAAAAGGTATTCTTAGAAAACCCTCAGGGCTTTGGAGTATTTTGAGAGCAGTCCCAATGCTTAAGGATTATGATGTTGTTCAAATTGTTTCTCCTACGGTTTTTCCAAGAGTTTTTGGCATCAATAAAGCGATTCTACGTTACATATTTAACAAAAATAAGAAGGTTTTTTTGGTCGGCGCGGGTTGTAACGACAGCGGTACAGCTGATTTCTTCGAAAATGGCTTAAAGTATCCTCAATTTTATAAAGAGATAAAGAAATCTAACCCAAGGATGTGGATCCAAAGTGAAAAGGGGCGAAAATTCAATGATTGGATTTTTCAAAAGATAAACGGATTCATACCAATTATGTACGAGTATGCTGAAGGATATAGGCGTATTGGTTATAAAAAATTGTGCCCAACTGTACCCATTCCTATCAATACCGATTCAGTACAATACACAAAAAATAAAGTTAATGGCAGATTAGTTGTTTTTCATGGTCTTAACCGTGAAGGTGTTAAAGGGACGCCAATCATTCGAAAGGCAATGGAGCGCCTACAGAATGAATTTCCTGACGATGTTGAGTGCATAATCGATGGAAAAATGCCGTTAGACGAGTATTTGAGCGTATTGGAAAGAGTAAACGTAGTTGTTGATCAAGTATATTCAGTTTCTGTGGGTGTAAATGGAGTTTATAATTTGGCGATGGGAAAAGTGGTTGTTGGTGGGGGGGAGATGGAGTTTTTAGAAGAGTTTGGGCTAGATCGTTCCCCGCTGATACCTATAGAGCCTACAGTGGAAGACGTTTATGAAAAGTTAAAGAGTTTGGTTGGTTGCAACGAATACCTTGAAGAGCTGGGTCAGCGGTCGAGAGCTTTTGCTGAAAATTTACATGACTATAAAAAAGTTGCCCAATCCTATGTTGATATTTGGAGTGCTAACTAATGAATGTCTCGACGGGGCTCGACTATGGTGCAGGCATAGTTAATAAAGAAATAAAAATTAACTTTTTTGGTGATTTTGCACCTTGTAGAGGTTTTGAAAGAGTCGTTCTAGAAAATGGTGAGGACCTGTTACAAGATGTGCTTCCTCTTATAGAAAATGCAGATCTTTCCTTTGTCAACCTGGAATGTCCAATCACAGAAGCTGATAAAAAAATTAATAAAGATGGCCCTGCTCTAAGGGCTCATCCGGATTGTGTGAATGCACTACGATCCTTTTCAGTGGTTGGATTAGCTAATAATCATATCTTAGATTATGGCACCGAAGGTCTTAAAGAAACTGTTGATAATTGTGACAAAATTAAGCTTCCGACAGTCGGCGCAGGATTAACTCTAGAAGAGGCGCAGGAAGTTTTTGTACAAGATTGTCACGGTACAAAGGTGGCGATCATAGCCATTGCCGAACACGAGTTTAACCAATCTGAAGCTGGTGGCGCTGGATCAGCTCCAATTGACCTGATCGATAACTACCACCAGATTGAGAAAGCCAAATCAGTTGCTGATGTCGTCATCCTTACCCTGCACGGCGGGAACGAATATTTTCCATACCCAAGGCCGGGGCATCGAAAGATGATGCAGCATTTTATCGATCTTGGTGTTGATGCGGTAATTTGCCACCATCCGCACGTTCCGGGTGCATACGAAATGTACAAGGGAAAGCCTATCGTTTATTCCTTAGGAAATTTCATTTTTGATAATGCTAAACCACCAAAGGACTGGGACCTAGGTTATATCGCACAGTTGAGCTTCGATGCCGAATCTAAGGAGTTTAGTTCCATTGAGTTGATTCCTTACGAACAGTCGGTAGCACTTGGTGGAGTAAAGTTGCTTGAAGGCGAAAGAAAGCAGCATTTGCTAAATCGCATCGAGGCTTACCGCGAGAAGCTTGAATCAAACGATGAGTGGCTAAAAGAATGGCAATCCTTTGTTGACGCAAAAACTGATACCTACATAGTTAAATTACTTTTCCCATTTGCAATCAAGCGAGGACTCGGTTTCCTGGCTCGCAACACGCCAATTGCCAAGCTGTTTTTTAACCGAAAAAATAGCCTCACCAAGCTTAATACACTCAGGTGCCAATCGCATCGAGAGCTGTTGATCGCATCCCTCGAATCTAGAAGTCAACCACGAAATGATTAATCACCATACGCCCGAGTGCGCCGCCACTGCATTAGAATCGGACCTAGCCGCCGAACACCCCCTATACCTCTACTGGCCAAAAGACAAATCGACCCTTCTTTACAGCCAGTCCATCACTGAGTTACTGGATGACCCCCGAGTACCAAAACCACTGGCCATCTCCAACGAAGGTGTCTCCTTCCTGTTGCAGAGCGGCGTTGTTCCGCCGCCCAAAACCGCCTACGAAGATATCTACATCCTGGGTATCGGTGACCAGGCAAAGGTATCAACTCGAAACGGCAAGGTAGAAGTTGAGTTTACCCATGAATTTCCATTCCTGAATGGCAATCGGTTATCACCCGGAGAAATGGCGCCGGACGGGGACAAGATCCTTGAGATGCTTGCTGAAGCCACGATCAGCCGCATAGATCCGTCACGGCCAAGCTTCCTGTTTCATAGTGCAGGTAAGGACAGCAACAGTATCGTACTGGCATTAGCTGAAGCTGGCTGGCAAGATAAGGTGACGCTGATTACCCACAAGTCCAAGGGTAAGGCTGACGAAAGCGAAATTAGCGCGAAGATTGCAAGGCAACTCGGCTTTAAGCATCAGGTTTTGCACGAGGTGGACACGCTGGGGCCGGAACACAAACAGGCAATCCGCGACTACTTTGTGAATGCGCCCTTCCCGTGTACCGACAACGTGACTCTCGCTTACCCGCTCTATGCCTGCCAGATACCGGAGCTGAAGGGGGCGAATGTAATTGATGGTATGGGAAATGATGTATACATCGGCCATATACCGAGCTCGTTTGAGTTTAAAAACCAAAAAATATCGCGAATACTGAAACACGGACGGTTTCTATCAAAATATTTTAGATCGGAAAGCCTCTTCAATATTTCTGGGCGTTCTAGGGCAGAGTGGACAGGCACGTCAGGATTTTCATTCGCTGATTCACGTTCGATATTCAAAGAAACGAACGATGTTGAGGGTTTCTGGAAGCAGAAGGATAGCAATGACGACTATCTGGATTTCAGGGCGTCAATCCGGGGTACGATAATTGACCAAGAGATTTTTACTCGCAAAGTGCGAAACTTCTCTGACTCTGTGGGCGCCAACCTAATTTTACCATTTACGAGGCAGTCGATAGCTGAGTACTTTTCTAAACTTCCAGAAGAGTATCTCTTTGATCGAACTGCTCTCAAAAACAAACTCATCCTTCGAAAAATTCTAAAAGACCGCCTGGGCCTGGACTCTGATGAGCTCGGGAAGCTCGGCTTCAGCTATGACTCCCGTTCCGTAGTGTTGCAGAACTGGGACGATATAACCCATGAAATCTATGCCTGCGATCTGTGGAATCAGGCTGGGGTGCGTGAGGTTGTTCAGCGGTTGCGTAAGCGGATGGATGGGAAAGGTTGGGGGGCTCTTACCTCTGGCCGGCTGTTGTATAAGCTTTATGTTTTAAGTTATTGGTTTAATAAGAATCGTTGGGTTAGTCGTTGACTACTCATCCCCGATGAGCTGAGTGTTAGTGCTTTTATGAAAAAGAAGATTGTACACGTAATTACCGGCCTAAACAATGGCGGTGCAGAGGGGGTTTTGACTCGTCTTTGCCTTAATGGCCAAGATTTTGAACACGTGGTTATTTCATTAACGGACCTGGGTAAGTACGGCCCCCAGCTTCTTGAGGCAGGAATAAAAGTACATGGTCTAAAAATGTCTCCAGGTCGTCCAAGTTTCCGTAAGCTTTTTGAGCTTTCTAAGCTAATAAAAAATGAAAATCCGTTTTTGGTCCAGACTTGGATGTATCATGCAGATCTTTTTGGTGGGGTGGCGGCTAAACTTAGTGGTGTCGAACGTGTCTTTTGGGGGATTCGTCATTCTACTTTGGATAAGAATAACTCAAAGCTATTAACAAGAATTATAGCTAGGGTTTGCGCTGTCTTATCTTATATTTTACCCGAAAGAATAATTTGTTGTGCTGAAAAAGCCAAAGATGTTCATGCCCGTATCGGTTACCAAAAATCCAAACTGGTCGTGATACCTAATGGGTATGATCTTCGAAAGTTTTCTCCAGATTCGGAGTCAAGAGAAAGGTTGAGGTCTGAATTTAATGTCCCAGTTGCAATGCCGCTGTTAGGAATGGTAGGTAGGTTTGCCGAGCAAAAAGATCATAAAAACTTAATAGATGCTTTAAGTCTTATCCATTCTGCTCTTGATTTTCGATGTATTTTAGTTGGTGATAACCTCAACGGACAAAACAGTCAAGTTTGCGAATGGGTAGCTCATGCTGGCCTCGCAGGAAAAGTGTTGCTTGCGGGGCCTCGCACTGATATCCCGGAAATAATGAACGCTCTTGATATACATGTTTTATCAAGTAATGGTGGCGAGGGCTTCCCGAATGTAGTAGCTGAAGCGATGGCCTGTGGAACACCTTGTGTTTCGACAGATGTTGGTGATGCTAAAGCTATTATTGGTAACACTGGGACCACGTGCCCAGTTAGTGATTGTCAAGCATTATCGAGGTCGATAAAAAAGCTACCGATGAGCTGGTAAATAGACCTTCTATTTGGAGTAATCGAAAAAAAGAATGTAGGAAAAAAATAGTTAACCAGTACTCTATTGAAGGCTTTGTCGAGGCTTTTGAATACAGCTGGGTTAAGGGAAGGTGATGCTTGCCAAGGCTAAATAATTACTCACTATTATTTGTCATTATTTCGGTTATATATTTTAAGGTGGCAGCTTATATTTTATTGAGGGGGTTTGAGATAAAACTTTTCGGTGGCGGAAATGATAGCAATTATTATCACGCTTATGCCATCGGAGAGTCAACAAATGCAGTAAACTATTGGCCTGTGGTCTTGCGGTCTTTGAATGATTTTGATTTGTATAATCGTGACATCATTTCATACGTCATATTTTTCTTGAATTTGTTAGTTATTCCACTTTTAATCCATTCAGTGTCATATTTCAGTGGTTCGGCAGGCCGTCAAAGGAATTTCCTGATTTCATACTTGGTAATGGCAGCATATCCTACGCTGTTTTTCTTTTCATTGGATATGTATCGGGACGTTGTCATGGTTCTGATATTTCTACTTTCATTGGTGTTTGTAAAAAGGGTAACGGATAATAGGTTCTCAGTGTTCTCGCTTTTTGCTTTTCTGGGATTGTGTTATCTAGGTTTCCTCTTTCGTCCATATTTGGGCGCGGCAATGCTTTTATCCTGGCTTCTGTATTTTATATACTCGAAAACTAGCAAATATTTTTTTACCTGGGTGTCTTTGTATTTTATTGGTTTGATGGGTGCCCAAGCACTTGGAGTTTTTGATGCTATTACAGCCTACCGAGGTATTGAGGGGTTCTCCAGTGGGGGCGCTACGATGGGTGTTGGGCTTCATGGGCGAGATCCTTTAACCTTTATTTTTCTTTACATTTATAGTTTTTTTGCTCAGCTATTTGGACTTTTCTTTCCTAATCTATCTTCAATTTTGGTTTTTCTAGCTGAATCTGTGCCTTTCTTTTTGATATTTTGTTATGTGATAAAAAACAGATCGCTGATGACACCGATGTGTAAGTACCTGGTCGTATTTTTTGTTGTTTATACGACTGTTTGGGTCATCGGAAATGATAATCTCGGCACCGCAGTGAGGCTCAGAATGCCCAGCTACATTTCAATTTTTATTTGTTTTCTCGTTATTGCACAGCGGAAGAAGATGTTCGCTAAAAATCAATGCATGAAAGCCTCGTACGATGGTTAATAGAAATTTTGTATGAAAATAGTCCTAATAGGCACAGTTTCCTCCTCAATCTTCGGCTTCCGAAAAATGCTCCTTCAATCTCTGGTGAATGCAGGCCATGAAGTCCGTATTCTAACCACAGACTTAACCCCGGAGATTCAGCAGCGAGCCTCTGATGAACTGAACGTTCATGCTGAAAAATACACACTTGCCCGCACCGGCATGAATCCGTTAACCGATCTGAAAAACGCCTGGGCCTTGCACCGCCGTTTGAAAACGCTCAAGCCGGATTACGTATTTTGCTACTTCGCCAAGCCCGTGATTTGGGGCGCTCTGGCAGCTCACTTTGCGGGAATAGAGAATCGCTATGGTATGCTGGAAGGCTTGGGCTATTACTTCACAGATGACCCCAGTGGTAACAGCCGGAAAAAAAGGCTGGTGCGGGCGGCTCAGGTAGTCCTGTTCCGGTTATCCCTGCCGATGTTACAAGGCTTGGTTGTCCTAAACCCGGATGACAAGAAGGACCTCGTAGAGAAGTACCGAATCCGCCAAAAGAATGTGATGATATTAGGCGGTATAGGCCTTGATTTGGAAGAATATGCCTATTCAGTACCGGATACCAGCAGGTTGAGATTTGTCTTTGTTGGACGGCTATTGGCGGAGAAAGGAATCAACGAGTATTTGAAAGCCGCCGAGATTGTGAAGCAACGTTATCCCCAGGCGGAGTTTGTCATCCTTGGCCGGCCAGACCCCGGCAATCCCGGCTCGGTCGACGAAACGTACCTGAATAATCTGGTCAGTAAGGGAGTGGTCATCTACCCCGGTTCTGTACCCAATGTCGCGGAATGGCTGGCGGGCAGCAGTGTATTTGTGCTGCCATCATATCGAGAAGGTGTGCCCAGAAGTACTCAGGAAGCGATGGCAGTCGGCCGGCCCATTATTACCACCGATGTGCCGGGCTGCCGGGAAACCATCTTGGATGGCGAAAACGGCTTTAAAGTTCCTCCGCATAACCCGCAGGCGCTGGCCGAAGCTATGGAAAAGTTTATTGTGCGGCCAGAGCTGATTTCCAGCATGGGCAGGCGCTCTCGGGAACTTGCGGAGCGGGACTTTGATGCGGAGCAGGTGAACCAACGGTTGGTCGGTTTTTTGGGGTTATCCTGAAATCGGGTAGAAATTCTTGCATCAACCGAGCAATCAAATGAAGGTGTCATGAACTTCCTCGAATCCCTCGCCGCCGAGTGGTACGCCATACAGCGCTATTTCGTCCGAACCAACATCAAAGCCAATAGTCGACACAACGGCGGCTATGACAACGAGATCGACGTGTTAGCCTTTTGCCCCGCTGAGGGAAAGCTCGTTCATCTCGAAACGTCCTGGGACGCACTCACTTGGGAAAAGCGTGAAGAGCGGTATGTGTCAAAGAAATTCGTCTTCACGCCAGAAGATTACCAGGAACTTGTCGGGGTCATGCCCGCCAAAATCCAGAAGCGTGCGATTATCGGCACCTCAAGGTCCCAGCCCAAAAAGATATGGGGCGAAGATATTGAGGTGACGACGGTCCCGAATTTCGTCGCTGAGATTGCGGCCGATATGAAGCAACGGCATCCAATGCGCAATGTGATTCCTGAAACCTACCCTTGTTTGAGATCGTTCCAGTTTGCTTTGGCCTATGGGGATGTGTGATTGAAGGTGAACGCCAGCGGTTCCAATCTTCCTCCACTTAGCTGTTTGATTGAGTTTTTATGTTGAAACGCATATTCGATATCGCCGCCTCCGGCGTGGCGCTTTTGCTTTTGTCGCCAGTGATACTGGTGGTTGCTATTCAGATCCGGCGCAAACTTGGTGCTCCGGTCCTGTTTTGTCAAATCCGCCCTGGGAAAGATGGTAAGCCGTTTCAGATGATTAAATTCCGCACTATGAAAGATGCGGTAGATTCGGCAGGCAATCCATTGCCGGACGCCGAAAGAATGACACCCTTCGGCCAGTTCCTGCGCGCCACTAGCTTGGATGAGTTACCAGAACTCTGGAACGTGCTTAAAGGCGAAATGAGCTTGGTAGGCCCACGTCCGTTGCTGATGGAATATTTGCCCTTGTACTCCAAAGAACAGTATCGCCGTCATGAAGTGCGCCCCGGTGTAACCGGCTGGGCACAGGTGAATGGCCGTAATGCGATTTCGTGGGAAGACAAATTCAAGCTGGATGTATGGTACGTGGATAACCAGTCGTTCCTGCTGGATCTAAAGATTCTTTTCCTGACCGTGAAAAAGGTGTTGGTTCGCGACGGTATTAGCGGTGAGGGTGAGGCTACGATGTCGAAATTTACTGGGAATCAAAATCAATCAGGAGAGTGATATGGCTGGGAAATTGGTAGGAATATACGGCGCAAGTGGGTTTGGCCGTGAGGTGATGCCGGTTGCCCGAGAGAGCTTTGACTCTGATGACTGTGAGTTGGTGTTTATCGACGATAATCCTGAGCTTGAGGAAGTAAACGGCGTGCGAGTTTTGTCTTATTCTGAATTCCTCAAGCATGAGGCTGAAGAAAAGCGCGTTTCAGTCGCTATCGCGGACCCCAAGATTCGCCGCGAGATCGAGGAGCGTTGTTATTCAGATGGAATCAAACCCGCCTCCGTTCAATCACCTAAAAGTGTGGTGTTGGATGAAGTTGATGTTGGGTCTGCTTGCATCCTTTGTCCTTTCGTCACGCTGACGTCAAATATCACGATTGGCCAGTCATTTCAGGCAAACATATACAGCTATGTGGCTCATGATTGCGTGATCGGTGACTACGTGACCTTCGCACCGGCTGTGAAGTGCAATGGTAACGTGGTGATCGAAGACAACGCTTATATTGGTACCGGAGCAATCATCAAACAGGGCAAGCCAGGCAGGCCAATTGTGATAGGTGAGGGCGCTACCGTTGGAATGGGCGCTGTCGTTACTAAAAATGTGGCTCCAGGTAGTGTGGTTATTGGTAATCCGGCTAAACCGCTTGGAAGAAAAGGTCTGGGAGGTTGATATGACAGACATCGCACTGGGTTCTATTCCGATTCAAGATATTCACCCGGGTATGACGGTCAGTTATTCGCAAACAATCACCGATGCGGATGTTAAGGCGTTTGCTGGTCTATCTGGCGATCATAATCCGGTTCATGTGAATGAGGTGTATGCCGAGAATTCCCGATTCAAAGGCCGTATCGCCCATGGACTGATGTCTGCCGGGTTCTTCTCTGCTCTTTTTGGTATGAAACTTCCTGGGCCAGGGTGTGTTTATGTTGCTCAGAATCTTCAGTTCCGAAAGCCCGTTTACATTGGCGACACGGTGACCGCAGAAGTTGAAGTAACTGACGTAGACATGGAGAAACGGCGAGTGTTCTTCAAGACTACCTGTAAGGTTGGTGCTAAGCGGGTGATTACTGGGGATGCTGAGATTTACATCCCTGAGGACAAGTAAATTCCGCGATTAATTTCTTAACTAGGTCGCTTTCAGAATCTCCATTCTCGATTAGTCACACTGGATTTCTTTAATGCTAAACGGACCCTTCTCCCCCTGGCCCTCCTTCACTGAAGAGGAAGCCAACGCCGTACGCGATGTGCTGCTCTCCAACAAGGTCAATTACTGGACTGGCCAGGAATGCCGCGGGTTTGAGCGGGAATTTGCCGCTTTCGCGGATTCCGAACACGCCATTGCCCTGGCCAACGGCACGGTTGCGCTGGATCTTGCCCTGAAAGGTCTGGGCATTGGCGCTGGTGATGAAGTGGTGGTTACACCGCGCACGTTTCTGGCGTCGGTTTCCAGCATTGTCACGGCTGGCGCCATGCCTGTGTTTGCGGATGTGGGGCGGCGATGCCAAAACATTACTCCTGCCACGGTGCGAGAGGTGATTACGCCGCGCACCAAAGCCATTGTGTGCGTGCACCTGGCCGGCTGGCCCTGTGAAATGGATGGCTTTATGGAGCTGGCTGAGGAGCACGGCCTGTACGTGATTGAAGACTGCGCCCAGGCGCACGGTGCGCGCTACAAGGGCCACTCGGTGGGCTCCCTGGGCCACGTGGGCTGCTGGTCGTTCTGCCAGGACAAGATCATGACCACCGGTGGTGAAGGCGGCATGGTAACCACCAATGATCGCGAATTGTGGAAGCGCATGTGGGCCTACAAAGACCATGGTAAAAGCTGGGATGCGGTCTACGAGCGCGAACACCCGCCCGGCTTCCGCTGGCTGCATGAAAGCTTCGGCACCAACTGGCGGATGACCGAAATGCAGGGCGTGATCGGCCGCATTCAGCTGCAGCGCATGCCCGAATGGCATCAGCAACGCCTGGCCAACGCCGAACGCATCTGGAACACCGCCCGCGAACTACCCGGCCTGCGTGTGCCGGACGTGGTGGAGCATGTCGAGCATGGCGCTTACAAGTGTTATGTGTTTGTAGAACCTGAGCAACTGGCTGAGGGCTGGAACCGGGACCGTGTTCAGCAGGCGATTGTTGACGCTGGTGTGCCTTGTTTCTCCGGTTCGTGTTCCGAGGTTTATCGTGAGAAGGCCTTTGACGGTACTGGCCTGCGCCCGGAAGAGCCGTTGCCCATCGCCCGGGAGCTGGGGGAGACCAGTTTGATGTTTTTGGTGCACCCTACGTTGACTGAGGCGGAGATGGAGAAGACTTGTTCGGTGATTGAGCAGGTTATGGCGGAGGCTTCGTCTTAAAAGCGGATTTTGTATAACTCCAAGGAAAAGGAGCGCTTATGGAAAGCATCATCATCTGTTGAGATGGCACCTGCCTGGAAAATCCCTGAATCTGATAATCCCACCCACATTTTACGAATTCCCCCCGGCATTTCCCCGGAGGATGTTGCTGGCAACAAATAGGTGGTGTTTCAGTCGCATAGATAGTCCTCCTCAGGATATCCGATGATCAACGTATGAAAGGCTCATTTTAATGAAAGTATTAGTCACAGGTAGTGCCGGGTTCATCGGCTTTCACACGGCCAAAAAGTTACTGGAACGCGGCGATGAGGTGGTCGGTTTCGATAGCGTCAATGATTATTACGACACCACCCTGAAAGAAGCCCGCCTTGCCATTCTGGAACAAACCGCCAAAGAAACCGGCAGCGCCTATACCTTCATTCGGGGTAACTTGGCGGACCAGGCGTTGGTTAATCAGTGCTTTGAAGCACACAGTTTTGACCGAGTTATCCATCTGGCTGCGCAAGCCGGGGTGCGTTATTCTCTGGAGAACCCTCACTCCTATGTAGAAAGCAATATCATTGCTTTCACAAACCTACTGGAAGCTTGCCGGTACGCCGAAACTCCGCATTTGACCTACGCCAGTACAAGCAGTGTGTACGGCGCGAACACCAAAATGCCGTTTAGTGAGCACGAAGGGGTAAACCACCCGCTGCAGTTTTACGCTGCCACCAAAAAAGCCAACGAGATGATGGCTCACAGCTACAGCCATTTGTTCAAGTTGCCAACCACCGGTCTGAGATTTTTCACCGTGTATGGTCCGTGGGGCCGACCGGATATGGCGCTGTTCAAGTTCACCAAAAACACCCTAGCGGGTGAGCCGATTCCAGTATTCAACCATGGAAATCACACTCGGGACTTCACCTACATCGACGACATCGTGGAAGGGGTGATCCGCTCCAGTGATCAGATTGCTGAGCCCAACCCAAGCTGGGATAGCGACAACCCCGACCCGGCCACCAGCAACGCGCCCTTCAGAATTTTTAATATTGGTAACAACAATCCGGTTAAGCTCAGTGCTTACATCGAGGCCATTGAAGAAGCTCTTGGTAAAGAAGCTATTAAAGACATGCTTCCTCTACAGCCCGGAGACGTGCCTGACACCTTTGCTGACTCGTCCGAACTAGAGAGTGCTACCGGTTATAAACCGAGCATGCCGGTGAAGGAGGGCGTAGCCAACTTCGTAAACTGGTACCTGGAGTTTTACGGGAATTCTTGAGAGTTCGAGCGTTAAGGCGCTGAAGCAATACATCGATATCATTATGTAAGGGATAACATGAAAATCGCCATCGCCGGTACCGGCTACGTTGGTCTTTCCAACGCCATGCTGCTGGCCCAGCACAACGAAGTGGTTGCTCTGGATATTGATCCAGAGAAAGTCGAGTTACTGAACAACCGCAAGAGCCCGATTATTGATGCGGAAATTTCCGATTTTCTGGCCAATAAAGAATTGAACTTCACCGCCACGCTGGATAAAGAGCAGGCGTATCAGGGGGCGGATTTTGTGGTGATTGCCACGCCCACCGATTACGACCCGCAGACGAACTACTTCAACACTAAAACCGTGGAATCGGTCATTCAGGACGTGATGGCGATTAACCCGAGCGCGGTGATGGTGATTAAGTCCACGGTGCCGGTGGGTTACACCAAAGAGGTCTGCGAGCGCTTTGGGTCCAACAACATCATCTTCTCGCCGGAGTTTCTGCGCGAAGGCAAGGCCCTGCACGACAACCTTTACCCGTCACGCATTATTGTCGGAGAGCGTTCCGAGCGGGCCGAGGTATTCGCCGGGTTGCTGAAGCAGGGGGCTGTTAAAGAAGATGCGCCGGTTTTGTTTACCGACAGCACCGAGGCCGAGGCCATCAAATTGTTCTCCAATACGTATCTGGCCATGCGCGTGGCGTATTTCAACGAGCTGGATACCTACGCGGCGCGGCACGGCCTGAACACCCGCCAGATTATTGATGGCGTGGGCCTGGACCCGCGTATTGGCGATCACTACAACAACCCGTCCTTTGGTTATGGCGGCTACTGCCTGCCCAAAGACACCAAGCAACTGCTGGCCAACTACGAAGAAGTGCCCAATAACCTGATTAAAGCCATTGTGGATGCCAACCGCACCCGCAAGGACTTCATCGCCGATGACATCCTGTCCCGCAAGCCGCAGGTGGTGGGTGTGTACCGCCTGGTGATGAAATCTGGCTCCGACAACTTCCGCGCCTCGGCCATTCAGGGGGTGATGAAGCGCCTCAAGGCAAAAGGGATCGAGGTCATCGTCTATGAGCCCGAACTGGACGAAGACGAGTTTTTCCACTCTCGTGTGACGCGCGACCTGGAGGCTTTCAAGCAGGAAGCGGATGTGATTGTCGCCAATCGCCGGAGCGATAACCTGAAAGACGTGAGTGAAAAAGTGTACACCCGCGATTTGTTTGGAAGCGATTAAGGCCCGGCCAGATCATGATTCAACAGCAAAAGGATTCGCGGGAAGGTACACAAGGTCTCATGGACGCCCTCCACCAACACGCCAATAGCCTGAGGCAGACGTCTTTAAATGCGTTGTTGTGCGGTGAGGGTGGCGAGGCGCGCGCCAAGGCCTTGCAGCTTAGTTTCCACTCACTTCAGGTGGATTTGAGCAAACAGCTGCTAACCGAACACACCCTCGACTTGCTCACGCAATGGGCCGAAAGCTGCGACCTGGCGCAAAAGCGAGACGTACTGTTTGCCGGTGAACCCGTCAACGTGTCTGAAAGGCAGGCGGCGCTTCACATGGCCGCCCGCTGGCCTTCGGATACTGCCGCGCCTGAGGGCATGGCCCCGACGGTGTCGTTTTGTGTGCACCAGCGCGAAAAGCTGGCTGAGCTGGTGCTCCAGGTGCATTCCGGCCAGTGGCGTGGTGTGTCCGGTGAGACGTTTACCGATGTGGTGCATATTGGCGTCGGCGGTTCCGACCTTGGCCCCAAATTGGTCAGCGAGGTGTTGGGCGACACCCTGGGCCAGCGGTTTGTGCGGGCGCATTATGTGTCCACCATGGACGGCGCCCAGCTATTGCCGCTGATGCAATCGCTGAACCCGGCCACCACGCTGGTGGTGCTGGCCTCCAAATCCTTCACCACGGCCGATACCCGTTTTAACGTGCGCACCGCCTTGGCCTGGTTGTGGGAGGGCTTGGGTGTGAATGCCAGTACCGTGTGCCAGCACCAGGTATTGGGCGTGTCTGCCCGGCCGGAGAAGATGGACGAGTTCGGTATTCCCGAGGCCCATCAGTTGCTGTTCCCAGAAACCGTGGGTGGGCGCTTTTCGGTGTGGTCCGCCATTGGTGTGAGCGTGGCGCTGGAGCTGGGCATGGAGCCCTTTGAGGCCTTGCTGGCCGGCGCCCACGCGATGGATGTTCACTTTCAGCAAACGCCTCTGGCTGAGAACCTGCCGGTGCTTCTGGGCCTGGTGGGTGCCTGGAATACGCAGTTTCTGAACATCCCCAGCCATTTGCTGTTGCCTTACGACGGCCGCCTGAAAAGCCTGCCGCCGTATCTGCAGCAGCTGGAAATGGAATCCAACGGTAAAAGCATCGGGCCCAATGGCGAGCTGGTGCCTAATGTGACTTGCCCAATTGTCTGGGGCGATGTGGGGCCCAATGCCCAGCATGCGTTTTACCAGCTCGTGCACCAGGGTTGCCATGAGGTGAGCGCGGATTTTATTGCCGTGGCCGGGCGGCCTGCCGTAGGTGCCGGCGAGGTCTCTGAGGCTTTCCGGGCACAGGAGCGGCTCACACTGGCCAATTGCCTGGCCCAGTCTCAGCTCTTCGCCTTGGGCGATGCGGCCATTACCGATGAGCTGCGCAGCACCACAGAGCTGGGGTACCGGGGCAACCAACCTAACACCGTCATATTGCTGGAAACCCTGGATGCTTGGTCGCTTGGGGCGTTGCTGGCGATGTATGAGCACAAGGTGTTCGTGCAGTCCGTGCTCTGGGGCATTAACCCGTTTGACCAGCCGGGCGTGGAATTGGGCAAAAAACTAGCCACCAGCTTGTACCAGACGTTGACCGATGCTGAGGCGGGTTCAGAGCCTTCCAGCCACAACATCATGAATGACGCAGGCACCCGCCAGTTGCTGGAGCAGCTGCGGCGGTTGCGTGCTTAAGCACGACAGAATTAGGAGTTTTTGATGAACGGAGTTCGTAAGGCGGTCATCCCCGTGGCGGGGCTGGGCACGCGCATGTTGCCGGCCACTAAGGCCATCCCAAAGGAAATGCTGCCGATTGTTGATAAGCCGTTGATCCAGTATGTGGTCAATGAGTGCATTGCCGCCGGCATCAAGGAAATCGTGTTGGTAACCCACGCCAGTAAGAATTCCATTGAGAACCACTTCGACACAAGTTTTGAGCTGGAATCCATGCTGGAGAAGCGCGTGAAGCGCCAGCTGCTGGAAGAAGTGCAATCCATTTGCCCGGCGGATGTCACCCTGTTGCACGTTCGTCAGGGCGAAGCCAAGGGCCTGGGCCACGCCATCAGCTGCGCCCGCCCGGCAGTGGGTAATGAGCCGTTTGCCGTGGTGTTGCCGGATGTGTTGATTGATGATTACGAAGCCGACCTGTCCCGCGACAACCTGGCGGCCATGGTCAAACGCTTCGATGCCTCTGGCGCCAGCCAGGTGTTGGTTGAGCCGGTGCCTATTGAAAAGGTCTCCAGCTATGGGGTCGTGGACACCAATGGCTCGGAACTGCAAGCCGGCCACTCGGCGGCTATGCAGGCAATTGTGGAAAAGCCGCCAGTAAATGAGGCGCCTTCCAACCTGTCTGTGGTGGGCCGCTACGTGTTGTCCAGCCGTATCTGGGATTTGCTGGAGAAAACCCCGCCGGGGGCCGGTAACGAGATTCAGCTGACCGACACCATCGGCATGCTGATGGACGACGAGCCGGTGGAGGCGTTTCACATTCAGGGGCGCTCGCATGATTGTGGTAACAAGCAGGGGTATATGCAGACCTTTGTGACCTACGGTCGCAGGCATCCTGAGTTGGGTGGGGCGTTTTCGGAGTTTTTGGCGGGGTTGGGGTGACGAGGCTTCGCTGTTGCATATGGAATTCAAAAAAATCACCTATAACCAGCTTAATGCCCGAGCGAAGGAAATCTACAACTTCCAGAAAGTCTCCGCCATCTTGGCTGATTATGGCTTCGCCACTATGTGGCTCAACAACGATTGGGAAGGGGCGGATTTTATTGCGGTTCATGTCGACGGTGAAACGTACCTGAAGGTTCAGTTGAAAGCCCGCTTTACACTGGCCGACAAGTATCGGGGCAAAGGCATCTATGTCTGCTTCCGCGAGGATGGAGAGACGTACCTTTATCCTCACGACGAAGTCCTGGAATGCATGGCGACCAGTTCTTCAGACATTGCTTCACAAGCCGGCGGTGTCTGGTCCTGCAAGCAGTTGAGCAAATCGAACAAGGCGTTGCTTCAGCATTATTGCCTGTAATCAGGCTTTCTTGTGAACCAAGCCAACAGTCATGCCAAAGCGTTACGGTGAAATGAGTAAAGATATGAGCGATGCAGTGTTAGTAACCGGTGGTGCAGGTTACATCGGCTCTCACGCCACGCTGTGCCTGCTGGAAGCTGGGTATTCGGTGGTGGTGCTGGATAACCTTTGTAACAGTTCGGCCAGATCGCTGGAGCGAGTAGCGCAGATTTGCGGGCGGCAGCCGCATTTTGTTCAGGGCGATACCCGGGACACGGCGTTGGTTGAGCAAACCCTTAAAGACCACAATGTATCGGTGGTTCTGCACTTTGCTGGGCTGAAAGCCGTCGGGGAGAGCGTCGAGAAGCCGCTGATGTATTACGAGAACAACGTCGCCGGTTCTGTGTCGTTGTGCAAAGCCATGCAGGCCGCCGGCGTGTTCAACCTGGTGTTCAGCTCCTCTGCCACCGTGTATGGCGAGCCCGAGACCATGCCCATCGATGAAGACTGCCCGGCCGGCGTGCCAACCAATCCTTACGGGCTTTCCAAAAAGATGGTTGAGCAGGTGCTGACCGACCTGGCCGCTTCCGATGACCGCTGGTCCATTGCCTTATTGCGCTATTTCAACCCGGTGGGGGCTCATGAGAGCGGGCTGATGGGTGAAGACCCTCAGGGCATTCCCAACAACCTGGTGCCTTACGTCAGCCAGGTGGCCGTTGGCAAACTGGCCGCGCTTCAGGTGTTCGGGGACGATTACCCGACCGTCGATGGCACCGGGGTGCGTGATTACATTCACGTGGTGGATTTGGCCAAAGGCCACCTGAAAGCCATCGACGCCCTGAAAAGCCGCAAAGGCGCGCACATCTGGAACCTTGGCACCGGGGTGGGTTACTCGGTACTGCAGGTGGTCAAAGCCTTCGAAAAAGCCTCTGGTCGGGACATTCCCTTCAACATCGCCCCACGCCGCTCGGGCGATATCGCCGAATGCTGGGCCAACCCGGAAAAGGCCAAGGCGGAGCTTGGCTGGGTGGCCGAGCATGGTATTGAGCGGATGATGGAAGATACGTGGCGGTGGCAGAGGGATAATCCTGAAGGGTATGGGGTTTAGTTAGCGAGTTTATTGGCCGTAGAACTGGCAGCTACAAGCAGGTGGTGTTTTACGACTGGGGCGTGGGTAGGGTTGTTCTGTAGCGGGTCATGGCATGGCGACTTTCGCATTTGGGTGTTAATATATACGTTAACAGGGTTTGTTGAGTGAATAGCCAAAGCAGGGATGAAGTTCAGGGGGCAGTGTATAGAGTCGTTCACTGCCTGGGCGCCAGGGAAAGTTTTGAAGAAGCGTTGCGGCATGTGGAAGCGCGCAAGCAAGGCTCTTTTCGCAGAGGGATGGTTCAGCAAATACAGCGTCTTGCTGATGGCCACCCGATGACGAGAGAAAATTTCCCGAAAGAAGGGAAATTGCCGAATAACGCCAACGGTGAAGGCAGTGGCCACTTTCATGCCCTGAAGCGCATTCCCATACGAGGCTATTGCTGGCGCTCTGAAAGGCATGAGAATACTTGGTTTGTCAGCCACTACGTTTTTAAGAATTACCAGAAATTGAAAGCCAAAGACACTGATCGACTGGGCAAGAACTGGACGCGAATTGAGGTGGATGGAGATGAGCGCTAAAGATATGTTTTACAGCGCCGGGCACGAATTCAGCCGGGCAGAAGCCCGAGCCTATGCCAGGGAAGATTTGATTTATAACGTCACTGAAGATGTGCTGTTTCAGATGGAGCAGATGTCTGTGACCAAGCAAGAGCTCGCGCGGCGCTTGGGTAAGTCTCGCTCCTACGTGACTCAGCTGCTTAGCGGTGCTCGAAATATGACGCTTGGTTCCTTGGCAGATATTTGCTTTGCTTTGGATATTGAGCCGCAGGTGCATTTTCATCGCTCCGGAGATGAGGAAGTTGTGGAGGGTGTGGTAGGCACCCCCGTCTGGACTGTGAATGAAAGCGAGATACCAAATAAAGACATTCAGGTGCTGGGTACAAATGTGCTCGATAGGCGTGACCCGGGCCACTGGGAAAGGGTGGCTTGATGTCTGAAGATCTTGAAAAGGCTATAGCCAGTCTGGCTGTAAGCGAAGTTCGGTTACGCAGTTCCACTATTCGATTGACTGAAGACGTGGAACCTGCCGAACTGAAAAATCGTCCGATGGAAGTGCAGGGTCTTCGTGGCGTTGGCAAGATCAAAGAGATCTCACTCAAGGAAGGCGATGAAGACTGGTGGGAATACAATTTTTTTTACACTGCTGGAGTTAGGCTCGTTGACCAGGATCACGCTGATGACCCTGTTGTTGAGATTCATGCAACGTTTAATGCCGTGTATCGGTCTCGTGAGAAGCTGAGTTCAGTTTCTGTGAAGAGTTTTTCTGAAGAGCACGTGGGTTACCACGTTTGGCCATATTGGCGGGAGTATGTGCAATCCTCATGTATGAGGTTGGCGATTGCACCCATTCGCATTCCACTTTATCGGATTGGATAAGTTTTTCCGTATTCTTCAGTGAATTATGCGATAAAAAAGGATTTTATTAACTCCAAGGAATAGGAGACCCAATGAAAAACATCATCATCTGCTCAGATGGCACCTGGCAATCCCCCGAATCTGACACGGCCACCCACATTCTGCGCATCGCCCGTGGCATTGCCCCGGAAGATGCAGCCGGCAACAAACAGGTGGTGTTTTACGACTGGGGCGTGGGCTCGGACGGCAATCCGCTGACGGGCGGGGCCACGGGCAAGGGCATCGACAAGAACATTCTGGATTGCTACCGCTTTCTGGTGCACAACTACGATGACGGCGATGCGGTGTACCTGTTTGGCTTCAGCCGGGGTGCCTACACGGTTCGGTCACTGGCGGGGTTGATTGGCAATTGCGGTATTTTGCGCCGGGAGCATGCCGGCAAAGCCGCGAAGGCGTATTCGCTGTACCGCCAACGCAGCCGGGCCTCGGCCCCAGGTAGCAGCAAAGCCGCCGCGTTTCGCCGGGACTATGCGGTGCCCGGTGGCGGGCGGGTTCACTTTGTGGGCGTGTTCGACACTGTCGGCGCATTGGGCATACCTGCGCCGTTTCTGGGAACCCTGGGCACCTCCCGCTACCTGTTCCACGACACCGAACCCGGCGATATTATCAACCATGCCCGCCATGCCGTTTCCATTGATGAAAACCGCCAGGATTTCGAGCCCACCCTTTGGACCCCAAAAGCCGGGGTGGATTTGAAGCAGGTGTGGTTCGCCGGCGTGCATACGGACATCGGCGGTGGCTACCCCAACCGCGCCCTGGGCGACCACGCCGGCCAGTGGCTGGCCCGCGAGG
>ERZ1673962.509-NODE-509-length-26355-cov-45.125970_pt1 | contig 26355 bp, 34 predicted proteins | sample MGYA00580188_ERZ1673962 | MGnify/ENA primary metagenome ERZ1673962 (study PRJEB41334, sample SAMN05608104) | rock metagenome | biome: terrestrial subsurface; feature: shale formation; material: shale | place: USA: Pennsylvania ... | reverse complement strand
CAAGGCGAATTTTCAAGTCTGATACTGTCGGGCGAGTGTTTTTATACCAGTCGTTAAATCTAATGTTTACCTCGAGAGCTTGGTGTAAGGCTCTTGCATCATCACGATTGAGATGAACATCAGATTGAATTCTCTCAGTCCCTTCTCGGATCATATTGTATAGTAGGCGGAATTTTGATGTGTCAAGATTGTTGCGTAGACGCAGAAAATCTTCGGCTCTTGCTACTTCTTGGTTAATGCGACTCAATAATTCAGTGGAGCTAGATTGGTACTCCTTTATTACATCGATGTTTCTATTTCTTCTTTCTATCCTTTTGAATTTGTTTCTTTCAATCTTAAACTCTACGCCTAAGTGTTTTGCGCCACAAATATTTCCAACACACGTCTCAAGACCATCGCTGGTCGTAACTAAAAAGCCACTTCCATGTAGGGTGCGGCAGTTACTAATTCCGCATCTTATATAGCTATCTTTGGGAAAACGGTAGGCCCCGATAACCCTGTCAAGCTTTCGGTTCTCTTTACTTGAGAATTCAAGTGAGTCTCTAAAGTTAGGACGTGATACCAGATTGCCTGGCTCCTTGATGAGAATGTCTTCCATGTCATCTCCGTTTTATCATTTTCTGAGTCCGGCAATGGATATGATTGTCTTCTTTGACCTTGGCATGTTGGCTGGGAGGGTCGCACCAGTGCCACGGGGAGGGTGTCACCAGTGCCACCCCCAGAACCTACCTACTTGAACCACTCTCTCTGGTTACGCGTGCGCGAGGATTTCTCAGGCGAAAGTTTCCCACCAGAAGACGCGGCCGATGATCTTCGGGGCATCCGGATCTCCCAGGGTGTAGATCTCTTCCGGATACTCGATGTGGTTGTCACTGACCACCCGCATGCGCCCCGGCGGCAAGCGGTAGAGGCGCTTCACACGTAGCATGCCGCAATGATCCAGCGCGTAGACCTTGCCATCCAGAATCTGTCGGCAGCCCTTGTCGATGCCGATGGGTGAGCCATCCACGATCACTGGCTCCATGGAGTCGCCAGAAACGGTCGCGCATGCCGCAAGTGATGGGTCTACACCAGCCTTCATCAAGCGCGGCAGGCTGAAGCGCATGTACGCCCCGTGGTTCTCGATGACTTGCGTTCGGCCATCGCCAGCCGCCATCTCAACCTCACGAAAATACGGAATCTCTACCTCGTCATCCCGGAGAGGCTCATCGCCGTCCACGATTTCCGTTTCATGGAGCACCAGCTCACTGGCATCGCTTCGGGGAGCGGTCTCTGAATCAAGCATCTCGCCTTTGCCAGTGGTGAGCCATCTCGCACTTACGCCAAGGGTATGAGCGATCTCAGCGGCGTACCCAGTCTTGCGGGACTTGCCCCGCTCTAGGTCGGAAACGCTGGTCTGATCTATGCCCACACGCTCAGCAAGCTGCACCTGGGTGAGCTTGGCGTATTTTCGGGCGGCTTTAAGGCGGTCTTTGAATTCCATGGGGTGATTATCATGGGCGCGCCCATATCCTTGCAAATGGGTACTCCCGTATTTATGATTACGGGTATTCCCGTATGGAGCGGCACGATGAAAAACATATTCGAGCGTTTGGTTGATCACTTTGGGACCCAAGCCAAGGCAGCTGATGCGCTTGGGGTCTACCAAGGAACAGTTTCTGGATGGGTTCGCGGAAAACATGGGATGTCTCCAGTTCTGGCGCTCCGTGCAGAGCGGTTGACGATGGGCAAGTTCAAGGCTGAGAAGCTGTGCCCGCCGCTGGTCCACGGATTGCGGAACGCCAACAAGAACACCGCCTGACACCCACAGCATAGCCCGCCGCCCATATCGGCTTAAACGGAACGAACACGGAGAGATTGACCATGGATGCCCATACAGAGATCGAGCGAGACATGGATACCTATCTGGATGCGGTGCATGACGTGGTTTTCGAGTGCTGCCCCAAGGTGCTGGCAAGCGATATCGGAATGTCGGTGAAGTCGCTTTACCGCCGGGTGGCCGAGGAAGACCCCATGCCGATGCGACTGATCGACGTGGTGGGGATCTTCTGGAACGTGGACCGCGAGCACCAGCTGCGCCTGATCGCCCCGTTCCTTGATCACCTGGGCATGGTGGCGGTGCCGCGCTGCGAGAAGGGCGAGGTGAGCCGTGGTGACGTGTTCGCGTCAGTGCTGGATGCCCAGCAGGGGCAGGGTGCGATGGCGGCGTTGATTCAGGCGGCGATTGCAGATGGCGAGGTAGACGAGGAAGAGGCGGCGCAGCTTGAAGCGCAGCACAAGGCCATTGAGCAGCAGATGAGCACCCTGATGGGCCAGCTGCAGGCGATGCGCAAACCGCTGAAGGTGGTGAGCCGATAACCGGGCACCAGATACAAAAATCCCCCGAAGGCGTCCAAACCAGTACGGGGGAAGCATCTCACTATGCCAAGGGAGTATGGCATGACGATCAAGACGAGTGAAGCCAAGCAGATGTTGACCAGCTATCGGGGTTGGGGCTGTGAATCCCTCAAGGCCGAGACCTATCGGCTGGCGGTGATGATCGAGAAGCGTGAGCGAGTGGGCGGCGTGATTGATCTGCGCATGAGCATGCAGCACCACCTGGCCGTGGTAGCCCTGCTGGAATGCGGCAAGGGTCAGGGTGAGACGGCGCAGGCATCTGCCCGCCGCACTCTGTCGATCGACCACCACATGAGCGAGGCAGGACGTTTCGAGCGCCTGTCACTGGGCGTGGCAGCCAAGGGCGATGAGGTACCGGCATGAGCATCACGGCACGAATGAGTTCAGCACGCCTTGAGACAGAGATGTCCCGTGCTGGCCGCAAGATCGCCAAGCTGAAGGAGCTGCTGCCAGACCAGCCGCGCCTCACCGGCGAATATCACTCGGCCTATGCCGCCTGGCACCAGTGCAATGCGTTGCTGGCGGCCCGTCGCGGCGACAAGGACGGCGATCTGGGCAGCATGCAGTGGCATCAGGCCCGCGCTGCCAAATATCTGACACTGGCGGGAGGTGAGGCATGAATCTGCATCGATCACAAACGAGTCGTCAATGCGCGATGCGGGGATATCTCTGATGCAGTACCTCGTTGCTATCAACCAAGTCAAGGCCGTCGAGTGGGGGCTCAATGCTCAGCAGGCGATGCTGTTTGCGTTTCTGCATCAGGTGCCGACCTGGGCAAATGCGCGTCAGATCGATGGCCACACCTACTACAACATCGGCAAGGGGAAGATCTGCGAAGAGCTCCCGATGCTGACTGATAAGCACGACACCGCCTACCGACTCATGAAGCAGCTGGCCAAGCTCGGCCTGATCGTGATGACCAGTTGCGACAACCGGACGTATATGCGCCTAACCGAGAAGGGGGTGACCTGGAACCGCTCGGCAGGGGAGGAAAAATCTCCGATCTGTCCCTCGGCGCCTGATTCTCAAGGGCCGGAAAAAAATCCGACCTCGGAGAAATCTCCGAGCGGGGTCGGAAAAATATCCGTACCAGGGTCGGAAAAATCTCCGACGAATCAGGGTTCCAATGATCCTCCCCCCTCTCTCTCTAGCGCGGGCGAGCCGAGCATCTTCGAACGAGCGTCCCAGCAAACTGACAACGGCCAGCCGCAAGTGACAGCCGGTGCCCGTCAGGTGCCGATGACGTTGGACTGGCAGCCGGATGCCAGCCACTGGCAGACGGAAACAGTGCGCCGTGGTCAGCCTGACCTGACATGGGATGCCGCCGAGCTGGCGGACTTCACCGCGCACTTCGCGGATCAGCCGGGCCGGAGGCACTCGCAGCATGCCTGGTGTACTCGCTTCATGCGCTGGGTGAGTGAGAACCGCAAGCGAGAGGCGGCCCGTCAGGCCCGTATGAGCCAGAACGCCAACACATCGAACAACACTGCACGCAACGCTGGAGGCACCCATGGAAGCCGTCGCTCAACTGGTCCAATCCGTAACTCGAAACTCTCAGCCGCTGAAGGGCGTGCACTCATTGAGCAGCGCCGCCGTGAGCAAGCCGAAGGCCAGCCGCCGTCCGGCGACGTCATCGATGGCGAGTGGTTGTGATGACCTGCCACGGGTGAGCCAGAAAGCGGTGGATGCGCTGTTCGATCGCTTGGCCCAGCTGCATGGCGCCCACTGGCATCGCCGCTGCCGTGAGATGGGGTGGGGCACTGAAGAGAATGGCCAGTGGGTGAGCTGTGACGTGGAAGGTGAGTGGCTGGCGGCCCTGAGCCACCTGAGCGCCCAGCACCTGCGCTGTGGCTTGCAGGCCGAGAAGGCCCGCACGGCCAAGTCGCTCCAACAGCGTGGCAACGCCTTCCCGCCGGACAGCGCCATGCAGTTCGCCGAGCTATGCCAGATGACACCCGAGGGGCTGGGCCTGCCGGACTTCGACACTGCCTGGCAGGCATTGCAGGACCACGCCTTCACCGGCAAGCCGTATCCGCATGAGGCCATCGCTGCCGCGGGCGAGCACATGGACCTTCACGGCATGGCCTCGGCCAGCTATCAGCGCATGGACAAGCACGAACGCGCCTTCCGTGTGTACTACCAGCAGGTAGTGGAACGCTTCGCCCGGGGGGATGACCTCAAGCCGCAAGCAGCGATTGGGCATGACGGCCAACTGTCACCGGCAGAGCGTGCCGCCATGGCGGGCCAGGCCCGCGCCCAGCAGCAAGCCGAGGCCTCTGGTCTACCTCACGCCATGAATGCCGATCAGGGGATGCGTTCCCTGCGTGCCGCACTGAAAGGAGCTTGACCCATGAGTAATGTCGTTCCGTTCGAGTTTGATACCCAGCAGGTCCGTGTGGTTGAGAAGGATGGTGACAACTGGTTCGTGGCAAAGGACGTGGCTCTGGCACTTGGCTACCGCGATGCTCCCGAGATGACTCGAGTATTGGACGAGGAAGAAAAAGGCTACACAAAAGTGCGCACCCTTGGTGGCGAGCAGAATCTCACGGTCATCAGTGAGTCTGGGCTGTATCACGCGACCTTCGTCTGCCGGAAGCCGAATGCAAAGCCGTTCCGTCGCTGGGTGACAGAGGAAGTCCTGCCGACCATCCGCAAGACCGGCAGCTATCAGGTGGCCCAGCCTGCGCCGGCACCTGTAGACCCCACCACGGACATCTCCCGTGCCTCGGCCATTGCCAGTGCGCTTGATGGTGCTGCCCGGGCGTTCGGCTTTGACGACAACATGCGCTTGCTGTCGGTGAATCAGGCGGTGCAGAAGCGTACCGGCATCAACCTGCTGGAAGAGCTGGGGGCGACCCACCTGCTGAGCCCGATGAACGAGCGCTACCTGACCCCGACCGAGCTGGGCATGCCGTTGGACATGAGCGCGATCGCCATCAACCGCCTGCTGCGCGACAAGGGCTTCCAGCGTCAGGAGCGTGACGGCAAGGGCAAGGCGTACTGGGTGATGACTGAGGCAGGCCGCAAGTCGGGTGGTCGCATGCTGGATACCGGCAAGCGGCACAGCGACGGCGCACCGGTGCAGCAGTTGAAGTGGCCGGAAAGCATCGCCGAGGCGCTGCGGGAGGATGCGGCATGAGTCCGTACAGCGAAATGAAGGTTTCAAGGCAGCAAGAGCAAGAGGCGCATGCTCGTTCAAGTGCGCTTTCGGTTGTCGGATCAAGAAAAGCAGAGCTGAAGACGTACTCCAAAGGCGACTTGATCCGTTATGCGCTTCGACTGGAAGAAGCGGTCGAGCTACTCAAGAGCGATAGAGGACTTTGAGATGGAAAACCAGCACCGAAAGATCAGTGGATATCGCGAGCTGACCCAGCAAGAAATTGATTTGATGAACGAAGCTAAGGATCTGGAAGCGAAATGCTTGGCCCTTCACCAGAAGATTGGCAATCGTCTCGGCGACCAGGTGCTCGACCCCTCAGATCACAAGCGGCTGGATGCGGCAGGCGGCTTCCGCTGGCACGCCATCGCCCGCACCGACATCGAGACAGGTTTTATGGCGCTGGTTCGATCCATCGCGCAGCCTCAGCCGCGAAGCATTGACCAATAGCCCGGAGGACCTGCAATGAGCTATCGCCCCGCCGGCAGCTTCAAGCGCCCGAATCGTTCAGCCCTGCGCCGCTGCTTTGCTTGCGGTAGGCGAGTGGCTGTCCATCAGCTGGCGGGGTGCCTGGGGACGTGCAAGCGCTGCATTGCCCTGGGCGCTCCCCGCTTCAATGCCAATGGTGAGCGGCTGAGGGGGCAAGCGTGACAGGGACCACACCCAAGCCCGCTGGCGGCCCGCTGGCCCGCAAGGCCGCGATGTTGTGCCAGGCCGAGGGGTTCCATCGTTATCTGGATCAGGCGCGCCGCGCTCGACACGGCATCGATACCAATGTGCTGCCGGATGGTACGCACAAGGAGGAAGACGCGGTGGACTTCATTCGCACGGCCTGCGGGGTGGAGAGTCGGGCCGAGATCGACCACGAGCCGAGGGCGGCGCACATGCTGCGCCGGATCATCACCAACTATCGCCGCTGGCAATCCAATCAGGTGAGGGCATCGTCATGAGCTGGGCAACACATCCTTCCGCCAAGGTGGCGGCCCGCAAGTCGCCGAACCGTACCGCCGGCCAAGCCCGCAAGTCGGCGCCACGCATCGACCGTGAAGGGTTGGAGCAGAAGGTGCTGATTCGCTGGCTGTACGCACAGCAGCAGAACGGCATGCAGGTGGGGCAGCTATTGCACGGTGTGACCTTCCACGTCCCCAATGGTGGTCAGCGCAACAAGAAGACGGCGGCAGACCTCAAGATGCAGGGCGTGCGGGCTGGGGTGAGTGACCTGGTGGTGGCGACGGCCCGTGGCGGGTATCACGGGCTCTACATCGAGTTCAAAGCGGCGCCACCTCACGATGCCGCCCTGGCGAAGTCCCAGCGCGAATGGCTTGAGAAGATGGAGGGCAATGGCTATCTGGCAGTGCTGGCCAAGGGCGTGGATGAGGCCAAGGCGGTGCTGGTGGCCTATGCGAGCTGGCCCGAGACAGTGGTGGCCGGTGAGCCGGAGGTGATGCCACATGGCAGTGAGTGGCGTAAGGCAACGGCATAGTGCTCACGTAGCAACCCAAGGCAGGAGGGCAGGACATGCAGCGGATCGAGGATATGGGGCTGGCGGAGACCTTCCGTCTGATCGAGAAGCTGCCGGAGGGCGTGAGGCGTCAGCAGGCGTTGGCGCATGCTCTGGATGAGCTGCTCGAGGAAGAGATCGAGTATCGCACCGGGCTGCGCCACCAGAATGCCGGATGGCATCAGGTGTCATCGGTGGGCGGTATGGGGGAAGGGCGTGGCGAGTGCACGGGGCTGGTGGATCACGTCGGCAAGGCCGCCGAGCGCTATCAGCAGGAAAGCCAGTGGCGGACGATGGCGGCGGCATTGCTGTCACGTCTGACCGATCGCCAGCGCATGGCGGTACTGCTGGCGGCCTATGCCATCCCGCCGGTGCAGCATTGCCAATCACCGCGCATGATGACCCAATCGCAGGCCGTGGCGGCGCAGGTGGCGATTCTGGCACGACTGGGATGGGTGCCCGGGGCGGTCAAGGTGGCGCCGTTCAAGTCGGCCAAGTCGATGCAATGTGCGGCATCTCGAGGTCGTGAGTCACTACTGCATATGGTACTTTCTCAAGCCGAAATAGCTGCCTGACTACCATATGTTGCAAAAGCGAGGGTTTGAGGGTACGATCCAGCTATTGTGTGATTCTTGCGTCTCTGGATCACCACTCATTTCAAGGCCCTGCCATCTGGCGGGGCTTTTTCGTATCTGCTCCCCGGTGATTCCCATGCCTGCACATGCCCCCGCGCACTGGCTCGATGAGGTCGAGCTGGTGGGCTTCGATGCGCCCGTTGATCCGGCGGCTGATGATGCCAGCAATCTGGCGGCATTCCTGGACACCATTGCCTATGCCGAGGGCACGCCCCGCTTCAGTTCGATTGAGGGCTATGACGTGCTGGTGGGCGGCAAGACCTTCGACGGCTTCGATGATCATCCCCGCCAGTCGGTATGGCTGAAGTCGTACAACATCCACAGCACGGCGGCTGGCCGGTATCAGTTCCTGGTAGGGACGTGGGACGACCTGGCCAAGCGCTTCCACCTGCCGGACTTCTCGCCGGCCTCTCAGGATGAGGCGGCCAAGCAGTTGATCCGCCAGTGCCGGGCACTGGGGCTGGTGTATGACGGGCGCATCGCTGAGGCCATCCACGCCTGTCGGCGCATCTGGGCGAGCCTGCCAGGGGCAGGTTATGGGCAGCGTGAGCTTGATACCGATGAACTGCTGGGCGTGTACGTGCGTGCTGGCGGCCACATCGCATAACGATAACGACGAACTACGCAGGGCCTACCGACTCAGGAGGCCATATGCATGACGACGACCACGAGCCCGCCGATATGCCACACCGCGATCCATCGACATGGCAGATGCTGCTGGAGTGGCTACAGCCGTATCAAGCCAACCTCTATGCAGCGGGTCTGTCATTCGTGATCGCGCTGCTGCGCGGCCTGCATGCCGGTGGCCGCTTCTACAAGTCAGTGCTCGAGGCGACCCTGGTGGGTGGCCTGACGCTGGCGCTCAAGCCGCTGTTGGACTGGGGTGGCTTGGATCAGGACATGGCCGTGGCCATTGGCGCCGCGATCGCTTTCCTCGGTGTCGAGTGGCTGCGTGCCAAGTCTGACGCCATCTTCGATAAGGTGCTGGGACGATGGCTGCACTGATCACGACCGCGTGGGCATGGGGCCGCAAGCTGATATCAGGCGTGAAGTTCGAGGTCATCCTGATGGCGGTGGTGCTGGGCTGGGGTGCGATGCAGACCTATGAGGCAACCAAGGCCGAGCAGCATGCCAATGACCTCAAGGCTGAGCTTTCCACTGAGAAGGCGGTCAACCGCGGGCTCGAGATGATGGCGCTGCACTATGGCAATCAGATGAAGCGATTGTCCGTCGCATTGGAGGCCCGCGAAGCCAGCCGCGCCCTGGATGACCGTTCAATCATGGCTGCCCGGGCAGCTGCTCGCCGAATGGAGAACGACGATGCGCCGACTGCTGAGTGGGCTGACCGGCCTGTGCCTGATGCTGCTGCTGAGTGGCTGCAGCGCCTTCGAGAGCAAGCCAGTGGTGATGCCCACTGAGTGGCAGTGCACGCCCGAAGTGCCGAGCTACCTGCTCAATCCACTGCCTGCCCCTGATCGGCCAGTGGCCTCCAATCGCGATCTGCTCAGCCTGCTGGCCGACTATGAGTCACAGCGGCGTCGCTTCAATGCTGACCGCACGGCGACAGCCTCGATCCTCGAGCGCCTGGCCGATGGGCCTGATGGGGCCGAGCAGACGACTGCCGAGTAACACCACAAGAATTGAAAAGCCCTGCCTTCCGGCGGGGCTTTTTTGTGGGCGCTTCACCCGCGCCCGGCACTTACCAGAGCCTTTCAGGATAGAGCCTGAGGAGCGCCGATGGCTTCATCGGGCCTCTCTGGGTTGGCGACTCCTGGGTGACAGGCTCTATCTCTAAAAGGCTCTACCGATGACAAACGTTATTCCGCTCGACTACGAAGGACAGTTCATCCGCTTCAACACGGATGGCTGGATCAATGCCACCGACATTGCCAAGCGCTTTCATAAGCGCCCTGTGGACTGGCTTAAGCAAGACGAAACGCAGGCGTATCTTCGAGAGTTTGCCGCGGCACTTAATTGTGATCCTGAGTCACTTTTAAAAACCCGCCGTGGTCGTTATGACAGTGGCACATGGCTGCACCCGAAACTCGGAGTCCGGTTCGCCCAATGGCTGGATGTCCGGTTTGCAGTATGGTGCGACCTCAGAATCGACGCATTCATGCGGGGCGAGCTGAGCGCCATGCAAGAGTTCGAAAAGGCCTGCCGTGCACTGGATGACCAGAATGCCAAGGGGAGCCTTGCCGGTCGCGAGCTGGCCAGCCATCGATGGATCAAGCCGGCACTGGAGTCTCGCGCTGACTACTGGCGACAAGAGCTTCAGATGGCGTTACCCATCGACTCATGATCACTTTCCTTCCCCCGGTCGCGGCTCGTGGAGCGAAGATCAAATGAAAAATTACTCACATCGCGGTAATGCCTGACAGGCCGTGACCGGCCTGCAGCCCAGCAACCACGCGGCCTGCAGAAAAATTGCGGGTCCTTCTGGCTAGGGGTGAAGCAACCACGGGGGCGCAAGATCGCGGATTTCGGCATTTTTTCGGGGTTCTAGCGTCGTCAGCAGCACCGTACTCAAACCCGCATGGTTACTGGCTTTCGAGGTGCCGAAGGTGCCGATTCACCGGCAGTGATGTGATCAGCAGAGGATGGCCAGCGCATGGCAGATATCAGCGCACTACAAGAGGCCTACCACTGGAACATCACGCGCATCGCGGACGCCTTCAATCTTCATCGTGACACCGTGCGAAAGCGCCTGCGCGCCGCCGGCGTAGTGCCAGCAGGCCAGCGTGGTGGCAACAGCGTCTATGCCCTGGCGGATGTCGGCCCCGCGCTTTACTCCGACATGACTGGAGGAGCAGGGATAGATCCTGACGATCTGCCCCCACAGGAGCGGAAGGCCTGGTATCAGTCTGAGACAGAGCGCGTGAAGCTCGAGCAGCAGCTGCGCCTGCTGGTGCCGGTAGAGGACGCGCACCGCGAGATGAGCCGACTGGCCAAAGCGGTTGCATCAGGCCTGGACTCACTGGCTGACATGCTGGAGCGAGATGCCGGGCTTTCCCCCGAGACCATACAGCTGGTCGAGCACACTACCGATGCACTGCGCGAGCAGATGTATCAGGCCGTGATCGCTGACGATGAAGAGGCTGACGATGACTAGCACCGCCAGTGCCGCTTCTATCCGGCGCGATGTGGCCGAGCTGATCCGACCACCGCGACGCATCCAGCCCAGTGAGGCAGCGGCAGAGGCGATGAAGGTGGTCAGCGGTGATGGCACCGTGCGCGACTGGAGCGCCGACACCACCCCGTATATGCGCGAGCCGCTGGATTGCATGGGCTCACGACTATACGACGCCGTGATCTTTGTCGGCCCCGCGCGTACCGGCAAGACCAACGCCTTGGTGGATGGCTACGTCGCCTACAAGATCGAGTGCGATCCCGGCGACGGCTTGATCGTGCAGATCAGTGAGGAGAAGGCGCGCGAGTTCAGCAAGAAGCGCATCGACCGCATGCTGGTCAACTCACCTCGCCTGGTAGGCCGCATGAGCCCGCGCGGGCACGATAACAACGTGCATGACAAGACGTTCCGCGCAGGCAACTACCTGGGCATCAAATGGCCATCAAAGAACGTTCTCGCCTCGAGTGATTACCAGTTTGTACTGATTACGGATTACGACCGCCTTCCCGATGACGTGGATGGAGAGGGTAGTGCGTTCCTGCTCGCCAGCAAGCGCACCCAGACATTCGGCTCCACCGGCATGACGCTGGCCGAGTCTTCGCCAGGGCGCGAGATCACTGACCCCGACTGGCGCAGGCCAGATGACTCGCCGCACATGGCCCCACCAACCACCGGCATTCTGGATCTCTACAACGCCGGGGACCGCCGGATCTGGTACTGGCAGTGCCCCGAAACGAACTGCCGGCAATGGTTCGCGCCAGTGATGGACAACTTCAGCCGCCAAGCGGGCTGCGTGTTCTGTCCACACTGTGGCAGCGAAATTGACCCATCGGCTAAGCGCTCGCTCAATCTGGCGGGCCGATGGCTGCCGGAGGGCGCCCAGCTCAACGATGCCGGCGAGATGATCGGCACCCCGCGCCGCTCGCGCATCGCCTCATTCTGGATGGAAGGGCCATCTGCCGCCTTTCAGTCATGGGCATCGCTGACAGAGAAGCTCCGCCGTGCCGAAGAGACATACCAGCAGACGGACAGCCAAGAGACGTTGAAGGCAGTCATCAATACTGACTGGGGGCGTCCGTATCTGCGGCGCCGCGCTGCCACGCAACGCTCGAGCGAGCGGCTGGCGGATCGCTCTGAGGATTATGAGCGCCGCAGCGTGCCAAGGGGTGTCAGGTTCCTGACGGCATCGGTAGATGTTCAGGGCGGCAAGGACAGGCGATTCGTTGTGCAGATTCAAGGCTGGGGTGCTCACCGCGAGTGCTGGGTGATCGACCGGTTCAACATCAAGGAAGACCGCGGGCCTGATAACGATCAATCCCCACGGTCCATATCGCCTGCCACTCAGCCAGAAGATTGGGACCTGCTGACGCGTGACGTGATGATGCGCAGCTATAAGCTCGACGACGGCAGTGGCCGCCGCATGCCGGTCGCCGCGATTGCAGTGGATACCGGCGGTGAAGGTGAGGGCGAGGAGAGCGTGACCAGCCAGGCATATGACTGGTATCGCCGCCTGCGCACTGACGGCCTCCAGTCACGCGCCTTCCTGGTCAAGGGCTCGAGCACGCGGGGCAGCTCGCGGGTGCGCAAGACATGGCCGGACAACACCGGCCGCAAGTCTCGCCAGTCCACGGCGCGCGGCGATGTCCCGCTCTATCTGCTGGGCACCGATCTACTGAAGGATTCGGTCGCCGCCATGATGGACCGAGACAACGCTGGTGCGGGCTATCTCCATACGCCCAGTTGGCTGGGTCGCTGGTGGTATGACGAATTGACCTATGAGATCCGCGATCCCGCGAATGGCAAATGGCGCAAGCCTGGCAAGCGTCCCAACGAGGCGTTTGACCTGTGCGTCTACAACCTGGCGCTCTTCATTCTCTTGAAGGGCGAACGCATCGACTGGAGCTCTCCGCCGCCCTGGGCAGCTGAATGGGATGAAAACCTGCTGATCTCTTCTGCAGAAGAACCCGCTTCTCCGATACCTGCAGCGCCTGTTCCGAAAGGGCGCCCGCGCCGAAAGCGCGTCATCAAGCCCAACCTCTAGGAGCCACCATGGCCTATACCGCTGAACAGCTTGCCCAGGTTCGGCAGGCCATCATTGACCTCGGCACCGGCGCCCGCGTCGTCAGCGTCACGCACAACGGGCGCACGGTTCAGTATGCCGCCTCCCGTATCGAGGACCTGCGATCGCTGGAGCGATCAATCGTGGAAGGCTTGGCCTCGACCAGCCGCCGCCGTCGCTCACGCACCCGTTACACCACAACATCAAAGGGGCTGTGATATGGGCGTGATCAGCACCCTATCGAGGGGCATGCGCCGCGCCGCATCGCGGCTGGGAATCAAGGCCAGTGCCTATGAAGGTGCAGGCCAAGGCCGCCGTATGGCAGGCCGCGGGTCCGTGGCAACAGGGCCGAATGCCCCGATCGCCAACTCGCTCCCCCTCCTGCAGGCACGCAGTCACAGCGCAATTCGCAACAACGCCTATGCCTCGAGCGCGAAAGAGAAGTACGTCTCCAACCTTGTAGGCACCGGCATCAAGCCGCAGTGGGGAGACCCTGAGATTCAGGCGCTGTGGGACCGCTGGCTGCGAGAGTGTGATGCCGACGGTATCGATGACTTCTACGGCTTGCAGGCGCTTGCGGCGGGCGCTCAGTTTGAATCGGGAGAGGCGCTGGCCAGATTTCGCTATCGACGAGTCAGTGACGGGCTCAGCGTCCCCCTGCAGATCCAGATGATTGAGTCAGAGCATCTTGACCCTGCCTTCTCGCGCACCTTCGGCGGCCGCCTGATCAAGATGGGGATCGAGTTTGATGCCATTGGCAGCCGGACGGCGTTCCACCTATGGCGCCATCACCCACACGAGCACCTCACGGCAGAGATGAACACACGAGCTCGCGTGCCGGCAGATGCTGTGATTCACATGTATCGCCGCACTCGCCCGGGGCAGTTGCGAGGTATTCCAGAGCTGACCCCTGTCATCGTCCGGCTATACGAAATTGATGCCATGCAGGACGCCACGCTGGCCCGCCAGAAGCTGTCCCAGCTGTTCGGCGCATTCGTCAAACGCAAGACAGATCACGATCCAGAAGACGATGGCCCATTCTTCGGCACCCAGGTGAGCAGCGCGGATGATCCTGAGGGCCTGTCTGAGTTCACGCCCGGCGGCATCCACTACCTGGAGGATGACGAGGAGGTGACCTTCTCGGCGCCGCCAGACATTCAGGGCCAGTACACCGAGTGGCTGCGTACTGAGCTACTCGCTGTGGCAGCAGGCTCGGGCATCACCTATGAGCAGCTGACCGGTGATCTGAAGGGAGTCAACTACTCGTCAATCCGCGCGGGGCTGCTGGAGTTCCGGCGCCGCGTCGAAGCGCTGCAAGCGCAGCTGCTGACCCACCAGTGGTGTCGCCGTATCGCTGCCAAGTGGCTGGACGTTGCCGTGACATCAGGCGCCCTGCGCATAGACGGCTACTGGCAGAAGCGCTCGCAACTGCTGGCGATTGACTGGATCGCGCCCAAGTGGGCGTGGGTTGATCCACTCAAGGAAGTGTCTGCCGACCTGATGGAAGTGCGGGCCGGATTCAAGCCTCGCAGCGAAGCGGCAGGCGAGCGTGGCTGGTCGCTTGATCAGCTCGATACCGAGATTGCCAAGGGCAATGCCAGTGCTGATGCGCAGGGGCTGATGCTCGACTCGGACCCGCGCCGCGTTGCCAAGAACGGCAGCGCGCAGGCGAATGACATTGACCCCGCTGCTGATCCCGATGCCGACCCCGACCAATGAGGAATCACCATGAAATGGTTTGAAGTACAGGCGGCCGCTGATGGCCGTCACGCTGACGTGTGGATCAATGATCAGATCGGCTTTGACTGGTGGAGCGGTGACGGCACTACGGCCAGCGCGTTTATCAACGCCATCGCGTCGCTGGGTGATCTCGAGACACTGACCGTGCATATCAACTCGCCAGGCGGCGACGTGGCCGATGGCATCGCTATCGCCAACTATCTGCGCGGCCACAAGGCCCTGGTAACTACCCGCGTGGAAGGCATCGCCGCCTCTATCGCCGCCACCATCGCCATGGGCGGCGACCGCCGCGAGATGGCCACCGGCTCGCTGCTGATGATCCACGACCCGTGGACCGTCGCCATGGGCAACGCCAATGAGATGCGCAAGCTGGCCAACGATCTCGACACCATCCGTAACGGCATCCTCGATCTGTTCGTTGCGCGTGCCGGCGAGCCCCGCCGCGAGGAGATTCAACAAGCAATGAGCGCCGAGACCTGGATGACAGGTGCTGAGGCGGTGGCGCTTGGCCTGGTGGATGCCGTTGAGGCTGATATCAAGGCGGCAGCTTCGATTGGCGATTATTCCCGTGCGCTTGCCGCAGCTGGTCGGTCTGCTCAGCAGCATATCGATCAACAGAAAGCACCTGCGCCCAGCGCCATGAGCGCCGCTGATGCCCTGGCATTGGCGTTTGATCTCTCTGTCGAGCAAGCCGAAGCTCAGGCGGCCGAGCTGGGTGACCGCATCGTGGCACTTCGTCAGCGAGAAGGATCTGCCGGCGCGGGAGATCCTGTCGCCTTGGTCGCCAGCAGCCTCCAGCTTGACGCTGAGCAGGTTCGCGCCACCCCGAACATCGCCCTCGATGCCATCAATGCGTTACGCACGCAGGCTGCCTCAGCGTCATCGGCAGCACTGGAGCAGCACCTCCAGGGAGAGCGCACTCGCGTCACCGCCATCGTCAAGGCCTGCCAGACCACCGGCCAGACAAGCCTGATGGAAAAGCTGATCGGCAACGGCATGGCCGAAGCACAAGCCAGCGAATACATCTACGACGTGGCGGCGGCCAGCGGGCACGGCATCCACAACTCTCATTCGCCCGAAGGCGGGCACAAGGCAGGCATTGATCACAACAAGATCTATGCCCGCCGCAATCGCAGCAACCAAGCCTAAGGAGGCTTCATGGCTAAGCACATTGAACCCCGCCGCACCGGCGAACATATCGTATCTGAGGCAAATGGTGCTCGCTCTCGAGAGAAGGCCACTCTGGCGGCAGGCAACTGTGCCGCCGGCACGGTGTTGGCACTGAATGGCGCCGGCAACTACGTCCCGCTGGCTCCAGCGGCATTAGACGGCACCGAGTCCGCAAAGGCAGTGCTGTATGCCGCCGTGGATGCAAGCGAAGCGCCGCAGCCTTGCGTCGTGCACGTGCGCGCTTGCGAAGTTCATGGCGAGGCTCTGGCCTGGCCGGACGTCATTGACGAAGGGCAGATCGATACCGCCACCAATGATCTGGTGTCCGTCGGCATCATCGTCCGCTGATCGCCGCCTGAGCTGCATCAGCCCCCGTCTGCAGAATCAACGAAATAGAGAGTGAGGCCATTCATGGGCATCTTTGATAAAGACATCTTCACCCTGGCGTCGCTGACCGCGGCGATCAATGAGGTGGAGTACAAGCCGCGCCGCCTCGGCGAGCTGGGCATCTTCGCCGAGCAAGGCATCAGCACGACGAGTGTCGTCGTGGAAAAGTCCGGCACTCAACTGGGCCTGGTGCCTGCGAAAGAGCGTGGGGCACCCGGCACAGTGGTTGGCGGTGACAAGCGCACTGGCTTGACCTTCACTGCCGTGCACCTGCCGGCAGTTGCCACCATCCTGGCGGATGAGGTGCAGAACGTTCGCGCATTCGGAACTGAGGATCAGGAGCAGGCGATCCAGACAGTCGTCAATGCGCGCCTTGCCAAGATGGCAGGTCGTATTGATGTGACGCACGAGTATCAGCGTATCGGCGCCGTAAAGGGCCAGATCCTCGATGCCGATGGCACTACCGTGCTGGCGGACCTCTACAAAGGGTTCGGCATCACGCAGAAGGTCGTGCCGATGGCGCTTAACACTGCCGAGACCAATGTCCAACTGAAGTGCCTGGACGTGCTCGAAGAGATCGAGGAAGGCTTGGGTGATCTGTTCTTCTCCGGCGCTTTGGCGCTCTGTGGCAGCTCGTTCTGGCGCAAGCTGATCAGTCATGCCAGCGTCAAGGAAGCCTACCTGTATCAGCAATCAGAGCGCCTGCGTGCCGATGGCCGTGAATCCTTCAGCTTCGGCGGCCTGAACTTCGAGCGCTATCGTGGCCACGTTGCCGGCAAGGCGTTCGTAGAGCCGACAGAAGCGTATGTCATCCCGATGGGTACGGATGACATGTTCATCACGCGCTTTGCGCCGGCGGATTACATGAGCGCCGTCAATACGCTGGGCTTGCCGATGTACAGCTCTTCTGAGCTGCTCAAGCACGGCAAGGGGATCGAGCTGGAAGGCCAGTCCAACCCGATCCACCTCAATACTCGCCCGCAAGCCGTCATCAAGCTCAAGGAAGGCGCGAGCTGATGAGCTTCTCGGACCATTCCCGCCGTCTCGATGACGCGGTGATGATTCACTTGGGTGATGGCCTGTGCACCTATCAGGCCCGTGCCGGGGTTATCCCCGGTGCGACCCATATGCTGGATCGCGACTTCGAGGTATATGGCGAGGACCAGGTCGCCATGCGTGTCACCACGATCAGCGTTCGCTGCACTGAGGTGGCCAAGTCGGCGCAGGGTGACCGGGTGGTGACGCCCTCGAGGACGTGGACGGTGCAGCAGGTGCTGGAAGATGACGGCCACTGGCGGCGCCTCTGGGTGTCCTGACTCTCGCGTGAGGAGGTGCGATGACTGCCCTGAAGTATGACATTCGCGAGCTGCAAGGCTTGCGGCGCAGGCTTGAGGGGAACGCCAAGCTGGTAGACAAGGCGCTTGGCTGGGCAACGACGGCGGCAGCCAACAAGGCTGCGACCCTCATCTCGAGAGATCTGCGTGATACCTACGTGCTCAAGGCGAGTGATGTAAAGAGCCATCTGCGCATCCGGCGTATCGAACGTGATGCCACCAGGGCGCTTCTCTACACCGGTGGCCGACTGCCGCTTGAGCAGTTCTCGCCCAAGCAGCGCTGGGTGGCTGTCAGTCCGAAGCGGCAGGTGAAAAGTGGTCCTCGCAAGGGCGCAGGTGCCCGCCGGCGCGGGGTCAGTATCCATGTGCGCCGTGACCGAGGGCGTCAGCTTGTTGCTGGCGGCTGGTTCGCCAAGGAGCATGTGCTGCGTCGTGCCAGGAAGGAAGACAACCGCAGCGATGCCCGACGCCAATATGGCCCTTCCATCCCCGGCATGGTGGCTCATCCGCACACCATTGAGGCAGCTCAGCAGATGGTGAGGGAGACGCTGCCCAATGAGTTCAGTGGACGGCTTGAGTATCTCCTCGACCAAAAGACAGGGCGGACATGATGGACCCCGATATCATTGACGACCTGCTGGCCCGTCTCGCTAGCGAGTGCCCGGGGCTGGTCACCATCAACGAAGCATGGTTTGCCGAGCCGATTGATGACTTCGATGCTCAGACGCCAGCTGCGTTGGCGTATCTCGCCGAGGACGCTGGCGAAGCCCTTGAGACATTGCGCCCAACTCAGCGCGTCACGCTTACGTATGGCATCTGGCTGGTCTGCGAGCGTGCAGACTTTCGCGCCCAGCGTCAGGCACTTCGCTCAGCACTGATGGGCCATGTGTTCAGTGAGCATCATGACCCGGTGGCATACCGCGGCGGCCAGACGACGGATATTCGCGGCGCGCTCATCTGGTGGCGAGAGTTCTGGACGGTAGATACCTGGCTTCACGGCTAGGCCTGCACCACACCTGTATGCCCGGCAATGGCCGGGCTTTTTCATGCCCGGAGGAAACATGCCCAATCAAGGCGGCAGCTATGTGCTGCGTGATGGAAAGCGCGTTCCAAGTTCGCGCCCACGCCCGATGAAAGACCCTTTGCCAGCAGTCGGCACCAATTCGGCGGGCCTGACTGACAGCGGAAAGGTCACGCCCGTCAAGGTATCGCCATCAGAGGCGGACAAGACCCACAAAATGAAGGAGCCAAGCAATGGCTAAGAAGTATCGGAGACGCTATGTCGTCGCGAAAATCGAGTCGGCCTACGGTGTTGCCAGTGCTGACATGACGGGCGCCACGGTGCTCGAGGTTGTCATGCTGGATGGCGGCAACCCGTATGCCGGCAACACGGTAGATCGCGAGCGAATGCGAGATGGTCTTGGGGCGTTCGAACAGGTCAACACTGGCCCGTATGTCGAGCGAACCATTACCGTCCCGTATGCCGGTTCAGGCACTGCTGGCGATGCCCCCGCTTACGGCATCCTGTTGCGCGCGTGCGGCATGAGCGAAGACGTGCTGCTCGATACCAGCGTGACCTATCAGCCGGCGAGTGAAGGGCATGAGAGCCTGGAGCTTTGGTGGTTTGAAGATGGCCAGATGCAGCACATCAGCGGCGCGCGAGGCTCATTCACTCTCAGCGCCGACAGCCAAGGCCTGCCGTCGCTCGAATTCTCCTTCACCGGGTTGTACAAGAAGACCGAAGCCGCCGGCGATGCCAGTGGTGCCACTCAGGCTGTTCAAGCCAAAGAGGTGCCGGTCAACAAGGACAACACCGTGGCCGAGATCGGTGGTCACCAGGCGTGCATGAGTTCGCTGTCGCTGGATGTGGGCAATCAGGTGGAGTACCGCAACCTGATCAACTGCGAGTCGGTGCATATCACGGACCGCCAGGCGACGGGTTCTACCAACATCGAGGCGCCAGATCTCGCCACCAAGGACTACTTCGCGGCGGTTGAAAGCCACAAGGCGAGCGGTGTCACTCTGGTGCCTGTCACGCTGACTCACGGCAAGACGGCCGGCAACATCATTGAGCTCAAAGGCAGCAATGTTCAGCTGTCCTCGATCTCGCCGACGGACAATCAGGGCATCATGCACTACGACATTGGCCTGCGCTTCCTGCCAGACGGCGGCAGCGACGATGACTTCACGCTGACCTTCAAGTAAGCCGGCGGCATCCGTCATGACCTCACGCCATCTGCCAAACGGTAGGTGGCGTGCATGCCTCACCCAACTCAGTTGATTTGAAAGGACACACCATGAGCTTTGTACTCAAGAAGATTCCGGATATCACCGTGCCCGTCTCTGTCGTCGTCCCGGGAGAAGAAGCACCGGCCACCCTCTATGCTACCTGGCGCCTGCATCCTGTCAGCGAAACCCAGAAGATCATGGAGAAGCAACGCGCCGGCGAGATGGATGATGAAGCGCTTGTTGATCAGGACCTGGTCGGGCTGTCAGGCATCACTGATGAGAAGGGCAAGGAAGTGCCTTTCTCCAAAGAGCTGATAGCTCAGCTGATGGACACTTCCTACGTGCGCAAGAACCTGATCATGAGCTGGTTCGCTGCCCAGCAGGGCCGTAGCGAGGCCGCCGCAAAAAACTGAAGGATGCCGGTCGGTGGTGGGCGGGCGCCGGCCGGATAGAAGATACGCGTGAGAGCGATGCCGCCGCGCTGGGCATCGCTCACCAACAGCCCGCTGAGCCAGGCGTCTATGAGCTCTGGGAAGAGCATCTGACAGCCCTCGATGTCTTCCTGTCCTGCCGAACCCAGTGGCGAGTGATCTCCGGCATGAGCGGTGCACATCATCAGGGGCTGGACTACTCGGCTCTCGAGAGCGTCATGCGGATGAAGGCGATCGAAGACCCGGGCGGCACACTGGCGCAGATTCAGCATATCGAAGCGGGGGCGCTTGAGGTGATGAATGGCTAATGGAGGGAGAGGTGAACCAGCACTATGCTGAGCTTGCCACCTGCCCGAAGAGGCAGTGACTCACCCCGTTACGCAGGGAACATCATGAACAAGAAATGCATCCTCGCAGCCTTGGCTGTGACATTGGCCCTGTCTGGCTGTGCCAATGTGTCCGAGTACCGCCCCATGATTGATGTCAAGGGCGTAGATGGAGCGAAGTACGAGCAAGATCTAAGCGAATGCCGCGCCTATGCTCAGCGGATAAATCCGCAATCTGAGGCGATCATCGGTGCCGTCATCGGTGCTCTGCTCGTTGCCGGGTCAGTTGCTCTCGCTCTGGATTCGGGAGACTACCTCGGCCGATCTGCTGGTGTTGGCGCGTTCGCGGGCGCCGCCAAAGGTGGCGGAAATGCCGTTGCTGCCCAGCGCAAGGCAGTTCATCAATGTCTACGAGGCCGGGGGTATAGCGTCCTGCAGTAGCATTGCTTATTGGTTTCAACAGCCCTGCCATCTGGCGGGGCTTTTTTATGCCTGTCATTTGAGGTGCCTGCATGGCGACACGTCGATTTACTACTGAGTTCGTCATCACTGGTGACAGCTCAAGCGGCGTGAACGCGTCGCGGGAACTGCAGCAAGCCAACGCTGACATGACGCGCGAGATGCAGCGCGCCGAGCAGCAGAGTGAGGCGACGGGCCAGAGCCTGGAAAACGTGGCGGTCCATGCGCAGAGGCTTGCGGCGGTGAGCACCGCTACGGCTGCTGCAATGGGCGCAATGGCGGTGAGTCAGACACGTAACATCGCCGAGCAGGCAGCGCTTTCTCGCTCCATTGGTGTGACCGTCCAGACGCTGCAGCAGTGGGAGTTTGCCGCCCAGAGTGTAAGCCTTGGCGCCGGCAGTATGGGCGACGTATTCAAAGACGCTGCTGAAAAAATCGGCGAATTCGCTAGTTCTGGTGGCGGCGAAGCGGCAGACCTGTTTGAGCGCCTGAATCTCAATATCGCTGAATTGATGGCGATGAGTCCCGACAAGCAGCTGCTTGAAGTCGGGAAGGCACTGGACAGCGTTGCCACTCAGGGCGAGAAAGTCTTCTTCATGGAGGCGCTGGCAAATGACGCCAGTCGCCTGTTGCCGCTGCTCGAGGACAACGCGACGCAGCTCAAGGAGCAGATTCGCCTGGCGGAGCAACTCGGTGTCGCCATTCCTCAGTCGGATGTCGATAGCATTGAGAGTGCCAACCAGGCGCTGAACGAGCTGACAGCCATTGGCACTGGGTTCGCCAATCAAATCGCCGTCCAGTGGGCGCCTAGTATCGTCGAGCTGTCTGGCGCCGTTCAGGATGCCGTCGTAGATCTGGGCGGCATGAGCGATATCGCTGAAGATGTTGCCGATGGCATCGTGGCATTGGCGGTCGTGCTGTCGGCACGTCTGGCTGGGGCGATGGCTGCCACGGCAGTAGCGACCATTCAGAACATCAATGCCCAGCGCGCTCTCGCGGCTCAAGCAACGCAGACGGCCAGCGTAGAAGCTGGTGCCGCACTGGCAGCGGCCCGCCGGGCAGAGGCCGAGCAGGCCGCCGCGGTTGTCAGTGCGAAGACAGCCGCGCAGCGCGCTCAGGCGGCGCAGGTTGAAGCAGCCGCACAGTTGCGCTCTATTCAGCTGACCCAGCAACAAATGGCCGCTGAGCGCGCGCTGGAGACGCAGCGCCTGCAGGCGCAGATCAGCGCCACGGGTCGCCAGCAGTCGCTGACCCGCCTCGCGGAGATACGTCGTACTGAGATCGCGCTGAATGGGCAAGCCGCCGCCGCCGAGAAGGCTTTAACAGCAGCGAAGGTGCAAAGCGGTAGCGCCACAAGAATGCTGACGGCCGCCGAGGTAGATCTTGCACGCGCCACAACGGTAACGACTGGCGCTGCCAACGCTAATACTGCCGCTCTGGGAGCCAATACCGCTGCGCAAAGAGCGATGACCTTCGCCAGCCGTGGGGCCGCCTCCGCGATGGCGCTGGTGGGTGGCCCTACTGGCGTTGCGCTGATCGCGGCTTACGGCCTGTACCAAATGGCCGATTCCATGAAGGCGTCGGACGTACAAGCGGAGAAGACTGAATTTCGTGTTGGTGAGTTGACCGGCAAGCTCCAGGGCATGACCCGCGCCATTGCCGAGAACAAGATCACAGAGCTCAAGTCTGACTTGGCAGACCTTGAAGTCCAGGCGGCAGCATCGGCTGAGTCGATGGACAAGGCCAATGCTAGTGCGGGGTCAAGCAGCGGCATCCTCGGCGTCAGCGCCAAGTCTATATCGCAGGTGACGGTCGCAGCCAAGGCGCAGTCCGAGCTGGCCGTGGAGACCAGTGCGACACAGAAGGCAATTGAGTCACTGGAGAAGCATGTCGAGTCACTCGGCGAGGGGACTGAAGATACCACCACGCAAATCAAGGCGTTTACTGCATCGCAGGACGCTGATGCAGCAAAGAAACAGGCCGACGCACTCAAGGCGCTGCAGCAGGAAATGGACCCGCTGCTGGCGGACCATGAGACCTATGTCGAGCGCCTTCAGGTGTTGGATGCCGCGCTGGCGGCGAATGACATCACGCAGATCCAGTACGCCGAATCCGTCCAGTGGGCGGCCAAGCAGTACACCGATGCCGCGACTGGCGCGGAGGAGTACGAGAAGCGCGTCAAGAGTCTGGTAGGCGAGTTCGATGGCCAGGAGCAGAAGGCAGAAAAGCTGCGCCAGGCGCTGATAGATATCAACGAAGCCTATCGCCGCGGCGACGTTGACGGCATGCAGTACCAGCGCATGGTCAAGAGCGTGCGCGATGAGATGGCCCAGCTCGCTGACGAGTCTGACCCGATCTCCAAGGAGATGGCCAAGTCGTGGGAAGAGGCGGCCAAGCGCATCGACGAAACCTTCGCCGACGCCTTCACCGGTGCCTTCGACTCCTTCGACGACTTCGGTGACCAGCTGCTTGATAGCTTCAAGCGCCTGTTGGCAGAACTGGCCTATCAGGCCACGCTGAAGCCGATCGTTGTCGGCTTCACCAGCGATATGCAGAGCATGATGGGGCTTTCCGGCGGCGGTGTTGGCGGAGCTGGCACTGGCTCCTGGGATAACACCCTGAAAGGCTTTGAGGGTGCCAAGAAGGCTTGGGACTGGCTCTCTGCCAGCGGTGTGTCTGCCGCGACTCCAGGTAGTGCCTCGATTGGTTATGGCGGGGCAGGTTGGGCCGCTCAGGCCAACACTGGCACCTACACCGGATGGGCCGGAAGTGCATCGTCAGCAGCCAGCACCGCTGGCGGCGGCTGGGGAGCGGCAGCCTCCAATGTGGGAACGGGGCTCGCCACCGCAGGTGCGGGGTACGTTGGCAGCTATGCCGGCACCGAGCTCGGCTCGGCCCTGACAGGCAAGACAGCCAACTCCAACTATGGCGCCACCATTGGCACAGCAGCCGGCGCCTACATTGGCTCTATCGTGCCGGTTATCGGCACCGTCATTGGTGCTGCTCTCGGCGGCGCGATTGGCGGGCTCGCTGACTCGGCATTTGGTTCGGGCCGCAAATCCTATGGCCAGATAGGTTCAGAGAAAGAGGGCATTGCTGCCGGTGGCTTCACCACCCACGATGTCTATGGTGAGCCTGGCAATACCCGCTATGCCGGCATGTATGCCGAGTCGGCTTTCGGCGGGATTGGCGTCACCAAGAAGCAGAAGACAGATGATGGCGCACTCAAGGATATGGTCTCGGCGTTCGTTGAGATCGATAACTCCCTGGCGTCAGTGATGACAGCGGCCCAGCTTGAGAGCACCCGAAACGCGCTTGACGGCTGGCGAAGCAGCAAGACCAAGAACATCGGCAAGATCGTTGATCAGCGACTGAGCGCCGTTGTCGAGGCGACGGACTCGATCTTCGAGAACACGCTCAAGGGCATGGACCGAGAGTCTCTGGTCCAAGGTCTTGTCGGCGGGCTGCAGATAGAGAATGTCGGCGCCCAGATGGCGACTGCTGTCGCGGCAGACATGAATGAGCAGTTCCGGGAGGTGCTTAAGGGTGGCAATGCCGAAGGCATCGATGCCGCGACACAGAGCCTGCTGGCTGCCGCTGCTGCGGTTAAAATGCTGGGCAGCACCGCTGAGACGCTCAACCTCCAGTTTGATGATACTGCCAGTGGCGCACTGGATGCCGCGGCCAACATCGCCGGGCTGGCCGGCGGGTTCGATAGCCTTGCTTCCCTTCAAGATAGCTACCTGCAGAACTACTTCTCCGAAGAAGAGCGCCGCGAGCTGGTAATCAAGCAGCTGACCAAGCAGATCGGTCAGTTCAATGCCGCAACAGAGCAGAGCATCAACAGCAAAGGCGGGCTGCGCGACTATATCGAGTCTCTCGACTTGATGACGGAGAGCGGGCAGGAAGCCTATGCCTCGGCGCTCAACATTGCGACGGCGTTTGATCAGCTTGCTGAGGCGACTGACTCAGCGCTGACCGCCGTCAATGAGCGATATCAAGCGCTGCTGGCGACGGCTCAAGCCACCTATGATTCAACGGCGCAAGCAGTAGCTCAGGCGGCCAAAGCGTTCAACACCACGGCCTTCTCCCAGCAGCTGGCGCTGCTTGAATTGGCGGGCGACGCCCAGGCGATCGTCGCGGCTCAGCGCGAGAAAGAGCTTGCCGCCATTGATGAGTCTCTGCGCCCGACGCAGCGTCGCATCTGGGCGCTGCAGGACGAGGCGGCGGCCCAGAAGGCGGCAGCCGCTGCCGGAGAGGAGTACGCGAGCGCGCTGGCAAGCGCTCAGGAGTGGCTGGGGTCAACGCTGGAAGGTATTTCCGGATGGGTAGACCAGCAGCGCGCAACTGGTGGATCGCCGCCGGATAACCTTGGCGAGTCCCGCAGTCAGTTCGATGAGCAGTTGGCATTGGCGCAAGGTGGCGACCGTGAAGCACTGCAGTCGATCACACAGTATGCCGATCGCCTGCTGTCCAGCAGTCAGGAGATGTTCGCCTCAGGCCCTGATGCGCAGGCCGAACGCGAGAAGGTGCTGGCTGCCCTGGAAGACCTTCCAGACGCCGTCAGTGCTGAGCAGTACATCGCGGATGAGATAAAGCAGGCGCTGCGCGAGCAGACCTCTGGCATCACAGACCGACTTGGCGAAGTGCTGGTCTCTGGCACGCCGACCAAGATCGCCGAGGCGATGACCGGCTCATTCGAGGAGCTGACGCGTGGTGTCGGTGGTGTCCTGACGCGTGAGCAGCTCGCAACCGTGATGCAGGGCAAGGCCACTGATGCTCAGATCGATGCGCTGATGGGCATGGTTGACCTGAACGGCGACGGCATCATCTCCGGGCTGGAAAGCGTCATCATCAAATCACTGCCGAGCGACACGCTGCTCAGCAATGTCATCAAGAACCAGCTCGAGGCCACCCGTAACAAGCAGCTGACGCACGCTCAGGTGCGCAACGCCCTGTCCCCGATCGCCACAGACAAGCAGATCAATGCGCTCATCGAGCGTGTGGATGTGAACGGCGATGGGATCATCACCGAACAGGAGCTGGCCAACGCCCGTATCGGTGGTCTGTCGGATGGCATTGCAGGCTCCCTGTCCGGCTACTTCGACAAGCTGGATGACAACCTCGATGGCAAGCTGACCTTTGACGAGCTGAAAGCGGGGCTGAGTGGCATTGCCACGGATGCCCAGCTGAAGGCCATGATGTCGTCCATGGACCTGAACGGCGACGGCATCATCTCCGGGCTGGAAAGCGTCATCATCAAGTCGATGCCGACGGACAGCCGTCTGACCAGCGTCATCAAGAACCAGCTTGGAGCCACCCGCAACAAGCAGCTGACGCACGCCCAGGTGCGCAACGCCCTGTCCCCGATCGCCACAGACAAGCAGATCAATGCGCTCA
>ERZ1673962.508-NODE-508-length-26370-cov-3.631237_pt1 | contig 26370 bp, 24 predicted proteins | sample MGYA00580188_ERZ1673962 | MGnify/ENA primary metagenome ERZ1673962 (study PRJEB41334, sample SAMN05608104) | rock metagenome | biome: terrestrial subsurface; feature: shale formation; material: shale | place: USA: Pennsylvania ... | reverse complement strand
GGGGTCATATAGCAGCGCGCGCCCATGCAGCTCGACGGTTTCCTCGTTCTTCAGCGCAGTTCATGAAGTCCATCACCGTCGTTTGTCTCTCGACCTCAGACAACACTCAAAGGAAGACCCATGCAACAAGACTCGGTCGACGCCATCAAGGCGCATCCGCGTTATCAGGAGCTCGTGTGCTCCCGTAAATGCTTCGCCTGGAACCTGACGGTCATCATGCTGGTGATCTATTACGGCTTCATCATGATCATCGCCTTCGCGCCCTCGCTGCTCGGCACACCGATCGCCGAAGGGGCCGTGACCACCGTCGGCATGCCGGTCGGTGTGGCCATCATCATCAGCGCCTTCGTTCTGACCGGGATCTATGTCGCCAAGGCCAACAGCCGCTTCGACGCCCTGACCAAGGCCATCCGGGAGGATCTGCAATGAAGCGGTTCTATCTCTGGGGCGTGCTGCTGGCCCTGCTCGCGCCCTTCGCGCTCCTGGCCGGCCCGGCCGTGACCGGCGAGGTCGAGCGTCAGGCAACCAACTACACGGCCATCACCATGTTCCTGGTGTTCGTGGCTGGAACGCTCGGTATCACCTACTGGGCCGCCAAGCGCACCCGCTCGGCCAAGGATTTCTATACCGCCGGCGGCGGCATCACCGGTTTCCAGAACGGTCTGGCGATCGCCGGCGACTATATGTCGGCGGCCTCCTTCCTGGGTATCTCGGGCCTGGTGTTCGCCTCCGGCTACGACGGTCTGATCTACTCCATCGGCTTCCTGGTCGGCTGGCCGGTGATCATGTTCCTGATCGCCGAGCAGATCCGTAACCTCGGCAAGTTCACCTTCGCCGACGTCAGCTCCTACCGCTTCGGTCAGACGCAGATCCGCACCATGGCGGCCATCTCCTCGCTGGTGGTGGTCGCGTTCTATCTGATCGCACAGATGGTCGGCGCCGGCAAGCTCATCCAGCTCCTGTTCGGTCTCGACTACTGGATGGCGGTGGTCGCCGTGGGCGCGCTGATGATGGTCTACGTCATCTTCGGCGGCATGACCGCCACCACCTGGGTACAAATCATCAAGGCGGTGCTGCTGCTCTCAGGCGCGACCTTCATGGCTGTGGTAGCGCTGTCGACCTTCGGCTTCTCGCCCGAGGAGATGTTCCGTCAGGCCGTCGAGGCCCATCCCAAGGCGCTCGCCATCATGTCGCCCGGTTCGCTGGTCACGGATCCGGTCAACGCCATCTCGCTGGGTCTGGCGCTCATGTTCGGTACCGCCGGTCTGCCGCACATCCTGATGCGCTTCTTCACCGTGCCGGATGCCAAGGAAGCGCGCAAATCGGTGTTCTACGCCACCGGCTTCATCGGCTACTTCTACATCCTGACCTTCATCATCGGTTTTGCGGCCATCGTGCTGCTGTCGCAGCATCCGGAGTTCTTCAAGCCCGAGGCGCTCGCGGCCGACGGCTCGGTGATCAAGGATCAGCTCGTCAAGGGTATCGACGGCGGCACCAACATGGTCGCCATCCGTCTGGCCGAAGCCGTCGGCGGCAATCTGTTCCTGGGCTTCATCTCGGCGGTGGCCTTCGCCACCATCCTGGCGGTGGTCGCGGGCCTGACCCTGGCCGGCGCCTCGGCGATCTCGCACGACCTCTATGCCAGTGTCATCGCGCGCGGTCGCAGCAACGAGACCACCGAGATCCGCATCTCCAAGATCGCGACCTTCAGCCTGGGTCTGCTGGCCATCGTGCTCGGCATCGTCTTCGAGAGCCAGAACGTCGCCTTCATGGTCGGCCTGGCCTTCGCCATTGCGGCGAGCGCCAACTTCCCGGTGCTGATCACCTCGATCTTCTGGGGAAAGATGACCACCAATGGCGCCCTGGTCGGCGGCGTGGTCGGTCTGATCAGCGCCGTGGTGCTCACCATCCTGTCGAAGGCGGTGTGGGGCGACGTGCTGGGTCATGTCGGCCCCGACGGCAAGCCGGTCGGGCTGATCGCGCTCAACAACCCGGCGATCATCTCGATGCCGCTGGCGTTCTTCTTCATCTGGATCGTCTCGCTGCTCGACCGCTCCGAGCAGGCCAAGCGTGAGCATCGGCGCCGAGGGCGCGGTGGATCACTGAGATCCGGCTTGAAGCGAGCCAAGTCCGATCGATTCGGCTTGGCTCTTGACGGGAAGCGAGCGGGACGCGGCCTCTGGCACGTCCCGCTCGGTCATTCGAAAGAAATGCGATTCCGGCCCTGGGACTTGGCCTGATACAGCGCCCGATCGGCGCTCTGCTTCAAGGCCTCGGCGTCGCTTCTCGGTCGACGCGGCGAATGCGTGGCCACACCAATGCTGACACTGACCTGGGGTGCCACGTCCGAGTAATCATGCTCGATCCCTAGCGCCCGCACAGATTCGAGCAGACGCCGGGCAAGATGCTCGGCCCCCGTTTCGTCGGTCTCGGGCAGCACGACCGCGAACTCCTCTCCCCCGTAGCGCGCCACCAGATCTGCGGGGCGTTGCGGCACCTGATACAGGGCTTGCGCAACCTGCCTGAGACACTCGTCCCCGGCTCCGTGACCATAGTGATCGTTGTAGGGCTTGAACTGATCGATGTCGATCATGAGTAGCGACAATGATTGATCGGGGCGTATCAGACGCGCCCACTCCTCCCTGAGCTTCTGGTCGAAGCGACGACGATTGGGGATCTGGGTCAAACCATCCTGCATGGCCACCTGTTCCAGCCGGTCGGTGCGGAGCTTGAGATGGATCTGATTGCGTACCCGAGCGCGCACGATCGCCGGGCTGAACGGCTTGCTGATGTAGTCGGCCGCGCCGAGATTCAGTCCATGCTCCTCGTCCCGCTCTTCGCCGAGCGCGGTGACGAAGATGATCGGGATCGCCTTGGTCGCCTCGTCATTCTTGAGCCGACAGCAGACTTCATGACCATCCATGTCCGGCATCACGATATCGAGCAGGATCAGATCCGGCAGAGGCGCCTGGGCGGCGAGTTCCAGAGCCTTTTCACCGCGCGTGGCGGTCAGGATGCGGTAGTCTTTCTTGAGCAGTGCCGCCAGGGCGTGGATATTGGCCGGCTGATCGTCGACGATCAGTATCGTGGCTTGCTTGCTGTCCGACACGTCACACCTCACACGGGCTCGACACCGGTCTGTTCAGCCAGCGACCGCAGCATGGCCGTCGCGCGATCGTGCTCGAAGGAGTCCACGAGTCGCCTCAGCTCATCGGCGGCGGACCCGTGGCCCTGCGCCCGGATGAACGCCATCACTCGGGCCAACAGCGTCTCTTCGACCAGCTCGCCGGCGGACAGGCATCGTAGCAGCTCGCTCAGGCTGGGTGCGATCGCCTCGGGCGTGTCCGCCGGCTCGGTCCAGGTTGGCGTAGCCGGTACAGCGTCCAGTGCAACGAGCCGATCCCGAACCGCTCGCAAGGCCTGCCCGAAGCCGTGGAGTTCGGACTCCGGAATCGTTTCGTCGCGTCGGGTGAAGGGTTCGAGACGGGCTGTCGCCGCCGATAGCCTCTGCGCGCCCACCGTGGCCGCCAAACCTTTGAGCGTATGCAGCAGGCGCCGTCTCACCCCCTTCTCGATGCGGTCCAGAGGACCGAACAGCGGATCGAATTGCGTTTCGAGCTGCTCCTTGAAGAGCTGGAGCGACCGCTGATAGAGCGCCTGATCGCCATCGAAGGCTCGCAGCGCCCGTTCCGTATCGATGACCTCTGCGGGATCAGGCACCGACGGTGGTTCGGCGTCCGACAGCGCCGGTGTCTGATAGCCATCCGGGATCAACCACTTCTCCAGCATCTCGAACACGGTCTGGCTTTCGATGGGTTTGGCCAGATGATCGTTGGCGCCGGCGAGCCGCGCCTGTTCGCGATCGGCATCCATGACGGCCGCCGACAGCGCAATGATCGGCAACTCGGGATAGCAGGCGCGGATGCGTCGGGTCGCCTCGAAACCATCCATGACCGGCATCTGCAAATCCATGAACACGAGATCGATCGAGGTCCGGCCGACTTGGTCGATGGCTTCCCGACCATTGTTGGCCAGGATGATCCGGATCCGGGTCTTGTCGAGGATGGCCGTGGCGACCTCGCGATTGAGCGCATTGTCTTCGACCAGCAGCAGCGTACGCTCGCTGAAGCAGGGGATGCGGCGCACTCCGGAGACAGGCCGTCGTTCCGTGGCACGCTGTTCGGAGACGGCCTGCCGCATCGCTTCGAGCAGCACGTTCGCCGTCACGGGTTTGCTCAGGAAGGCACTGTAGCACTCGGCATGATGGGCCACGTCCTGCTGATTGTAGGCGCTGACGATCAGCGCCGGAATGCTCTCGTTCTTGAGGACGCCCAGGCGACGCAGCGCGTCCAGTTCTCTGAGCGTCTGGAGTCCATCCAGCTCACCCGGCATCCTCCAGTCCATGAGGATGAACCGAAACGACCGGCCTGCCCGCTCGGCCGCCTGCACGGCCTGGATGGCGGCACGACCACTGTCGGCTTCCTCCACCTCGAAGCCATGACTGTCCAGCAGGCCGCGCAGAACGGCACGGGCCTCCGCGTGATCGTCGACGATCAGGACGCGCCCGCCGCGCGGTACGTCGCCTGGCGACGACGGGCGGGTCTGATCGGACGACACCGGCAGGGTCAGATCGAAATAGAACCGGCTGCCTGCTCCGGGCATCGACTCCAGCACCAGGGTTCCACCCATTTTTTCCACCAGTTTCTGACTGATGACCAATCCGAGACCGGTTCCGCCATAGCGGCGCGTCGTGGAACTGTCGGCTTGCGAAAACGGCTTGAACAGGCGCGTCTGCTGCTCGGGAGTGATACCGATGCCTGAGTCACGCACCTCGAAACGCAGACGCACCGACGCGGTTCCTGCATCAAGCTGACGGATCGAGAGCACCACCTGCCCCTGTTCGGTGAACTTGACGGCATTGCTGAGCAGGTTGATCAGCACCTGCCGCAGTCGCAAAGCATCGCCCTCGACCCGGTGACGTGATGAAACGGCCAGATCGAAGATGAGCTCGATATCCCGCGCATCGGCTTCGTTGCCGAAGAGCGTGCGCATCTGATCGAGCAGATCGTCGAGCGAAAACGGCTGGAGCGACAGGTCCAGCTTGCCGGCCTCGATCTTGGAGTAGTCCAGAATGTCGTTGATGATCCCGAGCAGCAGGCGCGAAGATTCACGAATCTTGCCCAGATAGTCGCGCTGCTTGGCGTCGAGCGGCGTCTCCAGGAGCAGATCGCTCAAGCCGATCACGGCGTTCATGGGCGTGCGGATCTCATGGCTCATATTGGCCAGGAACTGACTCTTGGCCCGACTGGCACGCTCGGCGGCTTCCTGGGCCCGTTTGATCTCGGTCAGATCGTTGTAGACCGCCACCACCTCGCCGGACGAGAGCTTGAAGATGGTGTTTTCGCGCCAGGCCTGTAGACGATCGTCCTGATAATAGGCCGACGGCATATACTGGGTCTGTCCGGTCAGGTTCACCCGTCGCAGCATATCCACCAGCCCCATCTCGATGGCGGCGGGAAAACACTCCGTCAGACACCGGCCGATCACCGCCTGGCGCGTGGTTCGATCGATGCGTTCGGCGGCCGGGTTGTAGTCGGTGAAGATGAAATCCTGGCCGTCATCCGTCGGCTGATACACGGCCACGGCACTGCCGGTCTTCTCGAAAATGCCTCTGAAGCGCTCCTTCTCGGCCTCGAGCGCCTCCTTGGCATACTTGGCCTCGGTGATATCGACATCACTGCCACGATAACCGAGCAACAGACCGCGATCATCGGTGACTGGAATGGCATTGGTCGACACCCAGATCACCCGGCCATCCTTGCGGATGATCGGGTTGACATGCCCCTGGAATTTCAACTGTTGGGCTATCGCCTGAAAGATCGCTTCCCTGAACGCCTCGCGTCCCGGTTCGGGATGGAGATCGTAGAAATAGCGCCGGCCAACGATTTCGTCCGGGGTATAACCCCAGACCAGCTCGGCGACCGGGCTCAGGTAAGTGTAGCGTCCTTGCGCGTCCACCTCCCAGGTCACGGTGCGGCTCTGCTCCGCCAGCTGTTGCAGACGCTGCTCACGATCGAGGATTTCGCGCTGCACCGCCTGGAACTCGGTGATGTCTTCATTGACGCCGACGACACGAATCGCTCGCCCCTGATCGTCATGGGTGACTCGCGCCAAACCGCGCAGGGTCCGAATTTCTCCGTCGCTGGGGCGACGAATCTGAAATTTGACATCGAAGGGCCGGCCCGATTCGACCAGCGCCTGGAAGTCCGCTTTCACACGCTGAAGCGATTCCGGCAGGACCAGTGTTGACCAATCCACGAAGCGATAGCCGAACTCTCTCGGTTCGAGACCATAGAGCTGGAACATCCGCTCATCCCAGATCAATCGATCCTGCTGGATGTCATAGTCCCAGATACCGAGCTTGGCCGCTTCCGTGGCCAGTTGCAGTCGCTCTTCGGCTTGACGTGCCTGGCGCTCATCCTGTTTGCGGCGACTGATGTCGCGAACGACGGCCAGCAGCACCGGGCGCTCAGCGAGATCCAGACACGACACCGCAACACTCACATCGATGACCCGACCATCCTTGTGCCGATGCCGGGTTTCGAACTCATCGCGTCCCTGAGTCAAGACGCGCCGGATATGCGCCGCAACGTCCTCGGCGGATTCCTGGACCTCGTAATCGCTGATACGCAAGCGTGCGAATTCCTCGGACGTATAACCGAGTTGCGCGCACGCGACCTGATTGAACTCCAGGGTCGAGCCGTCGGCCGGGTCGATCAGGATGGTGGCATCCGGATACACCTCGAACAGGGTACGGAACTCGACGTCCTGCCTTGCCGCCTCAGTCGCCGCAATACTGCGCAGTTTGGGGAAGAACATATTTTTCGCCGTGTAATCGATCCTGACAGAGGGCCTGTCGACTCGGCCGATGTCTGAAACGTATCAGATGGCGGCGCCGGCGTAATCGGCCATGCCTGGGTTGCCGCGCACGTTCTTGAGCCTGGGCGTGTCGAGCCGTTCGAGCTTGACCGTTTTGATGTCCCGCAGATAGGTCGCGACCGTGTCCCAGATCGGTTCACCCGGCGCCTGACTGCCGACCGTGGCCCAGCCGGCCACCACATAGCTCTTGCCCGCCTCGATCGGCGTACCGTCGGCCAGCTGCATCGCCTGGATGCGCTCGCCCATGGGCGCGGTCGGATCGCAGACGTAATCGAGTCCGCCCACACGCACCATGTCGCCGCCCTGCTGGACATAGGGATCGGGGTTGAAGAGGTTGTCGGCGACATCCTCCAGGATCATCTTGAGATCCGCCCCGCTCATTTCGCGCCGATAGGTCTCGGGATAGGTGATGCAGGTCTGGTCGAGTACGTGCTCCATCGTGATCGTCTGACCGGGCAGCACCGTGGTGCCCCAGCGGAAACCGGGCGAGAGACTGATCTGAGCATCGTGCACCCGGCGCAGGGCGTCACAGATGACCTGATCGAAGGTGCCGTTGAAATTGCCTCGCCGGTAGAGCAGCTCGCCGGCGGTCGCCAGTTTCTCGCCGAGCCGTTCGGCATAGGGCGCGCGCACCTCAGCGATGTAGTCGCGCATCGCCCGATCCGGCTCGATCAGGTTGGAGAACACCGGCAGCAGCCGATAGCGATAGTCGCTCACCCGCCCGTCCTTCACCTCCAGATCCATGACGCCGACGAACTTGCCGTTGGAGCCGGCATTGGTGACCAGAGTCTTGCCGCCCGGGTTCTCGACCAGGATCGGGGCCGGCACGCCGTCGTGAGTATGGCCGCCGAGGATGACGTCGATGCCGCTGACGCGCGAGGCAAGCTTGAGATCGACGTCCATGCCGTTGTGCGACAGCACCACCACGACGCCCGGCTTCTCCTGCTCCCGCACCCGGTCGACGATCTCCTGCATCCGCCCGTCCTCGATGCCGAAGGTCCAGTCCGGGATGAAGCGCGACGGATTGGCGATCGGGGTATAGGGAAAGGCCTGACCGATGACGGCGACCTTGATCCCGCCGACCTCCTTTATGGTGTAGGGTTTGAAGGCCAGCCCGGAGTCTTCGTCGAACCCGGCGAAATCCTCGAAGCGATAGTCGAACAGCGCCTCCTCGCGCACCCGGACGTTCTGAGCCACGAACGCGCCCTGGAACTCGGCGATGTTGCGGATCACCTCCTCATCGCCATAGGTGAACTCCCAGTGGCCGGTCATGACATCGACGCCGAGCCGATTGCAGGCCCCGACCATGTCCCGGCCGCGCGTCCAGTAGGCCGTGCCCGAACCCTGCCAGGTATCGCCGCCGTCGAGCAGCAGACTGCGCCCCTCCCCGGCTTGGGCGCGCAGTCGGTCGACGAGCGTCTTCAGATGCGCGAAGCCGCCGACCGTGCCGAACCGCTCGGCTGCGGCGGCGAAGTCGAGATAGGTGAAGGCATGGGCCTCCATCCCGCCCGGCGCAATCCCGAACCGTTCGAGCAGTGCCGCACCGACGCAATGCGGCACGCGTCCGAGCGCGGAGCCGACCCCCAGATTGACGTTCGGCTCGCGGAAATAGATCGGATTGAGCTGGGCATGGGTGTCGGTGATATGCAGCAGGCGCACCTGACCGAAGGCCGGGATCTCATAGGGATCGGACGGGCGCTCGGCGGCCGCACGGCCGGTGACGGGCAGCAGACCGGCCGCGCCGGCCAGGGCCATGAGTCGGACGAATTCGCGTCTGGAGAGCGACATGGGACACATCCTCCTGGGCATCGGTTATTGTTCGGAAGGCGGCGAAGCATTGTCCGATCCCGGTTCGTGCTTTGCCACGCTTGAAATCGATCACTTCTCACCACATTGAACGCGGATTGTGCCCGGCAAGTTTGGCCAACTCAGCGCCTCAGCACCCTCACCGCGTGCCCACCTCTTGCCTTGCTAGGCTCGGGCACTCACGATCGAACGGCCATCAAGAGCCGTTGGCCCGGAAGGCCACTCATTACAACCAGCCGGCCAGGAGGCGGATCACCCTCACCTCACCGGCCGACAACGTCAATGATCGAGAGGAGATTTCGCATGCCGTTGAACGTCTCGCACCGATCGCGCCTCACCGCGCTGCTGCTCGGCCTGTCGGCCATGTCTTCCGGTCCGCTGCCGGCGGCGGGCCTCCCCGATGACCTCGCGCTCGCCGGCGATGCGGCCGTCGGCCGGGAGGTCGCCACGGATCGTGCCAAGGGCAACTGCGTCGCCTGCCATGTGATGGCGGGCGCGGAGAGTCCCGGCACGATCGGACCTGTTCTGGTCTCGATACAGACACGTTTTCCGTCCAAGCGCGATCTGGCCGCTCAGATCTGGGATGCGACCGCCAAGAACCCGGAGGCCGTCATGCCGCCGTTCGGCAAACACGAGATCCTGACCCGACCGGAATTCGTCGATGTCGTCGAATACATCTGGTCACTCTGAACGGATCGCCACCGGAGGACATCGTTATCATGACCAAGCACGGATTTCTGCTCGCGACCCTCGTCCTGGCCGGCGCCACCCTGCCGATCGGTCCGGTCACGGCCGCCACACCCGAAGAAGAACAGGCGGCCTTCCAAGCCTATTTCAAGCAGCGTTTCCCCAACGTACCCGAGGACGAGTTCAAGAACGGCACCTACGCCATCGACCCTGTCACGCGCGAGAACTGGGAGGCGATCGAGGAGTTTCCGCCCTACGAGAATGCCATCAGCCAGGGCGAAACACTGTGGAACACCCCATTTGCCGATGGCCAGGGCTATGCCGACTGCTTCCCCGATGGACCCGCCATCATGAACCACTACCCTCGCTGGGACCGCGAACGCGGCCAGGTGATGACGCTTCCGCTCGCGCTCAACGCATGCCGAACGGCGCACGGCGAGACGCCCTTGAAGTATAAGAAGGGTCCGATCGCCGATCTGCTCGCCTACATCGCTTTCGAGTCGCGCGGTCAGATCACCCAGGTCGAGATCCCGCAGGACGATCCGCGCGCACTGGCCGCCTACGAGCAGGGCAAGCGTTTCTATTTCGCCCGTCGCGGCCAGCTCAACTTCGCCTGCGCCCACTGTCATCTCGCCACCTCGGGCACCAAACTGCGCACCGAGACCCTCAGTCCGGCCTATGGACACACCACCCACTGGCCGGTCTACCGCTCCGAATGGGGCGAGATGGGCACGCTGCATCGCCGCTTCGCCGGCTGCAACGAACAGGTGCGCGCCAAGGCGTTCGAGCCGCAGGGCGAGGAATACCGCAATCTCGAGTATTTCCTCACCTATATGAACAATGGACTCGAACTCAACGGTCCGGGAGCGCGCAAATGATCACGACGAAACGCGGATACGGATACGGTCTGGCTGCCGGTGTGTTGGCGGCACTCCTGCCACTGGGAGCCGCTTGGTCTGAAACGCCGGACCGAGCCCAGGCGCTTGCCGGCATCGAGGCCGCCGAGGCGGCCCGCCGGCGTGCCGATTCGGTCGGCGGGGAGTGGCGCGACACGGCTGCCATGATCGCGCGGGCCAGAGAACTCGCCGAGGCCGGACGCTATCCGGACGCCATCGAGCTGGCCGATCAGGCCAAACGCCAGGGCGAATTGGGTTACGATCAGGCGCTCGGCGAACAGAACGCGGACTTCCCCGCCTATGTGCTCGATCGGTCTCGATAGCGCCGAGCCATCATCGGCGACCATCCAACACACCGTTCAGGAGACTCGCAGTATGTCCAGCACTCGATCCTTGCGTCTCACAGCGCTTGCACTTTGCTTCGGCGCTTCGGCCCTCGCGCTCGCCGCCGACAACAAGATCACGCCGACGCTCGAGAGCGTCCAGGTCCAGCACAATGGTCAGACTGTCACCATCCAGCGCGGACACGATCTCAATGCCACCCTGCCCGATGCCTTCCAGAAGACCGATCGCGGCTGTCCGCCCTTCTGCGTTCAGCCCATGACCGTAGTCGAGGGCGTCGAGACCATCGGCGAGCTGGAAGTACTGAACTATCTGCACCGGATGTCGCAGGGTGACAAGGACATCCTGCTGGTCGACTCACGTACCCCGGACTGGGTCATGCGCGGGACCATCCCCGGCTCGGTGAACATCCCCTGGAACCGGATCAGCCGCGACAACGCCGGCACCTTCGAAACGCCGCGCGAGGCCGATACCTTCGAGCAGACCCTGCGTGACGACTTCAACGTCATCCGCGATCCGGCCAGCGGCGCCCTGGACTTCAGCAAGGCCAAGACGCTGGTACTCTTCTGCAACGGCATCTGGTGCCCGCAGTCGACAGCCAACATCAAGACCCTGGTCGGCATCGGCTATCCGCTGCACAAACTCAAATGGTATCGCGGCGGGATGCAGGACTGGCTGAGCGTCGGGTTGACCAGCGTCCAGCCCTGAGTGTCGCCGGGAGCGTCCGGGCGTGTTTTTTAGGGATGCGCCCGGCGTTGTTCATCAGCGACGACCGCGCCAATCAACCATCCATACCGATTTTCCCGAAATCAGGCTAAAATGCCCGGATCGCGCGGGTGGCGGAATTGGTAGACGCGCTGGATTTAGGTTCCAGTGGAGCACTCCGTGGGGGTTCGAGTCCCCCCTCGCGCACCATCTCCCCCCTGAGACGACATCGACACATGGCCACGCACAACCCTCCCCGCCATGGCAAGACCGGCAAGCCCATCGACACCGCCAAGCTCGATCAGGTGGTCGCCAGCGCGCGCAAGGCGAGCGAGGAACGCGCCGCCGGCTATCGCGATCAGGCGCTGAAGCTCTATCCCTGGGTCTGCGGACGCTGCGCCCGCACCTTCACGCGCGAGAATCTGCGCGAGCTGACGGTGCATCACAAGGACATGGATCACGACAACAACCCGCCCGACGGGAGCAACTGGGAGCTGTTGTGCATCTACTGTCACGACAACGAGCACCAGAAGTACGAAGAACATTTGGCCGCGCTCGCGCGCGGCACCGGCAAGCCGGCCAAAGCGAGCGCCAACGGCGGTTCGGCGGCGACCTTCAACCCCTTCGCCGGTCTCGGTGATCTGCTGAAGAAAGACTGAGACGCCGCACGCCCGTCGCGGTAGATGAACAAAATTTAAAGACCGGGCGGCGGGAAATCCCGTCCAATACGCACCCGACAGCCTGGTTCAGCCACCTCCCCCGGAGTCCCGCCCCGCGCATGTCTGATCATATTTTCTTTGCCTCCGCCCCCAAGCACCTCGGTAGTCTGCTGGCCGAGGAGCTGACCCGACTCGGGATGGCGGGGGCCGCCGAGACGCGCGGCGGGGCGCGTTTCTCGGGCCGGATCGAGGATGGCTATCGCGCCTGCCTCTGGTCGCGAATCGCCAACCGCATTCTCCTGCCGCTGGCGCAGGTGTCGCTGGGCGGCCCGGATGAGATCCACGACAGCGCGCTGGAGATCCCCTGGGAAGACCATCTGACACCGGATCGCACCTTCGCCATCCAGTTCGACGGCCAGCTCCAGGGCGTCACCAATCCGCACTTCGCCATCCTCCAGGTCAAGGACGCCATCGCCGATCGCTTCAACCGGCTCTACGGGCGACGTCCGAGCGTCGATCCCGACGATCCGGATCTGCGTATTCACCTCTACGGAAACCGAGACAGCCTGTCCTTCAGTCTGGATCTCTCGGGCGAGTCGCTGCATCAGCGCGGCTATCGCGACGCCGGTTCCGCCGCGCCGCTCAAGGAGAATCTGGCCGCTGCACTCCTGCTGCGCGCCGGCTGGCCCGAGATCGCGGCCGAGGGCGGCGCGCTGCTCGATCCCATGTGCGGTTCGGGTACGCTGATTATCGAAGGCGCGCTGATCGCTGCCGACATCGCGCCTGGGCTGCTGCGCGAGCGCTTCGGCTTCCACGGCTGGACCCAGCACGACGAACCGGCCTGGCAGCGTCTGCTGGCCGAGGCGCGTCTGCGCCGCACGGCCGGACTCAAGCGGCTCGGCTCGCTACGCGGCTATGACGCCAACGCCATCCGCACCTCGCTGCATCATCTGGAGCGCGCCGGACTCGCCGGACTGGCCCATTTCGAGCGCCGCGAACTGTCCGACTGCCACCCCGGTCGCGAGGACGACGAAGGGCTGGTGATCGTCAATCCGCCCTATGGCGAGCGGCTCGGCGCCGACGAGGATCTGACCCAGCTCTATGCGCGGCTCGGTTCGGTGCTCAAGGAGCGCTTCGTCGGCTGGCGCGCGGCCGTCTTCACCTCCAGTCCCGAGCTGGGCAAGAGCCTGGGTCTGCGGGCGACCAGGATACACAGTCTCTACAACGGTCCGATCGAATGCCGGCTGTTGAGCTTCCAGATCGAGCCGCGCTATTTCGTCAGTCATCTGCCGCGCCCGCTGCCGCCGGAAGAACGCAGTCCGGGCGCGGCCATGTTCGCCAACCGGCTCAGCAAGAATCTCAAGGCGCTGCGCAAATGGCGCCAGCGTGACGGCATCGACTGTCTGCGGATCTATGACGCCGATCTGCCCGAATACGCCCTGGCCATCGATCTCTACGAGGGCGAACAGCGCTGGGTGCATGTCCAGGAATACGCCGCGCCGCCGAGCGTCGATCCCAAGCGCGCGCGCCAGCGGTTGCGCGAAGCGCTGGGGCTGATCCCCGAGGTGCTGGAGGTGCCGGGCGAGCAGGTGTTCCTCAAGGTGCGCCGTCAGCAGAAGGGCCGTGCCCAATACGAGCGGCTGGCCGAGACCGGGCGCTTCCACGAGGTCTCGGAGTACGGTCTCAGGTTCCTGGTCAACTTCGAGGACTATCTGGACACCGGGCTGTTTCTCGACCATCGCGACGTGCGGCGGCTGATCGGCTCGCTGTCTGACGGCAAGCGCTTCCTCAACCTCTTCGCCTACACGGGCACGGCGACCGTGCATGCGGCCAAGGGCGGCGCGGCCTCGACCACGACGGTCGACCTGTCGCGCACCTATCTGGAATGGGCCGGGCGCAATCTGGAACTCAACGGCATCCGGGGGCCGAATCATCAGCTGATCCAGGCCGATTGTCTGCGCTGGATCGACTCCATGGCCGGACAGCGCCGTTTCGATCTGATCTTTCTCGACCCGCCGAGCTTCTCGACCTCCAAACGGATGCACGGCACGCTCGACATCCAGCGCGACCATGTCGACATCATCCAGGCGGCCATGCGTCTGCTCGAACCCGGCGGGCGACTGATCTTCTCGAACAATCTGCGCCGGTTCCGCATCGATCTGGAGGGGCTGGCGCCTTTCGAGGTCAGCGACATCAGCGCCCAGACCCTGCCGCGCGACTTCGCCCGCAATCCGCGCATCCACAACTGCTGGGTGATCCAGCATCCGGAGTCCCAGCCGAGCCGGCCGGGCCGAAGCGACGACAAGGCCCGCCATGCTTGAAGTCATCGGACTCGAATGCCGGCGCGGCGACCGGCGGCTGTTCAGCGGTCTGGATCTGGCGCTGGAGCCTGGAACCCTGCTCCATGTGCGCGGCCGCAACGGCAGCGGCAAGACCACGCTGTTGCGAACCCTGTGCGGACTCTTCACTCCGGAAGCGGGCGAGGTGCGCTGGCGCGGTGAGTCGATCCGCGCCCTGGCCGAGGACTATCGGCGCGAGCTGCTCTATTTCGGCCATCTCAACGGCATCAAGTCCGATCTGACCGGGATCGAGAACCTGTCGATCGCGGCGCGGCTCGACGGCGACCCGGTCGGGATCGATGACGTCTGGCAGGCGCTTGCGCGTATCGGCTTGCGCGGCTTCGAGGATCTGCCGACACGGATGCTCTCGCAGGGCCAGAAGAAGCGCGTGGCCCTGGCCCGGCTCATCCTCAGTCGCGCCAGGCTCTGGGTGCTGGACGAGCCATTCACCGCACTCGACGTCGAGGCCGTGGCTCTGCTCCAGGGGCTGATCGCCGAGCATGTGGCCGGCGGCGGGCTGGCGGTTCTGACCACGCACCAGGACGTGCCGCTGACCTCGGGCCAGGTCGCCCGTCTGGATCTGGGAGGCTGACGCGATCATGTGGGCTGTATTCTGGTGCGTCCTCAAGCGCGATCTGCTGCTGGCCATGCGGCGGCGGACCGATGTGCTGACGACGCTGTTTTTCTTCATGATCGTGGTCAGTCTGTTTCCGCTCGGCGTCGGAACCGAGCGTCAGGTGTTGCAGATCCTGGGGCCGGGTGTGGTCTGGGTTGCGGCATTGCTGGCCTCGATGCTGGCCCTGGAACGGCTGTTCGCGGCGGACTACGAAGATGGGACGCTGGAGCAGATGCTCCTGACCGCCCAGCCGCTGTCGCTCCTGGTGCTGGCCAAGGTCGGCGCGCACTGGCTGCTGACCGGGTTGCCGCTGGTGCTGATCGCCCCGCTGGTCGGGATGCAGTACCATCTGTCGGATGCACAGATCGGGATCATGATGCTGTCGCTCCTGCTCGGCACGCCGATCCTGAGCCTGATCGGCGCCATCGGCGCGGCGCTCACGCTCGGGCTGCGCGGCGGCGGCATCCTGCTCTCGCTGCTGATTCTGCCGCTCTATATTCCGGTACTGGTCTATGGATCTGGCGCGATCGAGGTCAGTGTCATCGATCTGTCAGATACCATGCCGTATCTTTCGCTCCTGGGCGCCTTTCTGCTGGCAGCCCTGACGCTCGCCCCGCTGGCATCGGCGGCGGCACTCAAGATCTCGCTCGAGTGATTACACATGACCCTGAACTGGTTCAAATTCGCCTCGCCCGCGACCTTCTATCCGCTCGCGGGCCGTCTCACCCGCCCCTTCTGGATCCTGACCGGCGTGCTGCTGGTGATCGGTCTCTACTGGGGCTTCTTCCAGACGGCTGATCAGCTCGGCGGCAGCAATCCGCAGAAGGAGTACTACCGCATCATCTTCATCCATGTCCCGGCGGCCTGGATGTCGATGTGGCTCTATATCGTGCTGGTGTTCTGGGCGGCGATCGGGCTGGTGTTCAACACCCGGCTGTCGTTCATGATGGCCAACGCGGTGGCGCCGACCGGCGCGGTCTTCACCTTCCTCGCGCTCTGGACCGGCGCCTTCTGGGGCCGCCCGAGCTGGGGCACCTATTGGGACTGGGATCCGCGTCTGACCTCGGAGCTGGTGCTGTTCTTCCTCTATATCGGCTACATGGCGCTGCATTCGGCCATCGACGACACCCGTCGCGCCGATCGCGCCTCGGCGCTGCTGGCGCTCGTCGGGCTGGTCATGGTCCCGGTCATCTACTGGTCGATCAATTGCCCCGACCCGACCCAGTGCGCGGCCCTGCACCAGCGTTCGGGTCTGGGCAAGATCGACAGCAATATCCTGTTTTCGATGCTGACCATGACGCTGGCGTTCTGGATGTATGCGTTCGCGACCGGCTTCATGCGGCTGCGCTCGATCATCCTCACGCGCGAAGCCGAAGCGAGCTGGGTTCAAGAGTTGGTAAGCCGGGAGCAACCACGATGAGCGATTTCTTTTCTCAGGGCGGTTACGCCTTCTTCGTCTGGGGCGCTTACGGCATGGTGGCGCTGGTCTTGGTGGCCGAGGTGCTGCAACTGCGTCTCCAGCATCGAACCATTTTGGCGCGATTGGGTCGATTGGCCCGACTGTCCCAATCCTCGCGTCCGGAGTGAAATGCCCGATATGAAAGCACGACAGAAACGACTGGTCTTCGTCGGTCTGGCGATCCTGGGGATCGGCGCGGCCTCGACCCTGGCCATCACCGCGCTCAAGAGCAATCTCTCCTATTTCTTCAGCCCATCGCAGGTCATCGCCAAGGAAGCACCGGCCGATCACGTCTTCCGGCTCGGCGGACTCGTCACCGAAGGTTCGTTGCAGCGCCAGGGCGAGGGTCTGACCGTCCAGTTCGACGTGACCGACAACGCCGCGACCGTCAAGGTCGCCTATGAAGGCATCCTGCCGGATCTGTTCAGCGAAGGTTCGGGTGTGGTCGCCAAGGGCCGACTGCGCCCGGATGGCGTGTTCCAGGCCGAGGAAGTCCTGGCCAAGCATGACGAAGAATACATGCCGCCCGAGGTCGCGAGCACCCTCAAGACCGCCCATGCCGAGGGCGTGGCCAACGCCGCCGCCAACCAATCGAACAGCGGAGCAGCCAACTGATGGTGCCTGAACTCGGTCATTTCGCCCTGCTGCTGGCGCTGGTGCTGACGCTGGTCCAGGCCAGCGTGCCCCTGATCGGCAGCTTCAACGGCAATCGCGCCTGGATGGCCATGGCGCGTCCGCTGGCCTGGGGTCAGCTCACCTTCATCGGCATCGCTTTTCTCTGCCTGCTGATCGCCTTCCTGGACGACGACTTCTCGGTCCTCTATGTCGCGTCCAATTCCAACACCCTGATGCCGACGCTCTACAAGATCTCGGCCATCTGGGGCGCGCACGAAGGCTCGCTGCTGCTGTGGGTGCTGATGCTCGCCGGCTGGGGCGCGGCGGTCGCGCAGTTCAGCCAAAACCTGCCGCTGCCGATGATCGCGCGCGTCATCTCGGTGCAGGCGATGATCGCCATCGGCTTCCTGCTGTTCACGCTGCTGACGTCCAACCCGTTCGACCGCATCTTCCCGGCGCCGCTCGAAGGGCGTGACCTCAATCCGCTGTTGCAGGATCCGGGACTGGCCATCCATCCGCCGATGCTCTACATGGGCTATGTCGGCTTTTCGGTGGCCTTTGCGTTTGCCATCGCCGCGCTGATCGGCGGCAAGCTGGACGCGGCCTGGGCGCGCTGGTCGCGACCCTGGACCACGGTGGCCTGGGTGTTCCTGACCATCGGCATCGCGCTCGGCTCCTGGTGGGCCTACTACGAACTCGGCTGGGGCGGCTGGTGGTTCTGGGATCCGGTGGAAAACGCCTCCTTCATGCCCTGGCTGGTCGGCACGGCGCTGATGCACTCGCTGGCCGTGACCGAGAAGCGCGCCGCCTTCAAGAACTGGACGGTGCTGCTGGCGATCTCGACCTTCTCGCTCTCCTTGCTCGGCACCTTCCTGGTGCGTTCGGGCGTGCTGACCTCGGTCCACGCCTTTGCCACCGACCCGACGCGCGGCAGCTTCATCCTGCTGTTCCTGTGCGTGGTCATCGGCGGTTCGCTCGCGCTCTATGCTTGGCGCGCGCCGACGATCTCCGGCGGCGGGCGCTTCGATCTGCTCTCGCGCGAGACCTTCCTGCTCATCAACAACCTGCTGCTGACCACCCTGGCGGTGCTGGTGCTGTTCGGCACCCTGGCCCCGCTGATCTACGAGGCGGCGGGCTGGGGCAAGATCTCGGTCGGCTTCCCCTGGTTCAACAAGATGTTCGTCGCCCTATCGCCGCTGCTGATCCTGGCCACGGCCATCGGGCCGCATGTGCACTGGAAGCATGACGAAGCCTGGCGTCTGGTGCGCGCGCTCTGGATCGCGCTGGCGCTCGGGATCGCGGCCTTCCTCACCGTCTCGATGCCGGGTATGTCCGCCGATCAGATGGCGACCGGATTCGGCGTCGGCATGGCGGTGTGGCTGGCGGCGTCTCATCTGGTCAGCCTGTTCGACCGGCTCAAACACAAGGGCGGACTGCGCGGTCTCAAGGCCGATCTTACCGGCAACAGTCGCGGCTATTACGGCATGTGGCTGGCGCACCTGGGACTGGCGGTCTTCATCGTCGGCGTGACCATGGTCTCGATCCACGGCGAAGAGACCGACGTGCGCATGTCGCCCGGCGCCAGCCACGAGGCCTCCGGCTATCGCTTCCAGTTCAACGGCGTGACCGCCGTCCCCGGCCCCAACTATCAGGCGTTCCGGGGCGACTTCGTCGTCTATCGCGGTGAGCGCGAGATCGCCCGGCTCTATCCCGAGAAACGCAAATATGTCTCCGGCGGCATGCCCATGACCGAGGCGGCGATCGACGCCGGTCTGCTGCGCGACATCTATATCTCGCTCGGCGAGCCGGTCGGCGTCCAGGGCGACTGGGCCTTGCGCCTCTATCACAAACCCTATGTGCGCTGGATCTGGCTCGGCTGTATCCTGATGGTCATCGGCGGCACGCTGGCCGCGACCGACCGGCGTTATCGTTCCGTTCGCCAGACGGCGACCGTTCCGGCCGGCGTCGCTCTGGCCAAGGCTTGAAGGATCGATCATGAACACATCCGCCAAACGTGCTCTCATCCCGCTTGGGATCTTTCTGGCCCTGGCTGCCCTGCTCTTCTACGGGCTGCAACTGGACCCGCGCAAGATCCCCTCGCCGCTGGTCGACAAATCGGCCCCTGAGTTCAGCCTGCCCGATCTCAAGGATCCCAACCAGACCCTGACCCGTGACATCCTCATCGGTCAGGTGTCGCTGGTGAACGTCTGGGCCTCCTGGTGTCCGTCCTGCCGTCAGGAACACGCCGAACTCATGCGTATCGCGCGCGAGCACGGTGTGCGCGTGATCGGCTTCAACTGGAAGGACACCCGGCCCGAGGCGCTGGCCATGCTCCAGCGCTATGGCGATCCCTATGCCCTGACGCTCTATGATCCGGACAACAAGGCCGGGATCGACTGGGGCGTCTATGGCGCACCCGAGACCTTCATCGTCGACGCCGAGGGCATCATCCGCCACAAGCGGGTCGGGCCGATCGACGCCCAGGTCTGGGCCGAGGAGATCCAGCCCATCGTCGCGCGCTACCAAGGGGGTAAACCATGATCCGGACTCAGACCCAATCGCTCGTGGCCGCGCTGACGCTGGCCGGCGCCCTGCTGACGGCCGCTCCGGCTCACGCCTTCACCCTGGAAGAGTTCACCTTCGAGGATCCGGCGCGCACCCAGGAATTCCGCGATCTCACCGGCGAGCTGCGCTGTCTGGTCTGTCAGAACGAGTCGCTCGCCGGCTCGCAGGCCGGTGTCGCTCAGGATCTGCGCAAAGAGGTCTACCGCCTGATGCAGGAGGGCAAGAGCCGTCAGGAGGTCATCGACTTCCTGGTCGAACGCTATGGCGACTTCGTGCTCTATGAACCGCCGCTCAAGCCCTCGACCCTGGTGCTCTGGTTCGGCCCCTTCCTGTTCGTCGGTTTCGGCGCCTATCTGCTCGCGCGCACGCTCCAGCGCAAGAAGGCCGAACCCGAACAGGATCTGAGCGAGGCCGAACGCGCCCGACTGCAACAGCTACTCGCCAAGACCGGCGACCAACACGACTGACTCGAACCCCATGATCATTTTCTGGATTCTCGCCGGTATTCTGCTGGCCCTGTCGCTCGTCTTCGTGCTCGCACCGCTGGTGCGCCCCACGCCGCCGGATACGGCGCCCGGTCAGGATCGACTCAACCTGGAAGTCTTCCAGCAGCGTCTGAAGGAACTCGACGCCGACCTGGAGGCCGGTTTTCTCGATCAGGCACAGTACGACGCCGCACGGCGCGATCTGGAGCGCGAGTTGCTCTACGATCTGGACGGCGCCGAGACGGCGGCGACCACCGAGCATGCGAGTTCCGCCCTCAGCCGCTGGGCACTGGCACTGGTCCTGGCCATCGTCGTTCCGGCCGCCACCGTACTTGCCTACCTGGAGATCGGCCGGACTGATCTGATCGACCAGCGCCAGACGTCCGCCATGGCGGACGGCGCCAACGCCGAGGCCGCCTCGCTGGAAGAACTGGTCCAGCAGTTGGAAAAACGGCTCGAACAGGAACCGGCGAACATCGATGGCTGGATGATGCTCAGCCGTACCTATCTGGCCATGGGGCGACTCAACGCCGGCGCCAAGGCGATGGAGCGCGCCTATGCGCTCGCGCCCAACGAGGTCGAACTCAAGATTGCCTATGCCGAGGTGTTGGGACTCGCCGATCCCAACAAGAGCCTGCTGGGGCGTCCCGCCGAGCTGATCGCCGAGGCGCTGGCTCAGGATCCGACCAATTCCAATGCCCGCTGGTTCTCGGGTCTGGTCGCGTTCCAACGGGGCCAGTATCAGGCCGCCCGGACGACTTGGCAGAGCATCCTCGACGAACTCGCCCCGGAGAGCGAGGAAGCAGACAACCTCAGAAAGATGATGGATGAGGCTTTGCGTCGCGCTGGGATTCCAGCCGAGACCGCATCGGTCACACCAGGCGAAGCGGTTGAGGCGACAGCCTCCGAAACCGAGGCTTCCGCATCCGCCACGCCCCAAGCCGACGCGGCGGACACGCAGACAGAGAGCGAGGTGCCGGCTGCCACGTCACGAGCGAGTCTGACCATAGCGGTCAGCCTCGACCCGAGCGTCTCCGATCGCGTCTCACCCGACGATACGGTCTTCGTCTTCGCGCGTGCCGTTCAGGGGCCGCCGATGCCGCTGGCCGTACAGCGTCTCCAGGTCAAGGATCTGCCCGCCACCGTGACGCTCGACGACAGTCAGGCCATGAATCCGGCCCTGCGCTTGTCGGCCTTCGATGAGGTTCGGGTCGGAGCACGGGTCTCGACGAGTGGGCAGGCCACGCCCCAGCCAGGCGACCTGTTCGGCGAATCGGAACCGGTTCAGCGTGATGCCGGGAGCGATGTCCGGATCCGCATCGATCGAGTGCGACCCTGAAGGCCAAAACGGGCGTACAGGACGCTGTGTCCTGACGCCCGGCGTCCGGCTCCGATCATCGAGTCCGGCTCAACCCAAGACGGATTTTTCGTAGGTGCCGACCAACTCGGCATGAGCCAGGATGTGGTCGTCCATCGCCAGCAGCAGATCGTCCTTGCCGGGCGTTTCCAGTGCCTCCGGTAGCCGTACATCCAGTGCATAGAGCCGATGGAAATAGCGGTGACGTCCGATCGGTGGGCAGGGTCCGCCATAACCCGTCCGCCCCCAGCTATTGACCCCCTCCCCCGCACCTTCGGGCAATCCATGACGCGCCGTATCCTCGGGCAGTCCCCCACACTCCGGCGAGATGTTGTAGAGGATCCAGTGATCCCAGACCATGCGCGGCGCGGCCGGATCGGGCGCATCCGGGTCGTCGACGATCAGCACCAGACTCTGGGTTCCCTCCGGCAGGTTCTCCCAGCTCAACGGCGGCGAGCAGTCCTCGCCCTCGCAGGTATAACGCGTTGGAATGGCTTCGCCATCGACGAAAGCGTCAGATTTGAGAACCAGTGCCATTTTTGGCCTCCAGCGTTGTGCTAACGTTTGAACCAAGACAGGATCGAACCGCACCCCAAGGTGATTTCGGCACGATTCCACAGCGAACGATCCCCGTTTCGGGGCATGACAGGCCGTCACGGGTGTGCGGTTCGATCAACTCAGCGATCATCACGACCCTAGCTGTGCGTCCTTCGGCGGCCCGCATATCGGCCGCCGCGTTTTATCTCCCTGCCGATCACCGGCGCCAGGACCGTCCCCTTGGTCCTCGACGAAGCCGCACTTTCGACCGTCCCCTTGATCTAGGGCAACTCCAGCGCGATTTCACCCCCCCAGTACGGCCTGAGCTCCACTCCGGTTGCAGTATACTTTCGATTCGTTCGGATGAACGTCCCCGGGCGCTGGTTCGCTCAAGCGCCCCGATTTCCACTCAAGCGCCACGACGGGATCCAAGATGTCTGACTACAATGCCGAGGACGTCCGAAACATCGCCCTGGTCGGTCATGCCGGCTCCGGAAAGACCACCCTGGTGGAGGCGCTGCTCGCGGCCACCGGCGTCATCAATGTGCCCGGCAACGTGACCAGGGGCACCACGGTCTGCGACTTCGACCCCATGGAAAAGGAGTTGCAGCACTCGCTGGACGCCGCCATCACCAGCTTCACCGCCAACGGCAAACACATCAATCTGATCGACACCCCCGGCTATCCGGATTTCCTCGGTCGCAGCCTCTCTGTGTTGCCGGCGGTCGAGACCGCCGCCCTGGTCATCAATGCCCAGGCCGGCATCGAGTCCATAACCACGCGCCTGATGAAGGCGGCCGACAACCGGCATCTGTGCCGGCTGATCATCGTCAACCAGATCGATGCCGAGCAGATCGACCTGGAGCAGGTGACGGCCCAGATCCGCGAGACCTTCGGCCCCGAGTGTCTGCCGATCAACCTGCCGGCCGACGGCGGCCGGCGGGTCGTCGACTGCTTCTTCCAGCCCGACGGCGGACCCACGGATTTCTCCTCGGTCGAGGAGGCTCACAGTCAGATCATCGATCAGGTGGTCGAGGTCGACGAGGATCTGATGGCGCTCTATCTGGAGCAGGGTCAGGAACTCCAGCCCGAGCAGCTCCATGATCCCTTCGAGGCGGCGCTACGCGAGGCGCATCTGATGCCGATCTGCTATGTCTCAGCCCAGACCGGCGCCGGAATCCCGGAGCTGCTGGAGATCCTGGCGCGCCTGATGCCGAATCCGGCCGAGGGCAACCCGCCGCCCTTCCTCAAGGGTGAGGGCGCGGCCATGGAGCCGGTGCGCGTCAGCCCCGATCCGGGACTGCATGTCGTGGCCCATGTGTTCAAGATCCTCAACGACCCCTATCGCGGCAAGATCGGCATCTTCCGCGTCCATCAGGGGCGCATCACCCCGGCCAGCCAGCTCTTCGTCGGCGACGCGCGCAAGCCCTTCAAGGTCAGCCATCTCTATCGCGTACATGGCAATGATCTGATCGAGGTCGACGAGGGCGTACCGGGCGACATCCTGGCCGTCACCCGGGTCGAGGACATCCATTTCGACGCCGTGCTGCACGACTCGCACGACGAGGATCATTTCCATCTCACGACCATGGAGTGCCCGGTGCCGCTGTTCGGGTTGGCGATCAACACCACCAAGCGTGGCGACGAACAGAAGCTCACCGACGCGCTCAACAAGCTGCGCTCGGAAGATCCCTGCTTCCACATCGAGCACAACGCCAGTGCCAACGAGACCGTGGTGCGCGGACTCGGGGAGGCCCATCTCAAGGTCGTGCTGCGCCGGCTGACCGAGCAGTTCCATGTCGACGTCGAGACCCGGCCGCCGAGCATCCCCTATCGCGAGACCATCCTGGGTCAGGCCGAGGGCCATCATCGGCACAAAAAACAGACCGGCGGCGCCGGCCAGTTCGGCGAGGTCTATCTGCGGGTCGAACCCAAGGCACGCGGGACGGGATTCGAGTTCGTCGATGCCGTGGTCGGCGGGGCGATTCCCGGCAACTTCATCCCCTCGATCGAAAAGGGTGTGCGTCAGGTGTTGGAAGAAGGGGCCATCGCCGGTTATCCGCTCCAGGATCTAAAAGTCACCGTCTACGACGGCAAGTACCACTCGGTCGATTCCAAGGACATCGCCTTCGCCACGGCCGGGCGCAAAGCCTTCATCGAGGCCGTGCTCAAGGCCCAGCCGGTGATCCTGGAACCGATCGTCAAGATCCGTATCACGGCTCAGGACAGTGCCATGGGCGATCTGGCCGGAGATCTGTCGAACCGGCGCGGCCGCATCAACGGCAGTGAGTCCAAGAGCCGCGGGCGCGTGGTCATCGAGGGCGAGGTTCCGCTGGCCGAGCTGGAGGGGTATGACGCGCGGCTCAAGTCGCTCACAGGCGGAGAAGGTACCTACAGCATCGAGTTGAGCCACTACGACCCTGTGCCGGCCAACATCCAGAAGCCGTTGATGGACGCCTATCAGCGCGCCGAGGATTGAGCGTTTCCCCCACCCGCCTCCGAACCGGAGGCGTCGATCCATGGCCCAGACGTGCTGTGGCCATGGATCTCAAGCCGCCTGTTCCACGCTAGGCGTTCGTGCCGAACGCGCCGGTCTCTGGTGCCTGAGGTTCCGGTGAATCGCGATGACTTCGGGTCATCGACCAGAGCAGCAGGCCGAGCCAGCCGATGATCGTCCAGCCGAGCAGGACGTTGAGCACACTGATGGTCACGCGCCGACGGTGGCCCTGGTCGAACGCCAGCCAGGTCGGCAGCAGATAGAACAGGATCAGGAGCGCGGAGATGAACCATCCGCGAACGTCGATCGGATAGATGGCATCGACGGCCAGCAGCAGGAGCAGCCAGACCAGGACGAAGACGGGAATACCGCGTCTCAGACCGAGCCGGCGCAGATTCGCGACGAGTACCGGCGGAAGGCGTCGCTCGATGGCGGCGATCCAGGTACGAGAGTTTGAATTTTGAGCAGGGTTGGTCGCTTGGTGTCGATCCATACGGGGTCTCCGGGAGCAGAAAAATATCCGGCGCGAAGCATAGCCTGGAATCGTCCCGGGATGCCAAGCCGGCTGAGTCGGAGAGATCCGGACCCTGTAGCCATCACATCCTGATTCTAGGTATTTTCCCTATATAGTAATTTCCCTGATATCGGGTTTTGAAATACAATATCGGAAATTCTTCTGAGTATTTCATGCACGAGAACGGGATCATGCGAACTCTGTCCACCGCATTGCTTGCCGCAATCGTCCCAAGCATCCTGACCGCCTCGCACGTCAGGCCAAGCGGACCTGGAGTCATGACGACGATCGAAACCGCCGAAGCAACCCCGGCATCACACATCGAACCCCAGGCATCGTCTCACCCCAGGAAACAGCCGGAGATCGACCCAGATCTGCACTGCCTGGCCCTGAACATCTACCACGAAGCCCGCTCCGAGCCGGAATCCGGCCAGATTGCCGTCGCCCGCGTGACCCTGAACCGGGTCGAGTCAGAGGCTTTTCCCGAATCGATCTGTGGCGTCGTCAAACAGGGCAGCCAGAAGCGTCATCGCTGTCAATTCTCCTGGTGGTGCGACGGAAAGCCCGATGACCCCAAAGAACAAAAGGCCTGGAAGCGTTCTCTGGAGATCAGCCGCCGTGTACTGACCGACGAGGTTCCGGACCCGACCGACGGCGCGCTCTACTACCACACCGACTATGTCAGCCCCAAGTGGTCGCGACACCTCGAGCGCACCACACGCATCGGGCGCCATCTGTTTTATCGCCCCACCCAGAGTTAGTCGGCTCAGGCCGGCTGACGCCGACGGTTCCATATCACATATCCCAGCAACGTCAGCGCGACGAAGATCAGGGCCGCGACAGTCACCAACGGCAGGTTCTCACGGATGAGCGCCTCGTTGCCCCCGATGAAATAACCCAGCGCGATCAGCACCAGCGACCAGAGCCCGGCCCCGAACGCGGTATAGAAGGCGAAGGTCGCGATCCGCATCCGCGCCAGTCCGGCCGGAATCGAGATCAACTGCCGGATACCCGGAATCAGACGCCCGGTGAAGGTCGAGATCGCCCCATGACGCGCGAAGAAAACGTCCGTCTTGTGCAGCACGTGTGGAGCGATGAAGAAATAGCGTCCATAGCGCTCAAGGAAGGGCCGTCCTACCGCCAGCGCCAGCCCGTAATTGACGAAGGCGCCGATCAGACAGCCGACGATCGAGGCCAGCAGCACCAGCGCCGGATCCATGCTGCCCTGATGCGCCAGATAGCCCGCCGGGATCAGCACCACCTCGCTCGGAAAGGGGATGAAGCTCGATTCGATGGCCATCAGCGCCATCACCCCAGATCGGAAGAGCGTCGTGTAGGGAAAGAGTGTAGAT
>ERZ1673962.507-NODE-507-length-26407-cov-3.968579_pt1 | contig 26407 bp, 24 predicted proteins | sample MGYA00580188_ERZ1673962 | MGnify/ENA primary metagenome ERZ1673962 (study PRJEB41334, sample SAMN05608104) | rock metagenome | biome: terrestrial subsurface; feature: shale formation; material: shale | place: USA: Pennsylvania ... | reverse complement strand
CTCCCATAAGGCAAGAAAGACCCGAGCTCTCCGTCAGGTGGCACACGGAGGCACATCATGGAAGCAACCCAGCAGGGTGCGGACGTTTTTTTCGTGCTCATGGGCGCGATCCTCGTTTTTGCGATGCATGCGGGGTTCGCGTTTTTGGAAGTCGGCACGGTCCGTCATAAGAACCAGGTCAACGCCCTAGTGAAAATCATCGTCGATTTCGCGATTTCGACGCTCGCCTATTTCTTCGTCGGCTATTCGGTCGCCTACGGGGTGGATTTCCTCGTTTCCGCCGCCGTGCTCGACGGCTCGGCGGAGGGCAGCCCCTTCGCCAAGCAGGGCTTCGACCTCGTCAAATTCTTCTTCCTGCTCACTTTCGCCGCGGCCATTCCGGCCATCATTTCCGGCGGCATTGCCGAGCGGGCGAAGTTCTGGTCGCAGGCTATGGCAACCGCCGTGATCGTCGGCCTCATCTATCCCTTCTATGAAGGCATCGTCTGGGGCGGCAATTTCGGCCTGCAGGACTGGCTGAGCGAAAGCTACGGCGCCGCCTTCAACGATTTCGCCGGCTCCATCGTCGTCCATGCCGTGGGCGGCTGGATCGCGCTCGGCGCCGTCGTCCTGCTCGGTCAGCGCAAGGGCCGCTACACCTCCGACGGGCGCGTCGTCGGCGTGCCGCCGTCTTCCATCCCTTGGCTGGCGCTCGGCTCCTGGCTGCTCTGTGTGGGCTGGTTCGGCTTCAACGTCATGTCCGCCCAGTCCGTGGAAGGGGTCTCGGGCCTTGTCGCCATGAACTCGCTTCTGGCCATGGTGGGCGGCATTCTCGCCGCGCTGATCGTCGGCAAGAACGACCCGGGCTTCATCCATAACGGCGCGCTGGCAGGCCTTGTGGCGGTCTGCGCCGGCTCCAACGTCATGCATCCCATCGGCTCGCTGCTGGTGGGCGGCGCGGCCGGGGCGATCTTCGTTATCTTCTTCAACCTCTGCCAGAACCGCTGGCGCATCGACGATGTGCTGGGCGTCTGGCCGCTGCACGGGCTTTGCGGGCTCTGGGGCGGCATTGCCTGCGGCATCTTCGGCCAGGAGGCCCTTGGCGGGCTGGGCGGCGTTGCCTTCATGAGCCAGCTCATCGGCTCGCTGGCCGGCGCAGCCTACGCGCTGGCAGGCGGCTTTGCGGTTTACGGCGCGCTGAAACTGCTGGTGGGCATCCGCCTTACACCGGAAGAAGAAGCGCAAGGCGCCGACCTCTCGATCCACAAGATCGGCGCCAATCCGGAATCGGAAATGGCCCCGCGCTAAGCGGCCTATCCGGCCCAAGGAGACAGAACGCCCGGCTGCCGGTCTTAAGATCGGGGCCGGGCGTTTTGCGTTCCGCCTGCCCGAAGGAAGGCCGCTCATCTAAAAAGTTAACAGATCGTTAATAAAAAACTTCACATTGTCTGGATAAAGTGCTGATTACGCACAGGTTTTTCCCCCGATCCACTCTCTAAACAAGCTGGACGGATTCGCTGGCATTGGTTTAAGGTCATGCCATAAGTCATTGATGTTAACCTTGTGCCGCCAAAATGACGGCACATGAGGCTGGCGGCGCATAAGGCATGTCCGGCAGCGTGCCGGATAGGAAAGCGGGGGAAAGATGGCTGACGCGCAGGACCGTTTTGCCACATTGCCGGAAAGCCCGTTTCCGCGGCTGAACGATCTGTTGGCCGGTATCAAACCCGGCGCCGAGCCTTTGATGATGTCGCTCGGCGAGCCGCAGCATCCTTTTCCCGATTTCGTGCGCGAGGAACTGCGCGCCCATGAGGCCGATTACGGACGCTATCCGCCGATCATCGGCACGGCTGGCTTTCGCGATGCGGTGGCGGGCTGGCTCGGGCGGCGCTTCGATCTGCCGGTCGGCGCGGTCGATCCCGATACGCAGATCCTGCCCGTCAACGGCACGCGCGAGGCGCTGTTCAATATCGCGCTCCTCGCAAGCCCGCCGGAAAAATCCGGCAAGCAGCCTGCGATCCTGATCCCCAATCCTTTTTATCAGTGCTATGCCGCCGCCGCGCTTGCCGCGGGCGCCGAGCCCCGCTACATCGCCGCACGCGCCGAAAACGGCTTTCTGCCCGATTTCGAAGGCCTGCCGGGCGATCTTCTGGCGCGCACCTCCATCGTCTATTTCTGTTCGCCCGCGAACCCGCAAGGGGCGGTGGCGGATAAGGATTATCTCAAACGCCTGATCACCCTGGCGCGCCATCACGGGTTTCTGCTGGCGATGGATGAATGTTATTCCGACATCTACGACAAGGTGCCGCCTGCAGGCGCGCTCTCTGCCTGTCTCGAGCTGCCGGTCCCTGCAAGCGGGGATGCTTTTGAAAACGTCATCGTCTTTCACTCGCTTTCCAAACGCTCCAGCCTGCCGGGGCTTCGCTCCGGTTTCTGCGCGGGCGATAAAAGACTGATGATGCGCTTCCGCTCCTTCCGCAATATCGCCGCGCCGCAAAGCCCGCTGCCGGTTTTGGCGGCAGCGGCGGCGGCCTGGAACGACGATGCCCATGCCGCCGAGAACCGCGCGCTTTATCAAAGGAAGATCGATGCGGCCGAGCGCATTCTCGGCAACCGCTTCGGCTTTTACCGGCCGGCCGGCGGCTTCTTTCTCTGGCTCGATGTGGGCGACGGGGAAGCAGCCGCACGGCAGATCTGGGAGAAGGGCGGCGTCAAAGTGCTGCCCGGCAAATATCTTTCCCGCGACGATGAAGCGGGCAATCCGGGCGAGGCCTATATCCGCGTGGCGCTCGTCCATCCGCAAGACACAACCGAAGACGGGCTGAAACGGCTCGCAAACGCGCTCGGCTAAAGCGCCGATCCGCACGCGCGATAAAGGACAAGGACACAAGGACATGGCGGTTCTCAAATCCCTGCGCAGCCCGCTCGCCCTGCTTCCCATGGGCGCGCGCCTTTTCCTGCGTGACCGCATGCAGGAGCTTTTCGGTCTTGCCCTTGCAGGCGCCAGCCTCTTTGCGCTTGCCGCCCTTGCAAGCTGGAACGGGAACGATCCGAGCCTCAACCGGGCAACGGGCGCGGAGCCTGCCAATTGGATGGGAATGGAAGGCGCGGTCCTCTCCGACATTCTTTATCAGTCGCTCGGCCTTGCCGCCTTGCTCTTTGCCGTGCCGCCCATGCTCTGGGGTATCCGCTTTCTGCGCCATGATCCTGCCACCATGCCTTGGGCACGCATGGGCGCCTGGCTCATTGCGGCGGTCTTCGCCGCGCTTGCCTTCAGCTTTTTGCCGAGCCCCGATATCTGGCCGCTGCCCTCGGGCCTTGGCGGCTTTATCGGCTCCAGCCTTGCCGCGCTCGGCATCGACTCGCTGAGCTGGGCGATCGGCGAGGAAATCGCCTCCGGCCTTGCAGGGCTTCTCGCCGGTCTTCTGGCGCTTGCGCTTTTCGCCTTTGCCGCCGACATAAGAGGCGAGCATATCGAAGCGCTGCAGGAGCGCTGGCTGGATTGGCGCGAGGCGCGCGCCCTGCGTAAAGCCGAGGTGCAGATGAACCGCCCAGCGCAACGCACAGCCAAAGATGTGAAAGGCGCGCGCGTAACAGGGGCGCGCAAAACGGGCCGCGCGCAAAGCCGCCCGGATGTCGAACCCTCGCGCCTGCGCATCCTCTTCTATCAGGTCTCCGATCTTGCCTCCGGCACGGCGGACCGCTTGCTGCGCCGGGGCGATCATGCGCCGCTCAGCGAAGAGGAAAAAGACCGCGCCCGCGCCGGTCTCTTCGGCAAGCGCGGCGCGGCGGAAGAGATTTACGAGGAAGAAGATGACGCGGACGATTATGAGGACGGTTACGAAGATGATGAGGCGCTTTACGATGAAGCGCCCGCCGCGCGCCGCCGCGTAAAAGTCTCCCGCCCGCAAAACAAGGTCAAAACTTCCAAGCGCGCGGCCCGCGAAGCCCAGCCGAAACTGAAATTCGTCGCCGAGGATTTCAACCTGCCCGCCCTCTCGCTGCTCACCGCAGCCAAACGCCCCGCCGCCGATGAAGTGATGAGCGATGAGGCGCTGGAACAGAACGCGCGCATGCTCGAAGGCGTGCTCGACGATTTCGGCATTCGCGGCGAAATCATCAATGTGCGCCCGGGCCCCGTCGTCACGCTTTATGAACTGCGCCCGGCGCCCGGCATCAAATCCTCGCGCATCATCGCCCTTGCCGACGACATTGCCCGCTCGATGAGCGCGGTTTCCGCCCGCGTCGCCGTGGTGCCGGGGCGCAACGTCATCGGCATCGAGCTGCCCAATACGAAACGCGAGACCGTTTTCCTGCGCGAGCTGCTCGCCACCGCCGATTATGAAAACAGCCGCGCCAAGCTGCCTTTGACGCTGGGCAAGAATATCGGCGGCGAGCCCATCATCGCCGATCTCTCGCGCATGCCGCATCTTCTCATCGCAGGCACCACGGGCTCGGGTAAATCGGTCGGCATCAACGCCATGATCCTCTCGATCCTCTACCGCTTCTCGCCGGAGGATTGCAAACTCATCATGATCGACCCGAAGATGCTCGAGCTTTCCGTCTATGACGGCATTCCGCATCTTCTGGCCCCCGTCGTGACCGAGCCGAAAAAAGCCGTCGTCGCCCTGAAATGGGTGGTGAAGGAAATGGAAGACCGCTACCGGAAAATGTCGAAGCTCGGTGTGCGGAACATCGAAGGCTACAATACCCGCGCCGCCGAAGCGCTGGAAAACGACGAGACGATCACCCGCACCGTGCAGACCGGTTTCGACCGGGAAACGGGCGAAGCGATTTACGAAGAAGAGGAAATGACCCTCGAGCCGATGCCCTTCATCGTCGTCATCATCGACGAGATGGCGGACCTGATGATGGTCGCGGGCAAGGAAATCGAAGGGGCGGTGCAGCGGCTTGCGCAAATGGCGCGCGCGGCGGGCATTCACATGATCACCGCGACGCAGCGCCCCTCCGTCGATGTCATTACCGGCACGATCAAGGCGAATTTCCCGACCCGTATTTCCTTCCAGGTCACCTCGAAGATCGACAGCCGCACGATCCTGGGCGAGCAGGGGGCCGAACAATTGCTCGGCCAGGGCGACATGCTCTATATGGCCGGCGGCGGGCGCGTCTCGCGCGTACACGGGCCTTTCGTTTCCGACGAGGAAGTGGAAAAGGTGGTCAAGTTCCTGAAGAAACAGGGCGTGCCGGAATATCTCGACGCCATTACCGCCGAGGATGAAAGCGGGGAGGGCGATCCCTTCTCCCTCGATGGCGGCGGCTCGGGCGATGATCTTTACGATCAGGCCGTGGCGATCGTCGGCCGCGACAAACGCGCTTCCACCTCCTACATCCAGCGGCGTTTGCAAATCGGGTATAACCGCGCCGCCCGGCTGATCGAAAAAATGGAAGAGGAAGGCGTCGTTTCACCCGCAAATCATGCCGGCAAACGCGAAGTGCTGATCGGCGAGCCGGGGGACGGCGTGCGCTACTGACCCGGCGCGGCTAGGGGCAAAAGTTAAGCGCGGTTAACCAAATGCCGCGCGCCCGCCCGCACACCTCCTTCTTTCCGCCACATTGGAACGCTATATGAGCGCCATGGATAAATACCACCACGACAGCTATCCCGGTGACGAGCAGGCGGCAAACCGCCGCCAGATCAAGCTCGTGCTGGCCGCGCTTGCAGGCCTTGCGCTTTTGCTATTGGTTCTTGTCGGCGCCCCTTATGCGCAGGCAGAGGCAAGCGAAGCCGAAGCCAGCCTGAGCGCCAAGGAAGCTGCCGATGTGGACCGCGCCTCCGGCTATCTGAATTCCGTCGGCCATATGCAGGGCGCCTTCTTGCAGGTCAATCCGGACGGCACGCTCTCGGAAGGCAATTTTTATCTGCGCCGGCCGGGCCGGATGCGGTTTGAATATGCCGCCCCGCAGGAACTCCTGGTCGTTGCCGACGGCACCTGGGTGATCGTCAAGGAAGACGAAAAAGCCCCCGCCGAACGCTATCCCTTGAACGCCACCCCGCTCAACATTCTGCTTTCCGATCCGGTGAACCTGCGCGAGCGGGCGGAGGTGCGCCGCGTGGAAGAAGAAGCGGGCATCCTGCGCGTCACCCTTGCCGATGCGACAGGCGAAGCGCCGGGTGAAATCACCCTCGTCTTCGACGAGCCCGAGCTGCATCTGCGCCAATGGATCGTGACGGACGCCCAGGGCTTTCAGACCACCGTTGCCTTGCGCAATATCGAGTATGGGCAGAAAGCCGATAACGAGCTTTTCGTCGTCAAAGGCGAAAGCCGCCCGGCGGTTTCCGACGGCGGGCGCTGAGCCTCACGCGGCAAGCCGCCTCCCGCTCATTTTCTTAAACAAATGGCCGGAAAAGCACACCCTTGATCGCCGCCCCCTCTTGACCGTGGAGGGGGAGCGGGGGTTAGCTTAATGCCACCATGATCCAAAAAACTAAACACGCCGCCGCCCGAAAGGGCCTGACGCGGCCCATCGTCGCCATTCCCTGCGACATCAAGATGATGGGCGTTCATCCTTTCCATGCCGTGGGCGAGAAATACATCAAGGCCGTGAACGAGGGGGCGGGCTGCCTGCCCATCCTCATTCCCGTCATGCCCGACCCGTTGGCGCTGGAAGAAATTTTCGCCGTGGCCGACGGTGTCTTTCTGACCGGCTCCTGGTCGAACGTTCATCCGCGCCATTATGAGGGGCCCGCCTCGCGCGAGGGCACGCTCCATGATGAGCAGCGCGACGCGCTGACCCTGCCGCTGATCAAGGCCTGTATCGAGCGCGGCATGCCGCTTTTCGCCGTCTGCCGGGGGTTTCAGGAACTCAATGTGGCTTTCGGCGGCACGCTGCATCAGCACATCCATGAAGAGCCCAGCGAAGAAGGCTATGCCCCGCGCTTCGATCACCGGGACAAGAAAGACGATCCGGTGGAAGTGCAATACGGGCCCGCCCACAAGGTGAGCACGGTACCCGGCGGCTTTCTGGCCGGGCTGACGGGCGAGCGGGAGATCACCGTGAATTCGCTTCACGGGCAGGGCATCGACCGGCTGGGCGAGGGGCTGGAGATCGATGCGCGCGCGCCCGACGGGACCATCGAAGCGGTGCGCGTCAAGGAGGCATCCGCCTTTGCCTATGCCGTGCAATGGCATCCGGAATGGATGTTCTGGGACAATCCCGTTTCGCTTAAACTCTTTCATGCCTTTGGCGAGGCCGTGCGCGGCCATGCAGGGGCGGCAGATGACGAAGAAACAAAAAACCAGGTGACACATGCCTGAGGGCGAGCGAACGAATATCGAAAAATGGTTGAAGGACCGCAGGGTCACGGAAATCGAATGCATGGTGCCGGATATGTCCGGCATTGCCCGCGGCAAGATCCTGCCGACCACGAAATTTCTCGAAAGCTACAAGAACGAAACGCTGCGCCTGCCGGAATCGATTTTCGGGCAGACGGTGACGGGCGATTATATCGATGAAAGTGCGATCTTGAGCGAGATTGAGCCCGACATCATTCTCGTGCCCGACATATCGACCGTGCGCATGGTGCCCTGGTATGACGAGCCGACCGCGCAAGTGATCTGCGATGCGGTGAACCGGGACGGCACGAATGTCTCCATTGCCCCGCGCTCCGTGCTCAAGCGCATTCTCAAGCTCTATGAAGAACAGGGCTGGTACCCGGTCGTCGCCCCGGAACTCGAATTCTACCTTGCCGCCAAGAACATCGATGCGGACTATCCGCTCGAGCCGCCGATCGGCGCAAGCGGGCGCCCGGAAAAAGGCCGCCAGTCCTACGGCATCGATGCGGTCAACGAGTTCGATAACATCTTCGAGGACATGTACGATTTCTGCGAGGCGCAGGAAATCGACATCGACACGCTGATCCATGAGGCAGGCGCCGCCCAGGTGGAAATCAATTTCAACCATGGCGACCCGCTGGAACTGGCGGACCAGGCTTTCCTTTTCAAACGCACCGTGCGCCAATGCGCGCTGCGCCACGGGGTCTATGCCACCTTCATGGCGAAGCCTTACGAGCACGAGCCGGGTTCGGCCATGCATATCCACCAGTCGGTGGTGGACAAGAACGGCAAGAACCTTTTCGCCTCGCGCAACGGGCGCGACACGAAGCTCTTCCATCATCATATTGGCGGTTTGCAGAAACATCTGCCCACGGCCATGGCCATGATCGCGCCGAACGTGAACTCCTACCGGCGGATCGTGAAATGGAACGCCGCGCCCATCAACACGCACTGGGCGCAGGAAAACCGGACGGTGGGCCTGCGCGTGCCCGAATCCGACGCCAAAGGCCGGCGCATCGAAAACCGCGTGCCCGGCGCCGACGCCAACCCTTACCTTGCCATCGCCGCCTCGCTTGCCTGCGGCTATCTGGGCATGATGAACGAGCTCAAACCCTCCAAACCGAAAGAGGGGGTGGCCTACGAATCCCGCGGCTTCGCACTGCCCAAGCATCTTCTGGATGCGCTGGGCAAATTGCACACGAACCGCGAACTGAAGGAAGTGATGGGCGAGGAATTCGTCACCGTCTTCATGGAAGTCAAAGACGTGGAATACAACGCCTATCAGCAGGTCATTTCCGCCTGGGAACGCGAGCACCTTCTGCTCAATGTCTGAGGAGAGGAACGGCTGGCCCTTTCGTGCCGGGCTTGCTAGTCTTGAGCTTATGAAACTGCGATACGAAGATATCCGCCTTACCGCCAAACAGGAGCTTTTGATCCTGTGCGCGCGTATCGGCTACAACCCATAGAACTCCAGGGGCAGGTGCCCCGCGCCGTCCGCAATTCTTTCCGGCACCGTTTTTCGCATTGGGCCGGACTTTTTTCCGACCGACGTTCCGTAATGGATGGAGTTTTCAATGTCGCAAACCGCACAGATTTCCAATCAGACCCGCCGCTGGCAGGAAATGGATGCCCGCCACCATGTGCATCCCTTTTCCGATCAGGCAGCCCTTGCCAAAAAGGGCGCCCGCGTCATCACCCATGCCGAAGGCGTTTATCTTTACGATTCCGAAGGCCACAAGATCATCGACGGCATGGCCGGTCTTTGGTGCGTGAATGTGGGTTATGGGCGCTCGGAGCTTGCCGAGGCCGGCTACAAGGCACTGAAAGAGCTGCCCTATTACAATACGTTTTTCCAGACGACGAACCCTTATACCGCCGAGCTCGGCGAGCGGCTGGCGGAAGTGACCCCGGACGGGCTCGACCGGTTCTTCTTCGCCAATTCCGGCTCCGAGGCCAATGACAGCGTGGTGAAAATCATCCGCTATTATTGGAGCCTGCAGGGCAAGCCGGAAAAGAAAGTTTTCATCTCCCGCAAGCAGGCCTATCACGGCGTCACCATGACGGCGGCCTCGCTTTCGGGCATCTCGGCCATGCATCCGCAAGCCGGTCTGCCGCTGCCGAACCACGTCCATATCGATTTTCCCTACTGGTACGGGATGGGCGGGGACATGGACCCGAACGAATTCGGCGTCCATATCGCCATGAAGCTGGAAGAAAAAATCCTGGAAATCGGCGCGGAGAATGTCGCCGCTTTCGTCGCCGAGCCCGTGCAAGGGGCGGGCGGGCTCATCATTCCGCCGGACAGCTACTGGCCGGTCATTCAGGAGATTTGCCGCAAATACGATATCCTTCTGCATGCGGATGAAGTGATTTGCGGCTTCGGGCGCACCGGCAATTGGTTCGGCAGCCACACTTACGGCATCGTGCCCGACACCATGGCCATGGCCAAGGGCATGACCTCCGGCTACCAGCCGCTTTCCGCGGTCGCCCTTGGGCCGCGTGTCGGCGATGCCTTGCATAATTCCGGCGAGGAATGGTCCCATGGCTTCACCTATTCCGGCCACCCTGTGGCCAGCGCCGTGGCGCTCGCCAATCTCGACGTGCTGCAAAAAGACAAGCTCGTTGAAAAAGCGGGCGGGGAAACCGGGGAGCATTTCCTGAAGCATCTTCACGCCCTCGCCGATCATCCGATCGTCGGGGAAACGCGCGGCGTCGGCCTTCTAGGCGCGATTGAGCTCGTCAAAGACAAGAAGACCCGCGAGCGCTTTGAAGGGGATACCGGCGGGCTCTGCCGCGATCATTGCTTCGAGAATGATCTCATCATGCGCGCCATCGGCAACACCATGGTGCTAAGCCCGCCGCTTTCCATCACCAAGGCTGAGCTCGACGAGCTTTTCACGCTGGCCCGTAAGGCGCTCGATGCCACCGCCAAAGATCTCGGCGCGATGTAAATCCAAAAGCCGGACTAGACCGGATACCGAGCGGCGCTTCCAGCTTCAGGAAGCGCCGCTTTTCATTTAGAGCGTCCTCAAGATCGCCGGACACCGAAAAGTGAGCCCTCAAATGGACAGCAAAACTGCATTGTCACGGAACCAATATGAGGACCATTTTCCGCGCCTTTCAGCCGGGCCATCGCAAAACGAAAAGCTAATAGTTAATCGTTTTTAACCCCGGGTTAGGTATCTGGAACGGTTCCAGTTGAACTGGGGGCGGCAGGCTCCTATCTCTAGTCTCAGCAGGGTTGGATAAAAGCGGTCCGGGATAAGCCCCCCTCTCCCGCCGTGGTCCCCAACCCTGAAGAAGTGCCGGTATTCCCCTCCTGGCACTTCGCGCACTGACAGTAAGTAGCGCATCGTGCCTCGCCTCCCCCCAAGGCGGGGCACGACTCTTTTCGGCCCCCTTTATCTCGCCCATTTAATTTCTTCCGGCTCTCCTCATATTGAAAAGCGCGCCGCTGCGCGGGCTGCATCCAGCCGCGATTCACGGTATAAGGTGGCCCGCCAAGATCGCGGCCCCGAGGGGCCCAAACAGGAACGCCTGCAAGATGGATCACGAACCGCATAGCGCCCCGTCCGATCAGGAACTGGAATTCCTTTCCCAGGAAATGCCGGCCCTCGCGCGGCTGCGGGATTTCGCGCGGCTCGCCAAATCCGTGCAGTGGTTCTCCGATCTCGGCACACCCTTGCGCAAATCCGTGCGCGAAATCGCCCGCGCCTATCTCGATGGCCTCGGCTTTCCGGATGTCCATATGGCCCGCCTTCATTCCTGGGAAGAAGCGGCGGCGGCGGGTGAAAGCCTCGACTGGGATACCGAAGGCTGGGAAGCCGAAGAAGGTTTGCGCGCTGCGCTCACCACCGATGCGCTCGAGCAGCTCAGCGAAGAAGCGCTGGAAATCGGCCTTGCCTATCTTTTCTCCGCCATCGAGGACCCGATCCGCCAGGCCGTGCTGACCGCCGCCGCGATCTGGGGCGAGGACGACGAGGAACTGCTCGCCGCCGCCATGGGCGCTGCATTGCAAGCGGCCCATTGCGCAGCGCTCGCCGTCGTTGCCGAAGAAGACGACGAAACCCACCCCTTCATCCACCGCTTCCGCCTCTTCGAGCGCGGCCGCTGGCCGGTGAGCCTTGCCGGGCGCACCTACAATATTTTCTGACGAATAATTCCCGCTCCGCCCATACCAACCAAGAAAGACCGTACCGTGCCGCTCAAGCTTGCCACCTGGAACATCAATTCCGTCCGTCTGCGGATCAATCTCGTCGAACGGTTTCTGGAAGAATATCAGCCGGACGTTCTATGCCTGCAGGAAACGAAGTGCCCGAACGATGCTTTCCCGTCCAAGGCTTTCCGCAAAGCGGGCTATGAGCACATCGCCTTTCATGGGCAGAAGGGCTATCACGGCGTCGCCACGGTAAGCCGCATTCCCTTCCGCGATGAAGAGCGGCGCGATTTCTGCGAGAAGGGCGACACACGCCACCTCGCCGTCACACTCGACATCGACGGGGCAGAAGGTGTGCGTGTGCATAATTTTTATGTGCCCGCCGGCGGCGATGAGCCCAACCGCGAGGTGAACGAGAAATTCGCGCACAAGCTCGATTTTCTGACCGAGATGGAAAGCTGGTACAAATCCCACAAGGCCAAGAAGAACGCCCGCATGATCCTGGTCGGCGATCTCAATGTCGCCCCGCTTGAGCACGATGTCTGGTCGCACAAGCAATTGCTGAAAGTCGTCAGCCATACGCCGATCGAGGTCGAGCACTTGGCCCGCGTCATGAAGGCTCATGACTGGGTGGATGTGATGCGCCGCTTCGTGCCGGATGAAGAAAAACTCTACACCTGGTGGAGCTACCGCGCGAAGGATTGGGAGAAAGCCGACAAGGGCCGCCGCCTCGATCATATCTGGGTCACGCCGGCGCTCGCCGAAACGCCGACCGCCATGGAAGTGATCAAGCAAGCGCGCGGCTGGGAGCGCAGCTCCGACCATGCGCCGGTGCTTGCCACCTTCGACATCTAGAACGGACGTAAGGGAAAAGGGGTGGAAGCAGGCGCCTGGCCAAAATACGCCGGCCGGGGGCAGCTCAACTGGGGGTATGAGGCAAGCCTCGACGCCCGCTCCCTGGGGTTCCTCACATTTCCTGGCCGGTGATTTTCCCGGCGGGCAGGTTGTCCTGCTCTTCGAAAATGATCCGATGGCGCTAATTTAGGGCATTGACCCTACTCCCGCAAGCCCTCACCATTCCCCCCGGAGGGCCGGACCTGAAACCGGGCGCGAAAAGCGCCGGATGCCGGGGCCGGTTGGGAGGACAAGAAGAAGACCCAAGAGGAAAAATGGCGCCCACCACGCGTGAACGCATACTCGCGTCCAGCTTGACGCTTTTCAACGAGCACGGCTTCGACGGGGTGACGACGGCCCGCATCGCCGAGAATGTCGGCATTTCGGAAGGCAATCTCTGGTACCACTTCCGCACCAAAAAAGACCTGGTGCGCGCCCATCAGCAATTGCTGACCCAGAAGATCGCCCGGCGCCTGGGGCTGAGCTGGACGCCGGAAACGGTGCTCACCTCCTATATCGCCTTCAACCGGCTGATGTTCGAGGAGATGTGGGAGTTCCAATATCTCTACCGGGATTCCGCCGAATACGGCCGCACCTCCCCGGAAATGGAAGAACGGGTGCGCGGCATCTACAAGGAAACGACGGACCGGCTCAGGCGCTTTTTCGATCAGATGTGCGACGGCGGGCATCTGACCATGCCGCGCAGCGAATTGCCCGCCCTTGCCGACAATGTCTGGATGGTGGTGCGCTATTGGCCGAGCTTCCTGCGCGAGACACAGGAGGTGGTGCGCATGGACAAGGAGGCGCTTCTGGCAGGCATCCGCCATCACCTCGCGCTCTTCGAAACGCATCTGAGCGATGAGGCGCGCGCCTATATCGAGAAGAACGCCTTTACCGATTAAGGTCTATTTCTTGCCGGTCTTCTTGTCTTCGGCGCGCTTCAGCCGCACGAAGGTGGCAGTGGAACTGCCGGTCGCGAGCACTTTGCCGCTTTCATCGCGCAGCTCCCCTTCGATGAAGCCGACCGACTTGCCGCGCTTGATCACCCGTCCTTCACCGTAAATCCGGCCGGGCCGCGCCGCATTCAGCATCGAGACTTTGATTTCGAGCGTCGGGCTGATTTCCCCCCAATCAAGATCGAGCCCCACCGCAAAGGCCATCACATCATCGAGCATGGCCGCCACCATGCCCCCCTGAATGCCGCCCCACAGATTGCACAGCTGCTCGCCCGCATTGAAGGCCACCTTGACCCAGCGTTCGTCTTGATCGGCATCGAGAATTTCAAGACCGAGATATTCGCTGGCCGGCGCTTTGCGCTTCAGCGCGGCTTGAATATTGGGCGGCCAGGGCTTGCCTTTACTTGTCGTACCAAGACTTGCCGTATCCTGTGTTTTCTTCGTTTCTTCCGCCGCGCGCTCGCTCATACCCGTCCCTGTTCTTTTTCTTTCTTCTCTTTCAAAAGCCCGCGCAGCGCACCGGAGATCCCTTCGAGCCTGTCCGCCGCAGCGGCGGCGACGCCCAATGCAAGTTCCGGAAACTCGTCCGTCAGGCGGGCAAAAAGCGCGCGGCTGATTTCCATAAGCTCCAGCGCTTCGCCTGCTCTGACACTTGCCTTTGCCGGCACGGGCTTCATCAAGGCGGTTTCGCCGATGATGTCCCCCCTGTCAAGGCGCGACGCCATGGGCCGGCCCTCCCCGTCCTCGCCCAGCATGACGGCAGAGCCTTCCAGCACCACATAGGCCCCTTCCAGAAGCTGCCCGCGCTCGATCACCAGCGTGCCTTCTTCAAAGTGCCGGTGGGCGGCGGTAAAGGCGAGGACTTCCAGACGCACGGGATCGACACGGGCGAAAAGCGCCGTGCGCCGCAAAACCTCGATATCCCGTTCGACCGTCATGACAGCCTGCCTTTTCTGCGCGCCCAAGCCTACGCGCCCAACCCTGTGCGCTCGCCCCTTCCCGTCAAATCTGCTAGGTAGAGCCGGGCATGTAAAGAACGGAAAAGCAGATGACGGGCATGAACGAACCGGCCGAAGGGTGGGACTACCCCAGCCCTTTCATCGTGAACCTGACGGTGAAGCCCGAGCATATCGATGATTTTCAGCATACGAATAATGTCGTCTATCTGAGTTTCATGGCGAAGACGGCCTGGGATCATTCCAAGGCCCTCGGCCTCGATTTCGAGACCTACCGCAAACTCGGCAAGGGCATGGTCGTGCGCCGCCATGAAATGGATTACTTCGCGCCCTCCTTCGAGGGTGAAGCCTTGCGCATGGGCACTTGGATCACCGGCAATGACGGGCGCCTGCGCCTGCGCCGCCGCTTCCAGCTCATCAACGAAAAAGGCGCGACCTTGCTGCGCGGCCTTTCGGATTTCGTCTGCATCAATATCGAAAGCGGGCGGGCGGTGCGCATGCCGCCGGAATTCGCCGCCACTTACGCGCTGACCGCCGATGAGCCCGCCGATAGACCCGCGCCTAAGTAGGGATAATAACAGGGAAAATTGCGGCAAACCGCCGCGCGGCGCCGCGCCGCCTACCCGCGCGCGCCCTTAAGAGGCATATCAGGGGAACCTTTAACGCTTCTTCGAGGAGAGCCCCCAATGTATGGCCGCATCAACGGTTCGTTCCAGCCCGTGCTTGTTTGTCTGAATATCGTCATGGCGCTGGCACTGGCGGTAATCTTCTTCGGCGCGAGCGCGCTTGTCATTGCAGCGCTTGCCGCCGTGCCTGTCGTCTTCGGCGTGCTGATCCACCTGACCGCGCCCTTCTCGCGCACATAAGCGCAAACGGGAAGCAGGATCTCAAACCGGGGGCAGAAATGTCCCCGGTTTTCTTATGGCATGAGCTTGTAGCCGCCCGTCTCCGTCACCAGCAATTCGGCATTGGAGGGATCGCGCTCGATCTTCTGGCGCAGGCGGTAGATATGCGTTTCCAGCGTATGCGTGGTCACGCCCGCATTATATCCCCACACTTCATGCAGGAGCACGTCGCGGCCCACCACCTTCTGGCCCGCGCGGTAGAGATATTTCAGGATCGCCGTTTCCTTTTCCGTCAGGCGCACTTTCTTTTCCGAGGGATCGACAAGCACCTTGGCCGACGGCTTGAACGTGTAAGGACCAATGGCGAAGACCGCATCCTCGCTCTGCTCGTGCTGGCGCAGATGGGCGCGCACCCGCGCCAGAAGCACGCCGAAGCGGAAGGGCTTGGTGACATAGTCATTGGCGCCCGCTTCCAGCCCCAGGATCGTGTCGGAATCGCTGTCGGCGGCGGTGAGCATGATGATCGGCGCTTTCAGCCCGGCCTTGCGCATCAGCCGGCAGGCTTCCCGCCCATCCATGTCCGGCAGGCCCACATCGAGCAGCACGAGATCGGCATGGTCCGAGCGCACTTGCTCCAAGCCTTGAGCGGCTGTGGAGCCGGTAATGCAGGTAAACTCTTCGTGGAGGTCGAGTTGCTCGACGAGCGATTCGCGCAAGGCGTCATCATCATCGACGATCAGGATCTTTTTGACGGTGCTCATCTGCCCCTCATCTCTGGCGTGCAGCAATAAACTGCGCTCAACATGCCGGTGATGTAAAGGCAAGCTCTCCCGGTCACAAGAGCGAGAGCGGGGGTATCACATTCATGTGAGACTGTTTGATCTCATTAGGGCCATTTTGCCCCAATCGCTCAAGAATAGCCGAAGGCGGCGATAAAGGGTGAAAGGCGGCTTTCCGCCGGGTCCAGATAGGCGCTGTAACGCTCATAGCGGGCGGCGGCGCGCTGGTAGATCGGCTCCGTCACCTGGGCATAAGACGGCGTGCGGATCGTGCCGCGGGCCTTGGCATGGGCCACATGCTCAAGCTGCGCCGGGTTCCAGGTGAGGCCCAGATGCGCCAGCACCGGGCGCACCGCGCCCTCCACATCGCCGATCAGGTCTTCATATTTGACGGCGACCTTATCGAGGGCAAAACGCCCCTCATAAAGCTGCCAGAGCCCCATCACCGCCTCATAGAGCTTGGCGGCATCCCCGATATCCAGGAAATGCGCCATCGAGGCGTTTACCTCGAAATCCTGCATGAAGCAGGAGAGCACGGCGTCGAGGGGATGGCGGAGCGCCAGAATAAATTTCGCCTCCGGAAAGACCCGGTGAATAAGACCCGCATGGATGATGTTGAGCGGCAATTTATTGATGACGGTCTTGGTTTCAAGCTCCGCGCCTTCTTGCCCGAGCGCCGCCCAATAGCGCGCGCGCAAATCCTCAAGCCCCGCCTCATCGAGCTTTTCAAGGGCGCCGGGATAGCCGCCCGGCAGCGCAGCCACCGCATCGCGCACCGCCAGCAGCACCGGGCGCTCCTCGATCACCTGCACATCCGGATGCGCATCGAGGATTTGATCGAGCAGCGTCGTGCCCGAGCGGGGAAAGCCGACCAGGAAAACCGGCACATTGGCGTGACCTTCAGTCACCTTCCCGGTCTCCGGCCAGTTCTTCCCAAGCCCCGTCTGAAACGCTTCTGTGAGGCCCGTCACCTGCGCCATATAGCTTGCCTTGTCGATGCCTTGGGCGGCGGCCTGTTTCTTCGCCATCTCGTTCTGGCGGGCGAAATGAGAATAAGCGTTCTGAGTATCGCCCAGCCGGTCATAGACCTGGGCGAGCTCGGCATGAATGAGCCGGGCCGCATGGGGCGGGAACTGGCTGATCGCGACTTTTTCCAGCCGGTCTTTGACTTCTTCGAATTGGCCGAGACGGCGGGTCACGCTTGCCCAGACTTTGAGTGCCATGGGCGTATGCGGCAGCGCGGCAAGCGCCTGATCGGCCAGCGGCTTGGCGGCCTCAAGATCGGAAAGGCGCTCATAGGCCGTTGCGAGCCCGGCCAGGAAATGAGCATGGGCGGGCAGCGCCGCCAGCCCGCGCTTATAAGCCTCCGCCATGGCGTGAAAATCGCCCTCGCTGAGATGATGCTGGGCAAGCTGAGCATAGCCGCCGGGCTCCCCCGGCGCGCGTTTGATGGCTTCCTCGAAATCCGCTTGGGCTTCTTTTTTCCGGCCAAGTTCGGAAAAGAGGATGCCGCGGTTGAGATAAGTGCCGGCAAAAGCCGGATCGAGCGCAGCGGCCTTGGCGAATGTCGCCAGCGCTTCCTCGATCTTGCCTTGCCGCCGCAAGGCATTGGCCAAATTCACCTGCATGAAGGCATGGGAGGGCGCCTGGGCCACCGCCAGGCGGATGAACTTTTCCGCCAGCGCCGGGTTTTGCGCCCTGAGCGCTACAAGCCCGCTCAAATGCAAGGCATCCGGGTGATTGGGCGCGGTGCGGCGAATGTCATTGAGGAGCTTGCCCGCCCCTTTCAGATCCCCCGCATCGAGCAGAGCGGCCGCCTCGCGCAGCGCGGCCTTGATCTGATCGGGACTGAGCGGCGCGCTTTTCGGCGCAGATTTAGGCGGGGAAGAAGAAACCATGAAATGTACTTAACCAGACTGCCGGACGTTAAGGGCCATATCCACGGGGGGAGTGCTGGCCCAGAGGGAGAGCGCCGGAACGCGCGCCATTATCTGGCGGCGAGTTTCGCATGGAAGCCCCGCCCGGCTCCAGAAAAACCCTTTAAAGCCCAGCCCGCTCAGCAGAAAAAACCCGGCAATTTTTGCCGCAACAAGCGCGGCACGAACGCGCTGGCCGAGCTTCGGGCGGCCAATCTGCGCAAGGCACAGAAAAGCGCGGCGGGGCAGCCTGAGACCGGCGCCAAAGCCCAGAACTCCCTGACCCGCAGCGCCGAGGCCCGCCAGAACCTGGCAACACCCCCCGCCGTTACCGGCCAGGAAAAGGGCGCGGAAAACGGGCTTTCCTTCGGCGATCTCATCGATGTCATCAACCCGCTTCAGCATCTGCCCGTCGTTTCCACCCTTTACCGGGAATGGACGGGCGATGAGATTGCCCCCGCTGCAAAGGTGGTGGGCGGCGCGATTTATGGCGGCCCCATCGGCGCCGCAGCCTCCCTCGTCAATGCCGTGATCGAGGAATCCACCGGCAAGGATATTGGCGGCCATGCGCTGGCCCTTCTGGGCAGCGAGGAAAAAGCCGGACCGCAGCTTGCCGCCAATGAGCCGCGCGCCGCTGAAACAGCCGCCGCCCCTTCCCTTGCGGCGCAAACGGCACTTGCCGCACCGGCTGAGGAAGCCGCGCCGCAGCAGACCGCCCAGCTTGCGGACAAGCCGATTCCCTCTCAAGGCGGCGCTGAAACCAAAGCCGCCGCCTCAGGCCTGCCGAGCCTGAGTGAAGAGGGCTGGGACGCGCTGCTGCGCTCCGTAAACGATCCTGGCACCCTGAAACGCCCTGAAACGGCGGAAGCTGCCAGTAAAACCGCTGCCGAAAAGAAGGCGGGAAAGCCTGAGCAGCTGGCCTCTGCCGCGCCCGCAGCCCCCGCCGGCAGTGAGGCAGCGGCCTGGCCGCCCCAGCCCGGCGCCATCGACCCATTGACACTCATAGCCCGTTCCCTGGACAAATATGAAGCGGGCAAGGGGGCCGGCTTCGGCGCCGCCTTTGGCGGAGAAACGGGCACCCGCACCGATAAGCGGTTCTAAGGCGCAATTTTAGGATAGGGCCGGTAAAAAAGCCGGGCCGGGCAGAGCATGGATATTACCGTTTCCGCCAAACCGGGCGCGCATCGCGGCAAACTGGAAATCGGTGCGCTGCGCTTTGCCTGCGCCCTTGGCCGCAGCGGCCTGACAGACGAAAAGCAAGAAGGCGACGGCGCAACCCCCATCGGCATCTGGCCTTTGCGCGAGGTTTTTTACCGGGCCGACCGGCTGGACGCGCCGAAAACCGATCTGCCCATCACCCCCATCCACCCGGAAAACGGCTGGTGCGATGCCCCGGACGACCCGGCCTATAATAAGCCCGTCAAGCTGCCTTACCCCGCCAGCGCCGAAAAGCTTTGGCGCGAGGACGGGCTTTACGACATCGTGGTGGTGCTGGGCTATAATGACGATCCGCCCGTGCCCGGCAAAGGCAGCGCCATCTTTTTCCATCTCGCCAGCGAAGAGGAAGATGGCGGCTATGGGCCGACGGAAGGCTGCGTGGCGGTGTCCCGCGCCGACATGCTGAAACTGCTGCAGCTTTGCGGACCAGGCAGCCAGATGCGGATCGGCATCTGATCTCTTTACATTAGGTGCGCGCCCCGAAAATCGCGCTGCCCACCCGCACATGGGTGGCGCCAAGCTCGATGCCCGTCTCGTAATCCGCGCTCATGCCCATGGAAAGGGACCCAAGTCCGTTCCGCTCGGCGATCTTGCGCAGAAGCGCGAAATGCAGCGCCGGTTCCTCATTCACAGGCGGAATACACATCAAGCCCTCGACCGGCAGATGAAGCTCATCCCGGCACAGCTTGATGAAACCATCCGCCTCGTCCGGCAAAATGCCCGCCTTCTGTTCTTCCTCGCCCGTGTTTACCTGAATGAAAAGCCGGGGCAGGTCCGCCCCCTTCTCGCGCTCCTTGGCAAAGGCGCGGGCGAGCTTTTCCCGGTCGAGCGTTTCGATGACATCGAAAAGCGCCAGCGCCTCGCTCACCTTATTGGTTTGCAGCGGGCCGATGAGATGGAGCTCGATGCCGCTATAATCTTCGCGCAGCCTCGGCCATTTCTTATGGGCTTCCTGGACGCGGTTTTCGCCAAAGATGCGCTGACCGGCTTCAAGCGCCGGGCGGATGTCTTCGGCACCGAAGGTTTTGGAAACGGCATCGAGCGTCACCGCACCTTCCGCGCGGCCCGCTTTGCGGCAGGCCTTTGCAATATCGCTCTGCACCGCTTTCAGATTGTCGCTCACATTGCCGGCCATCTGCCGCTCCTTCTAAAAGGCGTCACGGGAACGGGCCAAAGGAACGGCATTCTGCTAATCTTGTCCAGACCGATCTCGGCCTTTCTTTAAGGGAGACATGCCATGGCGCGGCCCTCCGCAAGCCTGATGCGCAGCGTGCGGGAGATGGGGGCAAAGGCTCCCCACCTGCCCGATCTGCTCGCGCTGTCGGATGAAGCGCGCGCGCCGGATCCCCTTGCAACGCTGGAAAACCTGCCCGCCGGAAGCGGTTATATCTTCCGCCATTATACGCTGGCTAAGGAAGAACGCATAAAGCTGGCGAGAGAAGCTGAGCGCGCCGCGCGCCGGCGCGGCATCTTCTTTCTTGTGGCGGGCGATCTCGGCCTTGCCACGCATCTGCGCGCCGACGGCATGCATCTGCCCGAATGGCAGGTAAAACGGGGCTATGCGGCAAGGGCGCTGGAGCGTTTCGCGCTTGTCACCTGCGCCGCCCATTCCGCCGAAGCACTTGTCCGCGCCGGCCGCGCGGGGCTCGATGCGGCGCTTCTTTCGCCGGTCTTTGCGACGCAAAGCCATCCCGGCGCCAAAACGCTCGGGCTTTTACGCTTTGCATCCCTTGCTGAGGAAGCCGCCCTGCCCGTCTATGCCATGGGCGGCGTGAATGACAAAACGGTCCGCCGTCTCTGTCAGACAAAAGCAGCGGGCATTGCGGGGATCGGTTTTACGGCAGGCTGAGCGCTGCCTAGTCTTTATAATCGGCGGGAATGTAACCGAAGCGTTCCATTTGCTCTTTGTGCTGATCGATGATCAGCCGCACTTGATCGGGCGTCAGCTCTTCGCGCCACTGCTCCGCCTTGCCGGAACGAAAGAACGCCTTGGCATGTTCCGAGCGTTCCTTGAAACCCGTTTTCTCTTCCTGCTCCTTCAATGCTTTGAAGGAAGAATGCCGGATCGCCCGCTCCAGCCTTTCGGTGGAAGGTTTGAGGCCCAGAAATTTCGTCACGCTTTTGAATGCGCGCCGCGGTTTGACCAGCATATCCTCATAGCGCAATACCAGAAGCTGCGGGTTGGGATGCTGCGTCCAGCTTTTCACATGCGCCGACCAGGAGGAATGAAACTCCGACACATGTCCGCCACCCGAAGACGTTGCCGCTCCCTTATTGCCCAGCCGCTCGATCGCCTCATCGAGTGTCAGACCGAAATGGTGGGTCATGGACAGCACGACATCGAGCGGGTTGCGCACAACATAGATGCCGCCTGCCGTGACACTCATATTATGGAGCGGCATGCCGTGCCATTCGCCTAGAAAATTGTGAGTCTTGACGAATACGGAATCCGGAAAAGCTTGGGTCATATCCGCATGGGCGAAGGGACGGACCTTCATGACGATTTCCGGCGTCAGTTCCTCAAACGGCGTTTTGAGATGCCGCTCATACCACTGGGCCGATGACTCGCCGAGACAGAATTGATCGAGCTCGTTGATGTCGGCCGGCTTCGGCGTGTTGCGCAGAAGATTGTAGAGAAAGGAGCGCAGCCAGGTATTGCCGGACTTCGGATAGGATGCGAGCCAGATAATGCCGCCCATGTCAGATGCCTTTCAATTGCGTGCTTGCTGCTTTTAGCAACAATGGCGCGCGCGGAAAAGCCATCTGCCCGCATCGCCAGAGTACGCACGACCAGAGCACGCACGAAAGGGGTCCGCACAAAAAAAGAGAGCGGGCAAAGCCCGCTCTCTTCCGTCCCAAGACTTAAAAAGTCTTAGAAAGAGATCGCCAGAACGATACCAGCGGATTCGGAGTCGACGGTGGAACCAGCACCGTTATCGTCTTCGATCAGCTGGATGTCGAGGCCGAGGTCAACACCGGCGCCGAGCGAGTAGCCGCCACCGATCTGCCAGAACTCAACCGACGTATCGGCAACGCCCGTGCGCTCACCTGTGGATTCGAGGTACGCGGTACCAACGGTCCAGGGGCCCGAGCCGTAAGCCAGACCGGCGGTCCAGACTTCGGTTTCGTCACCCGAGAAAGCCGTGGACTGCGTGCCGCGGGCAATGTCTTCGTTCTGGTACCAGGCGCCGCCCAGCGTGAAGCCGGCGAAACCGAGATTGGCACCAACGCCCCATTCTTCCGGGTCGCCGCCGCCAGCAGCCGGGGCATCGCCCGTGCCGTAGAAGCCGTCAACGCCGACGGACACTGCGCCGAATTCACCGGCGTAGTTGGCGGCGATTTCGAACACTTCTTCGACACCGCTGTTCTGCGGGCTGATGCCGAAGCCGTTCGCAACCGGGTTGTTACCGTTCACGTCCGGCGTGTAGGACACACCGAGCTGGAAGCCGGCAAGACGCGGCGTGAAGTACGAAATCTTGTTGTCGTCTTCCGTCAGCAGCGCGTACGTGGAGGTACGAGCAGACGTACGGGGCGAGTTGAAGATGTTCGGGCTGTCAACGCCGTTACCCGGCACGAACCAGGGCGACGAATAGTGCATTTTGAAGGAAGCGGAATCGGTGGCACCGATTTCCGTACGGCCGAAGCCGCCTTCAAGGTAGGCGAACACTTCCTGGAAGTTGGCATCGTCGTTACGGGCCGCCGGAGCAGGCTCGTCATCGCCGAGCTCGAGCATCAGCGTGGCACCGGCAACCAGACCGTTATCCAGCGTGCCTTCAGCGTTGATGGTCAGGTCACGGGCAACCACCGGCACTTTCGTGTCGTCGGTAGAAACACCGCCAACGCTGTCAGTGTCAAGAAAGTAGAAGCCGGTGATCAAGGAGCCGCTCACCGTTACGTTGAGCGGGTCGCTAGCAAGGGCCGGACCGGCAACGAGGCCGGCGGTGACCAGAGCGGTCGTCCCAAGGAGAGTCTTTTTCATCTGTTCCTCGCAGTTCAGCAGTTAGCTGTATAACTTGAGATCTTCGGAGCTTCAGGTTTTTGCGGACCGGATTATCTTCCTGGATTTGCTGTCGCCGGGATATGCTCCCGTTCCCTCAATCCAGTCGTCCAACCGGTCCTTCCGCAAACGTTTCAGCTCTTGGATCCTCTCGTCGCCGGGCGACAAATTCGAATGCCCCCCCAAGCGCGTACCCCGATTAATCAAGATGACCCGGCCACACGTCAAGCAAACCCGACCGGTATTGAGGGAAATTTGAGGTTATGTTGCGTAAAGATCACAACACCTTAGCGAGAAATTGAAAAGCGAAAGCTGAACCGCAGGACCGGGATTCCGGCAGGCGGGCGGCCCGCCACAGGCACATCTGTGGTGTTTTTATCACACACCCGTCGGCGCCATCTCCTAATTTACCCTCCCTCGGACATCTCCGCCCGGCGCGGACCCGGCGTCGAAACCTGCCGGAAGACGCGTGAGAACCCCGCTTATGTTGGACGGGAGAAGGCAAACAGGCTATAAGAACTGCCAAATCTGGGGCTTTGGTCCATGGGCAAGCTGGCATTGAGTGCCGATCGCCCAGATCGACGGGTTAGACCACAGGTTGGTCTATAGGTTAGACCACAGGCCAGACCACAAGAACGCAAGTCAGAAGAGAAAATTCCCATGCCTAAATTGGCGTTTCGTGCCTCCTCGTTCGTTTCCATCGCCGGGGCCGTTTTCCTGAGCCTGTTCATCGCCGCCTGCGCAGGCGCGGACAAGGATGAAAGCTACCCCACTTCATCGAGCGACAAGGGCTACGGGCCCAACAATCCCCGCCCTTCCGAGGAGCGGGAAAGCATTTTCGGTGAAGACGGCTTGTCGCTCTTCGGCGGCGGGGGCGGCGCAGCCTCTGGCGGCGGCGCGGGCATCGGGGTCAATTCCTTCCTCTGGCGCGCCTCGCTCGACACGCTGGCCTTCGTGCCGCTCGCCTCGGCCGATCCCTTTGGCGGCGTCATCATCACCGACTGGTATTCCGATCCCAAGGCCCCCGATGAGCGCTTCAAAATGACGGTCTATATTCTCGACCGCCGCCTGCGCGCCGACGGGCTGAAAGTCTCCGTCTTCAAACAGGCCCGCGACGGCGAGCGCGGCTGGGTGGATGCTTCCGTCGATCCCAATACCCATATCCAGCTTGAAAACGCGATCCTGATCCGCGCCCGCCAATTGCGGATCAGCACGCTGGAAGCCGACGAAGGCTAAGCGGCACGCGCGACGGCCCCCTTGCCGTCAGATCAAATACGGGGCAAAACGAAGCGCGGCGCAAAAGCCGCGCTTCTTGTTTGAGGACCCGTCCGGCACGGCACGTTCATAGCCCCGTCCGCCCAAGTTTCGAGAGCACGACCCGACCATGGCCAGCCCCGATACGACCGACACCGCCCGCTATAACGCCAAGACCGCCGAGCCCAAATGGCAAGAGACCTGGGACCGGCAAGGCTGTTTCCGCACGCGCGAGGAAAGCGAGGCGCCGGGCAAGGACAAATACTATGTCCTGGAGATGTTCCCCTATCCCTCCGGCCGCATCCATATGGGCCATGTGCGCAATTATACGATGGGCGATGTCATTGCCCGCTTCAAACGCGCCCGCGGCTTCAACGTGCTCCATCCGATGGGCTGGGACGCCTTCGGCATGCCGGCGGAAAACGCGGCGATGGAAAACAAGGTCCATCCCGCCGACTGGACCTATAAGAACATCGCCGCCATGCGCGGCCAGCTTCAGGCCATGGGCCTTGCCATCGACTGGGAGCGGGAATTCGCAACCTGCGATCCTTCCTATTACCGCCACGAGCAGGCGATGTTTCTCGACATGGTCGAGGCCGGTCTCATCACCCGTAAGAAAAGTTATGTGAACTGGGACCCGGTGGACATGACCGTGCTCGCCAATGAGCAGGTGATCGACGGCAAGGGCTGGCGCTCGGGCGCGCCCGTCGAGCGGCGCGAGCTCACCCAATGGTTTTTCAAGATCACCGATAAGGCCGACGAGCTTTTGAAAGGACTCGAAGGGCTGGAGCGCTGGCCGGACAAAGTCCGCATCATGCAGACCAACTGGATCGGCCGCTCCGAAGGCGCGCGTGTTTTCTTTCCCGTGGAAGGTCTGTCTAAGGACTATTCCCTGGAAGTCTTCACCACCCGGCCCGACACGCTTTTCGGCGCGTCTTTCTGCGCGCTTTCGCCCGGCCATCCGCTGACGCGCGAGCTTGCGGAAAAAGACGCCAAGCTCGCCGCCTTCGTGCGCGAATGCGAACAGCTCGGCACCAGCGAAGAAGCGATCGAGACCGCCGAGAAGAAAGGCTATGACACGGGCCTGCGCGCCCGCCATCCTTTCATCGACGGTCATTCCGTTCCCGTCTTCGTCGCGAATTTCGTGCTGATGGATTACGGCACGGGCGCGATTTTCGGCTGCCCCGCCCATGACCAGCGCGACATGGATTTCGCCCGCAAATATGCCCTGCCCGTTTTGCCCGTCGTGGCGCCGAAAAAACTGCACGGCGCGGAGCTTGAAAAATTCCTGAGCGAACTTGCCGAAGCTGGCGAGGCTTTCGACGGAGACGGCGTTGCCGTCAATTCGGACTTCCTCAACGGGCTGGACGTGACGGAAGCCAAACGCGCCGCCATCGAAAAGCTTGAAGCGCTGAAGCTCGGCGAGGGCACGGTCAATTACCGCCTGCGCGATTGGGGCATCTCGCGCCAGCGCTATTGGGGCTGCCCGATCCCGATCATCCATTGCCCCTCTTGCGGCACCGTGCCGGTGCCCCGCGCCGATTTGCCGGTGGAACTGCCCAGGGACGTGAGCTTTGAAAAGCCGGGCAATCCGCTCGACCATCATGCCACCTGGAAACATGTCACCTGTCCGAAATGCGGCGGCAAGGCCGAGCGCGAGACCGACACGTTCGACACGTTCGTGGATTCCTCCTGGTATTTCGCCCGCTTCTGTTCGCCGAAAGCCGAAACGCCGACCGATGTCGCCGCCGCCAATTACTGGCTGCCGGTCGATCAATATATCGGCGGGGTCGAGCACGCGGTGCTGCACCTTCTTTATGCGCGCTTTTTCACCCGCGCCATGAAAGAGACCGGCCATGTGGGGCTCGATGAGCCCTTCACCGGCCTCTTCACGCAGGGCATGGTGACCCATGAAACCTATAAGGGCCCGGACGGGCGCTGGGTGGCGCCGGACGAGCTTTTCTGGAAAGACGGCAAACCCTTCCTCGATGAAGCGGCCGGCACACCCGTAAAAGTCGGCGCCATCGAAAAAATGTCGAAATCGAAGCGCAACACGATCGATCCCGCCGCCATTATCGATCAATACGGCGCCGACACCGCCCGCTGGTTCATGCTCTCCGACAGCCCGCCCGAGCGGGACGTGCAATGGACGGAAGAAGGGG
>ERZ1673962.506-NODE-506-length-26428-cov-7.769537_pt1 | contig 26428 bp, 31 predicted proteins | sample MGYA00580188_ERZ1673962 | MGnify/ENA primary metagenome ERZ1673962 (study PRJEB41334, sample SAMN05608104) | rock metagenome | biome: terrestrial subsurface; feature: shale formation; material: shale | place: USA: Pennsylvania ... | reverse complement strand
TTTGGATGCGAACGCGCCTGTTTTCAGGATTAAACGAAACAACCGAATAGTCTACTCTATCATTAATGTTTACTTTTTCTCCTGTATCAACATCGTAAGCCGATTTAACATCTATCGTGCGCTTAGTCTGTGGTACTCCACTTGGATAATTATACCACTGCTCAGTACCGCGTACTGTTTCTATCTCAGTTGGGAATAGTTCTTGTGTTTTTGAACCGCTTCCACTTCCGCTACCCGATGAACGAGTGCTTCCTTTGCTTGCCTCAGATATTCTTTTACTTATGGCGTCTTCAACTCGTTGCTGGACTTCCGCACGTTTATCTTCGTCAATAGTTCCGTCAGGGTTGGTATATCGACTAACAACATTCGGGTCTTGCATAATGTCGTCACGGACTCTGATTGCTTTATCAACCGCTTCTGGGTTGCGTGCATACAATCCTGATACCTCAGTAGTAGAAAAAACGTTCCCTTGGAAATCGCCCCATTCCTCTTTTCCTAACGATTCGATGTCTGGCTGATACCTTTGTGCGATATACCCCGTAACAGGTGCTTCTAATTGATGCTTCATTAATATTGTACGTGGGTCGCCAAGATATTCACCTTCTTCAAATTTCTTGTCCCAATTAGACAATTCCTGCGCGATTGCGTCCATATTATATCCATATTGAGTGTTCGGGTCAAGCAAGAACTCTCTAACGGCATTGCGAGCCTGCATAGCCTCATTGTCTGCCATGGTCCTATTGATAATATCTTCTTGCTCGTTGCGTATCTGCATCTGTTGCTGTCGATTTAATACGCCTCCACTTTTAGACAGCATATCGACAATCTTTTGCCTGTGTTGGTCAAACTGCTCTGAATACCTGTCTTGTAGTCTTCTATCAAGACCCTGTATTGTCTTCATTGACATAGCCTCCAAAGCAGCCTGCTGGCTTTCATCAGCCATCGCACGCCCTTGCTCTATATCTGCTAATTTCTGCTCAACGGCAGTCTGCATTAATCGTTGACCTGCGCCTACAATGTCAATAGGCTGTGTGCTTATTCCTGTTGGTAGATATCCGTTTGCCATTATTGTCCCAGTGTTATGCCACGATAAGGCTGTAATCCTGCTGTGACGTTATTACTCATAAACGGCATAGTTTCATTACCGCCTCCAAGATAATTCATGTATTGATTAAATCTATTCTGCGCACCTTGGATTTGCATGCCTCCCGACAACGCACCTGCTACTCCTTGGAATCCTGCACTAAGTCCTTGTCTTCCACGCTGCGAGTATTGTGCTGCGCGTTCCATCCTTTGTTGGTATGGCATAAGCACATTTTGATTCCACTCAGTGCGCTCTTCCTCTGCGAACATCTGCTGTGCTCTTTGGAGTTGTCGTTGGTTTTCCTGCCACTGATTTGCAGCTTCTATCCCAAGTCCTTGCTCTGCCATCATTTGTTGCCCAAAAAGATTAGCTAACCCTGCCTGCACGTCTGCTGCACTTGTTGCCGCACCCTGTATTGCCCCAACACCTTGCGCAGTGGTAGCCGCTAATCTGCTTTCGATTAAATCTTGTGCTGGAAGTCCTACGCCGCTAGCCATTCGCTCTGCGCTTTGCAAATAGCCCTTTGCTGATTCTGGAATCTGATACTTATTAGCAGCTAGAAAAGACTCTGCCTTCTTTCTTTCTTTTCTGCCCTTAAACATATCAGCAATCCCCAAGCCAGACTGCAACAGCCCTGTGCCTAATCCTATTGCCGCTAATCCTAACATATCTTTTTTATTTTACACAAAGATAGCACTTGGCGAATTGAGCATAAAAAAAGCCCACTGATAGTTAGCCTATTGGTTTACTGTGAAATTCACATCCACCGTTCGTAATTGAAACTCCGTTGTGCCGTCATCTGTAAACTCTAATTCTATGTAGAAGCCAACCATGTCGTCTCCCTTGTGGATTTGTGTTAAATCTTCACCTGAAACAGTTAGTATATTTTTAAACACCGCACTCACGAACTCGCCTAATCTGCTTCTAAACGTCGCAGGGTAGAGGACTGTCTTTTGTCCGAGGGTGCGCGTATTTGTAACAGGTGTTTCAATAATTACATTGGGTGTTCTATTTGAGTCTATTTTAAGCGACTTAATAGCCTTTTGTGTCGTCGGTGATACATTTAGACATCCTCGCACAGAAAGTGCCTTAGAGTCGCCGTAAAAGGTGTTATATGCGATTGTGGCTTCATGTTTCCATGCGTTGTCCAAGAACGAATACAATTGGTTGCCGATGCTCCCATATAAATCGGGTGCTTTCCCATTAGCATTCTCATACTCGATATTATCGTTTATCCATGAATTGTCGCCCTCCCTAAAAACTAATGACTGGTTCACGCCGTCAATGCTAAACGTAATTATGAGGTCGTTGTGTTTCTCGTCAAATCCTGACACAACCCGTACTGACGACGCTGATTTAATATCATCTGCTATTCGCTGAAACTCAGATCGCATTCCGTAGTTAGAAATAGCTATCTGTCCGTTTGGTGACGACCTTACCACTTCTCCTTTGTCTCCATCCCAATAGTATAGATTCCTGTTGTTCTTCGCTATTGAATCGTGATATCTTGAACCGTAATCATCAACACTCGGATAAACAGTGCCAATAAAGTTTCCTGTTTTTACTAATTGCAAACTACCATTTGCGTTAGTGATTTGTTCTTTTCCTATGTATAGCGACGTTTCTTTGTTGTCTTGGATAGCCTTTAATACATCACCCACGAGAATTAACCTACGCGTTACCCCGTCCTTTTCATCAAGCTGTACCCTGTTCTTCGGTAGGAACATGGATATGCCATTTATCTTGGTGTTATCCAAATAGGCTTCACTCCACACTACGTCTTGCAAGTCTATTTCCCCCGACGTAGCTAAATCAATCTCCACAACAGGACGCCCTTGCGAGTATGCTCTTACGCCATCATCAACATTAATATAAAAATCTTCAACACGAGGTGTTTGTGTTATCCCCTCCCATTCAAATTTCCTTAAAGTAAACCACGCATCCTCACCACCAACGTCGCCTTCGAGTGTCTGCATTTCGCCATCCACAATACTAAACGTTGCTGACGATTCATAATACACCAAATCCTCTACGATGCTCTTTTCTCTGTAAATGGTTATGAACTGTGCCTCATAGTCCGATAGCTCTTCGTCCCCTTTTGGAAGTATCAACCAAAATCCTGCCTTTTCTTCCCCACTTACTTCGATTAATGTTCTCGTGCCTATTATATTCTTGCGTATAGTAGAAATAGCACTGCCACTGTCTTCTTCCAATAGCACGTAGTCGCCCTTTACAAATTCATATTGTAAGTTTGTAGGCATCTGTAAGGCAATTACCCAATGCCCATCCAAATAGGTAAGGTATGCGTCTTTGTTGGTATTGTTGCCCGTAACAAATGGATACACGCCAGCAAAGTTTATAGATTCTGTTATTGCAAACCTATAATATTCTGCCCAGTCAGGCACTCCTACACTTGAGTTCGTAATGCTAAAATTTATCTTCGCCTTTTTATCTACATCCGCATAATCTCTTTCTCCGTTAAACGGAACATACACCTTTTGCGGAGCAGTAATACCTGCTGTACGATTAAATTTGTCGTAGAACAATATGCCTACATTCTTATAGCTCCCAGCCTTGTGTGTAGACACGCCCTGCGCAGGTGTAGTCTGCGATGTGGACTTCGTGTACATTTGCAGCTTGTTGTACGTCCAAGTATCATCCCTTGTACCTGCAAACACAATCTGCACTTTCCCAGATGGGATTGCACCCTGTACGTAGAAATATGCATTAGGATAATGGACGCCAAGTATTTTTGAATATGCTGTAACGATAGAGCGCCCTTTACTTGTTATGTCGCTAGAGAATACATTCTGTACTCTCGCCTGTGCGTCTCCAGATGCTATATCGGATGCAGTTATTCTGTAAGAAAATGAATACTCAAACGCAAAGTCAGTCAGAATGTCTGAGCCGTTACCTCCAAAATAATACCCTTTGAATGACGCTGATATGATATCCCCCTCATTTAAGTCCGCGTGTGCAGGGACGTCAAACTCAACATACACATAACTACCAACATACCCACTAGTGTTAGTTAGGTTTATAACAGTTGGCGTTAACACCGCATCCTCAAAAACTACATCGTAATTTATAAGTGGGTCTGCATCTGCCTTGTTGTACCCTTTTCTTACGCCACCAAGCGTCAACCTATTTTGAGCAACAGAAAGGCTATTCGCTAATCTTGGAACGTCACTATACAATAGTTGCGCATTGGTTTCTACCAAACCCTGTCTGGCTGCATCGTTGAAAAAAGAATATGATATGCTCTCATATGGCGCTTCTCCATTTTTGTCATAATCACTTACGACAAACCACGAGCCGCTGTTCCCCTCTCTTGCCAACAGCCGAACCGTTCTAACGTTGTCTGCCCCCACATCATATCCCACGTTTACAAAATTGCCTATATAGTCGTTTTCGTATGTATTATTTTCTGTTGAAAACACAGAGCTAGAAACAACAACTTCTGAGTATGGCGATAGCACTGAGTATGTGTAGTCGTCATAAATGTACATATAGGCAAACTGAAATGTTTTCCCAACCAACTTGTTAACCACTCGTGAATCGTCACTTCCAAGAGCAACAGTTGGCCTGTCAGATGGAGGCGTAACTGCTAATTGTGATTTTACAGAATCAAGTGTTATTAAATCGACAATGTTCATCTTGCGAGGCGGATTGTATCCATCTGTTAAATACAGATAGTCGCCAAGAATGTCCATGCTTACTGGCTTCGTTTGGTTAAAATTCCAAAACGAACCCTGCGACAGAAGCGTTACCGTGTCTTTTTTCAACTTGTAAATACCGTGGTTGCCGTTCGAGTTGTAATTAGCAAAGACAAGCTGATCTCGTTCTGCATCTTCTACTTGTCCGATTACTCTGTTAGTGCCACTTGGTAGGCTTGCGTTTATTTCTTGCATACCTTTAAGTGACACGTTGATTCCAACACGCCCACCATCAAAAGAAGCCACTCGGCAATTCTTACGGCTTAACACGCTCCCCTCTGGTAAATACAATGGGTTTGTATCTTTGTCGATGCCGCCGTTTAATGTGAGAGTTTGTATCATATTAGAATCTTATATTTTGACCTGACGTTTCGTAAATTGCATCCATCAATTCTCCAACGTCAGGAATATTCAGTAATCGGTATGATGCTTCTGCCTCTAAGAAATCAGCTTTCTTTTCATTGCGATATTGCGCCGTGTACTCTTTCGGTTTAGACGCTACGAGTTTCCACTCCACATATGCCATAAGCATATTCACTGCATCCATACCTACGCGTGTTTCTTTTAAGTTGTCCACATCGTTTGAGACAAACTTAACAAGCACCTCACTTCTGTCCGCGTATCTTGTCTTATCAACTGCTGCCCTATTGAGAATGATGCGCCTCTTCCTTGAATCTAACGTAAAATAATACTCCTGATTCACTCCCTGTCCAGAGTATCCAGCGGTATTTCTTTGTATATTGGCAGATTCATTCCTTGATGATAGTAGTTCGCGCCCTATGGGGTCTGATGGCTTAACCATCTCTGATGCCTCTGTGAAGCTAAAGAACTCTCTGTTGATAGAAACGCCAACTGATAATATTTTAATAGCATCGTCAGGATATGCAACTGTATAGTTAAGGTTGTTAATAGGGAGCCACGCCTCTTTAAGTTCGCTAACATGAAATAACTTATAGTCGCGCATCATGCGCATGAAAAACGAACTCGCTAATGGGTAGCTTTCTCTTCCCATATTCGAGCTTATTAGTGCTTCGTTGATTATCTCATCTGCCGTATAGTAGCCTCTCATGCGCTTAGTTATTATCGTTTATACTTTCTTTTGGCGGATTGCCTGACAACCACTCTGACGCGAATGAAATAAGTAAGTCGTTCCTGCCATCTGGAACTATCACTTCCTCGTCTTTTGAATAGCTTTCTAAGCCTCTCACTACACCAAAATCAACCTTTCTTATATCAGTAATTGGGCTATCTCCAATATCTTCCAATATTATTTGTCTATTGCCCGATATATTTCCGAAACGCCAAACTGTTTCATTAATAGGTATTGGTAAATTGTTCCACGTCGCTATCTGTGGTCGCGTAGCGTGTGGCAGCGGATTGCCTGCTTTTGTTTCACCTTTCGATGGCTGCACATACCAAATACCACGTCCTTCTCCAATTGGTACAACAGAATCGCTAACACCAAAATATCTATATCCACCCGATTCTTTAACAGGTTGGTCGTAGTAGTGCTTAACGTAGTAGCTCTCTATTTGCATCTTTCCCTTGTCGTCAAGTGGTATCTGCGACAATAAAGTATTAAACGCATAATTTACCGCTTGCGCAGCACGTTGGAAGTGCAACACCTTCTGATCGTCTGGTGTAGCCTCTCGTCCGAGTATCCGTCTCCTTACAAAACTTATTAATGCGTTCTTATTCATTTGCTACTATTTGATTTGCGTATTGAGCTACGTCTTGTCTGTTTACGTTCATCCCTGCATCACGTAAGCACATGAATGCAATTTCTATTAATTCTTCTTTTTCCCATCCTGTCTCTGTGCTTGCACCTGCGTTATACGTCTTTTTAAGAGTATTTGAGTCTGTTTGGAATACAACTACTGCATCAGTTGGGAACGTGTAGTATTTAAGCACAACTTGCGACAGCGAGCTTGGATAAACAAGAATATTTGTATCGCTTGCATATTCCAAGCATGGGTCGTCAACTGTCGGGGCTACTACGGGGTCTCCTAATCTATCTGCTACTTCTGATGGACTTAGTTCATCAAATCCTCTGCCTGAAATAGTAGTAGGTTCACACGCCAAAAAATACCCCATGTTCTTGCCCGTAACATCAACGCTACCACCGACAACGCCAACCGTTTCTCTAACCAAAAATGGGCGTAGTTTCTTTTCTGCTGCTCTTGATATCTCAACACCTCTGCGCTCAAGGGGCGCACCTATCTGATAAAGGTCGGGCACACCAAGCAACTTGGAGAACAGCTTTTGGCTGTTAGCCGTTATAATAGCCCCCCATTCATCTTCGTTTGTATCCCCACCGTTGATGTCGATATTCTTAACGAAGTTGACTAAAGATATGATGCTTCCGTTATTAAATGCCATCGTTTTCTTATTTTACACAAAGATAGCAACGATACCTTTGCGCATAAAAAAAGCCCACCATCAGCGAGCATGTAACAAAGTGTAAACAACATTAAAACGTTGCTTGCACAACCGTTATAGGGCAGTTTAAAATGAATGCACGCACGAAAAAACTCAAAAACATGACAGAAGAAGAGAGAAATGAAATGTTTGATGAAAGAACAGAGATGATATCAAAACATTTAAAGACAATAAAAGGAACAAAGTCTTTTAACGGCTTTGGCGATATTCAAAATATACTTGACAATATCTACAAAGACGACGTAGCTTTCAGACAAAAGTACAAGTACTGCGACGATAAATTAAAAATTAAAATAAATGAGGCAGAGAATGCGTTTAAAGACCTAGAGTCGATAAAAAACGTAAAAAAACTGCCTCAAAAAACATCTGAGTTTTGGGTTATTCTAAAAGACTTGGCTCATTATATGGATTACCTCCATTCTTCTCTAAATTACAGGGTTGGATTAGAAGGGTTTCTTTTAGAAGAACAATGTGATTAAGAAAAAACGCTAAATCTTTATTTTCCCTAATTATGAGCCTATCAAAAATATAGAAAAATGGGTGCAAATGTGCTATATTACAGACGTTACCTCGAACGCGTATAAACACCTTCCCGTATTCGCTCTGCCAAAGTCCATCATTAGGACACTCGCTTCTCTCATCTGAAACAATCTGCTTAAATCCGTATTTGTTAAATTCTACCATGAAACAAAGATATACACGTTAAATACAACCTTTAAAAAAGCACCGAAATGAAAGCTGAAATAATAATCTTAATAATAAACACAATAATACTTGGAATAAATATTTGGGTTATAAGAAAATCACCTGTTGATGCAGTAAAAATAGGGAGGGAACTAAACGAAGAAAAACAAAAAGACGATGCAAAGAGAGAATTGTTTTTACAATTATTCGAAAACAGAGGACATCCAACAAACTATCAATTTGTTAGGAATCTAAATAGGATAGACGTTGTCTATAATGACTCGCCATTGGTTCTGGAAGCATGGCACAAATACTTTGAAGCCTTGCATCAGCAGAACGCCGTGAATCAAGAGAAGACTTGGGAGCTGCTAAGAACTCAGCTTCTTCAAACAATGTCAGACATTCTTGGTTATAAAAAAATGGGGAGTTCTGAGTTGATGCAGTATTACTACCCAGAGGGTCATCAGAGACAGAGCGTTGATGAATGGGAGCTTTGGACTGAGAGGAAGAATTACTACAAGAATTCAAATCAGATGATTCTAAAAGTTCTTGAAAATCTAAACCTAGAAGATGGCACGCAAGAGCAGCAAGATGCATAACTAAACTAAAAACCGCCCTATAACAAAGTACATATGCCATTTGCGATTAGCAATCCGACTGTGTACCGATATATGGCTAATTACGCGCCGTTAATAAACTGTAGTGGATACGCAAACGGCACATGTACGTAACCGTTACAAATGTACGAATAAAAATAATACAAACCAAATGTTTTTAATAAAAAAAGCCCCGACCAATGCCGAGGCTTTACACCGTAGAAACAAACAACGCAGAATTAGGCTATGCCCAATTTCTCACAATATTTTTCGACAAGCTGATCTAGCGTGTCTTTCGTGGTCGTTTCAATTCCTTCTGCGTTACACATCTTGAATACAGCAGGACGACCTAAGTCCTTAACTTCTGCTTTTGATTGGAAGTTGCTTATCCCTAGTTCTGAATATACTTTGCCTTTAAAAGTTGAATCACTCGCAATCTTGTCAAACAAAATGTGTGTCTTATTGCTAATGTCAGTAGCTTTAATTTTCAGCAATTCAGCTTGCCATTCGTCATCAGCATAAACCCACCATGCTTTCTCTTTGCTATTCCACTTAATGATGTCCATGTTCATATACTTGCGAACAGTATTGATGGCACTCATCTTAGCTCCGTTGTCTGTTAGCAATTGCAATCTCTCTGCGTTAACATATTTGTCATTACGCTTTTCTCCTGCTGACACGGCGTTGTAAATAACATTTCTAAGCTCCCATTTGCCCATTTTATTAGCGTCTTCAATATCAAACGCACTAGCAACGCTTCTAAGCATTTTTAGATCATTGGCTAATGGTGAGTGTTTAGCAGACAACATATACTTAAGCTCAATATCTCCAAATGTGTCTTTTGCTTGTTTTTCTGCTAATACTTCGTAGTCCTCGAAATAAACAGCGCCATTTTTAACCTGTGGGCAATGCTTTTGTAAGAACCAAACTAAGTCAATGTCATCCTCGTAGAACATCCACGGGTCTGATACTTTGATTTTGTCTCCAAGTCGTTTGTACTTGCTATTCAGACCTGCTGCTTTGTCACTCCACTGCCACAATCCATCACCACTTTTCAGGCTTAACAGGAAAATCTTTTTAGGCTCATATCGCATGGCTTGTTTGCCTGAACGACCATCGCTTTCGTGTTTCTTTCTTATTCCGTTTGGATAGCGAAGTGTTACAACTCCTTTTTTGTCTTCTCCGAAGTATTTTGAGCGAATAGCTTCGATCTCTCTGTAAGTATCGCCCTCTATGTCGCCTTCTGGTTTCTGTTTACAGTTGCGCTCTGTGAGGTTTAATAACTCTCCGTTGTAGTAAATCATAATTCTGCTTGTTTGTTTTTAAAAAATGGGGACGCCTCAGCGCCCCCTATTAATCTATGCTGGTGTTACCAAAATGGTTTGCTCCAAGTAGTTGAAAATAGGAATGATGTGACTCATAAAGTCAAACTTCAATCCGTCGAATGAGTTAGCTGCGTTTCCACCGATAATATCAGTGTTACCTTTAACAGCATTAACCACGCGAGTTCTGTTTTCACCTTGGTTATTTGCGTATCCAAGAGTCAGGTGAGGAAGTTTCATTGTTTCGTTCACTCCACCTGCTTGCATTACTGTCACGTTGCGCTCTCCTTTAGGGAAGATGAATCCCATATCTGAGTAAGAGTATTCGCTACCACCAAACTTGTTGATGTTGGCAAATGAATGCAGCTCCATCAAGTCGAACATTACAGAGTTGATATAAACTTGCTCTGCAAAGAATCCTACTGATTTCATTTTTTCGTAGAAGGTGTGACCGCTTGAATTAGTTTTCAACCAATCAATATTCTGAGTCTCAATGTTTGAAATCAATCCTGAACCTGCCAAGAAACTTACGCTTCTGTTCAATACGCCTGCTGCTTCCAAATACGCTTTAGTTGCACGGAACTCGTCCATGTCGAAGTTAGTAGTATATTGGTTCTCAGCAGCGCGAGACTTCATTGACGGGATAAGTCCGTCGAATGAACGAACAACGTTGTTACCACCTGCGATAGATGCAGTCACCAAGTTTGAAGTATTGGTGTTCTTGTTAGATGTAAGCAACGCAGCGTCAATCTGTGAGTCAAGGCGGAATGATGCATCAATCTGCTCCTTAGACAATAATGCCTGAGTTCCATACTTGGTTTGTACCGCTTTGAATACTTGCTCAAACAAACGTCCTCCCTCGATACCGCAAGCCTCTTTTAAGATACGTCCGTTAGTTGTACGCTCGTAGAATCCTGAAGTCATCGGGTCGATACCATCTGCTCCTTCTCCATAAGAAGATGCTGTCAGCAAGAACTCCTTAGTTGTAATTGCAGTATCAATAGTAGCAGTTGCACTGAAAGATTTTCCTTTCCATGTACCTGCGTCATTCCATACGCGCAATTCGAGGTCGTAGTCTTGTCCTGTAACATATGACGCAGGGATCAAAAGCGTCATGCCCTCACGCACGTAGTCATCGCTGTCGTCAGCAGAACTAAAGGTTAAAACTGGGTCAATAGGTGCAGTAAGAGCTTGTGCCACCGATACGGTAACAGGGCGCTCGCGAACACCTTCTTCAACTATTGTAATCTCATTGCTCCCTAGGTTTACGGTTTTACCCGCCATGTTAACGAAGTTCAATACGTCAAAACCGTTTCCGTAACGCTGAACTAATTCTAACCAATCTTGTTCCTCAAGAGCAACATCCCATGGAGTGACAAGTTGTCCTGCCCATCCTGCTTGTGATGTACTTTCTTTATAAGCCATTTTCTTTTTTCTTTAATGTTTAAAACGCGTCAAGGATAGCTCGTCCTTTCAATGCGCCTCCGTCACTTGGTGCTTCTGAACGTTTACTTTCGTTCAATGCTGACGGATTATGCACTTTAGCCTGCCACTTTTCCTTCTCCTGTTCGCTTATTGTATCCCGAATCACCTGTAAGACTGAATCAAAGTTTTGTTCCAACAAATAACTACGCGCTGCACCCGCCAACTGTCCGAGGTTGTTCTCATTCAGCTCGGTACGAGACATCAACACATTGTTCATTAGAACATCTTTTAATCCTTCTTTCATATCGCTCGTCAAGTCAAACGCTAAGTCCTCAGACAATTCGAGCTTTGTAATCCCTTCAACAAGCGCATCAACTGGCTTCTCCCAAGTAGCCTTGCGTGTCTCCCTGTCTGTTTGGATATCAACCGCCTTTGGTATCTCTATCCCTTCATACAGGCTCGACAGCTTGCTCTTGGCATCTTTAGCCATCTTCTTCATTTTAGCCTTTGGCAGCGATTCCCAATCTTCCTGATTCAAGTCATCTACTCCCAACTCGGACATAACAAGTTCTTCAACCTCATGTTTTTCCATGTCAGGATAGTCAACCATCATCTGAGCTTTAATCGCGTCGATAGCAGACATCTTGCCTACTTTCTCAGGGCTAAGGTTTGATAGCACGCCTAATGCAGACTCGCTAAACTTTCCTTCACTATTTTTCAAGAACTGTTGTCGGATAAACTCATCATCGCTTGCGAACCAACTCCGACCATCGACACCTTTCGCTAATGTTTCTAACTCCGCTTTTCTCTGAGCAAGTTCATCAACCTCTTTCTTCAACGCCTCATACTGCTCTGCTTTGTCGAAATAATCCTTTAGCGTATCTTCGGTATCTATTTCTTTTTCGTATTTACTCTTCACATAGCCTTTAAAAGTATCAAACGAGAACTCAGGAGTTTCTACCGTTGATTCTTCTTTTGTTTCTGCATTTTCAGAATCGGTGGCTTCCTTCGTCTCGTTTTCTGCTTTTGTCTCTACGCTCTGCTCAGTAGTATCTACGGTTTCTTCTGCTTTGTCTTCTACTGTCTCTTCTTTTGCAACAACCTTCCCGTCTTCAATTGTCGCTGTTTTCCCAATTTTATCAAAAATGTCTGCCATGTTGTTCTACGTTTTATGTTTGCAAAGATAAGTACTCTATTTTTTTGCGCTAAAATTAGGCTTCTACGCCCTCAATAGGCACACCAGATTCTGCCATTGGAGCTTGTGGCTGTTGAGCCTGTGGTGCTGCTTGTGGCTGCTGTGGCATAGGCTGTCCGTTAACCATAGCCCATGCCTGTTGCCAATTTAACTCTCCCTTATCAACAGCCTTAACCAAAATATCTCCTTGTACTTTATTATTGTTTACCGCTATTTCTGCTTGTGTTTTTAGCATTTGGGAATTAGTGTCGGCTTGCTGTTTCTGTGCTACTAACTGTTGCGCCCCTTGTTGGTCTAACTGTTGAGCACGCATGGCTCTCTCTTCTGCTTCTTTCTGTGCTTTTCTGTGTGCTGCTCCTAATAGCATTGCTATTCGTTTTAGACTTTCTCCTGCCTCTAACATAAACATAAAACGCACGTAGTCAGCTTCCGTAATACCAACCTTGCCGTCTCTTCCGTTCTTCAACGACAGCGAAATGGCTTCTTCTAACTTTTGCTTTTCTGCTGCTGTCGGACGTGCGTGTGTTCTTATTCCATAGCGCACATCATGCCCCTCGGCTATTTTAAGCAGTTCTAATTCACTTTCTCCTATCACCCCTGCATAGACATCCTTTGCACGTTTATCGTGCTTTACAACGTACTGTAGACGCAAACACGCGTTTCTGGCAACGTCTGATTTAAGCACGTTGGCTTCGATGACAATGTTCTTTAGAATATCGTTTGTTCCCATTATAGAGAACTCTGTTACTCCTTTACCTGTTTCTGGGTTTGGTGCTTCTCCGATAGAGATTGGATTTATTCCTGTAAGTTCAGTAATCTGACGCGCTGCGAAGTCCATAACACTAACTGCTTCCGTCATTACAGCACCTGCACCTCCGGGCAATTGTTCGATTGGGCGTGTGGACATATTCTGTCGTCCACGTATTGTTTCCGAGCTAAAGAACAATATCCCTGACTCTCTCCAATACTTCAACACTTGCTTTGGATTCATCTTTTTAGAACCCAAGTTGATGTTGTTCAAAATAGACATATCAATGGCAAATCCATTCAAAGCAGCCATGCGGATACCCTGTTGGAATTTCATCCATCCCATCATGTACTGATCTAAAACAGGTATCAAACGAGGGATAATTGGCTTGCCTTTTACTTGTACCATTCTAATCGGAACAACGGGGTCTGCCCATCCATCTCGTGCTTGATTCTTAACACGCCCATAATCATAAATCATGTCTGTATCAATTATCCAATGCACTTCTCTAAGAACTTTTACATTCGTTGTTCTTAGTTCATCTTTTTTACCTAATTTAGATTTTTCCTTGTATGGTCTTGATTTCTTGCGTCCATAACGATTAGTATGCACCACGTCTTTCTCGTAGTCCACGTCTATCCAATTTGCAACAAAAACAGGAACTAAAAATTTGTCTGCTTGTCTTGCGTATTTGTCCTCGTATTGTTTGTTGACTTCGTTGTTGTCGTCAAATTTGTTGTTCCCGAAATAATTATCGAACTTGTCTGCTGCAAAGTTTAATTGCTCCTGTGTAAATCCTTTTTTCCTTAAAGATGATAATGGCACAAGTTCAACGTAAAACGCAAAATCTGGTTTAGCATTGCCGTGTTCAGGGCAATATTGAACGCCAGTTGTCCGCGCGTCCATGTGGAGCACTTTTACCTGTCCTGTTGAATCATCATATACATCTCGTACAGCAGCGAACCCATTGGTGATTAAGTCCCACAAAACCTCTCTTGATACGTACTCATCCCATCGTGACTGCTCGAATACATACTTTAGTAATCGTTCCATTGCGACCACGTATGACGGTCTAAAACCGCCTTCTGCTTCGTATAGGGTTAATTCCTCTTTGTTCTCAGGGATAAAGCCCATATCAGGCTGTGGCAGCCCTTGTAGGGCGCGTATTGTATTGAACTGTTCTTGAAATTGCTTCTCTGCCCACGCACCCCATTTTGCGTCTTCTTTTTTATCCAAAGAGTACGGGTCTATGCCATCTACTGATACCGAGTTAATATAGTCTCTCATTTTTCCTATAAGAGCATCCATTAAACGCGGTGCGGGTGATTGGACATCGAAGTTTAAGTTTGCAGCAGCCTTCCGCTTCATTGTCCTGTCGGCTTCGCTTGCTAATCGCTCTGTTACTGTATCATCGCTTGACTTGCCGTAAAACGAATTTATGTAGCGCGAATTATCCTGATTACCGAAAGCATACGAACGGTATTCCTCAACACTAGAATAAGCATCGTTTGATATCTGCGTTCCCCCACTGCAAAACTCGTGGTATATAGCTTGCGCCATAGCTAAGTTATACTTGCCACTTTCTTTTTCTTCTGGGGAAATATTTTCGTCTGAGCGTAATGGCATCGGATAGTGCTTGTCTTTTCCTTTACCATACTTTTCGGCTGCAAAAATCATATTTAGTATATTATTATTGCAAAGATAGTAACGCTATGTTTGGGCATAAAAAAAGGGGCTGTTATGCCCCTCTTGTCTTATTGTTAATAAACACCCCTATGTCCTCCTCTGCTTTAATTCTTGCTTCAATAGCCTCTTCCTCTGTATTAAATCTTCCAATATAATACCTTTTGTAATCCTTGTCTATGTATGCGTCCCATTTCCCTTTTTGGTTATTAAACGAGACTCCTGTTTTTTTTGACGAAAATTCAGCAAGATACTTCTTTGGGCTTAATCCGTTTTCTACAAGGGCTGTGCTATCAAGAAAAGCTACTTGTGCTTTATCCTTGTCGTCGAACCTCCCAATGTAAACTCTTTCCCCATTTACGTTTATTACCGCAACCCATTTATTATAGACAAATGTGATTCCTATATCGCAATTACTTTCAGCGTACAGTCTCCATGCTATATTATTCCTTCTCATTGACAATATCCTTAAATTTTTAACCCTGTTGTCTGTCTTATTGCCATTAATGTGGTCAACAACACGATCGTACCCATTCGGAATGTGTCCTAAAAAGGTAATGGCTATTAACACGTGAACGCTCCATGTTTTTGCTATACCCTTGCACGAAAGTCTAACAGATAAATACTTCCCATTGGACATGGCTGGCTTTAGAATGCATCCCTTCCTAGTATAAGACCACTCTTTGCACTCTACAGTCCTGTCAACGCTTCTTATCCTTCCCATGTTACTAGCCTCGTATACCCCACGGAAATTAGGTATCTCTCTCCAAATTTCTTTTTCTTGCATTTCGTTACTTTTTTAAATGCGCTACTATAAGAATAGTGGCAGGGAGGAGTAACGCAACCTCCCACGGTGGTCATGACCCCGCCGCTTGCCGATACAAATATACAAAAATATTTTCAATTATACGTCATAAAAATCTATATAATCCTCTAAATTATTAGAAGACTCACCAATTTTCTTTATGTCGTCCAAATATGTGCTATTCGCCCCTAGCAAACACATTCCGTGTGCGGTTAGCCTGTCGAAGTGTCTCATCTGTTCCATCCCCCGAATTGTCTTGCACTCGGTAAGAAATGACGCGAATCCCTCCCTGTTACAGTGGTTTTCTATATAATCTCTTAACCTAGCAAACAAATCCTGCTTTGATCTTTCAAGAGAGTCAATCCCCGGCTTCTTCTTGTACTGTCCTGTAAACTTGTCAATATCATACAGAAGGTAGCCTCCTGCGTTTTTTCTTATAAAATACTCATATGTTGAGGGGACGTTGGTTTCTGGGAAAACAAGTGCCCCGAAATAGACTGCGGCTTTTAGTACGTCGTCGTTATATTCATCTGTGTTTCTTGCTCTGTGCCTATAAGACAACACGAACTGATGCGTTATCCATTCTTCCTGTGGTCTGCCTCCGTCTATAGACTTATCAAATATTCTAAACACGGCTATACCTCCATCTGACAACCTACTATTCTTGTTAAATTCTTTACCAATCCTCTCGTCTTGCTTGTTCCCGAATCTAAACGGGTCTGCCCCTAATACGTATTTGCCTTTAACAAGAGGTTCGTACATTTCCACGTCCTTGCCCTCAAACGTACTAAAATGAAGCCCTTTGTCCTTCTTATTGGACACGCTTGGGTCTGGTCTTTGTAGTAACTCAAACGCCCCATTTTCAGAGTCTGGAACAAATTCTACTTCGCTAAAAAATCCATTCGTCCACTCAAGTCGCCCTGTTATTGTTTCGTCATCCCTTCTTAGTTCTGCTAACCTGTTGTCTATCTTCTCCATGTTGAAGCCTAGGTCTCCGCTTTCTCCAAGCCAACAATGCTCATACTTTAACGGAAATAGTTTCTTCTCTTCCCTGTAAAGCCTCATTGAGTCGCTATCTCCACTGTGAATCAGCGCATCGAATTTTCCCTGTAAATAATCGTGAGCTGTTTGAGTAAATCCTTCTTTTTTTTGATAGTCCTTAATCTCATATTCTACGCTATGCCCATAGCTATCAATAAAGCCTTCAAGACCATCTGACGCCCTCATAAACAGTCTGAACAGTCCACTTTTTGTCTGCCCAGTAGATTTTATCCTTTGATAGAAATTAGATGTGTTTGACAGCCCTCTGTATGCATGTGCTCCTTCTGCCGTTTCCGATACCGTACTAGGGTAATCCATGTAAGAAAAAATAATCCTACCATTACCAAGGGAGCAACTGTTCTTATTTACGTCGTGTCTTTTTGCAACGTTCGTTTCCTCTGTTTTTCCTGCTTCGTCAGTAAGCAAGTAGACCATCTTTAAACCATCGAAAAACTTCTCCGAGGCTGTTGTGGCATAAACAGACTTCGTTTGAAGTGACGGCTCTGTATAGTCGTTTTTACCAACATTAAATACTAATTCATCAGATGTTCTACCAGATGTCGTATTTGGTTTCAACCACATTGGCAATCCTTCAAACGCTGGCATCAATTTGTCGTCAAAATGAGATTTAGCATTTTTACACGAATACGATTGTGTGCCCATTCCATCGGTCTTGATGGTTCTGGTAACAATTTCTAACCCGTTAGAAAGTCCTTTGTTTGTATTCCCTGATCGCCTATTCTTCGGTTGCATTTTCCCAAAACATACGCGCCTGCCTAGGTCAGTCATTTTGTATGTGCCGTCAGGTTCTTTTATGGCGAACCCGTCTTTATCTAATTTGGCAAAAGTCTCTGTGGTCTCATGGCAATACTTTGCAAAAATAAACTCCCTCATGTCCCTGTCTCTGTATTCAGGTCTGTTCTCTCCGTTGTCAGTAGACATAACGTAGAAGTTTAGATAATAAAAATGCCACCCAGTAATGTACGTTGGCACTCCTCTGTTAAAGAACCAAAATCCGTGCAATCTGTGAAACCAACACTTTCTTATAAAATTTATCTCAACCTTGTATTCCTTGCTCCTCTCCTTTAATAGCCTCCAAAATGTCTTCTGTATTTTGAGTAATGTAATTACGTTATTCTTGTTAGTGGACAGCTCTTTTTTTGTCTCGCTTATAGCTTCTGACTCCAAGTCTACAAGCCTTCTAGGTATTGGTATTCTGCTGAACCTTTGGTCTTCCATAGGAAGCCCGTATCCCTCAATATATTTTTCTGGTGGGGGCTTAGGAAGACTCAGTATAATTTTGTTTAGGTCTGGGTCGTTGTCATTAACAACTATATACTTTGGCGCATCGAAGTATTTATTCTTTAATTGATTCTTCATCGTCTCCTAAGAATTTTATCTTCTCAATAACATATCCAGACGGGTATGGACTGTCTGAATACAAATCATCTCCTTCGTCTATTGCCTTTGCGAAGTCCTCTGGTCTGACTGCCAATCTCGACTGCTCAATCTTGTAGTAGAACCTCGACACGAACTCTTCTGTTTCTTCAAACGTGTGTCCTATTTCGTTGCTTATTTTGTAGTAGTCATCGTATAGCGCGCGAAATTCCTTGCTTGTCTTTGCATCTCTGTTTTTCTTACCAATAGCGTCACGCGTGAATCCCAACATAGATTCGTGTAAAAACACAAGGTAGTCCCACTGGGCATTGTTAACGTATCCTAAAAATTCTATTATAAGGTCATTTATAGCATCTATTTTGCCTAGAACCATATCATTCACACGCTCATCAAACCGCATATACCCATCGCGCCCCTTAGTTAGCTTGAATCCTGAGTATCCACACGCTTCATACTTTTTCTCGAAGTGGTCTAATGCGTGCATCTTTTGAACAGGTGAGTCTTTGTCATACATCAGAAGTATATACCTATACACCATAGTTTTAGTAAACACCTTGGCTTGGTAGTCTACTTCTATTGTAGCCATGCTTGGTATTTCTTTCTCTATGAAGTTTACGAGTTTTGGATGAAGGGGGTTGATTAGCATTTTACTGCAATCAAGTGTCTTGATATCCCATTCCATATTGAATAGTTGTTTTGTTTCTCCTGCAAAGATACACACGCCACGATTGAGCATAAAAAAAGCCCTGACTCAATAGCCAAGGCTTACCTAAGAAAATCTGCGGCAACTGCCGACTTAAATCAATATTTTAAAACTTCCCAGATATCCAAGATTTTTGTATATATCCCAAGTTCGCATCCATCTCAGCAAATAGTTCGTCTTCCAATGGTGTCCACGCCTCGATTGAGAATACTACATCGTCTCCTACTTCTACTTTTGCGTCTATGTTGCTGCCTATAAAATAACGCTTATTGTTCGCACCATTAAACCTAACTCTCCCTCTCCGCTTGTCATGAACATCTTTCTGAAAGTCCAACACAAGTCCATCTGCTTCGATTTTGTCTTCCACGAATTTCTCAACGACACAGAACCCGTTAATTGGTGTTACAACGCCGTTTCTCCTTCTGAGTATGATTTCCTCATAATTAACAAGAAAGTAGCTTAAATCGTCTATAATTAGCATATCGGCATTAGCTCCTGCCATAACTCCAATTAGCACTCGGTCGCCTTCTTCGAGTTCCATGTCACACTCCCACTCCATTCCTTTCGGGTGTGATTTTGACTTTGTAACTAATTTATCAGGTACGCGAACTACTGTCCCGAACCTAACAACTCTTGATGATTCTTCAAACTCTCCACCTGCAAGTATTAACTTTAGTCCTCCTTCTGTTTCGTACTCACACCCGTCGTCTAAGTTATCTTCCACGCGCAACAGAACTTTGTTATTCATTACTTTGCGTGGTAGTTTATCCAAGTGCAATACCGTTCGTTCTCCTGCCGATGTTGTTATCATACCCAATACATTACGTTTTTTAATGCTACTATCTGTACGCCTGTTGGCTTAGGTAGTTTGTCTTTTGTCATCTCCTGATAGCCACGCCCAAGTTGATACAATACGCGCTGTCCCTTATTGATGTCTTCGTCTATGTCGCCAACATCTAGTACTTCTCCCCATGTATATTTATCTAATTTGGTATCCTCTAAGAGAACAATTCCACTATTACGCACACGCGGATTGATGTCTGCTTTTACTAAAATATTCTTTCCTAATGGCGTCATTAGTCTTCGTAAACTTTAAAGGTTATCAATTCCGAAAACACACCGCCATCGCTAGAAAACCCACGCGTAAGAACAGGAACCCATCCTCTACGCATTAGCGTGTATAATTGACGATCTAAATCCTCTGTCTGCTCGTACCTTAATTCTACTGTTTCGTATCTATCCATGACTAAGTATTTTATCCATTTCGTCTAACAAGTTAAACTTCTCTTCTTTAGTTAATTTTCCTGTAATAAGAAAACTGTGACACACGCCAACATCCTGAGGCTCTTGGTTGTCTATCTTTACTGCTGCTTTTATCAAACAGTCGTTTCTTGCTCGTGCAAATTTCTCTAAAAACAGCAAGTACACACAGCCATGTTCGATGTCTTTTATTTCATTGCGATAATAGGAGTATTGACCTTTCTCCGAATTGGTGAATCTGTACTCTTCTGATACCGTTTCAATAATAACACTTTTAAATGCTCGTTTCTCTGAAACACTATCACAGTAAACGGGAACTACACACGAATCTTTATCACTCTGTAAAAAGTCACCTATCTTCTCACTAAAGTAAAACTCTTTGTCTTTAAAGAACGCTTTATAACGCCTGTCGGGTATCTCGTAATACTTATCTCCGACTGTGAAATACTTGCTATTGTCCTGATATATAATCATTTAGCTAAAATGGCAGTAAATCGTCTTCTTCTGGTACGTCAAGAGAGGTATTCGCTCTGCTATACGCTTGTCCATACATCTGATTAGCCTGTCCTACTCCATTGTGGTCTCCACTCTTAATAACTTGGTTGCCATTATCACGGACTACCTCTGCGTGTGATGCGTTTACGTTGCTAAACCATCTTCCTTGCCACTCGCGACTCTCTACGTCATATTCAACCATAATAGGAGTACCTAAATCGGTGTCTTGAATAAACTCGATGATGTTCCCCTTAAAGGTATCAAACGCGACATACTTCGGATATTTTGGGTCAGTTGTCATGTCTACAACAAACGTCATTTTACTCCAAGGTTTTCCAGATGCTTTTCCTACTCCCGATTGAACGTCTAACTTTCTGTATAATTTTCCTGTTTTAGTTGCCATACTTCTACTTATTATTGTTTGTTTCTACTCTATAGATTAAATAAAATAATACTGCTAAATTTGCTGTTTCGTATAGGTAGTCCATTCCTGTAATAAGGATTATTGACGCCCAAAACGCCACCAAGATAGATGCCACCAAAAACAAAATAGCAATTCCATCTCTCATTTTACTTTGAATTTAATTACTGCTTTTCCACCGTACTCTTTGCCAAACCATCTGTCACTAAGGACAGCAACAACTTCCCATCCTGCCTGCTTGTACATTTTTGCAAGTTCGGCATCCAACTCTTCGTTGGATTTAAACGTAAATTCTTTTGTTTTGTAATGCATTAGTTGTGTTTTTTTGTTCCAATGTTTTTACCTGTAACAGAATACTCACTCACAATGTCAGTAAGTTCCCAATTGTCGCATGGTAATATATCATCTTCTCTGCTCCAAGTATCGTACAGATATCCGTCTTGGTAAACAGCAAGTACAAGCCCAGTCCTGTTCCAATTAGAATGCTCTTCTAATTTACACAAAACTATATCGTCGTTTTTTAAGTCTTGAAACCGTAGATGTACGTTCCTCCATTCCATAATTCCTGTTGTTGTTTCTTGTGCAAAGATAGAAAATAAAACAATGCAAAGCAATAAATTTGTGCATGTTATAAAACATCAAAAATAGAATATCGAAGAGAAATCTAAATATGTTTTACCACACTTGTTGCAAACGAGAATGTATTTATAACCATATTCTTGATTTGGCTTTCTGTTGTTCCCTTTTGTTGGTCGTCTTTCTAATTTTGAACCGCAACATTTCTTTCTTTGGTGCTGTTGCTTTGATTTGTTTTTTGTGTTGTGCTTTTTTTTCTTCTTTTTTAAAGGGGAATATTTCCTGTGAATAGACGCCATATCGAAAATAGCATCTTGCATGGTGTAAGTGTCGTAGCTTTTCTTTAGCCATTCAAAAGGAAAGTTCTCTACATCTTCGTTTTTGATTCGGATAACATTATAATTTAATTCCTCATAATGCAAGTCCTTAAAATAATCACGAGATTTTTGTTTTTGTGTAAGATGATATACTCCGTCAACTTCAATTATTAAATTTAGTCGCTTTATGAAAAAGTCAGCAATAATAAACTGACCAGCACTTAAAATTTCGTGTTGGAAATCGTGTGGAATTTTGTGCTTAAAAAGTTGTGTTCTAAAATATTTTTCAGAATAAGTGGCATTATATTTTAGTTCTTCCTTTAAGTGATTAGCTATTCTTTTCTTTGTTGGTTTATTTAGCCTATAAAAATTAGAACCTTGAACTTTTGGTTTAAATCTGTCTGACATTTTATCGCCAGTTCTTTCGCCAATCTTCTTTAATCTTCTACCATTAATTTCTATGTAATCATCATTTTCCATGCCTGTAAGATATAATTCTATGAAAAATGCTATTTAAAATAATAACAGATAACTTATATAGAGTATTAATGTGTATTGTGTTTATTAACTCTTATTTTAAAGGCTAAAAAAAACACAGTCACACTTACTCCCCGACCGAAGACAGAGATTAGTGCGACTAACATTGGATATTCATTTTATCAATGCCTCCAATGTTTTGTTTGCCCAAACCCTGCACTTAGGCAACCGTGATATTCGTTTTGGACTTTACAGTGTCCGTAGGTGTTTTGCGCTCAATCACTTTTTCACTCGCGCTGTGCTTTTTCCCACTCCCCGCAGTAACACTCTCGTACTCTATCGCTGCTATAAACCATTGAATCCTCCAATAGAGACAAAAAAAAATCCACCCCCGCCGAAGCGAGGATGGTTAGATAAAATCTTTATCGTCACAAGATAAAGAACGAATTAAAAATATTTTGATGTTTGTGACGACATTTTATCTAACGCCACAAATATAATCATTTTTTTATTGCGCCAACAAAAAAGCCAAAATATTTTATAAACAATTAACTAAATATTTAATAGTCAGCGTGTTTTACTTATAGGCAAAGATACTAATAATAACTACGATAAACAAGAAAAACGCTTACTTTTTACGAAAAACATTTATTTGCGCTTGGATTTTGTGAAAAACGCTTATCTTTGTGTAAAAACAAACAAGATGATTAAAGGGACTCGCAACCAAATGCACAACATCAGCAACCCATTTCAAGGGGATGCAAAAAAGGTATTAACAGTTTGCTCTGCTGGCTTGTTGCGCTCTGCAACGCTACAGAATATGCTAATTAAAGAGTATGGGTATAATGTTCGTAATTGCGGGACAGAGGACTATGCGCTTATTCCTATAAGTGAAGCACTCGTTAAGTGGGCAGATGAGATTGTATTTGTAAACTTGGAAAACTTTAATCGTGTGCGTTTTGATTTGGAGGAATATGGGCTAATAGAAAAAACAATTGTATTAGATATTCCAGATATTTATGAGTTCAACAATCCAAAATTAGTTGAGATTTGCAAATCGCAATACGATGATGCTAAACCTACTTCTTGCACACTAAACTTTTAAACTTTACTGTGCCATTTTTAGTTTATTATACTGTGTGTTAATTAGTTACACGTGTTCATTGACAATGAAGCTTTTAAATAAATGAATTAACGCCAGCGTAACTACTCAAAAAAAGACCTACCCTGAGCGCGCTGTTCTTATGGGAAGCGGGGTAGGTGTATTGTCGCAAATATAGTATTAATTTGCGACAGCATCAAAAGTGCGCTACACCATTTATCCTTCGAGATGGGAAGGGCGTGTGTATTTAATCGCAACCTATTATTTACGAACGCACCGTTAAATGTAAACAATTCTGTTTATATCGCAAAATGTAAGTTACAATATGTTGCAAAGCATGTTTTTTTGTTTGCGTGTTAATGTTATAGGTGTTATCTTTGCCTGAAAATAAACACGATGAAAAACTACAAAGTAACAAACGATTACGAATTAATGTTAATGATGGCATTTAGGTATGCACTAGGACGGCAGACGTATGTAGTTCCGTTTATAGTAGAGAACATTCTTGCTAATTGGGACGTATTTTCAGACGCACGAAAAAGCCAGTTTAAGCGTGAGATAAACGAACACAAAGAGATGTTTGGTAATTTAGGGCACAATATGGACGAGGCTGAATGGAATAAAATTTTAAACAAATGAAAGCGACATTCACAACTGATGATCCAACAGAAATTAAACGATTGTCAAAGGCGATTGATATGGCGTTTGCCATATGGGAGATAGTTCACAATGGATGGAGGGATTTTAAACACACAGATTACGACTACGAGCCTGCTTGGGATAAGATTAATGAGATATTGAGAGAACAAAATATTGACATAGACGATTTAATAGAATGAATTATTACAAATACAGCTTTTTTGACTGCTTAGATGCTCATAATTACGATAGTGGAGTGTGTATTGAGATTTTTTACTTAAAATGCATATCTAAAAACTAATGAAGCAAACGATAAAAACACAAGAATTAGAAATACGCACGTTAGAGACTAAATGTATAGTTTTATCTTCGATGTTAATCTGTGCGTGTATATTTTTAGGCTACTTCTTATTTAAAAACAATTGGACATTATGACAGACTTAGACTTGGACGTATATAACGAGTGCAAAAGAATAAACACCACACAGGAAGACGGTGACGCATTAATCTACCTTAGAACACGCGGAGGCAAGGTTAGTTTTGTTTATAGTGGTTTTAGTGATGATTTGATAGCGCTACTAATCAGCTGCATGAAGCAAGACGCAGAGATGGCAGATTACATCTTGATTTCTACCGATGAATACATCGAAGAAGACAAAGATTTCACGATGAATTAGTTAGCTTGTCGTTTCAATGCAAGCTAACGGCTACTTATATGAGTAGTAGCCGATTTGAAACACAAACTTACAAATAAACACAAATGTTGAACAAAGTAAATAGCCCTAACAACAGCACTACAACGGCTATTACTTATATAAATTGTTGTAGTGCGTTTTAAGCGATGGAAATAGATTTTGATAAGTTACGTGAAAAATTGGCAAATATTACACAGGAAGAAATTGACAAGTATTTTTCAAAAGATACAAAACCGAAAGGGTGGATAAGCATAGAAGAACATTTGCCAATGATGAAGGCAATGGATATTATGATTGGTGGAACTGAATATAAAGTGCGTTATGAAGATGGTACAGAAGGTTGTAGTATGGTAAGTGACCATAATACTTGGTACTACTATGCAAAAGAAACGGGTATAACGCACTGGTTTAATGAGTGAGCGTTGGCTAATGCACTACAACGGTAAAGCTAAGGTGTCGGTTGCCTTTACAATAACCGGATAAAGTTGATTAGAATTATAAACGATTAAAAATACGAAGCGATGGAAAAGCGAAAATGCCCAAGTTATTTTGGAGATTATAAATGCCACGTAAAAACAAACGTGAAGGACAGCAAAGGGAACTTTGTTTATGTAGACAAATGCTTAAAGGAAGCAGTTGAGAACTTAAATGCAGTTGGATTAAAAACAATTGCAAGTTGCTGTGGACACGGCGTTATTAATCCGAAAATCAGCATTGAAGGACTGAGCGATGGCAAGCCTGTTGATTTAGAAAGCGGCAACTGCACTTTAGCTGGTGTTAGCGTGCCGAAGGGTACGGTTTGCCTTAGAGCAAACTGCAAACAACATACTGCTGATGACAAATGCATGAAAGGTGGCGATTATGAATGCTTATATAGGCAAACTGAACGCTAACGGTGAGTGTAACAGGTCGTTTTAATGCCTGTTACACATTGTTAGGTGTAGTATGAACGGATTAAAAGAATGAAAGATGAAAAAATATAAAACGATAATAGCAGACCCACCTTGGAAATATAAAGGGCGTGGTCCAGCATCAGCAAAAGAACACCGACCTAATAGTTACGGTGCTGCTCCAAGTAGTGAAGAACGCTATGGGGCAATGAGTATGGAAGAACTGAAACAACTGCCAATTAAGAATATGATTGAAGATAAAGCACACCTTTATTTGTGGGTAACAAACGCATTTATAGAACGTGGATGGCAGTTGTGTAAGGATTGGGGATTTGAGCCAAAAACAGTGGTTACGTGGGGGAAACTTAGAAAAGCAGACGGGCAACCAAGTATGAAAACAGGCTACTATTTTAGAGGTGCGACTGAACACTTCATATTTGCAACCAAAGGTAACCTTAGATTAAAAGACAAAGCGGTTGAGCCAACACTGTTTTTGAGCGAAAGGCTGCCGCATAGCGTAAAGCCTGAATGGTTCTACGACCTTGTAGATAGGTGTTCTTTTGCAGACAAGTTAGAACTATTTTCGAGGCGTGAACGAAATGGGTGGGACTGCTGGGGCAACCAAGCTGAAAATAGCATTGACCTTAGTGAATATTACACCTAACGGTCGGCAATATGAAACGTGCGACAATTACGCGGAAACCTTGCTACGAAGCA
>ERZ1673962.505-NODE-505-length-26498-cov-4.358356_pt1 | contig 26498 bp, 22 predicted proteins | sample MGYA00580188_ERZ1673962 | MGnify/ENA primary metagenome ERZ1673962 (study PRJEB41334, sample SAMN05608104) | rock metagenome | biome: terrestrial subsurface; feature: shale formation; material: shale | place: USA: Pennsylvania ... | reverse complement strand
CGACCCGGCATTGTACGCGATCGCCGGGGGCAGTATAAGGCACAAACACCACCTTACCCTTATAATGACCGAGGCCGTTGCCACCATAGGCAAGAGATTCGATAAGAAGGTTGTTTATTGAATCCGGCTTGATGTCCATCATTGGTCTTTTCGCTGGCGGTTCAGCCAATCGAGACGGCTCCACAGTCCTCTGAGGATACGGACATCCCGATCGTTCAAACCGGCGCGTCCGAATATCCTGCGAAAACTGCGTAAAATATGGTCCGGGTTTTGAGGGTCGAGAAAACCGATATCGGTCAAAGTACCTCGCATGTGCTGGAACATGCCCTCAAGTACTTCGACGGAGGAGGCTTTTTTGCCATCGGCAGTTTTGCCGCGAGAGACCGCGCGAGCTTTGGCCGTTTCATACAGACATATAGAAACGGACTGAGCCAGATTCATGGACGGACAAGCATCTTCGGTCGGTATGGTAACGAAACGTTGACAGAAATCAAGTTCCGCGGTGGCAAGCCCCTTATCTTCCCTTCCGAAAACCCATGCCACTTTTCCCTGTTCGGTCAGGGGAGCGAATTCTTTCGCGGCGTCGTCGGGATGCAGAAAATCCTCACGGTATTTCCCAAAACGCCTGGTTGTCCCAAGCGCCAATACGCAATCGCCAAGCGCAGAGCGCAAATCATTATAAATACGAGCGTTTTCGAGAATTCCTGAGGCCTTAACCGCCATGCGTCGGGCATCGTCGCTCAGATGATCCGCAACGGGATTGACCAAGCGCAGATCGGAAAAACCGAAATTCATCATGGCACGGCAGACAGAGCCTATGTTAAGCGGTCCCTGCGGTTCAACAAGAACCACACTTATCCGATCGGAGTTCATTGCTGTTAATTCATCCTTTAAAATTTTCTAGCTGGGGCATCCATGGATAAGTCGGGCTAGCCTAATTCATCCATGAAAAACTGCGCCAGAGTCACACCGGCGATGGCCGCCGTTTCGGTGCGAAGAATTCGGGAACCAAGGGTTACCGGGATGATTCCGGCCCCGGAGACCCGCTGGATTTCAGATGGTTCGAACCCTCCTTCGGGACCGACGATGAGTGCGGCACTGGAGACCGGCAAATCGTTAAGAGCATCGCGCAACCGGCAGGATGTATCCCCTTCATAAAGCATCAAAGCCCTGTCCCAGCGGCGGGCCTCGTCAAGCACGTCCGTAAAATTCATAACGGGCGCCAGTTCAGGTATGTCCGGCCTACGACATTGTTTGGCTGCACGCAAAACGACATCCGGCCACCGATGGGATTTTCGCTGTCTGGCATCCCTTTCTTCCAGAGTGGTGGAGCGGAGCGAGACAAAGGGGACTATGCGCCGGACGCCCAACTCCACACTCTTTTGCAATACCAGTTCAAAGCGTTCTTTATCCGGCAAAGCCTGATACAGTACAAGAGGAACTGCAGCGAGGTTCTTCGAACCCAACTTCCGAAACGGGACCACCCGCTCGTCGTTTACAAGCCGCGCACGATAAGCGCCATCCCTATTATCGACAATCGTCAGGATGGTGCCGGGACGGGCACTCCAAAAGGACAAGGCCCTGACCGCATCCGGCGGCAGGGCCATTTCCGTTTCGAGCAGAGCAGGTCTATCCAGTCGAATGACGCTCTGAAGACCTCCCTTGTTAACGCATGGCAACCTCAAGGCCGGCCTCCCGAAAGTCGACGAACCGTTTGCGTGCTGCAACGAGCAGATCCGGGTCGTAAGCTTCTGCAAAATCGATAGCCAGTGGAAACTGCCGCACAAATTCCAGAGTGCAGGGCCTGCCCATGATCAAGACCTCGGCGCCATTGGGGTTGCGTTCTTCTACCTCGATAATGACCGGTTCGTCAAGGCATTCTACCGCGCCGTTGTCGTAAACGTGGGGAATGAAAGACCCTTTTTTCCAGGTCCACATGAACCGATCGAGGGTAACACCCTGGTTATCGTCACAAACCAGGATCAAAACACGCCGACCTTGCGAAAAAAAATGGTTTGCCAGTTCGCACAGGTGTTTGGCTTTTTCAGGACGTTTGATTTTAACAAACTCGACCCGCGTCATGACGGCAAAGCCTTTTTGTTTTTACGCAAAGGTTTGTAACACATGGGGGCGCTAAGCATTGACGGCGAAGGCGGCGCCTCGGTCGAGAGCCTGCATGTTGGCAGGAATGAATCGTTTGTTGCGTTCCGGCAGGATGCTGTCAAGGCCGGACTTTAAACTCTCAAGACTGACCACGCCGGTACGTCCGGCATAGGCGCCAAGCATGATCATGTTGACCAACCGTGCGTTACCAGCTTCGGCGGCAAGGTCGTTGGCGGGGATGCGGATCATCTCAACATCGGACCGATCTCGCGGCACCTGATCGACAAGAGAGGAATTATAGACACAAAGACCGCCTTCAGCGATGCGTTCGAAATACTTATCTATGGCGAGTTGATTGAAAAGCAGTGCGGATGCGGGTCGTCCGATAACGGGCGAGCCGATTTCCTCTTCGGAAACGATGACGGTACAGGTTGCCGCTCCACCGCGTTTTTCAGGACCGTAAGCAGGAAAATAGGTGGCATTTTTGTTTTCCAGTATGGCGGCACAGGCCAACAGATTGCCAATGAGCAAGATCCCCTGCCCGCCATATCCGGCCATATAAACATTATCGCTCATTATATTCAGTCCGTTTCTCAAACAGTTTTAAAAACGTTACTTTTCCCCGTCGGCTGTTACGTCTTTATAAACACCCAGGGGGAAAAACTCCATCATTTCTTTCTCGACACGCGCATTCGCGTCGATAGCCGACATGCCCCAATTGGTAGGACAGGCACCGAGCACTTCGACAAAAGCGAACCCCTGCTTTTTTGTCTGCATTTCAAACGCTTTGAGAATGGTGCTCCCTGCCTCGATGGCGCGCTTCGGAGTGTCGACTGCGACCCGGGCCGAAAACCCCGTTCCACCGAGCATGGCAAGCAGCTCGGCCATTCGTATTGGATGCCCCTCTTTCGCAACATCGCGCCCATAAGGCGAGGTCGTTGTAACCTGGCCGGGCAAGGTGGTCGGCGCCATCTGCCCGCCGGTCATGCCATAGGTGGTGTTGTTGAGAAAAATGACGGTTATGAGCTCGCCGCGATTGGCTGCATGGATGATTTCGGCTGTACCGATGGCGGCAAGATCGCCATCCCCCTGATAGGTAAAAACCACGCTGTCCGGATGGACGTGCTTTACACCGGTAGCAACGGCGGGTGCGCGACCGTGCGGTGCCTCGACAACGTCTATATCAAAATAGTCGTACAACAAGACACTGCACCCGACAGAACCGATCCCAATGGTCTGTTGCTGCACACCAAGCTGGTCGATTGCTTCGGCAACCAGGCGATGCACCGTACCATGATGGCAGCCGGCACAATAATGAGTGGGCACCTCTTTCAATGCCGAAGGTCGTTGAAAAACCGTCTGAACGTTGGAAGCCATGATCAGTCCTTATAATGTTTACAGATCTGTTCAAAGATTTCTTCGGGATTCGGCAACGATCCGGTTCCGCCGGGTCGCCCGTAGAATCGCACATCGGCACCGGGAGCGGAGGACAAGCGTACATCTTCCACCATCTGCCCATTATTCAACTCGACACACAGTACCTTTGGGGTGCGCTCCGTGGCCTTACGATAAATTTCGGCCGGAAAGGGATACACCGTGACAGGACGAATCAGACCGACCTTCAAACCTTCCCGACGCGCCATGGCGATAGCGGTTTTGACGATACGAGCGCCGCCTCCGAAAGCCGTCAAAATCAATTCGGCATCGCCCAGACCGGTGGCCTCATACCGAACTTCGTTTTCCTGCAGTCGAGCATACTTTGCGTGCAGATGCCAATTGTGTGCTTCCAATTCACCATCACCGAGATATAAGGATTTGACGGCATTGCCTTTGGCTCGACCATGTTTGCCGGTGACCGCCCAATCCTTGCGGGGTAAATCATCGGGGGGCTGATAGGGATGCGGCATCAGCGCTTCTTTCATCTGTCCCAACATGGCGTCACCCAAGACCAGCGCGGGCATGCGGTAGCGATCGGCAAGATCGAAAGCAAGCATGGTCAGATCATATAACTCCTGGACCGAATGGGGAGCCAGAACGACGAGATGGTAGCCGCCATGCCCTGCCCCTTTTACCGCCTGGAAATAATCGGCCTGTGAAACATCGATGCCGCCGAGCCCTGGGCCGGGACGTTGAATATTGACAATAACGGCGGGCACTTCGGAACCGGCCATGAAAGAAATGCCTTCAGCCTTAAGAGATATGCCGGGACCGGATGAAGAGGTCATGACACGTCCCCCCGCAGCCCCTGCGCCTAATACCATATTAATGGCGGCCACTTCACTCTCGGCCTGGATAAAACATCCCCCGACACGCGGCATTTCCCGCGACATGTATTCGGGAATATCGTTTTGGGGGGTAATGGGATAGCCGAAGTAATAACGGCACCCGGCCTCGATGGCTCCCATGGCAACCGCTTCGTTGCCTTTGACAAATAAACGTTTTTTCAAAACAACCTCCTGGTTGCGTTGAAACCGGTTTGAAAAAATCCGAGATATGGTTCCCGGAATGATGCGAACTTTCTCAATCGTCCGATTTGTTGACCTTGATGGCAACGTCCGGACATATTCGGGCGCAGAGTGCACAGGAAATGCATTTTTCCTGTCCCGCTTGATCTATTTCCACCAGGGGGTATCCCTGCTTGTTGAGCTTGCGCCCGATTTTTAATAATTTCTTGGGGCAGGCTTCTGCACAAAGACCGCACCCCTTGCAAAATTCTTCGTCGATAAGGATTTTTTTCACGGACAGGCCCTTTTCTAAACGTCTGACAATACTTGTTGGAGATGCACTTGCCGCAGAAGCTGAAAGATAACAAATCGCCTAAATTTTGGCAACACCGAATGAAAGTTCACGCTTTCTTAACAGGCCTGTTTCCAGCCTCGACCAAATAGGACATTCATATTTGTCATATAAAGCGACCTTGGGCACGGAACATATCTACTTCCCGGCTTTACCGTTTGATCCTTCCGACTTTTTCGCCTGACATGCAAGGGTAAACCTTTCCCCTTCGAACGCGTCTATTCAAACAAAAGAAAGGAGAGTTCGCCATGAAAAGAAAACTGCTATCTGTGGCCATGACGGCCGCAACCCTCGGTATCGCTTGTATGTTTGCCACGCCCGCCTGGTCTCTGGGACGTTATGAAGTGACCAACCGCAACCAGCACAAAAGAATCGCTCAGGGCGTCAGGTCCGGAGAAATCACGCGGGGAGAACGGGCAAAGCTGAAATCCGAACAGCGTCAGTTGCGCCGCTTTCACCGTCGTGCACATGCGGATGGGCATGTATCCGGGAGGGAACACCATCGCATGTTGAAGATGCAACAACGCGCCAGCCGCAACATCTATCGGGCAAAGCATAACCGCAAGGCCTACAGAGCTTGTCCTTCCGTTCCTCGCAAACACCATGGAAACCATCATCTGCGGCATCGCCGTACGGCAAGGCCGAATCACGGAATCTTCAGCGGGTCCGTCCTGCAACCGGGCATGTCTCTTGCCTGGAACATCAACCTTCGATAGCATCATTTTCATCGGCTTGCATGTTGATTCATGCAAGCCGATTTTTGCCTCCTTTGAATGCTCGGTTATAATCGTTACTCAATAGTTTGAGTGCAATATTGCATGAATTTCGAACCGCATCCATATTTGGGGGAAACTGATGAACTATCGTGGCACCATTGGCATCCTGACCGGAGGTGGTGATGTTCCGGGATTGAATCCCGCCATCAGAGCTGTAACGTTTCGAGCTCTACGCGAAGGCTACCGGGTCGTCGGCATCCGCCGCGGCTGGGGCGGTCTTGTGGATTATGTACTGGGCAATCAAGTGGACAACTCTGCTCATGTACAGCCCCTTACCGAAGATATCGTAAACCGCGCCGGACGCACCGGCGGTACTTTTCTTCATACCTCACGGACTCTCCCCGCGCGCCTGCCCCGTGCCGCTTTGCCCGGACATCTGCAAAGCAGGTACACCGACGACATCAACGACGTGACACCCCACATACTGCAAGCTATCGAAGACATCGGCATCGACTATCTTATCCCTATCGGCGGCGACGACACCCTTAGTTACGCCGACCGTCTTCATCGGGAGGGGATCCGCATCGTAGGTATTCCCAAAACCATGGATAACGATGTTCCCGGCACCGATTACTGCATCGGTTTCAGTACCTGCGTTACGCGAACCATAGAATTGACCCATACCTTGCGTACCACGGCAGGTTCACATGAACGGTTGCTTGTCATTGAGGTCTTCGGTCGCTACGCAGGTTTTACCGCCATGTTGCCGACCATGGCCGGGGCCGCCGATCGCTGTGTCATCCCCGAACAACCTTTCGACATCCATGATTTGACCAAACTGCTGGTGGACGATCGCAATCGACATCCCAGCGCTTATGCCGTGGTCCTGGTTTCCGAAGGCGCAACCATGATCAATGAGGAAAGCATGTCTTTTGAAGGGCAGGAAAAAGATCAGTACGGTCACCGGAAACTGGGAGGGATCGGAGACAAAGTATCTGCCCGACTCAAGGAGCTGACTCCCGAATACAACAGAGGCCAGCGTATCAACATCGTCAACCAGCGCCTGGGATACCTGGTACGATGCGGCAACCCGGACGCCCTCGACTCCATCGTCCCGATGGCTTACGGCAACCTCGCCCTGGATCTTATTTTGAAAGGCCGGTCAGGACACCTTGTGGCGTTGCGCAACGGTTGCTATGCCAGCGTTCCCATCGATATCGTAACCAGCCGCAAAAAAGTGGTATCCGTCGAGCAATATTACAACAAGGAACGACTTCGACCCAAATATGAAACTTTCCGCAACCAACCCATGTTTATCATGACAAGCGAAAGCTAAATCTTTATTACCTGTCAAAAAAATAAAATGGCTCGGGAAGCGTTTTCCCGGGCCATTTTAAAAATACTTACTCATGATTTTTTTCTGCCGGCACCTTACAGGTTGTCGAGTTTCAGAAGGACTTCGCGATTATCCGGATCGAGGAGCAGGGCCTTGCGATACAGTTCTTCCGCCCGATAAGTAATGCCCATGCGCTGGTATACGCTGGCAGCGGTCAGCAGCAACGTCAGATCGGTGGGATGCGATTCCATTCCCGCACGCAGCACTTCCAAGGCCGATTCCAATCGACCACCGTCTACGAAATACCCGGCGATGTCTAAAAACAGTTCACCGGAAACCCATGGTTCCGCAACAGCCAGTTGTACCGCTTTTTGATAGACCGTGTCGGCAGTCTGATTATGCTGACGCTCTGCAAGATAATCACCATATTGCCGGTAAACCTCCGCCCGCTCCGGCAATAAATCGAGCCAGCGACCTCCGGATATGTCTTGACTTTCGAAATATCGCAGCCAGAAACTGGTTTGTTCCGGCGCGAGCAACAGCAATCCCGGCAACGCTCGCAGGGCATCTTTATTGGCACCTTTGGTCAAGAGAAAAAGCAGATAATCGCGCCGCAATTCCTTCGAAAGGGGAGCATTTTGCAAACCGGTCCGCATCAACACCTGTCCCTCTTCCGCGTGCCCCTTCCCTTCGAGAAACTGACCAAGACGATAAATCGGTTCCCCCGCCAGAGGATTGAGCCGTACTCCTCTGTTAAAACAGGCAAGAGCCTTCTCATCCTCTCTTTGCGCTGCCCAAAAACCACCTGCCGCGTACCAGTTGGCACCGGACAACGGGTCGAGGAGCAGGTGTTTTTCAAGGATGTTGGAAAAATCGACACTCCCTGGGCCTGCAGATGTCGAAGACAGAGACGATTCCAGCGGCTTGTATACCGACAGTCCGATTTTTCCAACGGTATAGACGGCACCTGTCAGTCCAACCACGCATGTCAAGAAGATAATCAGCCAGCGCTCCTTCGGTGTTAGAACACCGATGGACGAATCGGGGTCTCCGGTAGAGCTGTAGCACGCGACAGCTACCCAGAGAGCCGCCAGGAAGTAACCTGGAAACTCCGGCCACAGCCCAAAAAGATGATGGGTGTCGGGACCCGCCGCGAAACATACAATAAGACCGGCCAAAATACCGGGTAAAAGGTACATGGACATGCGGTTGCGTCTTTTAAGCCAACCAAAGATTCCGGCAACAATCACCGCCGCCCAGAACCACAGGGTCAGGACAATTCCCACCAACCCACCTTCCGAAACCATTGGGAGACCATGGTCGCCGGAACTGCCGGGATCGATCGACAGCTGGGAGTAACGCAATCTTAAATCGGGCAGGTTTCCCGGACCGGCACCTAGCAGGAGAAAATCCCTGAGAAGTGTTTGACTATCCATCCTGACCGACATCGGTTCAGCAACAGGCAGGGGTTCCGCGTGCCGGAAGTGGCGGGTTCCCAACCCCACGATAACCAGCAAAAACAAGGAAAGCACCACCGCTGCTGTGCAACTGCTCCGGCTGCCGCGACGGAACAGTAACATGACCGTCATCACCAACATCCCACCCACAAGGGCAAGCTGAATTTTCGGCGGGCCGATCACGACAACCACTATTCCCATCATAAAAGCGGAAGCCAGCAGATAGCCGTGAAGGTGACCGATCGGGTGACGCACCCCCTGCAGAAAACGTTCGATCCATTCCCCATAATTCTGGTGCGGTTTGGCATAAAGATGACATGCCGTGACCAAAGGCATCAACGCTGCGAAGGAAACAATCGCACCTCTGGGAATATGCCATTGCAAAGGGCCGATCGCTGTGCCCAGATAGAGGATCATGACGCATGTCGCAATGGCGCCTGCAGTCAGACTCAGGCGTTGCAGAAGCAATCGGGTTTCATTATGATCGGCTCCGATTCGCGTGGTGATAAAAAAGACTCCACCGACCACCCATAACTGCATGATTCCCAGAAAAACCTTTTCCGCGTTCAAAGCCAGGGGCATCCATGTTCCAGGCTGCAGAACCCACACGGTTTCACTATATAAATGGTAACTGCCGGGAGAAATGTAAGCGAGAACCGCCGGTGGCAAGGGCAGGCATTGGACTATAAACAAAACAAACCATCCCACAAAAGCTGCAAAACCGGGCGGTCGAAAATGCACATCACCCAGCCGATACACCGCACCGGCCAGTACAATGCAGACAGGCACGGCCATAATGGCGGCACGCCAGGACCAGGGGATGGCATTACCGAAGAGGGTAAACACCCATACCGCCAACAAAAACCAACTCCAGACCTTAGACATCCAACCTCCTCCCCGAAATGACAGCGGCCGGATTATCTTCGACCAGCTTTATTGCTGCCTCTTTTCCGATGAGTTGCCCCGCGACACGAAGGCCCTCGGATAATCGAGGAAGTCGGTATTGGCTTGAATGGCCGTCGCTGGCAAGAAAATGAACCAGTCCGGAAGTAATCAGATGGCAGGCACAAGCTTTGGGATCCACACCGAAATCACCGGCAAGACTTGATGCGGTAACTTGAACGAGAGCACCGGCTTCAACCAGTCGTTTTAGGCTTTCCGGGTGTTTCAGGATGCTCGGGTTTCGCTCGGGATGGGTGATGATGGGACGCAGACCCGCCAGTTGCCATTCGAAAATAGTCTGTTCCGCATTGGCCGGCAGATGGCTGTGCGGAAACTCAAGCAAAATGTAATCGGTCCGGTTGATGGTATAGCGGGAAACGATATCGACAGGCAATACGGAAGCGACATCCCCCCCTGAAAGGATATCCAGGCAAAGGCCTTCTTGCCGCAAGGAGCTGGTAAGAGCATCGATTTTTTCTGCAATAAGGTCAGGCGCGGGAATATCGTTTTTCACATGGGGGGTTGCCACAATCGTGCGGATGCCATCGGCAACAGCAACGCGGGCCATGGCCAAAGACTCCTCCATGGACGATGAGCCGTCGTCCATGGAGGGCAGGATATGACAATGAAGATCGATCATGATGGTTTTCCCGCCTCAGGGGCGGGTGATTTCTCTTTATTATCTCCACCGTAATGGTGGTAGTAACTGTGGTGGTAATAGGAAGTCTTGTCAATCTCCAAGGCATTGATGACCAACCCGAGAATGCGTGAGCCGGTATCCCGGATGGCTTTCAGCGCCTTGTCTGCAAATTCATAGGTTGTCTTGCCCCCTGCTGCAACCATAATGACCCCCTCGAACAGGCGGCACAAAAGCCGTGCATCCGATACGGGAAGAACCGGCGGGGAATCGCAGACGATAACGTCAAATTCATTGCTCATGGAGTCCAGAAGTCCCGGCAACCGACTGGAAATTAAAAGTTCGGAGGGATTGGGCGGTATGGGACCGGCCGTAATCACATACAGGTTCTTGACCTGAGTTCTTTGCACAATGTGTCCTTCGACCGCTCCGGCCAGGTAGTTGCTCAACCCACGCGCATTGGATATCTTCAAGGCCTGATGAATGCGGGGTTTGCGCAAATCACCGTCTATCAATAACACCTTCTTTTCCGACTGGGCGAGAGTCATGGCCAGGTTCATGGCCGTGGTCGTCTTGCCCTCGCCAACGCCGGCGCTGGTCAACAAAATACGCCGCGGCGCCTGATCCGCAAAAGACAGAAAGACTGCGGTGCGCAAACCTCGATAGCTTTCTGCAAACGACGTGTGGGGTTCGCGTAAGACTGTTTCTTCGACGGCATATTTAACATGGCGTCGTTTTGCGATAACGCCGAGGATGGGCACGCCGAGAACCCCTTCGGCTTCTTCTGGATCCTTAACGGTATTGTCCACATAATCGAGGAACAGCGCCAGAACAATGCCGCCTGCAATTCCGACTACGAATCCAAGTGCCAAATTACCTTTTTTCCACGGTTTTGCCGGCTCCTTGGGAGGCGTGGCCTCCTCCACGATCCAGAGGTTGACAGGGCTGGTTTCCTCCGTGATGCTCTGTTCCTTCAATTTCAGCATCAGGGCATCGTAGAGCTGACGATTGGTGTCGACCACCCTTTTGAGAGCACCATACTGTATGAATTTTTCATTCAGTCCCAGTGCCTGGGACTTGGTGCCCGAAAGCTTGCTGCGCAAGGTCTGTTCGTTGGACAAGGCGAGTTCGTACTCGTTTTTCAGTGAATCGATGATGCGATCGATTTCCTGACGTTTTTTCCTTTCCAGAATTTGCAGATCGCCTCTGACTTTAACCATCAAGGGATGTTTCGAGCCATATTTGTTCGATAATTCCATGATGCTTTTTTCCGTCTCGACGATCTGTGCGCGAATTCGCTGCAGAGCGAGATCCGAGGTAATGGCCGAGATCGTTTCCAGCTTATCGTAATTCCTTCCGGCCCTGGAGATTTTGCGAACCAGAATCTCCAGTTCCTTGCGACGGGTTTCAGCCCGCAACAATTGAATGTTGATTTCCGACAGTTGTTCCGGAACCACTGCGATGCGGTCTTCCATGGTAACGATATCGTTGGCCTTCATGTAATCCTGCAGAGCCTGCTCCGAGGCTTTGAGCTTCTGGGCCTCATCCTCGGCTTTGCGCCCCATCCATTCAAGACTGCGTCGCGTGGCGTCCATCTTGAGTTGCATGGTTTCTTCGATATAGGCCTTGGCCGTGGTATTGGCAACCATGGCGGCAAGCTCCGGATTGGGGGACAGGTAACTAATATTGACCAGACGGGTTCCTTCCATCGGTTTGACCACCAGAGATTTGGTTACCTTGTCTACGATCGCAGCCCTGCGATTCTGGGATTTGTCCTTATTATCCGTCTTTTCACCGAATACCGTCGTTTTGACATCCTTGACGGTGTCTCCGAAAACCTGCCATGTAAATTGTAAAAAGGATCGGTTCTTATTGACGGTTTCCAGATAAGTTTCGTAGTTTTCCTCCAGATTGAGCAGATCCACGACCCTCTCGACCACGGCCCGACTGCGAATCAACTGCAGTTGCGTTTCATAAAATATGGGATCGTGAGTGCTCCCCCTGGTTCGCCCCGTCAGATCGTCTGCCTCGCCTTTTTCAATGAGCACCTTGGTCGTGCCCTGGTACAGAGGTGTGGCGGCATAAGTGAAAAGAACCACCAATCCGAACACGACCAGGAAAAAAGACAGGATGACGCGCTGACGTTTGCGTATCGTTGCGATCAAATCCAACAGATGAAGATCGGTTTTTTGGAAAGGCATATGCTCCTCTGCCTCCTCTGATTTTTCGCTGAAGTATTGAGCCCTTAAGTGGGCAAGGTTGATCTTATTTCTAGAAAAAACTCTCCGGAACCACGATGACATCTTCAGGCATGACAATGGTATGCAGCGGAACCTTTTCGATAACGGTCTCCACCCCGTCGACCTTGCGGATCAATCGCACCCTCTTCTCCGAAGCCAGTTCCGTAAATCCCCCTGCCATGGTTATCGCCTTTATCACAGAGGTGCCGCTTTCGAGTTTGTAAGCATCCGGTCGATTCACCTGGCCGGTCACGTAAACCACACCGGCTCTCGGCACGAAAACCCTGTCACCGTCCATAATGGAAACATTCGGCGATGTTTCCTGTTCTTCCAGAAGGGTTTTAAGGTTAACGGTAATAAGATTGTCCTGGCCCGGATCGTCAGGATTTTTACGTTTGATATTGATCTCGCTTCCGGCATCTTCGGTCAGTCCGCCGGCTTTGGAAATCAGTTCCATCAGGCTGGTACTGCCGCTCAGTTCATACAATCCGGGAACCTTGACCTCGCCCATGATAATGGCTCTTTTACTCCTGAATTCCTCCACGAAAACCGACACCTGTGGATAAAGGATGTAGCCCTGGGCGAGTTTATCGGCAATCTTGGAAGCAACTTGCGAAACGGTAAGCCCTTCGATGTCCAGTTCACCGATGAGGGGGAAGAGGATCGTTCCTTTCCCACTTACCCGGGCCGTGGTTTCCAGGTCCGGATTATCGTAAACCAAAACATTTAGCACATCTCCTTCGCCGACCCGATAATCCTGCTGTTCAAGCCCCGAGGACATCCGACTTGTCATTAAGAGCACAAGAAGCAACAAGCAGGGTAAAATGAGATATTTCATGGTCTCTCGCCTCCGCTCTATAGTTTCGTGGTAAGCTGTGAGCCATCCCTAGAGCGCAAATATCAGGCTCATATAAACGTTGTTACGATCATAGTCGTAAGCAATGAAATTGGAATTCCGCTTGAGGAATGTATATCCTGCAGACAAAGCGAGCCAGTTGGTAAAGGCGTATTTCATATCCAGACCTGCGCTGTAGTATTCATCAACCCGATCGCTGAAAACGTCGCCACCCCGGTAACTGTTTCTTTTATAATAAAAGTTGGCGGAGGTCGTCAGTTTTGTCGTAAATCTCTGAAAATAACGAAGTTGATATTTTTGGGACAGGGTATAAGCCGTTTCGGCAATATCCGTTTCATTGGTTTGCCGCGACGCATTGAGTTCAATGTAGGATTTGGGGGTGAACCGGTGACGCAACCTGATTTCCGCAAGAAGATTATTGGCTTCCTCGCTGCCGGAAGCGTCAAAATCCTTGACGCCATATCCGACTCGCGCACGTAGACTCGATTTAACCGTAGCGATCCATTGCAGGCCTAGATAAACCTGATGCTCATCACTATCGGAAATCACATCGTCATCATAGTCAATTGCAATAAAGTCATACTCCAAAAAAGCGGAGGTTTTAGGTAAGAATCGATAGAAAAACCGTCCGGCAAAACTATGGTCGTCACGCTCACGATAGGCATTTCGATCGGCGTTATAACTCAATGTGTAAAAGCCGTATTCCCCTTCCATTCTGGTTTTAGGGGTCATCTCGTAAAGCACGCTGGTTGTAACCAGATTCGATTTGAATTTGTCCAGCTGGCGACTGGTGCCGGTACCGTAGGCATCGTGGTCCAGTTCATAAATATCCAGAACATCGATCGAAAGACCGCCGCGAAAATTGTAACGAACATACCCCTCGGCCCTCTGATTGACCTGATCTTCCGACTCGAATTTGTCATGCAGCAAAATATCGGCCTGATATTTTGCATACGCCTGCAGGCGGGTACGCCCCCTCGTACGGATTCGACTCAATCCCAATCCGCCCGGAGCGGTATTCAGGGTGTTGACACTGATCAGGGGATACCTGCTGTTCGGAAGCACCACCCAGATGCCAGGGGTGACACGGGTGATGAAATCGCTTTCCCGTTTATATTCGCGGTTGAAAAGGTTATCCGTGTAATAGCCGCCCACGGATAGATAGGGGTGCACATATCCGGCTTTGCTGCCCAGAACATCGCCTAGCCTTACGGTTGTCGTGTTTTCCTCGAAAGGACTTTTGCTGTAAATGGTCGCTGGAAAATTGCCGGGTGACTCGATATTTTCCTCAACAGCATCCGCACACCAGGCCGGCTGGACAAGAAAGATCGCAACCGCAATCCCCCAGAAAATTTTACCGATCATTACATCCCCCTTGACTTGGTTTATGAAACGGCTCCCTGAAACACGGAATCACCAGATTGTTGCCTCGCATCCAGTTCCTATTCAAAGGCTAGCAAAAAACCCCTGAAAGTCTAATGACTTCACGCGACCGATAGCTCTTGTCAAAGCTCCTGTTCCGGCTTCCTTTTAGCGATCAGATTCAGATTTTCAAGACCCTGTACTGATTTTTCCTCGGTGCTGCTGCCGGTTGCGGGTTTGTCGTTATACTCGGGAACCAATTCCTTGAGCAGATCGACAATCCTTGCCACATCGGTCTTATGCGTCGCCTCCAGTAAAAGCTCCGTTTCATCGCTGAGCCATTGGCCGGAAAAACTTGCCGCTTCAAGAATGCGAATCTTTTCATGCCGCGTCGCCTTTACGCCTTCTCCGGAAATCAGCAGTTCTTCGTATAGCTTTTCGCCGGGGCGCAGTCCGGTAAAAACGATCTCAATTTCCTCATAAGGCTTCCGCCCGGAAAGGCGAATCATCTCTTCGGCAAGACAGACGATCTTGACCGGGTCCCCCATGTCGAGGAGAAATATTTCCCCTCCCTGCCCCATGCATCCGGCCTGTAACACCAACTGGACAGCCTCGGGTATTGTCATGAAAAAACGCGTTATTTCCGGATGGGTAACAGTGACCGGCCCGCCCTTCAAGATCTGTTCGCGAAATATGGGGATCACACTTCCGTGGCTGCCGAGAACGTTTCCGAATCGTACGGTGACGGCTTTGGTCGCGCCGTTACGGGGAAGATTCTGCACATAAAGCTCGGCCACCCGTTTGGTCGCCCCCATGATGTTTGTCGGGTTCACTGCCTTGTCCGTGGAAATAAGAACAAAGTTTGCGACACGACCTGCCAAACTGGCATCCACGATGTTCTTGGTCCCGAATACGTTGTTTTTAACAACCTCTATGGGATTGACTTCCGACATGGGGACATGTTTGTAAGCCGCGGCGTGGAACACCACTTCGGGTTTGTACTTGATGAATATCTGAGAGACCCTTTCCGTATCACGTATATCGCTCAGGGATGCGAAAATCGACATCCGGGGATACTTTTCTCTCAATTCGTTTTCAAGGTGAAACAGTGGCGTCTCGGCGTTTTCGAACAGAATAAGATGGGAGGGTTCAAAATTGGCCACCTGCCTGCAGATTTCGCTGCCGATACTCCCCGCGGCACCTGTCACGAGGATACTTTTTCCATGCAGATAAGCGTTTATCTCCTGGATATCGAGGCGAATCGGCGGCCTGCCCAGAAGATCCTCAAGTTGGACAGCCCGACACTTTTCCAGGGATACCCGTCCATCGATAATATCCCCCAGGGCGGGCAGAAGCTTGGAAGTGATGTTCTGCCGTTTGCAAAATGTTTCAATATCGCGAAGTTCACGCGGAGAAACCGAGGATTGGGCAATGATTACCAGATCGATTCCGTTACGGACACAGATCTTTTCCATATCATCCTGCGTTCCGATTACCGGCACGCCATAAAAGATTTTCCCCTGGCGCCGGATGTCGTTGTCGATGTATCCGAGGACAGCTTTGTCAAGCTTGGGATTTTCGCGGATTTCCCGCACAATCGATTGAGCGACAGCGCCGGAGCCGACGATCAATACCGATTTATGTTTGGAATTGTACCCCTTTGAATTAAGCGCAAGTTGCTCACGTAAAATTCGGGTCACAACCCGCACACCGATCATGATGGAAAAACACAAGAGAAAATCGAGCAGCACAACGGAACGTGGCAATGTCTCATAAGAATGGAAAAAAACGATATACAGGACCACCGCCACAGAGGCCACGACATTGGCCTTGAAAATCTGCAGCAGGTCCGGCATGGAAACGTAACGCCACCATCCTTCAGTCAATCCCATGGACCAGAAAACCATAATTTTAAGAATGACGACTGCGGGAACCAGATCGACAATAACAGGCCAATAGTTGGTGGGAATACTCAGATCGAAACGGAGGGCAAACGCATCGACAAATGCAAAAATGACGACCAGGAGATGAAAGAAAAGGATCAGAATTTTACGAACGGTATTGTTATATAGAGGAAAAGGAAGGCTCCACATTGCGCACCTCCTGGGATATAAGAAAGCCCTCCCCATGCGTCGCAAATAATATAAGTAAATCTGTACATTCGTATAGAGGGACTACAAAAAAACTTATATTTTAAATATTTACATACTTATAGAGATATCACAGGAGGGGCGGTTGTCAAACGTATGGAACGACTCCTTCTGTTTGAAATGGAAGCTAAGCCTTTCTACTTTCAATAATAAATAAAAGGGTTTAGTAGCCTTCCCTCCGGCATCTCCGGATCAAAACTATTTGGAAGCAAGATCAAGAACCTTTTTCGTCCTCTCGACCATAATGCGCATATCTTTTTCTTCAAGGGTGGGATGAACGAGAAACATGAGGCTGGTTTCGCCGAGAGTACGGGCATTGGGCAGACGCGCCGGCGGTCCGAGACCCGCATTTGCGAATGCCTTTTCCAGGTAGATCTCACTGCAGGTACCGCTCAGTCCCGGAACCCCTTGCCGCCAAAGGCATGCCAGGATCCGCTCCCTGTCCCAATCCGGATTCAGTGCTTCCGGTCTTAAGAATGCATAATATTTATAATAGGCATGCTCCACATGCGATGGAGGCACCGTCAATCGCAGAATCGGCATATCTTTGAACGCTTCGGTGAGAAACCTTGCATTTCGGCGTCTTTTGCGTAACCAATCATCAAGTTTCTCCAAAGCCATACAACCCAGTGCCGCCTGCATTTCGGTCATGCGCCAATTGGTCCCGAAGGATTCATGGAGCCAGTGAAATCCGGGCTTCTGATTCTGGCAGTAAACAGCGGTGAAACTTTTACCGTGGTCTTTGTAGGCCCAGGCTTTTTCCCACAAGGACTTATCGTCGGTGACGAGCATGCCTCCCTCTCCACCGGTCGTCATGATCTTATCCTGGCAGAAGGAAAAAGCGCCCATATCCCCGATTCCACCCACGGGCCTGCCCCGATAGGTCGCACCATGGGCCTGGGCACAATCTTCGATCACTTTCAACCCATGCTTTCGGGCAAGTGCCATGATCGGGTCCATTTCACAGGGCCACCCGGCGAGATGGACAACGATGATCGCCCGGGTCCGTGGGGAGAGGACTTTCGCCACCGTTTCTGCGGTGAGGTTCTGGCTTACGGGATCGACATCCGCCAGAACGGGAACGGCCCCCCTCATGACCACGGCGCTTGCGGAAGCGATGAAGGTACGGCATGTCGTGATCACCTCATCTCCGGGGCCTATGCCAAGAGCATGAAGTGCCAACTCCAGGGCCACCGTTCCGTTTGCGAGCGCAATGGCATAGCGGGTTTTGAAGCGCCCGGCAAACGCTGTTTCAAACCTTCGTGCGATATCCCCCGTCCAGTAGTTGACCTTGCCGGAACGTAAAACCTGCGTAACGGCTTCGATGTCGTTGCCATCAAATACCGGCCAGGTCGGCATGCTCCATTGACTTGATTCAGCCATCGGCTAATCCCTCTTCTCTCGGGCCAATGTCGGGAATGCGCGTTTACTCAGGGGCGTTGGACGATCAGTCCGTCAAAGGACTTCGATATAACGGAAAAAAGTCATTATTTTCGGGATCTCTTCCTGTCTGCTTCGCCCACGAGGCAACCAGGGAAGAATATACGGCTCGATTCAATACCAGGCGAAACGTATGGAACATTTCGAAATGGGAGGAAAACCCCGCTTTAAATTTAAACAGAGAGTCGTCCTTACCACCTAATCCGCCGCCGAGATGAAAAATCCGGAGTCCCTGATCGTGCCCCCACCTGCGCATGAAATCGAACATCATCTTACTGGGGGCCTGCTTCAGATAACGAGCGTCGGTGCATCCCAGATGGTACTCGATAAGATCGTCGACCACGGTAAACAATCCAGCGGCAGCCAACTCCCCTTCAGCGGAAAGAATGCTGCAAAGATGAAGGTGTGGTTCAAGCAACGACTGCAAATCCTCAAAATAGTCGTCCTCGAAAAGATAGAACGGATCGGCTCCCACCCGGATCATGGTGTCCCGATAAATGCGGATGAAATCCCGGTACAGGTGCCACTCATCCAAAACGGCATGAAACCCTGCCCTGTTTAATTTTTTAAGCCCCCGTCGATGATTGTCGCTGGTGTCCCGTATAAGTTCGTGCAAGGGGTTCTGAAGATCTATGGTCACGGTTTTGCCGTGCAGGACAAGATTACCCATGTCGGACAGAACTTCCAGCGGGCAGGCAAGCAAAGGGTGCAGTCTTACGAAAAGGGTTATCAGGCCGAAATCTTCGCAACTCTTGAAAAAAACCTCCATGAGTTCTCGACAGGAAGCCTTATCCTCGGGATGAGAAAACAGTGGCGAAGGATATCCGTAGGGACTTGAAGCGTCCCAAAGTTCGTCTCGTTCCACGAAAGCATCGGGTAGGCGACGCAGCAATAAAGGTATGAGGACGCCCCGCCCGTTTTTGCGGGCGTGAAATGCTACCGGTTTTCCTCCTTCACACCGTGAAGCAAGAGTGACATAGCCTGGCAGATGATAAATGTCGTGAGGAACCATGCGAAGGAAATCGGACCAACGTCGGTCGTCAGGTTCCATGAAAACACCGGACATGCTTCTCTTCTCCCTCAGCAATGGGCAAAGGTTTGATATTTCTGCCGATTCGGATTTTGTTTTTTGGTCAACCGGCTATCATCCGGAATTCCGGATAAAAACCGGTTGAAAATTCCACTTAACGAATCCAGGCTTTATTGACAAATTTGAAAACGGCTTTCCGATATTTTTCAGGAATGAAGTACCGTGCGAATCGAAAAATCCTTTTTTTAATAGAACAAACAGCAGGCAATATTCGGAAACAACCGTTCGGTACCGAAAAACTGCCGTCGGGTAAAACGATCCATTTTCCGCGTCGGCATGAATATTTTCTTTCGGCTAACCCATCGACAATGTCCTGCACACGAGACGAGTTTTGTGGTTGTGTAATATCGATATAACAAACCCGATTTTCGCTATAACCGGCCACATTATGGATATCGGCTGACACCAAATAGGACCCTTTGAAGTCCTGGTCATTCATCCAACGAACGAATTGCTTATTTGGAGCGAACTCACAATCAAATTTGGTGTTCCACAATTCAACGAAATCAAAGCATTCAAGATGTTTTTTTTCAAGAACGTGCCTTATGTTGTTCGGATGATGCAGAACGGCAAGGCCGCCGCATGCGTGAATGGCATTCACCAGAGCCAGAATCCCCTTCCTGTTTATGGAAGGGTCCAGAAACCGGGAAACCCCTATGGCACCTATATGAACGATTTCGCCGAGGTGGATGACTTCATACTCGATGCCCGGAACAAGAAGAATATCCCGGCTGTATTTTTCACAATCATCACGAAACCGATCGAATTTTACCTGATCAAACCCTAAGTCATGCTCGGTCAGAAAGATGAATCGCAACCCGGTTTTTTTCCCCCATTCGGCAATTTTTTCCAGGTTGTTAACACCATCATAGGAATAATCCGAATGTATATGATAAATTCCACTATAACCGGTGGATGTGATAGGCATCCCTGAATCTCCCTGTCGAATGAAATCGATCTCGGCCGTTGCCTTTCGGCATCCTGAAATGAACGCCGGGAACCGGCTGAAACATACTTGGGTTATCAGAAATTGCGCACAAGTTCGGCGCTTATTCCTTTGGATACTCCGGTAATTTTTGTTTCTTCCACAGCTCCTTCATCGACGAAAACATCATCAAACACTCTGAAGAAATAACCGGTCTTTACCTTCGGCGGTGCAACCTCTTCATGAAGTACAAAATGTCTGATGCACATTTCCGGCATGTTGAAATTGAAATATGCCCGCGCGGATTCCGTACTGGAAAACCTCGGGTTGATTTCAAACAGGACCGGCCCCCTTTCGGTAAGTCGCAGCTGGAGATTCAGTGGCCCGATGTATCCCAGTTTTTCCGCAATACTTTCGCAGTAAGCGGAAATACCATCGTGAAAAATCACACTCGCTTTGTGAGTAAGACCATGTCCGAGGGTCCTTTTCATGATAATCGATCCAACAGCCTTCGACTGGCTGTTGCAAAAACACCCGACCGTGTACTCTTCATCATCCGGCATCAGATATTCCTGGATAATAGGAGCGTCCAGGTGCAGAAGAGATTGCTCGAGCTCAGCTTTATCATGTGCAATGGTCAGCTCTCGTGACCCCGCTCCATAACGTCCCTTGACGATATAGGGGAAAGGAACTTCATCAAGAAACCGCTGAAAGACCTCCCGGTTTTCCGGAATACACGAGGCGGGATAACTGAAACCGTTCGATTTTAAAAAATTCACCAGAGACCATTTGTCTCCTGCGATTTTCAGGGTTTCAAATGGGGGGCACACGACATAGGCCTTTGTCTCTTCCCGTATTTCGCCGGCATTTTCAGCCAGGACCATCATTTCGGCCATGCCGCCGGTCATGATGATATCGACATTTTCAGATACGATTATCTCTTTCAGGCGAGGTAAGAAGTCCTGCGATGTCGCTTCGGGAACGACATAACCTCGATCCGTTCGGTACAGCCCAACAGAAAGATAATTACTGTCACATGCAATAATATTGATATCGAAAGTCGATTGTTTGAGGGCTTTCCAGATAAATACACTCTGGTCACCGCCCGCTCCGGTCAGCAGAACGTTAATCTTCCTGTTTGAGCTTGTCATGATTCGGCATCCTTTCTCTTTTCCCGGAAGAAACGGAATCTGGAGAAACCATTTTTTCGGCAGTGTCTTTTCCAGTCCCGGAAAAATGTTTGGCGAGATTTCCCTCTTCGGTGGTGATTCCTTCCCTCCTGATGACTTTGATAAAGGTCAACCAAAGGATTCTGATATCCAGCCAGATCGATTGATGGTCGACATACCAGACATCCAGAGAAAATCGCTCCTCCCACGTCAGAGCATTTCGACCATTGATCTGGGCCCACCCTGTTATCCCCGGCCTGACATCGTGTCGACGTCGCTGTTCGGGAGAATAAAGCCTCAGATATTCCATCAACAAAGGCCGGGGACCGACGAGGCTCATATCTCCTTTCAATACGTTGAAAAGTTGGGGCAATTCATCGAGACTTAAACCGCGCATAAAACGTCCGAGGGGCGTCAGCCTCTTCTGCCCCGGCAACAACTTACCGTCTTCGTCATAGGCCGTAAACATGGTTCGGAATTTGAGCAGATTAAAGGGGCGGCCGTGCAATCCGGGGCGGGTTTGCTTGAAGAAAACGGGACAGCCCATATTGATCCGAACAGCCAGAGCAAGCAGGCAAAAAAGCGGGGAGATCAGAACCAACGCCGATAATGAAACGATCACATCAAACATTCTTTTCATCTAAAAGCCCCGAAATTTCGTGGATGATCGCACCATTCAGATAATGCTTCCTTCCAGCCATGCAACAAATTTTTCCGCCAATATTCTGCGGTCAAATTCCTGTTCGGCCAAATGCCGGGCATGCTTCCCCATTTCGATCAATTCAGAACGATGATCCGCCATGTATTCCAGGCCCTCGGCGAATGCCTCGGGGTCAGACGGAGGAACGGCAAGTCCGCAGCGGTACTGCCGGATCATATCGGCAAGCCACCCCGGATAATTGTTTAAAACCGGCAATCCGGTGGCAATATAATCGAAAAACTTGTTAGGGGAAGTGCCATAGTAAAAGGCAGGCACGTTGGCCAGTATCATTAAACCGACATCCGCCCCTCGCTGGTAGGAAGCCAACGCCATTTTCGGAACCGGATCCAGAAACATGCAGTTATTCAAACCTTCGGTCTCGGCTCTGTGTTTCAGGGCGGGTTTGAGTTTCCCGTCACCCACGAAAAGGAGCTTGATATCGAATCTCTGACGTTTCTTCAATTCCCCGGCTGCGTCCAGCACTGCATCCAGGCCGTTGGCAATGCCATGAGCGCCGGAGAATATGGCTAAGAATTCATTTTCTCCGACACCTTGGGGGCGGAGAGCCTCTCCCGCCTTGGGCGCGAAAATATCCAGGTCGCAGCCATTCGGAATCATGGCAATTTTTTCCGCAGGGATGCCGCGTCGTTTGATGCCTTCAACGATACCTGGGGATAATCCTATGCATTTCCGGGCCGAATGGTAGGAGAGCCATTCCAGAACATCCATGGCCTTCAAAACCAGAGGATTTGTAACCACCCCCATTTCCCTTGGCAGTTCCGGCCAGAGATCTCTCACTTCAAAAACAAAGGGTTTCCGCCTCAGAAAACTGGCTGCAATCCCCGGCAAACCGGCGGTAAGGGGTGTTGACGTGGCAAAAATGAGGTCGTATTTGCGGGTTAAGGCAATTTTTATGCTACGAAAAGCAAATCTGAAAAAGGTAATGCTTCTTTTAAGAAAGCCATGATAGTTGGAGTAAGGCAAATTCAACTCGATCACTTCGATTCCATCGACGGTACCGCAGCGCTTGCCCATCTTAAACGGCCCGGAAAGACCTGTCTGCATACTGCCTCCACAAACCATGGTGACCTTATGCCCTTTCCGGATCAAGGCTTGAGCCATTTGGTAAGACCTGAGACCGGTCGCCCCTTCAGGGGTCGAAAAATATTGATGGAAATACAAGATATCCATGATCAACTCATATGTTTCAGGTTAATGACGGACGTTATAATTGCCGCCTTTGACCTCACCTCAACTTCCAGGACAGGTAACCGGGATTTATTAAAATAATACCTTGATTCCCACCCCTCCGAGAGTTCGAAACCTGTTATTGGAACATCGGCCGAGATGGCGATTTCACAAGTCTCCCCGAAACATCGTTGGCCGGAAGTATTCCATTTTCCCGGCATGAGTCGCCACCGCAGAATCGCAAAGGATTTGATTCCGTCCAACTCGTCGATGATTGTGAAAGTACTTCCTTTGTTTATGACAGTCCTTTTATGCCGGCTCCCGAATTTGTCGCAATAAGAACCGGACCATGACGTTTTTCCCTCCCGGGTCTGCAACTTTCCAGCGCAATCCATTTCCAGCCAGGCGGCGCGCATAAAGCGGGTCAGGGCCGGCATCTGATCTCTACCATCAAATTCTACTGTATTATGGGCTTTTGTCGAAGAGAAGTAGCCCTGCCAGGGTTCCCTTGTGTTGTATGAAAAAGTACCCGAATCTCTGAGAACGTTGTCCCCTCCATGCCACAAATCAAAATGGAAGGCATCCGCATGCCCCGGCCGGAACCGATACCGCGGATAGCGCAAGACTCCCCACGCACCCCCCTCCCCTTGAAATACGACATACCCGCCGCCGGGCAACTCACGGCTTTCTTTGCGAAGACCCAGGTCTGATGCATGCCCATCATTAAGTTTCAGCCAAAAATGCGGTTCATCCCATGGTCCTTCCGGGTATGGTCTTCCGCCAAGAAACAAATGCGCTCCAAGTTGAACCGAGGGACGAAAATCGCGGTATTCCGTATTCGATAAGACAAAAAGACGGGCACCATCATTCGCTCCCAGATTCGGGGCATCACCGCTTGTGACATCAACCATGTTGAACAGCCAGAGCACCGCAGACCGACAACGGCTTTCGAAAAGCTTCGAAAACCTTTTCAGGCCCAGTTCCCTGCGCCAGAACTCGACAATATTCAAGGTATCAACAAGCAGACGGTGATAATTTACCGAGTACTGTGAAAAACTGCCGTCGGCTGCCACAAGCTTCCGCACTCTGTTCTCCAGCCATCGCCGGCCCTTGTTCTTCCAGCGGAGTCCTGTTTGCCTCAGGCTCTCTTTTGGCGCGTATTTTTCGAGCCAGGCACCGCCGATAAATAATGCCGAGGCTTCGCTCGTTCCATGATTATTATTTTGAGCTATGGCATAGCGAATGGTAGGTCCGATTCGGCTGCAATGTTCCGAAATAAAGCGCAGCAGCGCATGGGTGGGATGTTTGTGCTGATTCAGAAGAAAGGCCGTAAGTAGAACCTGCAGCATCCTTATGGCGCTTTCCTGCCCACACTTCCAGTTTGGCCCGATATTAAGAGGATTGTTTTCAATCCAGTCGGTGGACCATTCATTCAGTGTTTTCAAAAATCGAGAATCGCCGGATACCCGGAATGCACGCGCCAGAACAAGGGCCCAGTCAAAACGCGAAATATCCCATACGACTTTGATATCATTACCCTTGAAATCAAAATCTCCGATCATTGACCAATGCCGACGGGGATCAGGATGGGTCTGTTGGGTTAAGGGATTTCGAAACCAGTTCGGAGGAGAGCCTGTACGGACTTTATGAAAGGAAAAACAGGTGTACGTTCCGGAAAGCAATTCTTCTGCAACGGTGACGGGTGAATCATCCGACAAAAACCTGGAGGGGATCTCCCTGAAACCGGATTGAAGGTTTGATTGTATGTGGAAAAGGGATTCGCTGTAACTGTCCCCTTCCCGAAGAAGAATTTTTGCCAAGCCGAGACGGATCGCAACTTTATATACGGCGACGGTAAAAGTGTTAAGCAGCCCCAAACGGAAGATGACACTAGCTAAACTTCTCAGGCGATCAAGCATCTTAACCTGTCCCAGCTAGTGTCCATCCGGAGTCTCCGGACGGACATCATTTATTTTCGCAACTCTTCGAGCAATATCGCGACAATCCTTTCCGCGGCTTTTCCGTCCCATTTTTCCGGAACCGTTCCTGTCCTCCCCTCGCCGTCCAACACCCGACGCGCTGCATCGAGGATCATCGTTTTGTCATTGCCGACAATGACATTGGTTCCTTCCTCACAGGTAATCGGGCGTTCCGTGTTGTGTCGCAGGGTTATGCACGGAATGCCCAGGACGGTCGTTTCTTCCTGCAAGCCGCCACTGTCCGTCAAAACCATTCTGGCCCCCATGTTCAGATGTAAAAATTCCAGATATCCCAAAGGCTCGGTAAGCCAGATCCCCTCGACCTTTCTTCCTGTATTAAAAAAGTGGCTCATCCCGAACTGCTGGACCATCTTCCGGGTTCGTGGATGAATCGGGAAGACAATCGGTATTTCTTGCGCGATTTTTTCCAGAGCCTCCATGATCCCGGACAGGATGTTGGCATCATCGACGTTAGACGGACGATGCAATGTAAGAGTCGCGTAACCGCCGGGTTCGAGTCCCAGATCCCGCCTGAGAGACAACCTTTCAGCAAGTTGCTTGTTTTTCAGCAGAGTGTCTATCATGACATTGCCGACAAAAAAGATCCTGTCCTCACAAACCCCTTCATTCCTGAGGTTCCGATTGGCGATCCTGTCTGTGGTGAATAAAAAATCACAAAGGATATCGGTGCACAGGCGATTGATCTCCTCGGGCATACTCATGTCCCGCGAGCGCAAACCGGCTTCGACGTGTCCCACCGGGATGCCCAGTTTTTTTGCGGTAATCGTACAAGCCATTGTGGAGTTGACATCACCAACAACTAATATCAGATCCGGCTTTTCCTCAAGGCAGACCTTCTCGAACTCCACCATAATACGAGCGGTTTGTACCGCATGGGAGCCCGAACCGACCCCGAGGTCCATGTCCGGTTTAGGCATACCCAATTCCTCAAAAAAAACCTTACTCATTTTTTCATCATAGTGTTGCCCGGTGTGGACAAGAAGGTGCTGGAGTCGTCCGGGATAACGATTCATAACTTCAATGATCGGCGCGATTTTCATGAAATTTGGTCGCGCTCCTACAACATTGATGATTTTCAAGACAGAAGCCATTGTGGTTTATCCCGTTATTTTCGCAATTTCAAAGAAAGGCTCATGATAAGTCTTTTATCGAGCGGCCTTGCCCCCTTGGCCAGAGAACGTCCAGAGGGACCATGAGTCCGACAAGCGCCAGCGAAAGTTCAAAAATTTCGCCGGTATCAAAAAACAATTTGTCGACAGTCAAGTAAACCAGGACATTGACCCCGCAAAAGATGACCGTTCCGAGATCAGGTAACGGCATAGCGGCGATAATTTTATACTCAACTTTCGCACCTGCCCATTCGGTGCAACATATTGAAATCACGTTGACCT
>ERZ1673962.504-NODE-504-length-26545-cov-110.491846_pt1 | contig 26545 bp, 22 predicted proteins | sample MGYA00580188_ERZ1673962 | MGnify/ENA primary metagenome ERZ1673962 (study PRJEB41334, sample SAMN05608104) | rock metagenome | biome: terrestrial subsurface; feature: shale formation; material: shale | place: USA: Pennsylvania ... | reverse complement strand
CAACAAGGCAATCGCCCTGCCGATGCCGCTGGCGGCGCCGGTGACCAGCGCGACCTTGCCTGCAACTTCCTGAACGACGATGTGATTCGAATCAGTCATGGTGCTCTCCTCTCTTTCGGGCTGCGCCACGAGGCGCGATGGGTTAACTGTCTCCCATCGCAGGAGGCCGGGCTTTCGCACGCTTGCGCTGGCTGTTGCGGTTTTGCGCGCAGCAGTGATCTGCCGGCGCGCAGGGTCCTGCGCTAACCTTTCGGCGCTGAACGCTTTCAAATGTTTGCCAGGAGCACGTCATGCCGCGGTTATCACAAGCCCCGCCACGGCCCCATGCGGGGCAGACCTGCCCCCAGTCGATGAGCCATTACCTGCCTGGTGAAGCGCGCGCGACCGCACAGCAGCCGCCGATGCAGGACGTGGTGGTGCAGCTGTTCAGCCATCGCACGATCGTCGAGCCGATACAGGTACCGGCAGTGTTGGAGCCGCTGCTGGTGCTGGTACTGGCCGGTGCGGCACGAGTCGAGGAACGTGCGCCGGGTGGGCAATGGAGCGCAGCAAGCGTCAGCGCCGGCGACTTCTTCCTGACCGATACCCACGAGCCGTACGAAATGCGCTGGCAGACGCTGGAAGGTGAGCAATTCGAGGTGATGCACCTGTATCTCGGCCTGCCGCTCATCGACCAGGCCGCACGGGAACTGCTCGGGCCGCAGAGCACAGCGGTTGCCTTGCGGGACGTCTCCGGCGCCCACGACGACACGGTTCGCTGGTTGATGGAGAAGCTGCACCACGAGCTGGTCGAGCAGCGCCAGCCCAGCCCGCTCTGCGTTCGCGGCCTGGCCCAGGCACTGGCCGTGCATCTGGTGCGCCACTATCGGGATCGGCAAGACGCCGTCCGGCGCAGCAACGCCTTGCCGGCCTACAAGCTGCGCCGGGTCGTCGAGGCGATGGATGCGCAGTTGGCCGACGATTTCAGTCTTGCTCAGCTGGCACGAACCGCCGAGCTGAGCGAGTACCACTTCAGCCGGATGTTCAAACGAGCCACCGGGCTTTCGCCGTCTCAGTACTTCATCGGCCTGCGCATGGCACGGGCGCGACGGTTGCTGATTGAAACGCAGCGCAGCGTCATCGATATCGGGCTGGAAGTGGGCTATTCGAGCCCGAGCCACTTCTCCCAGATTTTCCGCCGCGAGGTGGGCGTTACCCCCAGTGCCTATCGCCAGGCGTGAGCTGCCTTTGCCTGGCGCCAGAACGACAAAACCCCGGCCATGACGACCGGGGTTCTGTTTGCGCAAACCCGACGGTCGCCGGGTTTGCGTAACGCAGGCTGATCAGCGCTTGGCGACCAGATCCTTCGGCAGCTTGAAGGTCCAGAGCATACCGCCCTGGTTGAAGTCCTTCACGCGCTTGGCGACCTCGCCGCCCCACAGCGGTACCGCACCACCCCAGCCGGAGAGAACGGAAACGTACTGCTCGCCATCCATTTCCCAAGTGACCGGAGAACCGATGACGCCCGAGCCGGTGTTGAACTCGTAGACCTTCTTGCCGGTCTTGGCGTCGAAGGCCATCAGGTAGCCCTCAGGGTTGCCGGTGAACACCAGATTGCCCTTGGTGGCCAACACGCCGCCCCACAGCGGAGCGTAGTTGTTGTAGCGCCACACTTCCTTGCCGGTCTTCGGATCGATTGCGCGCAGCACACCGATGAAGTCGTCGTTGAGCGGCTTGATGGTGAAGCCGGCACCCAGGTAGGCGGCACCCTTCTTGTAGGATACGCCTTCGTTCCAGATGTCCATGCCCCACTCGTTGGACGGCACGTAGAACAGGCCGGTATCCTGGCTGTAGGCCATTGGCATCCAGTTCTTGCCACCGAGGAAGGACGGTGCGACGAACACCGACTTGCCCTTGTCCGCGTCGGCAGGATTGCCCGGGCGGTGGGCTTCGTCGTAGATCGGACGGCCAGTCTTGTCCAGGCCCTTGGCCCAGGTGATCTTGTCAACGAACGGGAAGCCACGGATGAACTTGCCGTTGGTGCGATCGAGCACGTAGAAGAAGCCGTTACGGTCTGCGGTGCCGGCAGCCTTGATGGTCTTGCCGCCGTCCTTGTAGTCGAAGGAGATCAGCTCGTTGACGCCGTCGAAGTCCCAGCCGTCATGCGGGGTGGACTGGAAGTGCCACTTGATCGAGCCGTCATTCGGGTCCAGCGCCAGACGCGAGGACGAGTACAGGTTGTCGCCAGGGCGCAGGTGCGAGTTCCACGGCGCCGGGTTACCGGTACCGAACAGCAGCGAATCGGTGTCCGGATCGTAGTAGCCGCCCAGCCACGGAGCGGCACCGCCGGTCTTCCACAGGTCGCCCGGCCAGGTCTTGCCGGCTTCGCCGCCGGAGATGCCGCTCTCGACCTTCTTGCCGTCCTTCCAGACGTAACCCATGTGGCCTTCCACGGTCGGACGGGTCCACAGCAGTTCACCGTTCTTCGCGTCGTAGGCTTCGATCTTACCGACCACGCCGAACTCACCACCGGAGACGCCGGTGATCAGCTTGCCATTCACCACCAGCGGCGCGGCGGTCAGCGAGTAACCGGCCTTGTAGTCGGCGACAGTCTTCTTCCAGACCACCTTGCCGGTGTCCTTGTTCAGGGCGACCAGCTTGGCATCCAGGGTGCCGAAGATCACCAGATCGCCATACAGCGCGACACCACGGTTGATCACGTCACAGCACGGCATGATGCCGTCGGGCAGGCGGGCATCGTACTGCCACAATTCCTTGCCGGTACGGGCGTCCAGTGCATATACACGCGAGTAGGAGCCGGTGATGTACATCACGCCGTCCTTGATCAGCGGCTGCGCTTCCTGACCGCGCTGCTTTTCACCGCCGAGAGAGAAGCCCCAAACCGGTCGCAACTGATTGATGTTATTGGTATTCAACGTGTCCAGCGTACTGTAGCGCTGGCCCTGCAAACCCAGACCGTTGGTGACGATCTGATCGGTGGATTTGGCGTCGTTGAGGATTTCCTGGTCGGTTACGGCCCAGGCGTGCAGGCTGGACATCGCCACCGCGGCGCATAGCGCCGTCAAGGCGAAGGGCTTGCGAAGACCGGTGTGCTTCATTGCGGCTACCTCTGCGGGTTCATTGTTATGCCGGGAAATTTTCCCGGTCTGTTGGTGATTCTTGGTTTGCACCGCCTCGCCAACAATTGCCCGCAGTACCGATTTTCCTCCTCCCTTGGTAGCAATACGCCGCCGCAGGCCACGAAAGACGCGTGATTCCGCCCGCTGCCAATGCCGGGCGGCACCGAAAGTCGCACCTATTCGGCCGGAAAAGACAATTCCGCCGGGCCCACCCTACCCCCTAAAACGGATGCCCCCTCGCTCAGAAGGATAAGAGCCATGCTTCACCCTACCCTGATCATCGCCTTCCTCGTCTTCACACTACAAAGCGCCCATGCGGCCGAACCGATCCGTCTGGGTCTCAACTACCCGAGCACCGGCAACTACAAGTCCGAAGGTCTGGAGCTACGCCGTGGCGCCCTGCTTGCCGTCGACCAGATCAACCAGGGTGGTGGTTTGCTGGGCCGACGCCTGGAGCTGGTCAGCCTGAATTCGGCCGCGCGCGCGGAAAAGGCGCGTGCCAACGTCGACCGTTTCGCCAAACAGGGCGCAGCGATGATCTTCGGCGGCGCCAACAGCGAAGAGGCGATGAGCGCCGGCCAGCGCGCACGCGAACTCGGACTGCTGTACTTCCCCACCCTCGGCTACGCCAACGAGATCACCGGACGAGACGGCCATCGGCATCTATTCCGCGAATCCAACAGTGCCTGGATGAGCGCGCGGGTACTCGGCGAGTACCTCAGCTGGCACATGCCCAATCGCCGCTACCACTACATCAGCCTCGACGATGCCTGGGGCCACAGCATGGAGCAGGCCCTGCGTGAAGCGACCAAGAGCCGCGACCGCGCCCGCCACGGCTACTCGAAGATCGCCGCGCGAGGTGCCCGCCGCGACGACTACCTGAGCGCATTGCAGAAGGCTGCCGCCAGTGATGCGGATGTGCTGGTGATCGTTCTGCTCGGCCAGGATCTGGTGCAGACCATGCGCCTGGCGCACACCCTGGAGCTGGGCAAGCGCATGCAGATCATCGCCCCCAACCTCAACCAGAGCATCGTCGAGCAAGCCGGACCGCTGGTGATGGAAAACGTGATCGGCACCGAAGCCTGGACCTGGCGGGTACCGCAGCGCGAGAAAAGCGAAACCGGTCAGGCGTTCGTTGAGCGCTACATCGCGTTGCATCAGGCCTACCCCGGCAGCACCGCGGCGTCGGCCTACGGCATCGTCCGGCAGTGGGCCGATGCCGTGGGGCGGGCGGGCCGACTGGATAGCGAAGCAGTCATCGCCGCGCTGGAGAACCATCGCTACAGCCTGCTGAAGGACGAGCAGTACTGGCGCGACTTCGACCACCAGAACGTCCAGAGCATCTACGCGGTACGGGTTCGCGATCGCAGCGAGATCATGCAGGACCGCTTCAAGCAGGACTACTTCACCATCATCCATCGCATGGATGGCGAGGAAGCCGCGCCTAGCTTGGACGACTGGCAGCAGGAGCGCGGCGATCAGCTACAGCTGCAGTGACCGGATGCAGCGACTGGAGTGGAACACCAATAGGCGCGCCGCGGGCGCGCCTTCACTCGTCGACGCGCTGCAGCGCCATCGCTTCATAGCGCGGATACAGATGGCTGACGCTACGTATCAGCTCATAGCGGGTCAGGCTGATGCCGGCGAAGCGCTCGGGAATCGGGCTCTGGATCACCTCGTTCATGTCCGCCCCGCCGCTGGCGGCATCCCGCAGCAAGCCGTCGAGCCAGCCGAGGTAGTCGCGCATCTGTACGAACGGCGCGGCGTCATCGGCCACCGGGCCATGGCCAGCGACCAGGCGTTTCCAGGGCAGCGCCTCTAGGGTATCGAGGTCTTCCAGCCAGACATCCAGGCCTGGGCTGTTGGGCGTCGTCAGCGCGCGTTGGTAGAACAGGATGTCGCCGGCGAAGAGCACGCCACTGCGTTCGTCGAGAATGGCCAGATCGGCACCGGTGTGACCGCGCAGGGCGAGCAGGCGCAGGGAGCGCCCGCCGATCTCCAGCGTGCCGGGCGCCAGGGTCTCGGATGGCAGCACCACTTCCGTACCGCGCATCCAGTCACCAACCAGGCGGTACATGTTCTCGGCCATGGCGTTGCCCTGCTCGCGCAACAGCTCGGTCGTACCAGCGAGCGCAGCGATGGGCACATCGGCAAATGCCTGGTTGCCGAGGACGTGGTCGGGGTGATGATGGGTCAGCAGCAGCTTGATGACCGGACGATCGGTAACGCTCGCGATGGCCGCGCGCATCGCCTCGCCATAACGCCGCGACGGGCCGCTGTCGATCACCACCACGCCGGCCGCGGTGACGATGAAGCCGGTGTTGACGATATTGCCGCCGTTGGCCTTGTCGAAGTTGTCGGTCGAGCCTTCCAGCAGCCACACGTCATCGGCAATCTGCCACGGCTGCAGCGTGTAACGCAGCTCGGCGTGTGCGGGCAGGGTCAGACAGAACGCGAACATCAGGAGCAACAGGCGCATGACGCCTCCTTGGCTTGGTTGCTGGCTCTCGGAGAAAACGCGGGCTGGTCAGCTCAGAGCGCGGCTTCGAACTCGTTGCCGTTGTTGTCACGCAGCCACAGGCGGGTGTCCTGCGCGCCCTTCACTTCCAGACTCAGACTCGGGTTTTCGGCGACCGCCGGATACAGTTCCAGCTCCGCCAGGACCTGACCGTCGGTATCGCGCAGCTGGGCCTGGTTGAGAAAGAATTCGGGAATGCCGCCGACCAGGCCGTTATCCATCGGATGGGAGACCTGCAGGCGCAAACGACTGAAATCGCCACGGGCAAAGCGCCCACCGATGACCTCACCGAGGCGGTCTTCCCAGCCTGGCTGGGCACGCACCACGCTCGGCGCCGTACAGCCGCCACCGGCAGCATCGACCTTGGCCGAGCCGATGTGCCAGACACCATCACGGGTCAGCACCGCTGCACGGATCGGTGTTGCCTGTTCCACGCGTATGCGGATGGCGACCAGCGGCACGACCTGCTCGCCGGGCGTGAAGGTGAAAATACGTGGAATGGGATTGAGGTCGGCCCAGGCCTCGATACGCACCACCTCGTCACCGAGGGCTCTGGCATCGATGTGCACCGGCACCTGTCGCGAGTCCTCGGCGAATGGCGGCACCTGGACCTTTACGCGCTCGTCGAACACATAGGGCTCGCTGTTGAGCAAGCCCTTGTGGTGGTATTCCCACATCACCGATTGCAGCGGATCGGCCTCCGCCGCCAGGGCGCTCGGCGCGTGAAAGGCCATCAGCAGCAGCAAGACTCGGACGCTCATGTCGGCTCCTCGAACAGCGATCCGCAGCGGGATCGGCATGGCGCGACCGGTCAGCGCCCGGCCACGTCGCTCTCCACATCCTGGTACAACCCGGGCAGCTCGTAGCTCAAGCCGTAGCTGGCGTAGAGCTTTTCCAGCTCGCCTTCGAGAATCAGCGGCTCCAGCACTTCTTCCAGCGCATAGGCCAGCTGCCGGTTGGATTCATGCACCGCCATGCCAAGATCCCATACCTGCTTGCCCATGTTCGGGTAAGCGTTCTCGGCGAGCTTCAGGTGCTTGTCGTCGGCCTGCTCGAGCAGCCACTCGATCTCCGCGCGCATGGCCATGGTGGCGTCCACCTCGCCCTGCTGCAGCGCAGCGAATGCCTCGCGGATGCTCGGGTAGTGGTGGGTGTGCTTCGCCAGTCGACCCTCGAATACCGAAGACAGGTAGAACGAGGGCACGCTGTCCACTTCGACGCCGATCGGGTGATATTGAAAGACCGCCACGCTCGGCACCTCGTCGATGCGGCGGTCGTCATACGCGGTCTGCCAGCGCTCGCGCTGGTAGGGCGCGAACATCACCACCAGCTCGTTGATCACTTCACCCAGCTCGTTGCGCTTGTAGGCGAACTCGCGGTCGTAGGGCACACGCAGCATCACGTCTGCCAGCACACCAGGCCGCAGGTAGTGGCCCTTCCAGATGAAGTTGCGCAGGTCGTCGTCGAGGGTTTCGTCCGGCGCTACCCACAGCACTTCCAGTTTCAGGTCCAGCCCTTCGGCGAGCTTGCGTGCTAGTTCCACATCGACACCGCGCGGCTGGCCATCCTGCTGGTAGCTGTACGGCGGGAAATTCTCGTACATCGCCACCTTGAGCACGCCGGATTCGACGATATCATCGAAGGCGCGCACCTTAACCACGTCCGCCTGCGCCAGTACGCAGCACAGCGTCAGCCACAGCGACAGGACCAGGCGGACGGCGTTCATCACTGCTTGGCCGCTTCGCTTTCAATATAGGTCCGGATCGCCCACAGCGCTTCCTGGCTGAGGGTGTCGGCCATGCGCGGCATGTACACGGCACCGTCACGGACCGCGCCATTGATCACGCGCTCCTTGTACCACTCGTCGCCGTCGTAGCTGGCTTCCAGCTCACGCAGGTCGGGGGCGATACCGCCTGAAATGGCTTCCAGACCGTGGCAACGCGCGCAGTTCTGGTTGTAAGCGGACGAACCGATCTCGACCGCCAGGTCGTGGTGCTCGCTTGGCGCACGGTAGGGGTTTTCATCCAGCCACTCCTCACCGAGCGACGGCAGGCCCTTGGTGTTGACCGCCTGCGGCGTCACATCACCATGCGCCATGACCAGACCAGACATACCGAGGAAACCCGCTGCCAGCAGTGAGCGCAAAAAGATCTTGTTATTCATGACTACCACCCTCTATTCGAGAACCTGTGCAAGGCAGCCCCATCGGAGCGCATGGTGGTCATGTTGGCCGTGTCGGTGCATCGGCAGAATCCTGCTTTGGATGCCTGCATCTCCTCCCTTGGTACTGGGTTTTGCTACCGCCTCCCGCCCCCCAGAGGTAGCAAGGCTAAATCAGCAGGGTTCGGGAAGGATTCCCGGCATCGGCGGGAGCTTTTCCGTGTCGGCGCCCACGGCGCGCTCCCAATAATCGAATCGCCAGGCCAGCCGGATGCGGCGGCCTCGTTCGAATCGACCAAGGGAATCGCAACCATGACAACAAGATCGCACCCCGGCAGCAAACGCCCCCTCGCCATTGCCGTGCAATGCCTGGCGCTGACCGGCAGCCTCGCGTTGGCCGCAGCCGCCCAGGCCAAGCCGGTCAACTGGGAAGACATCGCCAACGATCACCTGTCCACCGAGAACGTCCTGCAATACGGCATGGGCACCAGTGCACAACGCTGGAGTCCGCTGGCACAGGTCAATGAAGACAACGTATTCAAGCTGACCCCGGCCTGGTCGTTCTCCTTCGGTGACGAGAAACAGCGCGGCCAGGAATCCCAGGCCATCGTCCATGACGGCGTGATCTACGTGACCGGCTCCTATTCGCGCGTCTTCGCCCTCGATGCCAAGACCGGCAAGCGCCTGTGGAGTTACGCCCATCGCCTGCCCGACGATATCCGCCCGTGCTGCGACGTGGTCAACCGCGGTGCCGCCATCTACGGCGACAAGATCTACTTCGGCACCCTCGACGCCCGTGTCGTGGCGCTGAACAAGGACACCGGCAAGGTCGTCTGGAACAAGAAGTTCGGCGATCACGGCGCCGGCTACACCATGACCGGCGCACCGACGCTGGTCAAAGACGCCAAGACCGGCAAGGTACTGCTGGTACACGGCAGCTCCGGTGACGAGTTCGGCATCGTCGGCAAACTGTTCGCACGCGACCCGGATACCGGCGAAGAAGTCTGGATGCGCCCCTTCGTCGAGGGCCACATGGGTCGTCTCAACGGCAAGGACAGCACGCCGACCGGCGACATCAAGGCGCCGTCCTGGCCGGACGATCCCAACCACCCGACCGGCAAGAAGGAAGCCTGGAGCCAGGGCGGCGGCGCGCCGTGGCAGAGTGCGAGCTTCGACCCGGAGACCAACACCATCATCGTCGGTGCCGGCAACCCCGCCCCGTGGAACGGCTGGGAGCGCACCAGCGATGGCGGCGACCCGAAGGATTACGACAGCCTCTACACCTCCGGGCAGGTCGGCGTGGATCCGAGCACCGGCGAGGTGAAGTGGTTCTACCAGCACACCCCGAACGATGCCTGGGACTTCTCCGGCAACAACGAGCTGGTGCTGTTCGATTACAAGGACAAGAACGGCAAGACCGTCAAGGCCACGGCCCACGCCGACCGCAACGGCTTCTTTTATGTCGTCGACCGCAAGGACGGCAAGCTGCAGAACGCCTTCCCCTTCGTCGACGGCATCACCTGGGCCAGCCATATCGATCTGAAAACCGGTCGCCCGGTGGAGAACGAGGGCCAGCGCCCACCCAAACCGGAGCCGGGCGAGAAGCACGGCAAATCGGTTGAAGTATCCCCACCCTTCCTCGGCGGCAAGAACTGGAACCCCATGGCCTACAGCCAGGACACCGGCCTGTTCTACGTACCGGCCAACCACTGGAAAGAGGACTACTGGACCGAGGAAGTCAGCTACAAGAAGGGCTCGGCCTATCTCGGCCAGGGCTTCCGCATCAAGCGCATGTACGACGACCACGTCGGTATCCTGCGCGCCATGGACCCGACCACCGGCAAGGTGGCGTGGGAACACAAGGAAAAGCTGCCGCTGTGGGCCGGCGTGCTGGCAACCAAGGGCAACCTGGTATTCACCGGCACCAGCGACGGCTACTTCAAGGCCTTCAATGCCAAAACCGGTGACGAGCTGTGGAAATTCCAGACTGGCAGCGGCGTGATTTCCCCGCCTGTGACCTGGGAGCAGGACGGCGAGCAGTACATCGGCGTGACGGTCGGTTACGGCGGCGCCGTGCCACTGTGGGGCGGCGACATGGCCGTACTGACCAAGCCGGTCGCCCAGGGTGGTTCCTTCTGGGTATTCAAGCTTCCGGATTGGGAGAAGAAGACCGCCAAGCGATGAGCCGAGCCGTGCCCGCCACCGCGCGGGCACGCCTCGTGTTTTCAACGTACAGCGGCTCGCGCGGCGCGTCTGGCCCAGCCGGCTCCGGGTTGGCGCTCTCGTCGACAGGCCAGAAACGCCACGCGACCGCTTTTCTCTATTGCCCTGCCCCAGGTGACTTCCCATGAACAGTCCTAACCGCTTGCTCCTGCCACTGGCCCTGTTCGCCAGCGCGTCCGCCTTCGCCGCGGATGACGGTCCTCTGACGATCAACGGCTGCGTACTCCAGCCCGAGAGCCAATGTGCCAACGCCGATCTGCGCGGCGCCGACCTCAGCAATCAGGACCTGCGCCGCATCAACCTCGCCGGTGCCGACCTCTCCGGCGCCAACCTGCGCCACGCCAACCTCGACCTGGCCAATCTGGAAAAAGCCAACCTAACCGGCGCCACGCTTAACCGCGCCAGCCTGCAACAGGCCAACCTGCGCCTGGCCAATTTCACCGATGCCCGGCTGATCGCCATCCAGGGCTGGGGCCTGTTCGCCCAGGCCGCCCAGTTCAAGGGAGCCGACCTCACTGGCGCCTACCTTGAGTTCGCCCGCATGAGTGGCGCCAGGATGCACGGCAGCACGCTGCACGCCGCCGACCTGGAAATGACCTGGCTGAGCAAGGCCGATCTCGAGGGTGCCGATCTGACCGACGCCAACCTGCAGGAAGCCAAGCTCAACGACGCCAACCTGGGCAACGCCGTGCTAACCGGCGCGCGCCGGCACTACGCGACGTTTCAAGGCACCAACATGGAAGGCTGCAAGGACTGCCCGGTCGATTGGGAGAAATGAAACCCGCCGATAGGCCAATTCAATCGCCGGTATAGAGCAAACCATTGGCTGGCAACCTCAGGAAAATGACTCAGGCGCCGATCAAGTGACTGGGCTGTCTTGCCCTTCACCGGATGCCAATAAATGTTCAACAAGAACCTGAAACGGGAACTGGCTGAATTGCGCGAGGAAGCCGCAGTCAATCAGCAGATCAAGAACTCGTTGTACAGGGAGATGATGGTCCTGGAACTGGACCCGCAAGGACGCATTCAGCACGCCAACGAGCTGTTCCTCAGCGAAATGGGTTATCGCCGCGACGATCTCATCGGCCGCTCCGTCGACGACTTCTTCAGCCAGCAGTTTCGTACCGAACCGAACTACTCACGCCTCAAGACCGCCATGCAGCGCGCGGAGCACATCAGCGGCGCCTACCGACTGCTGCAGGCTGACGGCCAGGAAGCCTGGCTGCGTTCCATCTGGCAGCCGATCACGGGCTCGGATGGCACGTTGCACCACTTCACGCTATGCGCCACCAACCTGACCCGCACCATCGAGACCTCACGCGAGCACGAGAGCGTAATCAACGCGCTGTTGCGCTCCACCGCGGTGATCGAGTTTGACCTCGGCGGGCATGTCATCACCGCCAACCAGCGGTTCCTCGACGGCATGGGCTACCGCCTCGAGCAGATCAAGGGCAAGCACCACCGCATGTTCTGTGAGCGTGAGGAAAGCGAGTCGCCGGCCTATCGCGAATTCTGGGCTAGCCTCAACCGTGGCGAGTACATCGCCGAACGCTTCAAGCGTATCGATGCCCACGGCCAGACCGTATGGCTCGAAGCTTCCTACAACCCGGTGCTCAATGCCTACGGCAAGCTGTACAAGGTGATCAAGTTCGCCACCGTCATCACCGATCAGGTCAACCGGGAGATGGCCGTGGCCGACGCCGCAACGATTGCCTACGACACCTCCCAGCACACCGACCTCAGTGCGCAGCGCGGCGCGCAAGTGGTCCAGCAGACGGTCCAAGTGATGCATCGCATCGCCCAGCAAATGCAGGAAGCCTCCGACGGTATCGAGGCGCTGGACAAGCAATCGCAGCTGATCGGCGCGATCCTCAAGACCATCAGCGGCATTGCCGACCAGACCAACCTGCTGGCCCTCAACGCCGCCATCGAAGCCGCACGGGCCGGTGATCAGGGCCGTGGCTTCGCGGTGGTGGCCGACGAGGTTCGCCAGCTGGCGGCCCGCACCAGCAAGGCCGCCGAGGAGATCGTCGGCGTGGTGCAGAAGAACCAGGACCTGGCGCAAGCCGCCGTGCACAGCATGAGCGCGAGCCGTGACCAGGCCGAGCAGGGACTGGAATTCGCCAACCAGGCCGGCGCGGTGATCGTCGAGATCCAGGACGGCGCGCAGCGCGTGGTCAGCGCGGTCGGGCAGTTCGCCAGCCAGTTGAAGAACTGATGGCGAGCCTGTCCACTGCAGATCGGCACATGAAGGATGGCCGCGCTACAGCCGAGTCGGCACCGCTGCCTCAGGCTGACTCGATCATCAGCGTTCGGAGGACGCCAGCTTGACGCAGAAGCTGATCATTCATATCCGCCAGCATCCGAACGTCGACGGGCTGCCGCACTTCGACGGGCTGACGTCGGCGAGCATCGTCACCCCCGCGACGGCGGACGAGTTTCGCGCGGCGGTGGAGGAAATCATGGGCTTTGCCTGCATCGGTTTCGATACCGAATCCAAACCGACCTTCAAGGTGGGCGAAGTCTCCAGCGGTCCGCACCTGATCCAGTTCGCCACCCCGGCAAAGGCCTACCTGTTCAGGATCGGCGTGCCCGGCTGCATCGAAGCGGCCAGCGCAATCCTGCAATCGCCCGCGCTGGCGAAGATCGGTTTCGGGCTGAAGTCGGATCGTTCCAGGCTGCACGGCAAGCTCGGCATCCGGCCGACCAGGCTGCTGGACCTGGGCTCGGTGCTTCGCTATCAGGGCAAGAAGGGTCAGGTCGGCCTGCGCGGTGCGGTGGCCGCAGTGCTCGACGCACGGATCGAAAAATCCCGCAGCGTGGCCACCTCGAACTGGGCAAATCCCGCGCTGACCGAGGCACAGCAGGCCTACGCGGCCAACGACGCCTACGCCGCGCTGTGCGTGTTCCTCGGCCTGAGCGCAGAGCAGCAGGCGATGCTGCTCGCGGCGCTACCGCGCTGACAGGGCTTCGGCGGCAGTCAACAGGAGTCAGGCCAGCCCATGCGCCCGGCGTTGCAGGAAGGTCAGTGCGGCATACGCCAGGACGCCCAGCGCCGCCGACAGCCACAGCGCCCGCGTACCGAAGTCGTCGATCAGCAGCGCGAACACCAGCGGCGAAAACGCTTGGGCGAAACGTGCCGGTACCATCAGCAGCCCCTGGCGCAGGCCATAGCCATGGGGGCCGAATATCGCCAGCGGCAAGGTCCCTTTGGCGATGGTCAGAATGCCGTTGCCGCCGCCATGCAGAAGCACGAATGCGGTGGTCGCAGGCGCACCCACCAGCATCACGCCAGCCGCGCCGATGGGATGGGCGATAGCGGCGAGACGGGCCGAGATCAGTGGATGGAAGCGCTGCAGCAGGACGAACTCCAGGCAGCGCGCCCCGACCTGGGCCGGTCCGACCAGCGCCGCGATTCCGATGGCCGCGGCCGCTGACAGCCCGGACTCCTGCAACAGACGTGGCAGGTGCGCCGCCATCGCCGTGCTGGTGAACCAGGTGGCGGCGAAGACGAAGGCCAGCAACGCCATGGTCAATCCAGCACCCGAGCGGTCGTTTGTCTGCGCTTGCTCTGCCGCGGTCGGGGCCGGCTGCACGCCAACCGGAATCAGCAACCGGTTCAACGGCAGCCCGAGCAGCAGATGCGCTCCGGCCCATGTGAGGCATGTGGCGCGCCAGCCGAATTCGGCGTTCAGCCAGCCGCTGATCGGCCAGCACACCGTACTGGCGAAGCCGGCGAGCAAGGTGATGCCGGTGATCGCGCCACGTGCATCGCGACCGTAGATGCCGGCAAGCGTGGAGAAGGCCGACTCGTAAAGGCCCAGCGCCATGCCGATGCCGATCACCAACCAGCCGGCCCAGAGCATCAGCGGTCCGTTGGCCAGGCCGAGCATGGCCAGGCCAACGGCAAAAACGACGCTGGAAAGCGCCAGCACATCGCGCCCGCCATGATGGTCGATGCGCTTGCCCGACAGCGGCCCGAGGACGGCCGTGACGATCAGTGCCAGGGAAAATGCAGCGAATACATTGCCTGTGGAAATGCCCAGCTCGCTCGCCATCGGTTCGGCGAGAATGGCCGGCAGGTAGTAGGTCGAGCCCCAGGCCAGGGTCTGTGCACTGCCGAGTGCAAGAACGATGCGCAGACGTGACGGCATGCTCAGCGGCACCCGCCAGCGGCACGTTGCGAGACGAGGGGGTAATGATGGACGCGGTTCATCCGTGCTCCTGTGCTGCCGTCAACCAATCGGCCAAGCTCGCCAGGATACGCAATCGCCCGTGACGATTTCACGTCAGAACCTTGAACCGCGAGCACACCGAACACCGCAGCCAGGCCGGACGCGAACATGCCGGGCGCAAAGGCCCGGCATGCTCGGTGCTGCTGCGACTGATCGGTTATAGCGCATCCCAGCGATAACGCACGCCCACCCAGCCCGCCCGGGGCGCGCCTGGGGCGATGAACTGCTCGTGGCGCCATTCATCCGGGTCCGACTCGAAAGCGTTGCCAGCACCGACGAAGGAATTCTCGGCCAACGCACCGCCGGTGGCGTACCGCTTGTCGAAGAGGTTGTCGACCCGGCCGAACAGCGTCCAGTCACGGGCGAAGCGGTAATCGGCAGTAAGGTTGACCACCGCGTAACCTGGCAGCTTGCCGCTGCCCTCTACCTCGTCGTTGGGCTGATGACGGTTGTTCTCGTTGCCGCGCACGTACTGCGACGAGTACGCCAGGACGCTGGTGCCGACTCGCAGGCGCTCATTGAGATTCCAGTTCAGCCCCAGCTTGAGGTTGTGCTTCGGCAGGCCTGGCAGATAGTCACCGCTGGACACGCGAATCTCGTCGTCCGGGCAGCCGCCCTCGCCTTCGGTGCTGTTGTTCTCGGCCAGGATGCAGGCCCCGGAGCGGAAGGTGGCGTGCAGGAAGGTGTAGTCCACCCGCCAGTCGAATGGCCCCTGCTCGCCAGCCAGACCCAGTTCGATGCCCTGACGACGGGTGCGGCCAAAGTTGGTGAAGTAGCCCATGCTACCGCCCGTGCCGACAAACAGCAGGTCATCATGGTTCACGCTGCGGAAAGCCCCGAGGTTCCAGCGGGTGCCGCCGGCCAGTTTGCCGCGTACACCGACCTCCAGCGTGCGGGTGACAACCTGCTCAAGGAAGGGGTCGGCCGCCATGGCGTTTGGCAGGCTGCATGGGTTTGCAGGGTCCGCGCAGCCCAGCTCGATTGGTGTCGGTGCACGGTTACCCTGGGAAAAGCCGCCGTAGACAGTGACCGCCGGTTGTAGCTGCCAGGCAAAACCCAGCGCGGGATTGAGCTTGCGATAGGTGAAGTCGCCGTTCAGCGCATCGCCCATGCGATCGGTGTTGACCACGCGCGTGCGGTTGTAGCGCAGCGAGCCGGTCAGCTGCAGCGCGTCGGTCAGCGCCCAGGTGTCGGTGGCATAGAGGCTGGAAGTACGGGTGCGCCCCAGCAGGCTGTTGGCCTGTTCCTCCTCTTCGCTGGCAGCGATGCCGCGCTCGTCGGTCAGTTCGCCGCCCTGTTCGCTCTGGTGGAAGCTGGCGCGGGTGTTGTCGTGGGACAGTCCTAAGGCGAATTGATGCGCACCTACATGCCGCGCCCACTGCAGTGCCAGTCCGTAGGCACGTTGCGCGGTGCGGGTACGGTTCAGCACGCCGCTTTCCGGCCCTTCGCCGATAAAGCCGCCGTCTTCCCACGCCTCGTATTCGTCCTCGTACTCATCGTTGCCGTCGCCATTGAGCGTCGCGGTACGTGTGCGGCGCAGATAGACCGTGCCGGAAAGGCGATCGTTGTCGTTGAGCCAGTGGCTGGCGGACAGGGCCATCAGGTGGCTGCGGTTCTCGGTCTGGTCGGGATAGGTGAAGATCGACTCGCGCCGCTGGTCGTACATGCTCTCCGGGATCAGACCGTTGCCGATCAGATCGTTGTCGGCATGCGCCAGCGTCAGGGCCAGATCGGTGGTGTCGGTAGTCCAGGCGAACTTTCCGAACAGCTGGCGCACCTCGGACGGCGAATGGTCACGCCAGCCGTCCTCATCCATGCCTTCGGCGGCCAGGTACCAGGAGAACTCCTCATGGCTACCACCCTGTTCGATTGCACCGCCCTGGCGTCCGAACGAGCCGCCGTAGATTTCCGCCGAGCCACCTGGATGGGTATCGCCACGTTTGGTTTGCAGCGCCAGCGCGCCGCCCAGGGTGTTCAGGCCGTACAGCGGGTTCGAGCCCGGCACCAGGGCCATGTTGGCAATGGCGGTGTTCGGGATCAGGTCCCAGTGCACCACATCGCCGAACGCTTCGTTGACCCGCACGCCGTCGAGAAAAACCGAAAGGCCCTGCGGCGTACCGAGTAGCGGCGAGGCGGTGAAGCCACGATAGTTGAGGTCCGCCTGGTACGGATTGCCCTGGATCTCGTTGATGTTGACGCTGGGTAATCCGCGCTGCAGTTTCTCGGCCAGCGACTGGCCGCCGAGCCGCCGCAGGTCTTCGTCATCCAGCGACTGGATGTTGGACGGTACCTGATCCTTTGGCAGCTCGATGCCCGGCAACGGTGTGGTACCGACCACCTCCTGACTGCCGAGATCGAGCGTCTGCTCGGCATGAACGGACGCCGGCAACAGCGCGGCGATGGCGAGGGACAGCAGCGTACGTCGGGGCGTCGCGCTGCAACAGAGCTGGTACGGCATGGGTGGTCCTTGTTCTTGTTGGCCAATCGGACTGGCCAGGCCACCCGCATTCGCGACGCGGCAAGAACCGCGGACAACCGCATGCTGGCAACCTGCCAGACGCGATTATCAAGAGCCGCAGCGCGGTGCCGACAGGGAAGAATTCCCGGCTCTAGCGGGAAAAATTCCCAGCCGCATGGAGATTGGTCTTACGACCAGCGCACTAGCTGGGGCCCACGACTTTCGCAAGGCACACGCGCCCCGCCCACCTTGTACAGGCGAGGCAGGCTTTTTTGAGAGTAGATTGAAGAGGTGCTGCGGACTCAGCAGACAGGCATGCGCCGCATCGCCGCAGGGAGCCAGGAATATCCGAAACGGTTAAGGCCGATCAGGCCTCGCACACCATGCGGTCGCCGACGCGAAGCAAGCCCTGATCGATGGCCAGGTGCACGAGCTCGGCCTGGGAGCTGACTTCCAGCTTGCTTTTCAGCAGGGCCATATGGTTCGAGACGGTCTTGCTGCTGATGCACAGCCGCTCGGCGATCTCCCGATTACCGATGCCGCGCGCGAGCATGATGAAGATTTCCATTTCACGCGGCGTCATATCGGCCAGTCGCCCCTTCATCGGCGACTGCGAAGGGCGCTGGCAGGCCAGTTCGGTCGCCAGCGGCTGCTCGATGAAGGTCTGCCCGGCAAGCACCTTGCGCACCGCCTCCACCAGCACGTCCGGCGCGCAGCGCTTGGTCAGATAGCCGGAGGCGCCAGCATCCAGTGCCTGCCGGACGAGTGCTAGCTCGTCGTGCATGCTGAAGATCAGCACCGGCATCAGCGGCAACCGCTGACGCAGGCGCCGGCAGGTTTCCAGCCCACTGATGCCCGGCAGACCGAGGTCGAGCACGACCAGGCTGGGAATCGATTCCTGCACCTGCTCCAGCGCCTGCTCACCGCTGGCGGCTTCACTGACTGTCACCTCGGGAAGCAAAGCCTTGAGCAGGCTCGCGTAGCCCTGACGCACTACCGCGTGGTCATCCACCAGCAGAATCTTCATGACGTGGCTCCTTGCAAAGGCAACTTGAGATAGAGCGCCCAACCCTTGCCGGCGCGGTGGCGCACACGCAGCCGGGCACCCAGACAGCGCGCGTGCTCGACCATCGAACGCAGGCCGACGCCCGGCCGTTCTGGCGGCAGCCCATGGCCATCGTCCCGTAGCAACAGGCGCAGCCCGTTGTGATCCCCACACAGATGCAGGCACACGCGAGTCGCGCGCGCATGCCGCGCCACGTTGGTCAGCGCCTCCTGCACCATGCGATAGAGATGCACCTTGGCGTCCATCGACAGCGCTGGCATCGGTCCACGCAGCCGGACTTCGCACTCGATGCCCTGGGTGCTCTGCCACTGCTCGGCGAGTTGCCCAATGGCGTCTTCCAGGTTCAGGTGATCGAGCATCACCGGATACAGGTCACGCACCAGCGTGCGAAATCCGTTCTGCAGATCGAGGCTATGTTGCTCAAGGTGGGCCGCGGTATCGCGAACGGCGTCGGGCTGGTCCGCCTGGACGCGCAGCAGACAGGCGCGCGCGCGGATGCCGGCCAGGTACTGGCCGAGGTCGTCATGCAGCGCTTGCGCCAGACGGGTGCGTTCACGTTCCTGCAGCGCCAGCAGCGCCTGGGTCAGTTGCTCATTGTCGGCCCGCGCATCTTCGAGTGCAGCGGCCATGTGATTGAAGCGTTCGGCGAGCCTGCGCGACTCGGCGAAGCGATGCGATGGCAGGCGGGTGTCGAGTCGGCCGTCGGCGATGCTCACCAGTGCACCAAGCAACTCGCTGAGCACTCGCATGCCCGGACGCACGGCCCAGCGGATCGCCAGCAGGCAGAGCAGCAGCGCCAGGCCGAACAGCACCAGCAACTGCAACAACGAATCGCTGACCTCTTCGACTTCGTCATGCGGATCGACGCTGATGTGCAGCCGCTGGCCGTTGGAAAGCTGAAGGACGCTGGGTGACGACAGTTCGGCGGGGTACAGCCAGGACCCGAGCAAGTCGTCGAGCGCTGGATCGACCCCGACAGGCATCGATTCAGTGGCGTCCAGCCAGCGCACACGAATGTGGCGCAGGCTATCGGTCAGGCCCGGGCGCAGCGAGTCGGGATCGCGCTCGGCCATCTCGCCGAGATAGCCAACCACCGCCGCCGCGGCATCGAGCTCACGCTTTACATCGTGGGCGGCCTGGCGCAGCAACACCGCCAGACAGACCATGGTGATCAGGGTGAAGAGCAACGTGACCAGCAGATTGATTCGCCAGAGTGCGGACATATCGGCAACTCCCCGTGATCAGCGCCGAGCGCCAGTCCGCTTCACTTGACCACGAACCGGCCTTCCATGCCCTTGTTCTGCAGCCCCTTGCAGTAGAACGGGTAGCTGCCCGGCTTGACGGGCAGGAAGAAGATTTCCGCCTCGCCGGCATCCTCGAACTCCAGCTCGACCAGCGTGATCGCCTTGATCTCCACACCACCGGCCTCGACCTTGCGCAGATAGATCGACTGGGCGAACTCGGGCGCCTGGAACGCGCACTCCTTCTGGCCATCGGAGCTGACCTTGAGCTGGTAGGCGACGCCGGTTTCCAGCTGATATTCCTTCTGCGACACCGCGTAGTCGCTCTGCTCGGAACCGAACTTCAGATCCGGCAAAGCCTGCGTACGACGGGTCAGGTCGCCAGCGGCGTGGCTGTGATCGAATCCGACCAGGCTGCCAACGAACAGCAGGTTGAGCAACAGCGCTTTGTAAGTGGGCATGGGAATGGCCTCGTTATTGTTTTCGGTGTCGCCATCCTAAGGCGCCGAGCCCTGCCCAGCTTCCTACCTTGGTAGCGTTCAGGGGCCGTTGAATCGGGCGCTCCAGACTCTTTCATGGCAGTGGCGGCGATCCAAATCTGCGCAAACACCGGCTGCGTCACCCGTTTCGGCAGCCTGACGGCGCGCACCCCGAGTGCCGAGCGAGCCGAATCAGTACCAAGGTCGCAGTACCAAGGTATCGATCAACTTCCTGCCAGCGCGGCCGCCATATCCAGGTATGCATGATGCCGATTGGACATCATCCGATCCTTGGCCGCCCCACGTGAGACCGTCAGCGTCCCTGGGCCCGCCACCGCTGGTTCTTTTGCGTTATCAGGAGTAGGAACCGTGATGTCGCTCAAATCCATACAGCAGCGAATAGCGATCACCGGCGGCTTATGCCTGCTGGCAACCGCTGGCATCTTGATTGGCTACAGCGTCTATCTTGCCAGCTCGACCCAGGGCATGGTGTCCGACCGGGTCAGTCAGCAGGCGCAGGAAGATGCCTTGCAGACCCTGCAGCACCTCGGCGGGAAATACGCCGGAGAAATCCGCTCCGAGTTCACCGAAGCGCTGGAAGCGGCGCGGGGCATGGCGACGACCTTTGCGGTCGGCAAGCTGAACCCGGCGGGTTCGGGTGGGCTGCAGGTTGGCCGGGACGAGGTGAACTCGATTCTGCTCAACGTGCTGAAAAGCTATCCGGACTTCAACGGCACCTACTCGTGCTGGGAGCCGGACGCAATCGACGGCCAGGATTTCCTATTCACTGGTGGCCAGAACGGTAACAACGAGCAGACCGGTCGCTTCACGCCCTACTGGACGCGGGGCGCAGACGGCAAGATCGCGGTGCAGCCGCTGGTCGAGTACGACACCATGGACAAGCACCCCAACGGCGTACTCAAGGGCGGCTGGTACATCGGGCCGCGGGAAACGCTCAAGGAAAGCGTGCTCGGCCCGCTGCCCTACATCGTGCAGGGCAAGCAGGTATGGCTGGCGACGCTTTCGGTTCCGATCATCGTCGATGGCCGCTTCATGGGTGTGGCGGGCACCGACTACAACCTCGACTTCGTGCAGAAGATCAGCCAGGAAGTATCCGGCAAGCTGTTCGAGGGCCGAGGCGAAGTGGCGATCATCAGTGACCAGGGGCTGATCGTGGCGGAGAGCCGCTCGCCAGACCTGATTGGCCAGCACTTCCAGAAGGTATTGCCGAACGAGTGGCAGACCGCCCTGAGCGCCGTGCAGAAAGGCGAAGAACTCGCCCGTCTGGACGCAGACGGCACGATCGTGGTGTTCGCACCCATCGAGCTGGGTCGTACCGGCAAGCCCTGGTCGATGATGCTGAAGATCAACAAGGAAATCGTGCTGGCCAAGGCCACCGAGCTGAAGACCGAGATGGACGCCAAGAGCGATCGGAGCATGCTGCAGCAGATCGGCGCAGGCGTGCTCATCTCGATCCTCGCCGTGCTTGCGCTGTGGTTTTCTTCCCGCTCGGTCGCCCTGCCCATTCGCAAAGCCACGCAGCTGGCCGGTGCCATTCAGAAAGGCGACTTTTCCCAGCGCCTGGCGCACCAGTCCGCGGACGAAGTCGGCCAGCTATCCGCCAGCCTCGACCGGATGGCCGACAGCCTGCAGGAGCAGGTACACGTGGCCGAACGCATCTCCCAGGGCGACCTGGCGGTGGAAGTCCGTCTGGCCTCGGAGCACGACCAGCTCGGGCTTGCGCTCAGGCGAATGGTCGACAACCTCAACGAGTTGGTATCTCAGGTCCAGCAGAGCTCAGGGCTGATCAACGACAAGGCCGGCCAGGTGACGAGCCTCAGCCAGGATCTTTCCAGCGGCGCAACGGAATCGGCCTCCGCGGTGACTGAGATCAGCGCCACCATCAACCAGATGGCTGCGCAGATTCGCCAGACCTCCGAATACGCCAGCGAAGCCAACGCCCTCTCGCGCGATTCCGAGCATTCGGCCCGCGGTGGCAACGAGTTGATGGTCACCCTGAAAGCGGCAATGCAGGAGATCAACCAGTCGGGCCTGGATATCACCAACATCATCAGGGCAATCGAAGAGATCGCCACGCAAACCAACCTCCTCGCACTGAACGCGGCCATAGAGGCGGCCCGTGCCGGCGAGCATGGCCGAGGGTTCGCGGTGGTCGCCGATGAAGTCCGTCAGCTGGCAGCCCGCAGTGCCGAGGCCGCACAGCGCTCTACCCGTCTGATCCAGGAGTCCAATGCGCGGACGATCAAGGGCATGGAGCTCACCGACGACACGGCACGGGCGCTGGAAGCGATCGTTCAGGGCGCGGCACAGGTTTCGCAGCTGGTCGACGAGATCGCCTCGGCGTCGAGCCAGCAGGCGTCCGGTATCGAACAGGTCAGCCTGGCCATCGGCCAGATCGATGAAGTGGTGCACCACAACAGCAGCAACTCCGAGCAATCGACGCAGGCCGCACAGGAGCTGACGCAGCAAGCGCAGCAAATGATCGTGCAGGTCGGCCGATTCAAGGTCAGGCGAGTCCGCTAAGGGCCGGGGCGGCGCAGGGCCTGCGCCGCCTTTTCATCGTCACTTCTACGACCTTGGTACACAGCGACTGGTACTTTCTGCATATTCCCCCGCTCTGCCATGGTTCCTATGCTGCCTGCAACGTCACAGGAGCTGCCCATGAGCCACGTATTACGACGAGCCGGTTTCCTGATCGCCCTCACTTGCTGCACGCAGTTCGCTGCAGCGGCTGCCAGCACGGAGCTGGCGATACGCATCGGTTATCTCGGTTATCGCCCAGACACCGGCCCGGTGCTCTCCAACGTCATTCCTGAGCCCGAAGACGCCGGCCTGCGCGGCGCCGAACTGGCGATCACCGACAGCAACAGCACGGGACGTTTTCTCAAGCACAGCTATGTGCTCGAAGCGGCCACCAGCGAAACGTCGGAAGAACTTCTGGAACAGGCGGGCAAGCAATACGCCGACGGTCTGCGCCTGTTCGTGGTCAACGCTCCGGCTGCGTCCCTGCGCCAGCTGTCGGACGCCATGCCGGAAGCGCTGCTGATCAACGCCGGCAGTGCCGACGATGCACTGCGCAGCCAGAGTTGCCTGGCGAATGTCCTGCACACCCTGCCCAGCCGCAGCATGCTCGCCGATGCGCTCGGCCAGTTCCTCGCGGCACGCCGCTGGAATCGCTGGATGCTGATCGTCGGTCCGACCGCTGAGGATAAGGCCTATGCCGATGCTTTGCGCCGCGCGGCCAAGCGCTTCGGTCACCGCGTCGTTGTGGAGAAGCCCTGGAGCTTCGATAACGACCAGCGCCGCAGCGCCCAGGCCGAGATGCCGTTGTTCACCCAGGGTGCCGAATACGACGTGGTGCTGGTGGCCGACGAACGTGGCGACTTCGGTGAGTACGTGCCATATCACACCTGGTTGCCTCGCCCGGTGGCAGGCACCCAGGGCCTGACCGCCACCGGCTGGCACAAGACGGTGGAAACCTACGGTGCCGCCCAATTGCAGAAACGCTTAGAGGCGCATGCCAAGCGCTGGATGAACGACCGTGATTTCGCCGCCTGGATGGGCGTACGCAGCCTTGCAGCGGCGGTCACTCGCCTGCGCAGCACGGACGCCGCAGCAATCCGTCAGCTGTCGCTTAGCGGTGAGCTGCCGCTGGATGGTTTCAAGGGCCGCAAGCTGAGCTTCCGCCCGTGGAATGGCCAGCTACGTCAGCCAATCCCGCTGGTACACCCGCGGGCGCTGGTATCGAACTCGCCGCAGGACGGCTTTCTGCATCCCACCAGCGAACTGGACACCCTGGGCTTCGACGCACCGGAAAGCAGCTGCCGCCTGAGCGAGGCGCGCCCGTGATTCGTCTCACTGCAGCCGCGCTGCTTGGCCTTGCCACTCTGCCCGCCAGCGCCGACGAGCTGGGCTATGAGGCCTATGTCGACAGCCCCAAGCGCATCAAATGCCTCTACGGCTACGTGACGGCGAAGACCGGTAACTTCGATGCCGCCAAAGCCATCTTCGAAGACTGCGTGGCGCGCTGGAACGACGTCTACTCGATGATTTCGCTGGCGCAAATGTACGAGAGCGGCAGCGGCATGGAGCCGGATCTGAGCAAATCCGCCGCGCTACTGAAGAAAGGCGCGGAGCAACCGGACGACGCCAGCTACGTCAGCCTGGCGCGCTACCACTGGGGCGTCGCTCTGGCCGAAGGGCGTGGCGTCGAAGCCGATGCCGTCGCAGCACGCCATTGGTTGCAGCGAGCAGCCGCCGGCGGCCAGGAAGAAGCCGAAGAATACCTGCGCCAGCTGGACCACAGCGACACCACTGCCCCCATCACACAATAACGACAAGAGACCCCAACCATGCCCAGAACTGCCCTTGCCTCCGCCATCGCCATTGCCCTCAGCCTTGCCGCAGGTTCAGCTGCCGCCGCCACGGCCTACGTTTCCAACGAGAAAGACGACAGCATCAGCGTGATCAACCTGGACACGATGGAAACCGTCGAGACCCTGGAAGTCGGCATGCGCCCGCGCGGCCTCACGCTCTCCCATGACAACAAGCTGCTGTACATCTGCGCCAGCGACTCGGACACCGTGCAGGTGATGGACCTGGCCACGCGGCAGATCATCAAGCAGCTGCCATCGGGAGCAGATCCCGAGCAGTTCGCCCTGCACCCGAACAACAAGTGGCTGTACATCTCCAATGAGGACGACGCGCTGGTGACCGTGGTCGACGTCGACAAGGAAGAAGTGCTGGCGCAGATCGACGTCGGCGTCGAGCCCGAGGGCATGGGGGTGAGCCCGGATGGCAAGTGGGCGGTCAACACCAGCGAAACCACCAACATGCTGCACTGGATCGATACCAGCACCAACGAACTGGTCGACAACACTCTGGTCGACCAGCGCCCCCGCCACGTAGAGTTCACCAGGGACAGCAAGCAGCTATGGGCCTCGGCCGAGATCGGCGGCACGGTCAGCGTGGTGGACGTGGATAAGCGCGAGATCCTCAAGACCCTGACGTTCAAGATCAAGGGCGTGCACCCGGACAAGGTCCAGCCGGTGGGCATCAAACTCAGCTCCGACGGCAAGTACGCCTTCGTTGCGCTCGGCCCGGCCAATCACATCGCCGTAGTCGATGCGAAAACCTACGAGGTGCTCGACTACCTGCTGGTAGGCCGCCGCGTCTGGCACATGGCATTCAACCCTGATGAAAGCCTGCTGCTGACCACCAACGGTGTCAGCGGCGACGTCTCGGTGATCGACGTCGACAAGCTCAAGGTCACCAAGTCGATCAAGGTCGGCCGCTATCCCTGGGGCGTGGTGGTCAGTCCATGAACGCGCTGGAGGTCAGCGACGTCGCCTTCGCCTATGGTGAGCGGCTGGCGCTGGATGGGGTGAGCTTTACCGCAGCGCAGGGGCGTTTCACGGCGTTGCTCGGTCCGAACGGAGCCGGCAAATCGACGCTGATCGCGTTGCTGACCCGCCTGTACGATCTACAGAAGGGGCAGATTCGTATCGCTGGCTTCGATCTGCGTGAAACGCCGCGTAAGGCCCTTGCGCGTCTTGGCGTGGTGTTCCAGCAGAGCACGCTGGACCTGGACCTTACGGTGGAGCAGAACCTGCGCTACCACGCGGCGCTGCATGGCATGCCGCGGGCCGTGGCGAACGAACGTATCGAGCTGGAACTGAAACGCCAGCAGCTCGGCGAACGCCGCCGCAGCAAGGTGCGCGAACTCAACGGTGGTCACCGTCGCCGTTTGGAAATCGCCCGTGCCCTGCTGCACCGACCGGAGCTGCTGTTGCTCGATGAGGCCAGCGCCGGCCTCGACCCCGCCAGCCGCCAGGCGCTCAACCAGCATGTACGCCTGCTCTGCCAGGAGCAGGGTATGAGCGTGCTGTGGACCACGCACCTGCTCGATGAAGTCCGAGACGACGACGATCTGCTGATACTCAACCGCGGCCGCCTGGTGGCTCAGGGGCGTGCCGCGACCCTGGCCACCGAAGGCGAAGACCTGGCCGCGAGCTTTGCACGGCTGACCGGCAGCGGCCTCGATCACCAGAGCGTCCTGCTCGACAGCACGCCGCGAGCAGTCGATACCGGGCACGCGGCGTCTGCGACGCCGGCTTCCAACCCTGGGGCTGCTCCCGGCACGCGCGCGGCCCTCGATTCCGGACGGAAAAGTTCATGATCATCTACTGGGAATGCCTGCGCGGCATCGTTCTGCGCGAATGGCTGCGCTTCGTGCAACAGCGCTCGCGCTTCTTCAGTGCCCTGGTGCGGCCGCTACTCTGGCTGGTGGTGTTTGCCGCAGGCTTTCGCGCGGCGCTCGGCATCGCGATCATCGAGCCGTACGACACCTACATCACCTACGAAACCTACATCGTGCCGGGGCTGGCCTGCATGATCCTGCTGTTCAACGGCATGCAGGGTTCACTCTCGATGGTCTACGACCGCGAGATGGGCAGCATGCGCGTGTTGCTGACCAGCCCGTTGCCGCGCAGCTTTCTGCTGGCCAGCAAGCTCGTCGCCACGGCGTTGATCTCCTTGCTGCAGGTCTATGCGTTTCTCGCCATCGCCTGGTTCTACGGCGTACAGCCTCCACCGCTTGGGCTGATCGCCGCCCTGCCCGCCCTGCTGCTGGTGGCGCTGCTGCTCAGCGCCCTGGGTTTGCTGCTCTCCAACGGCATTCGTCAGCTGGAGAACTTTGCCGGCGTGATGAATTTCGTGATCTTTCCGATGTTCTTTCTCTCGTCGGCGCTCTACCCGCTGTGGAAGATGCGTGAGGCGAGCGAGTGGCTGTACTGGATCTGCGCTCTCAACCCCTTCAACCACGCGGTGGAGCTGGTCCGTCATGCGCTTTATCTGCGCCTGGCACCGACCGCACTGATGGTCTGCGTGGGGCTGACCCTGCTGTTCAGCCTTCTCGCGGTGCTCAGCTTCAACCCACAACACGCGGCCTTGCGCCGCGCAGCCTGAGCGATCTACTACTTTGGTACCGGTTTTCCCCTCCATCGTAGGATTTAAAAGACAGGCCC
>ERZ1673962.503-NODE-503-length-26597-cov-4.216713_pt1 | contig 26597 bp, 28 predicted proteins | sample MGYA00580188_ERZ1673962 | MGnify/ENA primary metagenome ERZ1673962 (study PRJEB41334, sample SAMN05608104) | rock metagenome | biome: terrestrial subsurface; feature: shale formation; material: shale | place: USA: Pennsylvania ... | reverse complement strand
CTCCAGAGTGTAGGTTTTTCGCACGTAGCCCTGGCCGTTCGGGATGGTCCAGGTCGCAAGGAACGGGTCCTCCGCCCCCTTGATCGCCTGGACCCGCGCAGAGACGAGAACCGGGCGTCCGAGCTCCTGAAGGCCCCGGATGTGTTCGGGGGTGAGCATGTCCGCATCATCAAGTTTCGCCTGCTGCCATTTTCCGCCGGCGGGGACGGGCTTCGAGAGGATCGACTCCGCATATCAGAACCGCGGCGGCCGCAGACGGACGAGGATCTCGTCCTCCGAGATCGAGGAGTCCTCGAGCACGAAGGCGCCGAATTTCATCGCCGTGTAGGTGGCCCCAGAAAGCTTGCGCTCCATTGTGAGATCCCGGTCCATCTCGGCGGAGAGCACGGTCCTCAGGCCGGTCGCAAGGCTGCCGGACTTCTCGACCATGTTCAGAAGGGCCTGCTCCTTCGTCGGGCTCAGATCCGAATAGATCCGGATCGCCTCAAAGCTGATCCGCAGGACCCGGTCGACCGATTTGGCCAGAAGGTCCGCCTTCTTGGTGCGGCTGAACCGGTCCGCGGCCCAGTCCTCGAGCATCTCCTCCAGATCCGGCTTGAGCCAATCGATCGCGCGGAGCCTGATATCCGATTTCCCCATGGTCATCCGGATCCCGCTCACCAGATCATAGGGCTTGTTGGTGATCCAGCTCATGGCCCCGGGAAGTCCCGAGGGGGTTCCGGAGCCCGACTCCGAGAACCCGGCCTTGATGGAGGCGGCCGACCAGCCGGACTCGTCGATGAGGAGAACCCCGATCGGGTCCCGGATCATTTCGATCGGGGTCAGATCATCCTGGTCGAGATCGGTAAGTCGGATCGTCATGTGCCGCCCTTGAGAAAAACGTTTTCGCACCCCGACTTTATCTGCCAGAGCGCAGTCGATAAACCTGAAAAATCAGGTTCTCCACAGTCTCGTCATCACGAGGGGAGGATCATGAGCCTCATCCGCCCCTCAGCTCCGCTGCGGCCCGGGAAAGCTTGTCGAAATTCGGCTCCGGTCCGAATGCCTGGTGCAGCAGCTCGATCGGGACGGGCCGGAAACCGGCCGGGGTCCAGCGCATGAGCGGCTCTCCGTCCCGGACGCAGCCGGGAAGGAACCGGATATGTGCGTCCAGCTCCCGGCACACCTTGGCGGCCATGTCAGGAACGACGCGATCCTTGAGGACGAGAATCGCCTCGAGAGCCGACTCCATGTTCTCGCCGTCCATCATCTCGAAAGCAGCGGATTCGCGTTCGCCGACCGCATCCAGGAGCCCCTCGAACATTTCCTCCCCGTTCGTCCGTGTCATCTCCGACAGGAGCGTCCAGGCGAACCGGCTCAGATCCCTCTGCGGGATGTCGGGCGCGAATATCGGGAAGGCCCGCTTGCGCGACATCGCCCACATCGGGTGCTTAAGGTCGTGACAGAACTGGCAGATCGGCGCGATATGCGTGGCCTCACAGGCGCGATGCCCTTTCAGGTGATCGACCTCCATAAGGCCTTCCAGCCGGACGCCGCATAGATGACAGGTCCAGTCCCGATCCCGAAACGCCGTGGCGATCGCGTCCGCCATGGTCGCGTTGATCAGCGCATGATCCCGCGCGCTGAGCGTGAGTTGACGGGGGTTCCCATCGAGAACGAGCTGAAACATGAAACGCCCCCGGTCAAAGGGGCCGGGGGCGAAAAGCCGTCCCCGGCCAGATCGTCGTCAGATCAGTTTCCGACGGCACGGAAGCCGGTGTTGGCATCCGTCTGCTGGGCGCCGCCGCCGAAGACCGTCGCGATCCCGGAACCCAGGGCGGCCGGGATGGCCACGAGGCCCGCGCCCACGAAGATCAGGATGAACGCCGTGGAGACCTTCGCTGACGGGTCGTTGGGGTTCTGCGCGTTCTGGCGGAACTTCATGAAGCCCGCGATCGCCATGCCGACGCCGAGCACGAAGGCCACGATCGACACCAGGTCCGCGATGTTGCCGGTCTGCGTCGCCAGGCTGTCGGCGATCTCGCCGACGTTCTGGGCCAGGGCCGCGGTGGTCGACAGGCCGAGGCCGCCAAGGATGAGGCCGAGACGCGCGAAACGGCCGATAAGGTTGGTCTTGAGGTAGTTCTTCATCAGGAGCTCCCGCTTCTACTTCCTGCACAGGGGTCACGGGCGCGAGCTGCACCCGATGGAAAAAGCCGATAGGTTCCGACCTTCCGCAACAGAATTAGCCTATACCTACTTTTTTCGCAACATCTCGGGATCCATCCTCGCAAGAAAAATGTGGATGACCGTGAGGGCGCGTTTCGCCCCCGACAGGTGAGTCGCCTGTTACAGATCGGCCCCGTTACAACAACCTGTTACGAAATTATCCTTTAATTTCAATCGTGTTACAGAATTACAGGGAAATCCGGTGGAGTGAATATCACAGGCATGCGCCTATGTGTGCCTATATGGGCGTGTGTATGTGTACTTATATATATGAATCTGTAACAAATCATAGATACATACAGAAACACTCTTTATTTTCAGAGGGTTAGATCTGTTACAGGGGCCGTAACAGAGCTGTAACAGGTCTGTAACCTGAAACATCATTGATTTCATTCATTTTTTTCGTATGACGAGCGACACATACCCCTGAAAACAGCCTGTTTCCACCTGATCGGAGGCTCGTACCATATATTTTTTCGCAAACACTTCCGGCCGCCCAGCGGTTCGGGCTTGCATCTTGGTGATTTTGTCTGGCATAAGTTTTCTCGCACGCTAGGCCGGAGGGACGAGATGGCACTACCAGACCCGCAAGAAGGACAAGACCAGTTCGGGGGGCACATCGACCCCGGCGCCGATGCGGGGCCGTCACGTAGCGGCCCCTGGACCGAGGGCGACATCGAGACCCTGATCGAGATGTGGCATATGCGCTATTCCAACGCGGATATTGCGGATGTCCTCGAGCGGGCGGAGAACGCAGTCGCGATCAAGGCCTCCCGCCTTTCGCTGCCTCCGCGCCGAGAACTCGACCGGAACACGGGTGCGAAAATCCGAAAGTGCCTGAGATGTTCCTCGAGCTTTCATTCGCATGGGTCCGGGAATCGGATCTGCGAGCCCTGCAAGACCTCCAGTGAATGGATGAGCGGTGGCGATGACTTTTATCGTGTGATGGCCGGAGGCTGAGAATGTCGAAATTTGCGAAAAAATCACCTCCGGCCCAGTCCTACCGGGATCAGCTTGACGCCTTCAAGGAGGAGGTGCGCGAGCGCTACCCGATCGACCGGGCGGTCGAGGACCTCGCCGGTGTCCGATTCGTGCAGCGCGCCGGGTCGACGAGCCGGATGGCCTGCTGCCCCTTCCATCAGGAGAAGAGCCCCTCTTTCAGCGTGAACCCCCAGGCGGGCTATTATTACTGCTTCGGCAGCGGATGCGGCGCGAAGGGGGACCTCTTCCGGTTCATCATGGATCACGAGAACGTCTCCTTCATGGAGGCGATGCAGATCGCCGGCCGCAACGCCGGCGTCGCCTTCCCCACCCCGGACGGCAAGACCTTCCAGGCCGGGCCGAAGATCTCGGGTCCGCGCAAGAAACCCGCGCCCGAGCGGGATCGCCGGACCCATCCCGGTGACATGCCCTCTCACGGCCTGGTCCCCGTGCCTGAAGGCCTTCGTGTGCCGCGGGCCGGCGTATGGGCCTCCGCCTGGCATGAGGGGAATACGAACACGGAGCCCCGGGTCCGTCACTACAAGCCCAGCATGGTGCATGAGTATCGCAACGGGGCCGGTCAGCTCCTGATGTCGGTTCTGCGCGTGGAGATGCGCAACAAGACCCGGACCAACGGGAAGCCGATGAAGTTCTTCATGCCCTTCCGCCTGGCCGAGCTGCCCGACGCCGCGGATGACGAGGTCGTGGTGAACCCGGAGAGCCGCATGGGCTGGCTGATCAGGAGCGTCCCCCAAGGGCACCTTCGCCCGGTGTACGGGATGGAGATGATCCCCGAGTGGCGCGACGCGGGCGGGCGCAAGATCCTGATCGTTGAGGGCGAGAAGACCGCGGACGCGGCACGGCGCCTCCTCTCCGGCACGCCGGACCGGTCGAGTTGGATCGTGTTCTCCCCTCTCGGGGGCGGCAACTCGGCCCTGCACGCGGACTGGTCCGATCTCGTGGCGACCTGCCCGGAGATCGAGGGGGAGATCGAGGTGCTGGTCTGGCCGGATGCGGACGCGCCCACGATCATGCGAAAAACCGGCGAGGCGGTAGACCGGCAGAAGGCTTACGCCACGGATATCGTCAACGGTCTGGGCTACGCCCTGAACCGCGCCGGGGTTGACCTTGACCGGGTTCGCTTTTCCCGGATCAAGCCGATGGAGAACGTCGAGTCGGGCTGGGACCTGGCGGATGCGGAGCAGGAGAGCTGGTCCGGAGACGACCTGCTGAAGAGCCTCGAGGCCGATCGTCTTCCCGTGGATCTTGATCCCGACTTCGTTCGATCCGAACGACCCGCCCGGGAGGAGGCGGACGCCCCGTACCCTTTTGAACATGACGACTCCTCAGTGGATGTCGACGCTTATGATGCGCTGATCACCGAGATCGGCGAGCCGCAGGAAGAGAACGAGATGAGCCAGGTTACCAAAGCAGACCAGACCGACACGGACGGCCTCCCCGAGGTCGAGGAGACGTTCACCGCCCCCGAAGACGCCGGCCCGGATCCGGTCCGGGGCGGTGAGGCCGCGGTGCGGGACGTTCCCGACGAGGACATCCTGGAGGCGGACGCGGATGCGGAAGATCTCGTCTTCGACGCCCAGGTTGTCCGGATCCTGGAGAACCGCCATTTCCGCTGCCTGGGGTTCCTGAACGGTCACAGCTACTTCATGTCCCTGAAGTCCTATCAGGTCTTCGAGCTGAGCCCCTCGCAGATGAAGACGGTCTACCTGCTGCACCTGGCCCCGGGTAAGTTCTGGTCGGAGTATTTCCCGGGCCCTGCTGACCGGAACGGGGTGATCAAGACGGACTGGGAGGCCGTCGTCGACGCCTTGATTCGCGCGACGAACCAGACCGGTCAGTATGACCCCTGCGCCCAGGTCGGCCAGGGGACCTGGATGGATGGCGACCGGATCGTGTTCAACAGCGGCCGCGACCTCTGGGTCGAGGGTCTGGGCGTTCGCAAGCTCCACCAGTTCTCGGGCGAGAAGAACTACGTGGTGGGCAAGCCCTGCGGCATGCCGGATTTCGACAACCCTTTCCCGGCCGACGCGCCCGAGATCTGGGGCCTTCTCGACATCATCCGGGCCATTCACTGGGCGCCCGAGGGGCGCAAGGTGTCGATCATGAACATGTTCGGCTGGCTCGCGATCGGCCCGATCTGCGGCGTCCTCCCCTGGCGGCCTCACCTTTATCTCAGCGGTGAGCGCGGGGTGGGCAAGAGCTGGATCATCAACAACATCATCAACCCGATCTTCAAGGATTACGGGGAGAACGTGAAGGCGGACAGCACCGAGTCCGGTCTTCGCAACCTGCTGAACGGTCGCGCCTTCCCGCTGATCTTCGATGAGGCGGAGGGGGAGACGGTCGAGGACCGTCAGAGGATGGCGAAGATCATCCGGCTTGCGCGCCACTCCGCGACCCCGGGCAACTCCTATGTCGCGCAAGGGATCTCGGGCGGCGGAGGTCAGCGTCAATACGCGATCGCCTCGACCTTCCTGATGTGCTCGATCACACCGCAGCTGACGGCCTCGGCGGATTTCACCCGGTTCGGCCGCGCGCATGTCATGGGCGGGCTCAGCCACTATGATTTCGTCGAGCTGCTCAAGGGGCCCGCGGCGCGGCTTCTGGACAAGACCTTCTCGAGCCGTTTCATGGCCCGGATGATCATGCGCGCCAAGGACATGGATGCGGTCAGCGACAAGATGCAGGAGGGCCTGTCCTCCTACAACATCGAACAGCGCCTGATCGACGTCTACGGCACCTACCTGGCCGGCGCCTGGCTTCTGCTGCGCGATGACGTCCCCGAAAGCGGGGTCGCGGCGATGCAGTGGGTCCGCAAGACCTTCGACATGGTTGACGACCTGATGTCCCAGGTTCGTGAGATCAGTGAGGACAAGGATCATGTGCGCCTGTTCCGGACCCTTCTGTCCGCGGATCGGCGCGTGGAGAGCATGTCGATCGGGACGCGCACCTACACGGTCGGTGAGCTCATCGAGACGATCCTCGGCAGATACGCCTACGAGGACGCGATCCCGACCAGCGAGGCGGTGCGCGCACTTGCGAAAATCGGTATCCGTCTGGGACGCGGATCAGAGATCGTCGACGACAAAGGGGGGGCGGACTGCCTGTTTATCCACAGAAACTCGACTCACATCGAGCAGATCCTGGATAAGACACCTTACGCGAAAAGCTATGTTGATGTTATGACTCAGGCGAAAGGGGTGCGAAAGGACCAGAAGATGGTCCGGTTCGACGGGACATCTTCACGGATCGTCGTCGTACCGCTCGCGAACCTGTCCCTGGGTGAGGATGTGACAAATGGCAGGACTGAACCGGCTCGGGACGAGTGAGGCGAAACTGGACCGATACGAGACTTACAAGCGCGGCTTCCAGCTTGCGACAATCGGACTTGGGCTTATGGGGGTCGTGACCCTCGTGTCCGTCTCGATGGCCTACTGGGCCTTCACGAGCAAGCCCGAGCCGCGCTATTTCGCAACGCGGGAGGACGGCGGGATCATCCCGCTGATCGCGGTGAACCAGCCCTTCCTTCAGGACGGGCAGGTCACCAACTTCGCGGTCGAGGCGGTCACCACGGCGATGACCATGGATTTCGCGAACTGGCGTCAGGATCTCGCCGAGTCCAGCCAGTACTTCCAGCGTCCGGACGGGTATCAGAACTTCCTGGCCGCCCTGGACGGTGCGAAAATCCTTGACTTCATCCAGGAGCGCAACCTCGTCTCCACCGCCATCGCCAACGGCGCGGTCATCACGGGTCGCGGCGTTGACGCCCGCGGCCGCTACAGCTGGACGCTCCAGATCCCGCTTCGGGTCACGTACCAGTCCGCGAACGAACGCACGACGCAGGAGCTTCTTGCCGAGGTTGTCGTTTCACGCGTTCCGACCTGGGAGAGTCCCAGCGCGATCGGGATCACCCGGATCACCATGAGAACGGGCCGATAAGAGGGAACCCCCAGACATGCTTAAACCATCCTTGACCGCTATGGGGCTCATGTCCCTGATGCTGATCACAACCGCCATTCCGGCGCTGGCTCAGCAGGACATCCTGTCCCGCTACGAGACCCAGTCCGGACGAGATCTGGCCTCTGATGGCGTTCCCCCCGCCTCGGGGTCGGGTCCAGGGGTCGGTGCGCAAGCGTCGACCCCGCAGGACCCGCTTGTGACGGGTCGGGAGATGAACCCGCTTCGCATCGAGGGGTTCAACCAGTCCATCGAACAGATCTTCCCGATGACCCCGGAGATGATCGGGCGGTATCGCGAGATCTACGACGAGCAGCAGCGCGCGATCCTGGATCGGCCTGAGCCGGAAGCGCTCAGCACGACCGGCCTGGTCTCCCTGGAGCCAGGCGAAGCCTCCCCTGTGATCTATGTCTCCCCCTCGGTCGCCTCCGTGATCGGCTTTTACGACGCGACCGGCGCCTCCTGGCCGATCAACCAGTTCGTGGTCGGCGACGGGGACGGGTTCCGGGTCGTCCGGCTCGGGGAGAACTCGAACAATCTCACGATAAGCCCCTCCAAGCGGATCGGCTACACCAACATCGTGGCGCTGCTCAAGGGGGAGGACAAGCCTGTCACCCTTCGGGTCCGCATCTCGGATGAACAGGTGAACCACCGCCACGACATCCAGGTGATGCGGGTGGGCCCGAACGCGGAGCTGAACAACGCGGTCAGCCCGTCCTCACGCACGGTGGAGGAGGCGGGCAACTCGCTCCTCCTGGCCACCTTGTCGGGTGTGAACGTGCCAGCTGACGTGACCCCGGTCCGCGTCGAGGGGGTCGATGCGCGCGCCTGGGCCCATGAGGGGAGCGTCTTCCTGAGGTCCCGACACGCGCTCCTGTCGCCGTCATGGACGGAGTCCATGGCCGGTCCGGACGGCGTCCGCGTGTACCGCATCAACACCGCATCTGTCGCCCTGTTCAGCGTGGACGGGCAGATCGTGCGGGCAGAGCTGAAACTTCCTTGAGGGGGATCCGATGAGCGATACCAACAATCCCGACGACCAGGTCGACATCCCAGAGGGGGAGCCGCAGGACTTCGCTGAGCAGCGTGTGAAAAAGGGGATGTCCCCGGGCCTTAAGCTCGGCATTCTCGTGGGCGGGGTCTTCACCATCCTGGGTGCGTCCTTCTTCCTTTCCACCTCCTCGGTCCAGGAGGACTCCGTGATGCGCAGCGCGCCGGACCTTGATGCGACCCCGGGCGGGGCGCTGCAGGCCGAGAACCCGCTGTTCCGTGACCTGCTTGAGCAGGCCAATGATGAGCGCGCCCAGGCCGCTCTTGACCAGGGGGCGACCTTCATCCCGGTCCCCGAGGGGCAGCTGGAACCCGTGATCCGGTCAGAGATGGCCGATGCGGGCGACACCGCCCCCGCACAGGCGGATCAGGCCGAGACGGAACGGGTGGCGCGCGTCGCACCGCCCCCCGCGCCCACGCCCGAGCCGCGCGTGATCGAGCAGCGGGTCATCCCGGCGCCGGGCTCCGTCGTCTCCCGCCCTAGCGTTGAGACGACCGCTCCGCAACAGGAGGCGAACCCTTACCTTCAGGGGATGATCCAGCAGATGGGTTCGGTCTCCCTGAGCAACACGCGCAGCACGGCGATGTACGTGGCCGATGAGCCGCCGGCCTATCCGGAGGAGCAGATTGCGGCCCTGAGCGGCGACGCGCCGGGGGCCGCAGAGGCGCCGCAGGCTGCCGAGCCGATCATCCCGGCCGGGACCATCCTCTACGGCGAGACCCTCACCAGCTCGAGCTCCGACCTTCCCGGTCCGGTTCTCGTCCAGGTCACGACAGGGCCCTTCAAGGGCGGACGCCTGGTTGGCCAGTTCTCGACGTCGGACACCGTTGACCGGATGATCGTCGAGTTCTCGACGATGACCCTGCCCGACGGGACCAGCGTCGCCGTCAGCGCCTTCGCGGTTGACGGGGTCAGCGCGGAGACCGCGGTCGCGAGCGATGTGAACCGCCGCTACGTCCAGCGCTATGCGCCGATCCTCGCCGCCGCCTTCATCACCGGCTACGCCGGCGCCGCGGCTCAGCCGGACCAGCAGCTCGTTGAACTCGGTGAGGGGAACTCCGTCATCTCCGGGACCACGACCGAGGAGCAGAACCTTTATGCGGGTCTGGCTGCGGCCAGCGAGGCGATCGGGGCTGATCTCGTGCAGAACGCGCCGAAGGGGCCGGAGGTCATCCTTCGTTCCGGCTGGCCGGTGGGGATCATGTTCGTTGAACCGGTCCTTCCGTAACAGAACCTTTATCATTCTCAGGGGGAAACATGAGCACTGACAAGGAAAAGTCCGAAACTGGCGGCGGGGATAGCCCCGTCCTTTTCGGCCCGACGAACGACCCGCGCCTTTCGGACACGATCGACGCGCTGACCGGGAAGGCTCTGGACGGGGTTATCGCCCGTCTCGAGGCGTTCTCTGACGACGTCTTCGGCGAAGACGAGGATGAGGACCCGTTCCCGAACGGTATCAAGGCGGATACCCCGGCCGTTGCCGCCCAGGCGGAAGCGCAAGAGCCGGACCTTTCCGGCCCGGATGACGGGGGAGAGGATGGCCTGGACCGGATCCTTGACAAGCTCTCTGACACCCCCACCGAGGAGGGCTCGCCTGACGAAGCGGAGGCCCCCGTGACCTCCGAGGCGGAGCCCGAAGGGATCCGCTCCCTGCAGGACCTCGCGCAGATGCAGGAGGCAGAGGCCCCCGCGCCCGCACCGCAAAGATCCCCGATCGCCGACGTTCTGGCCGTATCCGTGGCCGCGGACGAGGAGGACGCAGAGGCAGATTACCTGGACACGGGTCTTCCCGATCCCGGCGATGACGGGTCCGAAGAGGCGCTGGCCGGTGACGCGGGCTACGACCCTCTCGGGGACCTGGACATCTTCGCCGAATATGAGGATGGGCCCGCCGCGGATCTGACAGAGGAGCCGGACCCCGATTTCCCCGACGAGGATCCGGACCCGGACTTCCCTGATGAGGACCTTGACCCCGATTTCGCCGATGAGGACATCGCCGAGCTGTCTGACGAGACGGGTGAGGGTGACGACGGCGCGCGCAGCGAGCGTTCATACGCGCTCCCGGAGCCCAGCCCCTACGGGGACCAGGACATGATGGGGGGCGCCTACGGGTATGACGAGGATGAGCCTGAGCCTCTCCGCGATGAAGCGGAGCTGGAGACGGCAGAGGATATGTTGGAGGACTGGCCGATGCCGGAAGAGAAGGTTTCAGAGCAGGCCGATCAGCAGGCCGCCGAGCCGGTTGCACCGGTCTCGTGGTCGGATGAGGCGGAAGCGGGGGCGACCCGCTCCGACGGGTCTGATCTCGACGATCTGATCAGCGGTCTTTCCGGCGGGTCCGAAGATCCGCAAGCACGTCCTGATGAGGCGGACATGGCCCCTGAGGCTCCACAAGCCCGTCATGTCCCCGCCTTCCTGCGTCGCGATGAGACGGGACGGCCCCTGATCGGCGTGAACAGCGCAGATCCGAAGGCGCCCGATGAGGAGCCTCAGGATCTTCCCGAGGATATGGACGAGGAGGCCCCGATGTCCGAAACCGATGAGATCTCGGACGAGGCGGACATGGGCGTGCAGGAGGCGGTCACCGCCCAGCCCGCGCGTTCGGGCCGCAAGCGGATGCTCGCCGGCGTTGCCGCCCTGGCGCTTCTGGCGGCGGCCGGTTTCGGCGCCTACACGATGATGCCCGGGCTGATGGGGCAGCCGCGTGCGGACGTGGTCCCGGCGCCGGCACCAGCGCTCGCGCCGCTTCCCGACATGGCCCAGGCGGAACCCGAGGGCGAGGTCATCCCCGAAGAGGGCATCCTCACGCCCCCTGCCTTCGAGGTGACGGAGCTTGAGCCGCCGGCGGATCCGATGGACGTGATCGCGCCGGTAGCGGACGACCAGGCGCCGGTCCCGGCGGAGGTTTCCGACCTTCTCGCCGAGCTCAGCCGCGAGCCGGAAGCCCCGGCTCCGGTCGGGGTGTCTGCTGAGGAACTGGAGGTTCTGGAGACCCGTATCGGGGAAATGGAGCAGGCGAGATCAGAGGCCGAGGCGCGTGCGTCCGAGCTGACGAATGAGCTCACCAGCTTGACCGACCAGATCACCGGTCTTCTGCAGCGTGACGGCGAGCAGGCGGAACGGCTTGAGCGGATGGAGCGCCTGATCCGCGGACAGAGCGCGATCATGGCCCAGTTCGGACAGATGGAGGAGTCGCTTGAGCAGACCCAGGTGGTCCTCCTGGACGTCTCCGCCCGGATCGGCGCGGTCGAGGGGCAGAACCCGGCCGACCGGGACGCGGTGAACCGGGCCCTCGCGGACGTTGAGGGCCGGATCCAGGCGCTGACCGCGAACATGTCGATCCTGGCGCGGATGTCGATCGAGGGGGTGGACGCGCTGCGTGCGCCCAACGCCTCCTCCGGCACGGTCGGGGTCCAGACCTCCCCCGCCGCCTCCGCCCCCTCCGGGGGGACGGATACGGTCTTCCAGTCCGAGACGGGCGGCTTCCGGATCACCTCTGATCCGGCGGGACGGATCGGATCGGACGTCGAGAAGGACGATTTCGTGGAGGGCTACGGATACGTCCTGGACGTCCTGCCCGCGAGCGACGGGCAGCGGTTGGTGATCATGGAGAACGGGTCGGTTCTGATCCCGTCCGGAGACTGATCCTGCCGGTCAGAAAGATGCGGTCGTCGGGTTTGCGAAAATTCGACGGCCATATAACCTCGGAGCTGTGACATGACGGACCTTCTGCAGATCATCGAGAACGTCGTCGGATTTCTTGACGAGTTCGAGCTCCTGTTCGGGGTCATCTGTTTCGTCCTGGGCGTGATCTTCGCGATCCGGGGCCTGATGGGGGCGGCGAAGCGTCAGGAGATGGGGGCCGGCCAGGGCAGCTGGGGCGGACCCCTGATGATGTTCACCACCGGGGTCCTCTTCGTGGCGATGCCGGGGCTGGTCAACTCCCTGAGCCAGACCTTCTTCGCCCTGGGGGAGCCGGCGACGGCGGACAGCATATTCGCCTACGCGCCGGCGACGATCGGGATCATGGACGGGGCCGAGGCCCGGACCATCATCGTGGGGATCACCGCGATCGTCCAGTTCATCGGCCTCATCGCGATCGCCCGCGGACTCTACCTGATGAACATGTCCGCCCAGAGCGCGCAGGGCCCGAAGACCTTCGGCCCGGGGCTGACCTTCGTGATCGCGGGGGCGCTGGCGACCAACTTCCCGACCTTCGTCGGGGTCATGGAGAACCTGGTCGCGGCGGCACCGTAATCAGCCCCCGCGCCTCCCCGGGGGTCAGACCGGACGCGCGTCCCGGTCCTCCTCACGCGGGTCCGCGTTCGGCGCGGGCTCCGGGAACAGGATCCGCTGGTGGCCGCGCAGGCGCTGCATCGCCCTCGTGAAGGCGACGTAGAGCAGGTTGAACTCCTCATTCGCCGCGGTCACGTGCTTCTCCGACTTCTCGACCGCGCTCGCGTGGCGCTTCTTGAGCCGGTCCACGTCTGACCAGTCATCTCCCAACATCACGGCCGGGAACTCGAGCCCCTTGGAGCGGTGACCGGTGCAGACCATCAGCTTTGCTGAGCTGTGGTCCTTCTGATGTCGTGACCCGAGCTCCTCGACCTCCTTGACCCGCCGAGTCCGGACCAGCCGGACCAGCTTGTTGAGGGCCGGGTCACCCCCCTCCTCCGCGGCCATCTCCAGCTGCTCCCAGCTGTCGAACTGACGCAGCTCCGGGCTGGTGATGTCGTCGGACCGCCCCTCGTAGAGGGCCTGGGCGGAGCGGGCGTCCGAGAGCAGGTCCTCCATCTTGTCGACATGGACCGGGTGCCCTGATTTCAGGCACTTCATCGCCTCATCGAGCATCCCGATATTCGTGCGGCAGATGATCGCCCCTTTCGGGCCGACGTGGGCGTTAGGGTCGCCCGGGCCGAGGCCGGTCAGGCGATGCGCGGGTCCCCCGTCGGGTCGGGTCTCCAGGGTGAGCCGCGCGATCTTGGCGATGTCCTCCCCGAACCGGAAGGACTGGGTCAGGTAGAGCTCCTCCCCCTCCATCAGCGCGAGCGCGTTCTCCGCCCCGCGCCAGGAGTAGATCTGCTGGTACGGGTCCCCGACCGCGATGACCGGCAGGCCGGTCTTCAGCACGATCGAGCGCTGGACCGGGTTGATGTCCTGCGCCTCGTCGATCATCAGGTATTTCAGGCGGCCGAACGCGTCCTGCCGGATCCCGTCATCGAGGTCCAGCATCTTGAGATACATGTCGTGGCTGTACGCCCCCTCCTCGATGCAGCGGATCCAGTAGTCGGTCGCGATCTCGGTGAGCGGGTTTACAAGAAAGCGAATCGCCTCCTGCGCTTTCATTTTCGCATCGTCGCCGACGAGGAAGTCCGGGTCCCCGACAGAATCCACGATCGCCTCGAGCGCGTGCTTGGGCAGGATCTCCTGGTCCGCGGAGTTGGAGAAGGCGACCATGGTGCGCACGACCGCGGCGGAGACGCGGTATGAGCCCCAGCCCTTGATCATCGGCGGGCGGTGCTTCTCGAGCAGGCCGGTGTCCAGCAGGCTGCGGGCGTTGATCCGGGCCGGCTGCCCCATGATGTCGCGCATGACCCCGTAGGCCAGGCCGTGCATGGTGGAGGCCCCGCACCGGGTGGTCCCGAGCTTCTGCTTCGCCTCCTCGGCGATCGCCTTGTTGAAGGCGAGATACATGCCCCGGTCCGACCTGCGTTTCGCGCACATCTTGAGCGTTGTCGTTTTGCCTGAGCCGGCGAAAGCGATCACCTTGAGCACATCGCCCGGCTTGAGCGAGGCGGCCCGGTCAGAGACCTGGTCCTGTTCGTTGGTCGGTTTCATCCCGTCCCCCTTCGTTCTGTTCCGCCCAGCATAGGGGGATGATGCGAAAAACGTAATCAGTTTCCGTTACTCGAGACCCCTCAACATCAGCTTTCCTGTGGAACGTCCAATTTCTCTTACCTTTTTCATGAGGAAGGCCCATTATGTGAAAAAGGATAACGAGCATGAAACGGGCACTTATCATCATCGAGGCACCGGGCAAGGCCCGCGCATGGGAGCGCGCGGCCCGGAAGATCGGCGTGGCCGCGAGCCTGGTCACGACCCGTGGCCACATGTCCCGGTTCCCGGACCGTCTGACCCCTTTCGGGGTCCGCTTCGAGAAGGGGCGCGCGGTAGACGAGGCCCGGGTCCCCAACCCGGTGATCGTGGACCGGATCAAATCCGCCCTGATCGACCTGCCGCACAACACGGAGATCCTGATCGCGACGGATGACGACCCGGAGGGGGACGTGATCGCCCTTGACGTTTTCCGGACCCTGATCGGGTTCGACAGGTCCCTTGTCGACCGGATCCGTCGGGTCCGGGCCCGCTCCGTGACGGTCGCGGGGATCACGGACGCGATCTCCCGCGCCGCGCGGGACCCCGGAATATCGGACCTGTTCCTGCGGGCGGTGCCGGGGCGGGCCCGTGCGATCTCCGATCGGTGGATCGGGTCGGCGTTCTCGGAGCTGGCCGGGACCGGCTGCGGGCGTGTCCGCGCCGCCCTCCTGGGGGCCGCGCTTCTCTGGCGCGCGGACCCGGCCCTCCTGAAGGGGGTGCCGGAGACGGCGGAGCTGACCTTCACGGCGAGGTCCGACCCGACCGGCCTGCCCTTCTTCGCGCGCGTCGCGGTGCATGGCGAGGTCCCGGCCGCGCTCCGCGCGGTGGCCCAGCGCTACAAGGGCCGGCTGATCCCGGGCCATGTGAGGCCGATGGCCTCGCTGAGCGCGGCGGTCGCGCCGCGGATCGGCGACGTCCGCCCGTTCAACACCGGCGACGCGCTGGCCTATGCGGGCAGGTTCTACGGGGTTAGCCCGCAGGTCGCGATGCGGGGGCTCCAGAACGCCTATATGGCGGGCCGGATCTCCTACCCCAGGACGTCGGGCCGTCAGCTCTCAGAGGCGAGCTGCGGCCTGGTGACCCAGGCGGCGCGGGCTTGCGGCGTTGTCGGGGTCTCCGAGGATCTCGCGAAACGGCACCTCCCCGGGCGTGAGGAGGCCGGCGCACATGAGGCGCTTCATCCGACCCCGGAGCTGCTCCAGGCGGACCTGCAACGGCTGCGCGCAACCGTCAGGCGGGTCCATCCCGCAGGCGGGATCAGGACGGATGACGAGATCGAGGACCTCATGGTCGGGATCGTCGCGCGCCGCGCGTTCGACGCGGCCCGGTCGATCGACCTGGCCCCGGGGGTGTGGCATAACCGGGACGGGTCCGACCTGACGCCCGAGGAGATCGACGCGCTTGAGGGGCTCGAATGGTTGCGCCCGTCGGGCCCTTCGGCCCCCTGGTCAAATCACATGAGCACCGACTTCCGGGCCTGGCCCCTCGCCACGGTCCTGATCGACGGGATGATGATGGAGGAGGTGGGCCGACCCTCCACCTACGCGCTTCACGCCGAGACCATCGCCGGCTCTGACCAGCTCCGGATCCCGACGCCGGGGGAGCTGCCGCAGCTCACCCCCAAGGGGGCGCGTATCGTCAGGCGGATCCCGAAGGAGGCGCTCCTGCCCACGACCTGCCGGGCGATCGAGCGCGCCCTGTCCTGCCAGGCCCCCGGGGACCGGGACGTTCCGGACCTGACCCGTCTGATCCGGATCCGGATCGACGGCTGGATGGGGGCGTCGCCGGAGAGCTTCAGGGCCCCTCTGGTCGATCACCTGATGCGGATCACCAAGGGGGATCTTGATCACGAGGAGGGGGCGGGCCTGGAGCCCTTCTCCACGGACGCCCTTTTCCCGGATGCGGAGCCGATCGATCTGCCCCTGCCGGGAGAGGAGCCGGAAGAGGACCCGGTCGGGGACCCGGAGACGCTGATCGCGGATCTGATCTGCTGATCGCGGATCAGCCGCGCCAGGTCCGGATCTCCCCGGAGTCGATATGCACGAAGCTTCCGGGGTAATGTCCCACCCCGCCCACCTCGAGCCATTCGGCGTATTTCGCGACGTCGGCCACGGGGACGCCCGGGAGGGAGAAATCGTTCGCGCGGGCGCGGATGTGGAGACTGTCCTCCGCCGCACCATACCCCTGCCGGCGTAGCAGGTCGTTCGTCTTCCGGGTCCGGTATCCGGACAGGAACCGGATCTCCCCGTCATGCCCGTCCCTCATCGCCGCCTGGCGGATCGCGGCCAGGGCCCAGAGGAGACGGACGTCGACCTGACGCGTTTCCGCCTGTCTCCAGTCCCGCATGAACCAGTTGATCCGGCGGATCTCGTTCAGGTCGTAACCGGTCGGGCTGAAGAACCGGGTGCTCATGCGCTCATTGGTGTTCGCGTTGAACATGCGCAGTTCGGGCCTGATCGCTGAGACGAGCTGATCGAGTCGGGAGCTGGGCCGCGCCGGCGGCGGCCCCTCCTCTGAGAGGGCCGGAAGTCCGATCGAGGAGGTGAGGGCCATCGCGGCGGCGCCGATGAGAAGCTGTCGTCTGTGCATGAGGACCTCCCCCTTTTGAGCGGCTACGGTCACATCATAGTCAATCCAAAGCGCCACGTGAATTGCGAAATTCCTTTCCATTCGGTTTTTCGTGGATTTTTTGCCGGTCCCTGCTCATGATCGGCTTGGCGTTTTCATCACTCGGTACGACAGTAAGGGGAGCAGAATACAAAAAGGGGCACGGACATGGTCCAAACGTCGAAAAGCGCGCTCGCATGGGCGCATCAGTTTCCGCCTCCGATCCCGCAGGGGGTTCAATCCGAGCAGGCGGTCGTTGTGCGGTATGACGGCGTGAAGGTCGAAGATGTTGATGTGATCTACGCGGTGATCGGCGGGGAGGGCCTCAGCCGTCTTCCCGACAGCCTGTTTCGGGAGCTGGAGTTCAGCGTGCGGGACCGGGACGGGGAGCTGCGTGGCAGCCCTGACGCCTTCTTCATCGGGTCCGAGCGGCATCTGAGCCTCTACGTGAACACCGACGCCTATCCCGATTTCCTGGACCAGGTCCGCGATGCGGCGCATGGCGCGGGGCTCACCCCCCTGATCGGGGAGGGCGACCTTCGCCTGATGACCGGTCCGGGCGGGGACCTCTCGGCCCCCCGGGTCCCGGCCTTCGTCGAGAACGGGATGGGATATGTCCCCTCGCTTCTCGCGATGTCTTATCTCGAGCGTATCCGGCCAGATCATGATGGATATTCCGGCCCTGAGCTCGGCTGAGCTGGCCGAGTTCTCCCTACCGGACGGGGCCTTTCGTGTCGGCGCGAGGGGGTACCGCGTCGTCGACGGGGACACGATCAAGATCATGAGCGGCCGCAAGAGCCCGCTCGGGGAGGACATCGTCGCCCTGCGCATGCGCTTCCGGTCCATCGCGGCGCCGGAGACGCGCAAGACCGGCTGGACGGACCGGCCGCTGATCGCCCTGAACGCCGACCCGAACCGGTTCTGTCCGGGTCGGCGCGCGCGGGACCTGCTGCAGAAGTTCACGAGGGGGCGTGATATCGTCATCTCGCACGGGCGGCGTTTCGACCCCTATGGCCGCCTGCTTGCGGACATCTGCGTCCTTCCGGGCCGGGGTGCGTCGATCGAGGAGGCGATCAGCCTGGAGAGGGTCATGCTCGCGAAGGGGGTGGTGGACCGGTTCGGGTCCGAACGGGTCCCGGACCTGCACCCTTTTGGGGATAACCTGCTCCCCTCCCCCTGATCCGTTTGCCTCGCGGGCCGGTCCGGTCTATGATTTGCGAAAATCCAGAGGTTCCCCATGCGTCTCAGCCCGACACTCGCCCTGCCCTTCCTGTTCTTTTCCGCCGCGCCCCTCCTGGCCCAGGCCCCGGATCTCGCCTCGGCCCTGGCGCTCGCCGAGACGGAGGGCCCGCTTACTCAGATCCTGGAGTCCGATCTCAACCTGGACGGAAAAAATGAGGCCCTGCTCATTCACGCGGAGGGTTGTGACGGGGACGCCTGCCCATGGACCCTGATCGGGGCCTATTCGGACGGGTCCGGATGGGGCCCTGTTGCGGCCGGTTTCGGGGCGCGAACGGAGCTGGTCGACACGGCCCCCACGGGGCAGGTGATCCGGTCCGACGGGGTCATCATGGCCTGGGATGGCCAGGCCCTCAGCCCCTATTTCGACCTGATCGGCGCCGCACCTGAGCGGCGCGCCGATGCGGGGGAGACCCGGCTCCTCGGCCGGCTCCTGTCCGGCTCTTTCCGGCCGATCTCCACTCAGGTCCACGAGATCGACCCGTTTCAGCGCGGCGAGGTCTGGAAGCTCTTCACGATCAGGCCCTCATCGGGGTCCGAAAGCGTCCTGTCGGGCTTTCATCTTGTCGGACCTGACGACATGATCCGTCACAGCGGGGCCTCCCTGGGACGTCCCTGGGTCTACGCGGATCAGGACGGGACCGGACCGGTTCTGAGACTGGTCAGCCAGACCGATGCGGGCCTGATCGTGGAGAGCGCCCGATGAGCGACGTGGACGAGCAGAGCAAGCCCGAAAAGAGGGGCCGGATCGCACGCATCGGCGGGTATTTCGGACGCCGGATCGGGAACCCTTTCGTCCGGAGCGTCGGTCGGGACACGCTTTACGGCGGCGCCGACCAGGCGCGCAGCGTTCTGACCCCGGAGCGGGTGAGCCGCTCCGAGGCCGAGGCCGCGTTCCGCGGGCGGTACGAGGACGGCGGTCGCGCCCGCTTCGCTCAGCTGATGGCGCAGCAGGGGGTTCCGGAAAGGGACCTCGCACGGCTGGAGGGGATGCGGACGCGCCAGTTCCGCGTCATGTGCGCCATGAGCCTGCTGGCGCTCGGACTGGGGGCGGCGGTCCCGTTCTTCACCGATGACTGGCTGATCATGATCTCCGGCCTGATCTTCGGGCTCTTCTCCCTCGTCTTCCTGGCGATCGGCCTGCGTCACGATTTCGCCGCCTGGCAGATCCGCAACCGCCGCTTCGGGGGGATCCGGGATTACATCGAGGACCGATGGGGTCGGTAAACTCGCGCGCTTAGGGATTTTCACAGGTCTCCTATACTGTCCCCGGAACCACAGAGGGAGACGATCATGGGGGCTATGGGGCTGACCGAAGCGGCGATCCAGCGGATCAGGGCGCATGATCAGGTGATCGAGATCGCGCTGCGTATCGGGGATGATGAGCTCGCCCAGGCGATCGTTGACCTGTCGCGGACCGGACGTCGTGAGCTCCTGTCGATCGGCCTGATCCCGGCCTTCACGGAGGCGGAGGCGTCGAGTTACGAGATGATCCTGACCCAGCACCTGATGCCGGAGATCGCGGCGCGTCTCAACGGCGGCGCTCAGGCCCCGCTGATCCTGTCACGCGAGGAGGTCGGCGACGGGTCCGCGTCCCGCCTGGAGGCAGGGGAGCTGCGCCGCCTCACCGGCCAGTGCTGGTCCCGGTCCGATTTCGCCCGCATCGGGGCCGCGGTGCGGGCCCGTTTCGATCCGGACGGGAGGAACGCCGGGAAGGTTTTCGCCACCGAGGTGATCGGACAGGAGCCGTGCAACGGGAACCTGCTGGAGATCGCGCTCGGGCGGGTCGCCGCGCCGGTCGTGTCGGACCCCTCCGCCGCGGAGGACTGGTTCGCGGAGCGGATCCTGCACGCGGCCAGGCTGCGCGGCGTTGAGCGGCCGGTGCCGGTATGGACGCCGGAGATGCGGTTCGGGTTCCGACCGGAGCCGGCTGAGCCGACCCAGCCGGAACCGGGGGATCCGGAGCCGGTTTGAGGTTGCGAAAAAGGCAATGTTTCGCATATGATGGGGGGGAAACGTCCCGTATCGGGACCTGACCCCGGAGCGAGACATGTCCCCTGGCATCCTGACCGTCACCACCCCGATGGGGGTTGACCCTGAAAAGGGGGATATCCCCTATGAGTCCTTTCTCGCTGATCTTGACGGCGACGGGATCGACGAGCGGGTCGAGATCGAGACCGGACCGCGCATATCCGGGAGCCCTTTCAGGGAGTGGCGCGTCTATCGCGAGGGTCTGTCCGCCCCGATCGGGGTCTCAGCCGGCATCGAGGTGGACTTGGTATCCGCCGGTTCCGGCGCCGCGTCCATCCGGTCCGACGGCGGGTTCTGGACGCTGCGCGAGCGCTTCGGCCTGCTCCCATACGGTGACCTGCTGGCCCCGCGCACGGCTTACATGCGTCAGGGCTCGGAGGCGGATCAGCGCGCGCTTCAGGAGAACGGCGCACCGGGCATCTTCCGGGAGAACGTCCAGGTGATCACGATCAGCCTGAACGGGGACCGGAAAGCGCATCGGGTTCTTGCCGGATCGGGGTTCGCCTTCATGGATGAGGCGTCAGAGACCTCCCCCTTCCTGATCACGACCTCCGACAGCAAACCGCTGTTCGGGGGCTGGAGCGGGGCGCACCCCTGGCTGTTCCGGAACGGGGCGGGGTTCACGGTGGTCGCAAAGAACAGGTTCGGGTTCCAGATCAGCATTCTTCCGGAGGGGATATTGTGAGAAAAACACGCAGAGAAGTCATTCTTCTCGGCCTCGGCGGGGCGGCGGCGGTGCCGGTCCTGCTCAGGCCCAACGTCGTTGCGGCCTGTGAGTTCGTGTCCTTTTCGAGCTATGCGCCGCCTGGAGGCGGTCCCGTCGGGTCCCCCGGCGAGGGGTCCCTATACGGGCACACCTCGAGCCCGGAGGGGATCGACGGGCTCGACCCGACGTTCCGGTCCAACGTCGCCGCGATGATCGCGGCCGCGAACCGGGAGTTCGGCGGCACCATGGTCATCTATTCCGGGTACCGGTCCATCGAGCATCAGCGTCGCCTCTACGAGGCGGCCCTCGCCCGGCACGGGTCGGAGCGGGAGGCGCGCCGGTGGGTGGCCCCTCCGGGCGGGTCCATGCATAATTTCGGACTGGCGGTGGATCTCCGACACAACGGGGTCCGGGTCGAATACGGCCAGCGGATCTCCAACTGGATGACCTCGAACCTCGCCCGGTTCAACCTCCACCGGCGCCTGAGCAACGAGGGGTGGCATGTGGAGCCGATCGGCGGGATGGAGATGCGCAACCGGATGATGGCGGAGATGCGCGGGTCGGGCCAGCTCCCGCCTCCACCGACCGACGCGGCCGGGGTCCCGAACTACGCCGCATATAACCCGTCGGGCACCTCCTGCGACGAGATCCTGCGCAACCTGCCGATGGCGGGCCTGATGCCCTGGGGGGACGGGGGCGAGGAGCTTCAGGACTGATCGGGCATTTCGGCTTGCGGGTCACAAGAAATGATGCGAAAAATTATTTCGTAAAAGGATTCGTCAATGCCGATCATCGCGCGCCACAACCAGACCTACCGCTCTGAGGGGCACATCCCCTCCGAGGACTGGCCTGCGGACTGCCGCGTCCAGTGGGGCGGGTCAGGTCTCGTCCTGAAGTCGGGCGGTGGATCTTACGGGACCGCCTTCTTCGAGGCCTTCCCCTCCGAGGGCGGGTTCTTCCGCGGCGAGGGGGAGACCCTGGCGGCCGCGGAGGCGGACTGTCTTGAGAAATATCTCCGCTACACCCGGTGTGATCATCTCTGGGGGCGCGGGACATATACGAACGGGGGCGCGATCTGCCGCCGGTGTCGGGCCTTCATGACCCGGTTCAAGCCGATCCCCCGGCTCGGCAAGCACCTTGACCCGATCTCCGTGATGGAGCTGGACCTCGCGATGGACGGGGCCTGCAGGCCAGGCCCCCGAGCGGACCCGGCCAGGGACCGCTATGCGCGCCGCCTTTTCCTCCGTCTCGCACGGGCCGGGATCCGCCTGCCGGATCCCGACGAGGCGGGACCGGATTACGCCGCCGCCTGTCTCGATGTGATCCTGTCCTGGTATTGTGAAAATCGGTCTGAGGTTGACCTCGGCGCGGGGGGCGGCATCGCGGGCCTCTTCGACCAGCTCGCGCTTCGGCGCCTTGAGCGGGAGGCGGCCTGATGCTTGAGACCCTCCCGCCCCCTGCCACGCTCTGGCTTCTGGTGCCGCTCCTCGCGACCCTCCTCATCATGGTCCTGCTGCGCGGCGGCCGCGGCCCCACGCATGACGGTCACGACCCTTACGTGATCGACGGGGACACGATCGTCTCGGACGGGGCCCGGATCCGGCTCGCCGGGATCGACGCGCCGGAGCTGTCCCAGCCGGGCGGCGCGGCGGCGCGCAGGCACCTGATCTGGCTGATCGCCGGCGGCGCGATCCGGATCGAGCCGCTCAGCACGGACCGGTACGGGCGCATGGTCGCGCGGGTTCACGCGCGCAGCGGGGACCTGGGCCGGATGATGGTCCGGGACGGCTACGCGCTGTCCTACTACGGGGCGGACTACCGCGCCGAGGAGCGGCTCGCCCGCAAACGCCGCGCCGGCCTCTGGGCCGGTCCCGGGATAAGCTCCCCGGAGGCGTATCGCGCCTCCGCGGCCCCTAACGCGAAAAAGAGAAAGGCGTCCCGATGGACATGAGCCAGTACGACGTGATCGATGAGAAGATGACCGCGGGGGCCCGGTTCCGGGTCCTTCAGCAGAAGGAGCTGAAGGGGTCCTCGGACGTCCGCTCCGCCGAGCAGCTGTTCTTCCTGACGAGCGCGGGGATGCGGCTCAAGACGGTGCAGATCACGTTGAACCAGGGCCGGATCCGCAACGAGCCCGGAGCGCTTTATTTCATGATGGGCAATCTGGAGATGAAGAGCTCGACGGGGGGCGGGATCATGCGGGGGCTCAGCCGGAAGGTCCTTTCGGGTGAATCCTTCTTCGTCAACGAGATCCACGGGTCCGGGGACGTGTTCCTGGAGCCCACCTTCGGTCATTTCCTGCTGGTCGAGATCGACGATGACGAGGTGATCGTCGACAAGTCGATGTTCTACGCCGGCAGCGGCTCGCTCGACATCTCGGCCGCGGCCCAGCGCAACCTCTCCTCCGCCGCCCTCGGCGGTGAGGGGCTCTTCCAGACCCGGATCAAGGGGAGCGGGGTCGCGGTCCTGTTCTCGCCGGTCCCGATGTCGGAGCTGCAGATCATCGAGCTGAAGAACGAGACCCTGTCCGTGGACGGGAATTTCGCGCTCCTGCGGACCGGGGACATCACCTTCTCGGTCGAGAAGAGCTCGAAGAGCTGGCTGGCCACCTCCGTCTCCGGCGAGGGGCTCCTGCAGACGTTCAAGGGGACCGGTCAGGTCTGGCTCGCCCCCACCCAGGGGGTGTATGACCGGCTCGCGACCCCGGGCGGCCTGGCCTCCCTTGCGGGCCCGGGCTCCTCGATGGGGACGAAAACGAACAGCTAGGGCTGAAGCAGCGAAGCGGTAGCCCAACAAAAACCGGGCTGAAGCAGCGGAGCGGTAGCCCAACAAAAACTAAGGGGGAAGACATGTCAGAGAACACGCCGCCACCGGGCTCCGATCCGGAGCCGACACCGAAAAGCCCCGGCATGCCGCGCGAGGACAAGATCGCGTTCGGGGTGATCCTGGCGGTGGTCTGCCTGATCGGCCTTGGGCTGATATGGGCGCTCAGCGGGGCGCTCGGCCTGTTCGGGGTCGCGATCGGGGCGACGCAGGCCGGTATCGGGCTGCGGGACGCGTTCCTGGTCTCCGTCCCGATCTCCTTCGCCGTCATCATCCTGTTCGCCCTGGTTGCGGGTGACGGGATTGTGGGGGAGCTGGGCGCTATGCTGATCGGCTTCTTCGTGATGCTGATCTTCTTTACGGGGGCGATCGCCATCCTCCTCTGATCAGAATTGCGGTTTTTCGCAAAACGGGCTAGGCTTTATTGAGATACGAAAAAGGAAACGTGATGTTCATTCTACCATACGGGGTGACCCGAATTCTGAAACCGGTCTTGAGTTTCTCGATCAACGCGCTGAGCGACCTGATGACCGCCGCGATTTTCTACGGGCTGATCCTGATCGCCTTCGCGGACCGGCTCGGCCCGTACCTGTTCGGGACGAACTGAGATGGGGGCCGGTGCGGAGCGCGACCTGATCGGGTCGTTCGACCTCGTTCATGAGGCGGCGATGGAGGGGCGCCTCATCGCGGAGAGCGATGACATGCTGGACCAGGAGGCGGCCCAGCTCGAGGCGGTCAACCAGGTCTACGATTTCCTCACGAATCATCATGAGCAGATCGAGGACCGGTTCGGCGCGGACGTCGAGATGACGGGTGCGGAGGCGCCGGCGGAGCTGGATCTCGGCGCGTTGCGGGAGGCCCCGCTGGACCACCCCCTCAACGACGCGATGCTCACGACGATCGAGCTCGCGGCGCATCAGTGCACGGAGGAGGGGCTGACCGACGCGCTGAGCGATGCGCTCGATCTGGTCGGCGCCTTCTGGGGGCGGCGCGGCGCGGAGATCTGCGAGGGGACCCTGAGCGTGACGATCCCGGACGGCCCCGCATGAGTCGCCGGGTCCTTCTGGATTGCGACGGGGTCCTCCTGAACTACACCGTCGGGATCCGCCCCTTCTCCAAAAGGCTCTACGGTCTGGATCTTGATCCGGAGGGGCCCTGCGATTTCGATATGCGCCAGTGGACCGGACTTTCCCGCGAGGAGATCATCACCCTTGTGAACCGGTTCAACGGGGGGGAGGACACCGGATTTGACGCCCTCCCGCCCATGCCGGGGGCGATCGAGGGGGTGCAGCGCCTGCTTGATGCGGGGTACCTGCTGCATGTTATCAGCTCAGCCGATGCGGGACCCTCTTCGGTGCGGTCGCGTCACAAGAACCTCAATGGGGTCTTCGGGGACGTGTTCGAGGAGGTGACCCTGATCGGACTTGGGGCGTCGAAGAAGGAGCTCCTCGCCCGGTTCGACCCCTGCGACTGGGTGGACGATCATCTCCCCAACGCGATCGCGGGTCTTGAGGCGGGTCACCGGACCCACGTGATCCGTCAGTCTCATAACCGGTCGCAGGAGGGGGAGGCCCCGTCCGGGCTGCTCTGGGCGCGGGATCTTCTCGAGGTTCATGACCGGATCCGGCCCGCCGCCTCACCTGAGCCTTGATTCGTTTTTCGCAAACCCCTATGAGATGCGAAAAAGGATATGAGATGTACCAGTTTTCCGAATGGCGACCCTTCCCGGGTCAGCTCCCCGAGGAGCAGATCTTCGTGATCGGGGACGTGCACGGGCGCGGCGAGGCGCTCGCGATCGCGCTCGAGCAGATGACGCGGGTTCCGCGGGCGGCGCCGGTCCGGCGTCTGGTGAGCCTGGGGGACCTGATCGATCGGGGCCCCGAGAATCTTCAGGCGATCCGGTCCGTCCTGGCGGGCCGGGAGACGGCCCTCGTGGACCGGGTGGACCTGCTGCCCGGGAACCACGAGCACATGCTGCTGGACGTGATCGATGATCCGAGCTGGGCCAGCTTCTACGCGGGGGTCGGGGGTCTGGCCCTGATCGACGAGCTGGACCCTGACGGGCTTGCGAAAACGAATCAGGAGGTGTCCGACCTGTTGCGGGACGGGGTCCCGGAGGGGTTTCTGGACCGGATGCGCGCCGCCCCCTCGCACCTGCGGATCGGGGACCTCATCCTGGTGCATGCGGGCCTCTACCCGACCCGTGACGTGACGGTCCAGGCGGGCTTCCTCGCACAGGGGCGGGTGCCGAGCCTGAGTGAGCACTGGGCCTGGATCCGGGCGCCGTTCCTGGACTGGACCGGCGGCTGGGACCCGGACCGGCGCGTCACCGTTCTTCATGGCCACACCAGCGCCGTCGATCGGCCGGTCCACCCCGACGCCTTCTTCGAGGCGGCGGACCTGATCGGGACCCATCGCCGCCTCTGTCTCGACGCGGGCGCGGCCGCATGCGAGCAGGTCGGTTTCGCGGAGCTCCGCGGGGGCGACGAGCCTCTTTACCGGATCGGGATGGCGCGGGCCTGCCCCGCCCTGGAGGGGCCGTGACCCGGCCCGCCTGGACCCGTCTCGCGGATGATCCGGTCTGGGGGGCCGCCGCGCACGCGCACCGGCGCCGTTATGGGCGGATCTACCATGACTGGGACCGGGTCCTGAGGATGTATCATCGGGCGGAGCGGTCCCTTCAGCTCCCCTATGACCGGGCGCTGGACCTCGCGATCCTCGCGCATTCCTCGGTGATCGATCTGGGCGGGGACCGGCGTCCGCGTTCCGCGGCCTGGCTCCGGTCTCACGCGGGACCGGATGAGCCGGTCGAGGCGGCCTGTCGCCTGATCCTGGCGGGCCCTTACCGGGACCTCTCTGACCCGCGACTCCCGCTTCTCGAGCTCTCCGACCTGGCGGACCCCGAACAGGACGGGCGCGCGATCGAGGAGATGGCGGAGCAGGTTCGCCTGCTCACCCGGCTCAGCGAGGAGGACGTCCGCCTGGGGATCGAGGCCGAGCTCGCGCGGATCCGCCGCGCGCTCAGGGCCGCCCTGCCCCGGATCGGGGACCCGGCCCAGCGGGAGCTCGCGGAACGGATCCTGCGGGGAGCGGAGC